>Ga0114972_10001941_pt1 | contig 15494 bp, 8 predicted proteins | sample M_140807_EF_Meta_FD_87354 | JGI IMG/M metagenome (GOLD analysis project Ga0114972, IMG submission 87354) | Freshwater microbial communities from Lake Montjoie, Canada to study carbon cycling - M_140807_EF_MetaG | ecosystem: Environmental > Aquatic > Freshwater > Lake | place: Lake Montjoie... | reverse complement strand
TAATCCTCAGGCACCTCCACTTCAACCTTCATCATCGGCTCAAGAAGTACGGGGTTGCACTTCTTGACGCCATCTTTGAAGGCCATGGAGCCGGCGATTTTAAACGCCATTTCCGATGAGTCTACGTCGTGGTAAGACCCGTCGATCATCGTGACCTTGACATCGATCATCGGAAAACCAGCAATCACGCCGGATTGGCAGGTTTCCTTCATACCGGCTTCGGCGGGACCAATGTATTCCTTAGGAACGATGCCTCCAACAATCTTGTTGACAAACACAAAGCCGGTACCTGGTTCACCCGGTTCCATCTCAATAACCACATGACCGTACTGGCCCTTGCCGCCAGTTTGGCGAGCGAATTTGCCCTCTCCCTTGGAATTGGTGCGAATGGTTTCACGATAGGAAACCTGTGGGGCGCCAATGTTCGCCTCCACCTTGAACTCCCTCAGCATCCGATCAACAAGAATTTCCAGGTGAAGTTCACCCATTCCCGCAATCACTGTCTGACTTGTTTCTGGGTCTGTCGAAACGCGGAAGGTGGGATCTTCCTCAGCAAGGGATTGAAGTGCCTTGGACAATTTCTCCATATCACCCTTGGTCTTGGGTTCAACCGCAACGGAGATCACTGGATCGGGAATATAAAGTGATTCCAGAATGATCGGGTCAGACTCAACACACAGCGTATCCCCAGTAGTGGTGTCCTTTAGTCCCAAAACTGCTCCTAAATCTCCAGAACGCAGTTCATCAACCTCTTCACGGTCATCAGCCTTCAAGAGAATAAGGCGGGAAATCCTCTCCTTTTTATCCTTAGTAGAATTTAAGACATAGCTTCCTTTTTGGAGAACCCCACTATACATACGCACGAAGGTGAGTTTGCCATAGGGATCGGCCATCACCTTGAAGGCCAATGCACTAAACGGAGCACTGTCATCACAGGGACGGGTTGACTCAGTGCCGTCAGGCAGGAGTCCAGTAATAGGAGGTACGTCAACCGGAGCCGGAAGATAATCGACCACAGCATCAAGAACAAGTTGAACTCCCTTGTTTTTAAATGCAGAACCACAAAGAATAGGCACCAAACCGTGCTTAATTACGCCTTGGCGAATTCCCTTTATGAGCTCTTCTTCAGTCAACTCACCATTCTCAAGATAGGCCTCAATCAATTCCTCATCACTTTCCGCAACAGTTTCCATTAACTTGGCGCGCCACTTGGCCACTTCTTCCACCATATCTTCAGGAATTGGCTGTTCAAGTATGTCTGTGCCAAGGTCATTGGTATAAATAATGGCTTTGTTTCGTACCAAATCAACAATGCCTTTTAATTCTCCCTCGGCACCAATAGGCAACTGGATTGGAGCAGCATTAGCCTTCAGTCGATCCTTAATCTGTTCGTAGACCTTCAGGAAATTTGCCCCAGTGCGATCCATCTTGTTGACGAAGACAATCCGCGGGACGTTGTAACGATCCGCTTGTCTCCAAACCGTCTCCGACTGGGGCTGGACCCCGCCTACAGCGCAAAAGACCGCGATCACACCATCCAGCACCCGCATGGAGCGCTCAACTTCAATGGTGAAATCGACGTGGCCAGGGGTGTCAATAATATTGATGCGGTTATCTTTCCAACTGGTGGAAATTGCCGCTGCCGTGATGGTAATCCCTCTCTCTCGTTCCTGCTCCATCCAATCGGTGACTGCGGCGCCATCATGCACCTCACCCATCTTGTGGACTACCCCAGAATAGAAAAGGATTCTTTCTGTCGTCGTGGTCTTGCCGGCATCAATATGCGCGGCAATACCGATATTTCTAACTCGATCCAGGGGATAGGCGCGGGCCACGGGGGTCGTCTCCGAGGTGGGGTCAAGAAAAAAAGGGGCGTTTTTCTACAGATAGCTGTAGGGACAGAATCCGGAGAGCCCTAACTCCGGATTGTTCGGGCTACCGGATCAGTAGCGGTAATGGGCGAAAGCCTTGTTGGCTTCGGCCATCTTGTGGGTTTCCTCACGCTTGCGGACGGCACTGCCGGCCTCATTGGCGGCATCCATGAGTTCACCCGCCAACTTTTGGGCCATGCTACGGCCGTTACGGGCACGGGAGAAGTTGACCAACCAGCGAAGGGCCATCGCAGTCCCCCGTTCCTGTCTGACCTCCATGGGCACCTGATAGGTGGCGCCACCGACCCGACGGGCCCGGACCTCAACAAGGGGGGTCGCATTGCGAACAGCCGTCTCGAATAACTCGAGGGGATCGGATCCTGTGCGGTCGTTAATCAGCGAGAAGGCATCCGAGAGAATTCTCTGGGCTGTTGACTTCTTACCATGCTTCATCAGCCTGGCCACAATCATTGAGGCCAGGCGGCTGTTGAACTGTGGATCCGGCAGGACAGGTCGCTTTTCGGCGGCGTTGCGGCGGGACATGGGAGCGGGTAAGGGAAACGGGCAATGGTGCGGATGGTGGCTGAAAGTCGCGGCGGAATCGCCGCGCTGCTGCTTCCATCCGAAGAATGGAGATCAGGACTTAGGGGTTTTGGCGCCGTACTTGGAACGGGACTGGCGACGGTCCTTGACACCAGAGGTGTCGAGGGTGCCGCGAATGATGTGATAGCGAACCCCAGGTAGGTCCTTGACCCGACCACCGCGAATGAGCACAACGGAGTGTTCCTGCAGGTTGTGGCCGATGCCAGGGATGTAGGCCGTCACCTCAAACCCTGAGGTGAGGCGGACCCGTGCCACTTTGCGCAGGGCCGAGTTCGGCTTTTTGGGAGTTGATGTGTACACACGGGTGCAGACGCCACGGCGTTCCGGGCAGGCGCGCAGGGCCGGCGACTTGGTTTTGCGAGTGAGACGCTGCCGTTCTGTGCGGATCAGCTGCTGAATCGTGGGCATCGAGGGCCGGAGTGCTGCTCGGAGGACAGTGGTCGGACGTCCGACCGTTTTCGACAATCCGTCATCCTACGACCCCGAGGGACCTCGAATCCCTGTTCGACTGAAAGAAGCCCCACAGGCACAGCCGCTGACCCCCTCTCCGGATCGCACCAAAAAACCACCACCACTGAGATCACCCCGATAGTCGATTCGCAAGCCGTTCAGAATGGCCACTTGATCAACCGGGGCATAAAGGGTGATGCCATCGGCCCGGGCCAGGGGAATTCCGGCGAAGTGACCGGGCCGAAAGCGAAGGGTCCAGGCGGCGCAGCGACCTTCAAGCAGATCGAGATGCATCAACCCTGGCGTCCCGGCCACAGCGGCCTGACGACAAAGTTCGGCGGCGGCGGCGGCTGTGATGCGCAGACTTTGGCCCCGGGGCACGGTGTTCTGGTTTTTGGCTCTCCAATCTGGCAGGACACGGCCTCATAAGCCATTCGATCGGGTACGAATCGGCTCCAGGGGCACCAAGCCAAGACCGTTATGGACCGCCGCCGTCACCCCCCGACCCCACACGGTCTGGGTGCCACCCATCACCAGCCCGGTGGAGCTTCCCCCATCCAAGTTGAGGGCCTCCTGGAGCCCCATGGCCTGCATCAGGCGGGCCGCCTGGGCCAGGGTGGGTCCACTGTCATCGATACCTTCCAAAGTCACAAGCCAAAGCAGACGACCATCACTGCCGACCACCGTGCGCGGTGCCCCCTGACTGAGAAAGGCGGCACCAAAGCCCTCAGCTTCCCCATCCAGCACCACCTGTCCTTGCTGCAGGAGCAATGGGCCACCACCGATCACGTTCTCGGCCAAGCCCAGGTCGGAATTCGGCCTGCTGTTGATCGTTAACCGATCGCCCTCGCTCCAGGGCAACGGCAGTCCCCTAGCAACCAGGAGGGTGTCGAGCGGACCCAGTTGCACCCCATTCACCAATGTCGTCGGCTCTAACCTCTGGGCCACAAGGCCTTGACGGATCAACACCGCGGATTCAAGGCCGCTAAGGGGGCGATAAACCGGCCCCCAATCAGCTGTATAACGGGAAAGACCTCGCTGGACATAGCCACTGTTCAGGGTTTGCAGCGCCACCGTTGATCCCCTGGAATCGCTCACCCATTCCTCCAATTGCAACCTCCCAAATCGAGGCAACCGGCGGGGATCCCAGGCCACCACACCGCGATTCAAAATCGGCCCTGAAAACCAACGCCCCTGATCCTTGATGGCCCCAAGGGGTAATCGACGCACCCGATTGAAGAAGCCTCCGTTGATGGCCACCACAGCGTCGTAGCGACGGGCCAACTGGGGCAGCAGGCTCAGGCCCTCCATCCCGCCGCCTCGGCTGAGGGGGCGCAAGGCAACAGGACCGAAACGGGGATCGAAGCGGACGGCATTGAGTCGGACGCGGCGCCCATCCAGCACCCGTACCTGCCGGTCCCATTGCAGTTGGGACCCCAGCAGGGACTGCAAACGCCGATCCAAACCCGCTGGGGACATCCCATCGACCGCAACAGCCCCGGAGGCCAGCACCCCAGTCGTGCCCTCCGCCCAGTCGATCACTAGGCGGGCGGGAGCCCCAAGGCTGAAGACCTGCTGCGGCGAGCGGCCGCCAGGGCCGACCAGCCGCAGATCATGGCCAGCGGCCTGGGCCCCCAGACCGCTGGCCCGCAAGCGTTCTTCTGCCCCCAGCCCCGGCTGAAGACCGATCTGGAGGCTGGCTTCGCTTTGACGAACCACCAAAGGTCCACTCAGGTCGAGAACAAAACGGGAGCTGCCTGCCGGGGCAGCGCTGCGACGCACTCGCAACAATCGAGACCCCTGAAGTTCAAGCTGCAACTGGGCCCCTTCGAGCGCCACGCGAACCCCAGCCGCCTCCAGAAGTGGGGCCGCATCAACCCCCACCTCATCGGCCAAAGAATGCTGAGCCTGCCTTGGAACTTGCAAGGTCGTCCCGAACCACTGCAGGTCGAGACCCCCATCGGGACGACCATGGCTGGTGAAGCCCAGCTGACCCTGGAGAACTTCAAGGGGCAGCCAGATCTGAGGGTGCCCCCCCCCCACCTCACGGCGCCAGATCCAGGCGGCCCGCTGGGGCCTGCCGTTAATCAGGATCTGGTCACCCCGGCGTTCGCCTGCATCCAGCAAGGGGCGATCCAGGCCGCCGGGCGCCGGAGGAATGCTCTGGGCACGACCCCCAGGGAGATGCTCCGGTAGGGGCGGCAAAGGGGGAGGGGCCGCCTGCACAGGCAGACCACCACCCATCAGCACCACGGCGAAGAAAAGACGCCAAATGCAAATGTTCATCGACCGATCCTCCCCTTTCCGCATCCAAAGCGATGGCGAGAAAGTTAGCCCTGATCAGCGTGCGGGAGAACGGATCCCTAGGATCCCAATTCTGTTCAGATGAGGGTTCATACCCCCAACTGAAAAAACTCGCTGCCTCACCTGCTTCGAGGCCAGCCCGACCCGCTCGGGCCCCGAATCCGCCGCCTGTCCCCCCGGCCATGTCCAATAGCACCCCTCCCGTCTGGCCCCATCGCGACAGTGCCGCGCCGCAGTCGGTCACTGGCGAGAAGGATGCCTGTGGGGTGGGATTCCTGGCCCATCTCCAAGGGGTACCCAGCCACTGGGTGTTGCAACAGGCCCTGAAGGGCCTCCGATGCATGGAACATCGCGGCGGTTGCGGGGGTGACGGAGATTCCGGAGACGGAGCGGGAATCCTCAGCGCCATTCCCTGGGGTCTGCTGGAGGCCGTCTGGCCGGCGGCCACAGGCCTGGACCAAGGGGTCAGGGGTCTTGGGATGGTCTTTCTCCCCCGGGATCCTGCCCAGCGCGAAACGGTCCGCCAGCTCTGCGAGCAGGAAGCGACCCGACTGGGCCTCAAGAGCCTGGGCTGGCGGCCGGTCCCTGTAGATCCCTCCGTGCTCGGCCCCATGGCCCGCGAGTCGGCGCCCGCCATTGAGCAATGGTTGCTACTGGAACCCCAGGCCAACTCGGAAGTCAGCGAGGAGGTGGATGCGGTCGAAGCCCTGCTCTTCCGGCTGCGACGCCGGGCCGTCGACCGGGCCCGGGAACAGCTGGGGGCCGAAAAAGCTGAGCTCTATTTTGCTTCGCTCAGTTCCCGGACCGTCGTCTATAAGGGCATGGTTCGCTCTGCGGTCCTCGACCTCTTTTACTCCGACTTGCGGGATGGGCGCTTTTCGGTGAATTTTGCCGTTTACCACAGGCGTTTCAGTACCAATACACTGCCCCGCTGGCCCCTGGCCCAACCCATGCGATTGCTGGGCCACAACGGCGAAATCAATACGTTGCTCGGCAACATCAATTGGGCCAGCGCGGCTGAAGCCAATCTCGAAGCGGTCTGGGGTGAAGCGGCCAGTGACCTGAGGCCATTGGTCAATCCAGCGTTCAGCGATTCGGCCAACCTTGATGCCACCCTGGAGCTCATGGTGCGCAGTGGCAGACCTATTACCGATAGTCTTCTCACCCTCGTTCCTGAAGCGTTCCGAGATCAACCGGAACTCGATGACCGACCGGCGATCAAGGCCTTCTACGAATACAACGCATGTCTGCAAGAGCCCTGGGATGGACCAGCCCTGCTGGTCTTCAGTGATGGCAAAACGGTAGGGGCCACGCTAGATCGAAATGGTCTCCGGCCGGCGCGGTATTGCATCACCAGTGATGGTTATGTGGTGATGGGTTCAGAAACCGGTGTCGTTGATCTTGAAGAGGATCGAATTCTCGAAAAAGGACGGCTTGGTCCTGGACAAATGCTGGCGGTGGACCTCGCTCAGCATCGCATTCTACGCAACTGGGATGTCAAGGAAGAAGCGGCTTCCCGCCATCCCTACACCAGTTGGATCGCGGAACATCGTCGCGAGATAGCGCCAGGAGTCTGGCAAGAAAAGACCATCCTCAGCGATCTTGAGCTTCTGCAACAGCAGACTGCTTTTGGCTTCACTGCTGAAGATTTGGAACTGGTGATGGATGACATGGCCGGGGCTGGCAAAGAACCCACCTATTGCATGGGTGATGACATTCCCCTAGCGATTCTCTCCAGCAAACCCCATCTCCTCTACGACTACTTCAAACAACGCTTCGCCCAAGTCACCAACCCTCCCATCGACCCGTTGCGCGAAAAACTGGTCATGAGTCTGGAGATGCATCTGGGTAAGCGTGGATCCGCCTTGCGACCGGACGCCGCCGGAGCCGCCGTCTTGCATCTGGCCAGCCCGGTACTCAACGAGTCTGAGTTGCAGAGCCTTGGCTCCAAGGGTTTGCGCTTGACGTCCCTCTCGACCCTGCTGGCGGTGGAGGAGGGTCCATCTGGTCTGGAAGCAGCTTTAAAACGTCTCTGCTTTGAGGCGGAGGCGGCCGTTCGCACCGACAGCCAGATCCTGCTCCTCTCCGATCGCTGCGGCGGTGGCATCAGCGCTGCGTCCATGGCCATACCACCCCTTTTGGCCATCGGGGCTGTCCATCACCACCTCTTGAAACTTGGCCTGCGGCTGCAGGCCTCCATCGTGATTGAAACCGGCCAGTGCTGGACCACCCACCATCTGGCTTGTCTGATCAGCTATGGCGCCAGTGCGGTCTGCCCTTGGATGGCATGGGAAACCAGTCGTCACTGGCTGGCCCATCCCAAGACCCAATCCCTGATCGAAAGGGGCAAGTTACCGGCCTTGACACCCATCAAGGTCCAACAAAATGTACGCCAAGCCTTTGAAGATGGCCTGCGCAAAATTCTCTCCAAAATCGGTATTTCCCTGCTAGCGAGCTATCACGGAGCTCAAATTTTTGAGGCGATCGGTATCGGCGCCGATGTGATCGATCTGGCCTTCACTGGCACCACAAGCCGGGTGGCTGGCCTCAGCATGGAAGAACTGGCCAGCGAAACCCTTGCCTTCCACAGCAAGGCCTATCCCGAACTCAACCGCACCAAGCTGGAGTTCATGGGTTTTGTGCAGTACCGGAGCGGTGGAGAATTTCACCTGAACAGCCCCGAAATGGCCAAGGCCCTTCATGCCGCCGTGGCAGCGGGTCCGGGTTACGACCATTTCAACACCTATCGCCAACTCCTGGAACATCGGCCAGTCACCGCCCTGAGGGACCTGCTCGAACTCACGCCTGCTGCAACCCCATTGCCCCTGGAGGAGGTGGAAAGTGTCGAAAGCATCTGCTCCCGCTTTTGCACGGGTGGCATGAGCCTCGGGGCCCTATCCCGGGAAGCCCACGAAGTCCTGGCTGTGGCCATGAACCGGATCGGCGGCAAGAGCAACAGCGGCGAGGGGGGCGAAGATCCTGCCCGCTACCACCCTCTCCACAATGTCGATGGCGAGGGCCGCTCGCCGACGTTGCCCTCCATCGGTGGCCTGCGCAATGGTGACAGCGCCTGCTCAGCCATCAAGCAGATTGCCTCCGGTCGTTTCGGTGTGACGCCGGCCTATCTACGCAGTGGCAAGCAACTCGAGATCAAGGTCGCCCAGGGGGCCAAACCGGGGGAAGGGGGCCAGTTACCGGGCCCCAAAGTGGATGCCTACATTGCCTGGCTGCGCAATAGCAAACCAGGGGTGGCCCTGATATCGCCTCCTCCCCACCACGACATTTATTCCATCGAAGATCTGGCCCAGCTGATCCATGACCTACACCAGGTGCATCCCCAGGCAAAGGTGTCAGTGAAACTGGTTGCCGAAATCGGCATCGGCACAATTGCCGCCGGCGTTGCCAAAGCCAATGCCGATGTCATCCAAATCTCAGGCCACGATGGTGGAACCGGGGCCTCACCCCTGAGCTCGATTAAACATGCTGGCAGTCCCTGGGAGCTAGGGCTCAGTGAAGTCCACCGGAGCTTGCTGGCCAACGGGCTTCGGGATCGGGTACTGCTGCGTGCCGATGGCGGCCTCAAAACCGGCTGGGATGTGCTCATGGCGGCCCTTCTTGGTGCCGAAGAATATGGTTTCGGCTCCGTAGCCATGATTGCCGAAGGCTGCATCATGGCCAGGGTTTGCCACACCAATAATTGCCCAGTCGGGGTAGCAACACAGAAAGAATCTCTGCGCAAGCGGTTCACAGGCCTGCCCGAGCATGTGGTCAATTTCTTCCTTTTTGTTGCCGAAGAAGTACGTCAACTTCTCAGTGTACTAGGCGTAGCTCGCCTCGAAGATTTGATCGGCCGCACTGAACTGCTGCGGACCAGGGCAGTCAAACTGACCAAAACTAGCCAGGTGGACCTCAGCTGCCTGCTGAACCCAATCCCCCAGGCAACGGATCGTTCCTGGATGATTCACGACCGGGATGCCCACGGTAATGGTGTAATTCTCGAAGATCAACTTCTGGCTGATCCCGCTGTCATGGCGGCCATCGAGGGCCATGGGCACCTGGGCCGAAATCTGAGAATCCTCAACACCGACCGCAGCGTTGGGGCTCGCCTAGCCGGTGAAATTGCCGAGCGATATGGCAACACAGGATTCGGGGGTGAGATCAATCTTCAGTTCGAAGGTGCTGCAGGACAGAGCTTTGGAGCCTTCCTGTTGAAGGGCCTGAACCTCCGCCTCGTTGGTGAGGCCAACGACTATGTCGGCAAAGGCATCAATGGCGGTCGACTTACTTTGATTCCGCCCCCCTCCTGCACCCATCCAGGGGAAAAAGTCATCCTCGGCAACACATGTCTCTACGGCGCCACCGGTGGCGAGCTTTATGCCCTCGGCCGCGCCGGTGAACGATTTGCTGTGCGTAACAGTGGCGCCCGCACGGTCGTTGAAGGGGCAGGGGACCACTGCTGCGAATACATGACCGGAGGGGTCGTCGTTGTCCTGGGAACCACCGGGCGTAACGTCGCTGCGGGCATGACAGGCGGTGTCGCGTTCCTGTTGGATGAGGCCGACGGGCTCCAGCACCGCCTCAATCCAGGCACGGTGAGTCTTCACCCACTCACCACAGATGAACAGGATGAATTATTGAAACCCCTTCTTGAAGCCCATCTCGCCCACACGGGGAGTGCCAGAGCAACCACGATCCTGGCGGATTGGGCCAATTGGAAAACCCGTTTCAAGGTGGTCGTGCCACCCAGCGAAAAAGCCTTGGTCGGTTTGGCGACGCTTGAGCCCGTGGCGGTTTAAGGGTTGTCGTCGCCTACCTTGAAAAACATCCTTGCCGAGCTTTTCGGTCAGCGGGGATATTGGCGCATGAGGCCTTGAACCTCGCCAGCGTGATAACTGCTGCGTGTCAACGGACTGCTGACCACTTGTAGGAAACCAAGCTCACGTTCACCGTGGTGCCGATAGGCATCAAATTGCTCAGGGCTGACGAACCGGTCAACCGGCAAGTGCTTGGGTCCCGGGGAGAGATATTGGCCAATAGTCACGATATCGACTGAATGACCACGCAGGTCTGAAAGCACCTCCATCACCTCCGCGTCGGTTTCTCCCAATCCCACCATCAGGCCAGATTTCGTATAAGTACGGGGCCACCCCTGGTGCACCCTTCGCAGGAGTTCAAGTGAACGGGCATAAATGGCTTGGGGCCTGGCCTTTCGATAGAGGCTGGGCACCGTTTCGATGTTGTGATTCAGGACCTCAGGTGCGGCCTCCATCACGGCCTCCAGGGCATTCCAGTCGCCGCAGAAATCAGGAATCAGCAACTCAATCGTTGTGGCTGCAGACCGTAGCCGAACGGCGTTGACGCAGGCGACGAAATGGCTGGCACCACCATCGGCCAGATCATCTCGGTTAACCGATGTGATTACAACGTGGCGCAGGCCCAATCGCTCCACCGCCTCACCGAGACGTCCGGGCTCAGTGGCATCCAGGGGTCTGACCGAGCGGTCAAAGTCGATGTCGCAGTAGGGGCAGGCCCTGGTGCACCCTGGACCCATGATCAAGAACGTAGCGGTACCGCCGGCAAAACATTCACCGATGTTGGGACAACTGGCCTCCTGGCAAACCGTGTTCAACTGCAGATCGAGCAGCAGATCGGCTACGGCCCCAATGCGCTCCCGCTGGGGGGCTTTGACGCGTAACCAAGGCGGTTTAGGAGCGACCGAAGCCATGGAGTCGAGACAGAGGGGGAAAAAGCCGCAGGAACAGTGCCCCCAGGCGACCCATTGGGGTGTAAATCCTAGGTAAGCCAGCGGCCCGGCTTGGGATCCGAATCCACCGTGGTGCCTGGGTGCCCTTGGAAGCGAGCGTTCGATCGCTTAGAGTTGATAGAGCGGGATGTGGCGCAGCTTGGTAGCGCACTTCGTTCGGGACGAAGGGGCCGCAGGTTCGAATCCTGTCATCCCGATGGATCAATCGCCGCTGTGATGCAAACCCCGATCAACCTAGTTCGGAGCCCGGGTATCCCCTTGGTGTGACGAAGCGGCCATCTTTGACATAGCTAGTGCTGTTGCCAACCAGCACTAGCGTCAACATGTCAACCTCCGCCATGGCAACGTTCTCCAGGGTGGTAATCGTCAGTGCTTCCCCTTGTCGACCAAGCTGGCGGGCGATCAACACTGGCGTACTGGGTTGGCGCTGCTCCATCAACAGATCAAGGGCACGGCCCAGCTGCCAATCCCGACCCTTTGAACGGGGGTTGTAAAGGGCGACGACGAAATCCCCCGCCGCAGCCCCCCGGAGGCGATCTTCGATCACGGGCCAGGGCGTGAGTCGATCACTCAGGCTGATGGTGCAGAAATCGTGCATCAGGGGAGCACCCGCCCTGGCTGCCGCTAGCTGAAGCGCAGAGATTCCGGGATGGACCTGAAAGAGAGGGCGCTCGATCACAGGCAGAGCAAGCCATTGTTCGAGGGCCAGACCCGCCATGCCATAGATGCCACTCTCCCCAGAGGAGATCAGGGCAACCTGCAGGCCCTGGGCCGCCAGGGCCAGAGCATCGGCGCAACGGGCCCGTTCCTCAGTGAGGCGCCCATCCCGCCGCAGCTGATCCGGCCGGCGCAGGGGCTCCAGCAGATCCAGATAGAGGCTGTATCCCGCCCAGACACCACATCGGGCGAGCGCCCAGCGCCCATCGCCGGTCAGAAGATCCAGGCAGCCGGGACCACTGCCAACAAGGTGGAGCTCACCACGGGCCGGACCCCACTGCTCGCCTGCCTCGGCCACGGCCAGGGTGGCGGCTCCCTTTTCGCCGGCTCCGGCATGGGCGACCGTTTTGGGAACCACCAAAGTCGAACCGGTCCCATTGCCTCCAGCTGCCGCGAACAGGGCAGCCGCCTCAGCGACGCTGGCGGTGCCCATCTCCTGTTCCACAACCCTTGAGGGGTTTGGGACTGGTACCTCCGCCAAAACAGGGGCTGGGAAACAAACCAGTCTCCAGCCATGCCGTTCGACCAGGATTCGTAGGGCCGGCTCATCGGCCTTGCGATCAACAGACGCCAATCCAGCGACGGACTGGATGGCCAATCCATGCCGTCGCAAAGTTTCCTCCACAAGCCGATCCAAAACCGACACCGACGTGTCTTTTTCACATCCCATCCCGAGCCAAAGGGAGGGGGGATGCCAACGACAACCCGATCCCAAGCGTGGGCCAATCACCAGATCAGGATCTTTCCCATCCGGGTCGTGAGCAGGGCCTGATAGCAGCCTCAGACCCATCGCTTGGGCGGCCTCGGTCCCATGCCAAAGGGCCGTACCACTCTCCTGACGCACCCGTAAAGGGACCCGATCGAGATCCTGGCGAGCCGCCAGCATCAGGGCTTGCCAGTCCCCCGTGCCCCGCTTCCAGCCCCAGTCGGTGCCGAAGCTATCGAGGGCCAAGCGCCCCGTGGCCGAGCTACTGCCAGTGATAACAGCCTGGCCACCGAGTAGGGCGGCTATCTGGCGTGCCAAGGCTTCCGCACCGGCTCCGTGGCCGCCGAGCAACGGCACGGCGAAACGGCCTTCAGGGTCGAGTACAACGACGGCAGGGTCGCTGGCTTTACTGACAAGCAGCGGAGCCACAAGACGCGTCACAAGCCCCGATGCAGCGACAGCAACAACGGCCGACGCGAGGGGCCATTCCCGGGCCAGCCAATCGGCGGGGGAGATCGGGTCGTCTGGCCAACGGATCTCTCCAAGCCACCCTGCCTGCTGCATTCGTTGCAACAGGGGGATGGCCTCTTTGGAAAGGGCGAAACCCACCACCCTCGACGGCATTAAGGGCATCTCAGGACGGCCCCCGTAACCGGCGAAATCCCTGGCTTAGGCGTGCCAAGGCCCCCCCTGATGGGGGAGGGACCATGGTTCCGTCGGGATTCACCAGATCCCTGGCAAGGGCGGGGATGTCCTTGAGATCCTGCGAACCAGGAGCGTTGTCTGGCCGAGAGCTCACAGGCCGATCCCGCTCTGGAAGCCCTGTTAATGGAGTCATGGAACTGACCTGGGGCAAGGGCGCCTCAGGCTTGGAGGGCACGACAGGCAGGGGGTCGGGAAGAGGGGATTGGAGGCTAGGGGCCTCAAGGGTCATCGCTTCGGCATCGGAGTCCATCGGCTCCGCTGAAACAGCCGGGTCTGGGCTGCTGTCAAGCTGTCCATCCTGACCCCCAGGGCCAGGACCTCCAAGGGATTCACGAGTCTCAAGTTCGCCAGAAGGAAGATGCGGCAACTCGTTTAATCCGCCATTTTGCATTTGGCTCCGATTTCCATTATAATCCTGCTCCTTATCCAAAGGGGGAATCTTATCCGGTTGAATCGAGATTGAATTCAACGCGTCCTTCTCCCCGTTAGAAGCAATGCTTACAGGGGGCGCGTTACCCAACAAGATGGCAAGTTCTTCTGGTTTAATTCGACCATTAAGCCAAGGAGAATTGGAACCACTGGAAGCTTCGACATACAATTCACTAACGATACTATTAAAAGGTGGATTAAGTGCTTCTCCCCGGCCATCAACCAACTCCCACAGCAAGGCATTATCGCCAGAACCCCAACCGCTGATCCAGAGGGGCGTCTGTTGATCCACCAAGAAACTCTCACCATTTGCAGTGATTCTCAAACGCCAACTCGCATCATCCTGACGCAGATTTTGCAGAGGAGCATCAATTAATAGCCAGTCCAACAGAACAGGGTTGCCCGTGTACTTAGAGATTGAACTGGGTGATGTCACTAATAACTGAGCGCTTCCGGGGGCAGGGGCTGACAAAGGATTGGCAGCAGCACGATACAAACGAATCTGATCAAAGGAACCATGGCTCTTGATGACTTCCCCCCAGGGCCAGGCTGCAGCCACAGTCAATCGATGACTACCCGGGCTCAGGGGAGGCATCTCCGTCTGGAGTGCCGTGGTGACCCGTGGGGGCTCCCCATCGAGAATGACCAACAGATGGGGACCCAACCCCAACGGACCACCATCAATTAAAGGCCATTCAGAAACCTTGACCCGCAGGGTCCAGGTGCCACCGCCAACCATGGTGCCGTTGGCAGGCTCCAAAATCTCCACTTGGGGAAGTTTCTCACCGACCGCTTCTTTGAACTGACGAACGGCCGCGGGCGGAGACACTTCCTGCAGATGGGCTGAAGCGGCACGGGCGGATGGAGCCACGGGAGTGGGGGCGGCACCCTGGCGCTTCGGCAGCCGCCAAGCGGCATGGCTGACCTCCGGGCTGCCAAAACAAACAAAGGCCAGCAATAGGAAAACGACCAGGCCCGACCACCACCGCTTGAGCCAGAAGAACCCTTGGGAAACCAAAAAACCAGATCCAGTTCCCCCCATTCTGCTCAAGGACCCATTGGGGCCAAAGACTCACGCCGGCAGCCCAGCGACTGACAGACGGCAAAGAGTCATAATTATTATAATTACATCCCCACATAAAAATCCAGTTTTAATGCAAAACACCACCCTTTAGACCCGAGTCCCAGCCTGCGTATGGCGGGGATTGAACCTTTGTAACTGGACGGGTATTAGGCCTGTTTTTGGCCCCTATACTTTCGCCAACGGTCCCCTCTGGGGCCCAATGCTCCAGTCATGGCAAGGGTTCACTCCCTATGTCCGACTGGCGCCCATGGCATCGGTTCAGGACCTGGCTTGTCCAGGCCACCCCGCGCCATGGGGCCCAACGGCCGCGGATTTTCCGGCAGGTCGAAGGGGTGGATCTCCACCTCGATTCCGTCCCTCGAGGAACCTCTCGATGACCATCAGCCCACCAGAACGTGGGAAAAAGGCGCAGGATCTTGTCGACCGGAACACCGTTCCGGTGACGTTTGAGCTTTTCGAAAAACCCGGTTTTTTCGATCGCAACCTCGCCAAGGGTCCCAAAACCACAACCTGGATTTGGAACCTCCACGCCAACGCCCACGACTTCGACAGCCACACGAGCGATCTCGAAGAAGTCTCACGAAAGATCTTCAGCGCTCACTTCGGCCATTTGGCCGTCATTTTCATTTGGTTAAGCGGCGCCTTTTACCACGGGGCTCGCTTTTCTAACTACACCGGCTGGATCGCCGACCCCCTGCACGTCAAACCAAGTGCCCAGGTGGTTTGGCCGATCTTTGGCCAGGAAATCCTCAATGGTGACGTGGGAGCTGGCTTCCACGGCATTCAGATCACTTCAGGCCTCTTCCACGTTTGGAGAGCCTGGGGATTCACCAGTGAGTTTCAACTTCTCTGCACGGCCAT
>Ga0114972_10001940_pt1 | contig 15501 bp, 12 predicted proteins | sample M_140807_EF_Meta_FD_87354 | JGI IMG/M metagenome (GOLD analysis project Ga0114972, IMG submission 87354) | Freshwater microbial communities from Lake Montjoie, Canada to study carbon cycling - M_140807_EF_MetaG | ecosystem: Environmental > Aquatic > Freshwater > Lake | place: Lake Montjoie... | reverse complement strand
TGGCCGGCGGAATTGGTTGCTCCCCAAGCGATGGTCATTGGTGCCTTGTCGCGGTCCATTGCAAAGACGATGAAGTCGGCTAGCCGGAGCGGAGTTCTGTTCTCGTCGCCAACCTTCCACGTCAGCAGGTACTGCATCTGGTACTTCGAGCGGCCCTCGGCGGCCTCGCGCGCTGCGAGCTCCTCGCGGCCGAACCGCTCAGGCCAGCAAAGGTCGCCAGCCTCCATGTCTGCGAACATCGGCCCGAGCTGGCAGCCGCATCCTGCTTCGCCAGGATGACTCACAGGCCACGCCATGAATCGATACCCACCTCGGATCAGGTGCTCGTAAAGGGTCTCCTCATGGTGCGGCGTGCCGAGATATACGACGTCACCACCGGGGATGAGGATGTTCTCAAACTCGGCTACTTGGTCTCGCAATCGCTTACGCATGTCAAGCGTCAAGGTGTTCTCGCTGGTCTCGACGTCGTCGGCCACGATGCACGTTGACCTTGAGCCAGTGATCTGACCAGTGATGCCGTAGGCACAAAACGACGGGGTGCGGTCTGGATCGGTGCCGTTGACATCGAACATGAGCGCCGAGTCGCGCTGGCCCGACTTGCGATCAGGAACCAAGTGCTGGAGGAACCGGGCCTGCCCAATCCACTTGCGCGCCAAGTACAGCGACTCCTTCGCGGCACGCTCGCTCTTTGAGACGTAGGTGATTCGTTCGTGCCGTGCGTTGGTGAACAACCGCCAACAGCAATATGCAATCGTGACCCATGTCTTTGAGGCACCGCGCCATGCGAGGATCCCACGCCGGTTGGTGCCGTGCTGTAGGTACTCGGCGATCTCTTTGTGGTGCTTGGGAATCGACTTCAGGCCGATCTCTCGCCACAACTCGGATAGAAAGAATGGAAACTCTTTCGCGAGACGCTCGACGTACTCCCGAGTCTTCGGATCAAGACCGCCGAGACTTTGCACCGGAGCACTTCCACTTCGCGCGCGAAAGGCGCAACGGGCTGTTTGGATCCTTCGCCGCCGATGGATGGTCACGCATCTGTCCAAGGCTGCGAGCGCAGTAGGCATCTCCCTTGGAGGTGCCAGGCTTGATGCGGTCGCCGCCGCCCTTGGCCTGACCAGCCTGACCGTAGGACACCTTGCGGGTCCGACCTGACGATCCCTGCACCACCTTGACGAATCTCTTGCCCTTGGCTGGCGTCACTTCCAACCCCGCTTCATCTGACCATACTCCTTCGCGCTGACCGTCGTCTTCGACTTGGGACGACTAATGCCAGCCTTCTTGCGACGATTGATGTTGCCAACCAGCGAGTTCCTCTGCTTCATCGCGCACCTTTCTTTCTGTTCGTTGTCCTGCTCACAACACGGAGGTTGATCCGAGAGTTCGATCCACCCTTCGACAGCGGAACCTTGTGATCGACCTCGCGCGGATCGCCCGTCTTGAGTCCCATCTTGCGGCGGGCCTTGTGCCGCTCGCTCTGCCGTCGCAGCTGCTCCGGCGTCCCCTGATACTCCCGATACTCCTTTGCGTAATCACGCTTCGTTGCCATGTGTCTCCTACTGCTGATTCATCTGAACAAGGCGGGCGTCCCACTGTCTCCCGCGATTGCGATGGGACGGGTCACGGACAAGGTCGATGACGACTATGGCCGCACCCCACTGAGATGTGTCTCTGCGACTCATCCACTTCGGTTGAAGCGGGCCGCACGTTCCTGCATTGGCGTACCAGTACGGCAACGGAATCGAACGCGAGCGCCGGCACTGGGTCGGATGCACCGGACGATGCGTGTGGCCGCGCACAAACAACCGATGCGCCGATCCTCCAGTCATGTTCATGAACTGGAGTGCCTCCAATTCGTCGCTGCCCTGCCCAGCATCGAAGCCGTGGGTGAGAACAACTGGTCCGATCTCAAGGCACCCAGCCTTGTCTTTCCGGTACGGCGTCCAGTGCCAGTGCCTGGCTTCCTCTGCAAACGGCTCTGTTCGCATGAAGTCGGTCACGTCACGCAAAGCCTTGGGAATACGGCGAGGATCCTGCGACTTCAGGTTGTCGTCATGGTTGCCCATGCAGACGTGGTAGTGCGTCTTCTTTCCGAGTACGTCGCGGAGAGATCGCATGAATGCCGATGCGTGTCGGTACTCGTCGAGCAGCGTGTGGTCGGCCTCGTCCGGATGGACGCTCGCTGCTGATGCCTCGAAGATGTCGCCAAGGTGGACGAAGTTTGAAATCTCACCAAGGTCTGCCAGCGTGTTCAACAACCAGTGGTGCGTCTCTGGAGGAGTGAAGGGCGAATGCGTGCAGCTGATAGCAGCGATGCGCTTCCCCATGCTGGTCTCCTTGTCAGGCCGCTTCTTCGTCGTTAGCGATGTCGCTTGGGCGGAACTTCAGTCCGCGCTTGCTCATCTCTTGGACGAGATCGTTGAGTGGGCTGTCTGCCGTCTGCACGCTCGTTACGCCATTGTCCTTGAGCAGTCCGCGTATGGCGTTGAAGTCAGCCGCCGTCGCCATGATGCGCCGTGGCTCACCGCCGGGACCAATCACCTCCCTGCCATCCTTCAGCACTTCGAGCATTCGGAGCGCGAGCAATCGTTGCAGGTCTGCGTTGATGTCGTTCATTTGGTCTTGAAGGTCGGTCGTTGCGCTGGTCGGAATGCGTCCGATGGCGTGATGAACGGAACGTAGGTCTCGCTATCTGTCAGAGGCTGCGTCACACCAGAACGGTGCAACATGCGAGCCCAAATCAGATTCTGGTACGGAAGGCTTTGCTGGAGCAGGTAGCGAGACCGCTCGGGATTGTCGTCGCGCGTATAGATGGCATCGCCCATCCGTGCGAGTGTTTGCGGACCAGCACCAACCAGCGAGAATGCACGCTCGGCCATGCTCATTTGCCGATCCGATGCCTGCCTGGCGATGGATCCGAATGTGCCGCCCGGATAACGGATACCGAGCGCACGCGATGGCCCGATGTTGAAGTTGTCCATGTAACCAAGCGCGCGCGTGAGGCTGCCCATCATGGCGTTCTGCTGAACGGCACCGAACACTTCCTCATGCGGGTTCTCGGAGAGGTTTCGGAGGCTGTCCGTGAAGCTGCGTCGATTGGTCAGGTCCAGTGACGTGCTCCGGCCCAACCAGCCCATGAGGAACTGGTAGCCGACGAGTCCACCGAGGGCCAGCCCGCCCATCTGGGCCATCGGGCGCAGTCGCTGCGTGTTGTAGGCCGTGATGAATGCGGAGAACTGGTTGACCAGTCGCATGAGCGGAGCGGTGTCTTCCCAGAGCGGACGGTCGCCAGCGCCAGGCGTGACGTTCCAGTATCGACGGGATTCGATTGGAAGGTTGTCCGAAAGGACACGGCGCAGATCCGAAGCGTTTGGATCCCACCTGTCCCACAACGGGTTGATGGGCCGGCGGCTGTTCAGGAAGTCGTTGAACGATCCAGCACCGATGGAAGATCCGTCTGCATACACGCCGAACTTGTGCGTCTGTTCAAGGAACTGCCGTGCGTTTGAGCCATTGATGCCCATGCGGTTGAGGCGACCAAGCTGCGTTGCCGGCAGCGTCTCGCCGCGAACAAGCTTCTTGGCACCAAGCATCATTTCGTGCATCGCGATCAGCGAGCCCCATCGTGCGTTGAAGTTGTTGACGAAGTTCAGGCCGATGATGTCGCCGGTCTTGGCCGCAGCACTTTCCATGCTTCGGTCAACTGCCGCTGTGACTGTGCGTGTCATCGGAGAGCTTCCGGCCGCACGCTGCTCAAGAACGAACTCGGTGTCCTCGCGAAGCAGTCGCGTGACCTGCGTGCCCATGTTGAGCATCTCAAGCATCTCGCGGCTCGCCTTGCCGCCAGGCACCCAATCGAACGGAAGCAGTGCGTTCGCAAGGAACTGGAACCCGCGTGGATTCAGCGTGCTCCAATACATCTTGGTCGTCATATCCAGCAGGTTGCTGTATCCCATCATGCCGCCGTTGACCAGCACGCTCCATCTGCTCAGTTGTCGCGAGGTCCACATGGTCCATTCACTCGGTGCGGCCTGCTTGTCAAACAGGATCTGGCCGATGAGGCGCTTCGTGACTGCTTCGCTGTCAAGGATCCACGAGTTGGCGTCAGCAACAAATGCGTTTGCTTCCTTCGCGAGCCCTGGGCTGTTGGCAGAAACTTCCTGCGAGAAGCGTTCGACATCATTGCGGAGCTGCCCGAGGAACTGAATTAGGTCGCCGGCATTCTTGACTGGGCGAACTGAGCCGGTCTCTTGGTCGGTGATGAGGATTCTCGCCATCACGTCGGGGTGCGCCTTGATTGCACGGGCAATTCCGATCTGACCATGCACCTGAGCCCGGTAGCGCCGTAGCAGCGTGATCGGGTCTTTCACGATGAACTCGCGAAGTGCAGGACCAACGCTGACAAAGGTGCGCTCTCGGGTGACGCTGACGTTGCTTGCCTGTGCAACCTGATCGAACATCGTTGCGCCCTTGTACGGGTCGGTCAACTTCAAGATCAGGTCATCAGAACCCTTCTGGTAGATGCGCTCAAGCGAATCCGTTATTGCAATCTGTGCCTCGGCGCTGAATGATGACAAGCTCGGAATCACGAATGTTGCTGCGGATGGATCCTCGAGCAACTTGCGTATCGCGTTGCCGTTCTTGAATGTGAGTGTTGGATCGCCGTAATGGGCTCGAAGCGCATCGGTGATCTGCTCGCGGATGACGGGGTTGTTGCGAGCCCTGTCAAACGCGGCCGCCACCGCATCGAAGCGGAGGTTGCCACGGTCCTGCATCCGGAACTGTGCGATCAGGGCGGCACGCGCGCCATCGCGGTTCTTTGCAATCAACGTATCGTCAAGGACAAGGCTGATGTAGTGCGACTTCTTGAGCGCCGGATCGTTCTTGAGCAGGCCAGAATCGACCAACTCGTCGTACATCTGGTCAAAGTACTTTTCAAGGCGATCAGCAATGTCGATAGCAACGGCTGATCGTGGCCCAGGCGTGATGGAGCTCGCAAGCCCTTCATCCGCCATGCGTCGATCCATGATGACGTCAACGGCTTCGCGCAATGCAGCGCGGCCCTCTGCACTGGTGCCACGCATCCAACTGTACATCTTGTTGCTCCGCAGGATCTCCTGAACATCGTTCAGCGTGGTGCGGAGAACGCCATCAAGGCCGTCCTTGACGGCTTCTGCGCTGCTGCGGCTCGCTGCCGTGCCGGCAAGTTCTGCGGCAGTCAGTTCCATATTGCTTGAAACGAGAATGCGGTTGAGGTCGGAGAACCAGTTCGGCAGCACGCGGGCTCTGGCGTTCGGTGTGCTTCCGGTTGGCAGTGCATCGCCCAGGTCTGCAACCAACTTCACAAGCCTCTGTGCAGCACCCTTGGTTTTCGGGACCGTATTGAGCAACTTGGTCAGAGTTCGTTCCATACGCGACAGTGAATTGAACATCTCTTGTGCTGGATGCAGAACTTCGACAAGTCGCGCTGCGTCAGGGTGCATCGCAGGTGGCGGGCCAGCTCCAGTCGAGTGCAGGATCTCGTCCTGGAGCATTTGCTTGCGGTGCGCTCGGTACAGTTTTCGCAGTTCTTTCAGGAGCGGTTCAAGGGCATCGCGGCCACCGTCTGACCGCAGCGGGGCAATGGAAACGCCTTCATGGAAGGTTCCATTCCTTGCGTCATCGAGCAGGTTCTGTACGAGACGCATTCCAGTAGCCTGCTCGTCCTTCCACTTGGCCTTGCCAACAAGCTTCGCTGCCGCATCGCCACCTTCGCCAAGCGCGACTCCTCTAGCGGACACGATCTTCTGCTCCGGCAGATTCTTGAGCATCAGGTTGAGTCGCTTCGGCGCGGTCCAGCTGCGAGCCCATGATGCCGCCGCGCCACGCAAACCCGTTGTCGGTGATCCTCCCAGCGCAAGCACAGTGCGTGCAGTCAACTCCTTGGCTGCGTAGGACGTGGCGGGCATTGCCATGCCAAGGCCAGCACCAAGCCCGACCACGACCATCTCATCAGTGAGGCCATCCTGGTTGGTGAGGTCATACGAGAATGTGTCGGTCGTCTTCTTGGCAGCGAGGTTGATGCCACCAAGCACGGCTGCATTCTTGGAACCAGATATGAGGACTTGCGTGATTGCGCCACGGGCTGTGCCGACGGCGCGCATTGCCTGACCACCTACTGGGATCATGTACATGGGCTCAGTTAGGCCGGAAACTGCACCGGCTCCAAGCGATGCGTACCAAGGCGCTGTCTCGGCGTAGCGTGCAATCGTTTGTTGGTCTTCAAGCACGCCAGCGGCATCATCCACAACCCGGTAAAAGTCCCTGCGGCTCATGCTTTCGGACAGGTAGCCGTCCTCAGCCAACTGATTCACAAGAGCCAGTCTGTTTGGCTGCATCCGCTGGAGTTCGGCAGCCATGTCAAATGGCCGCGTGTCCTCTGGCGTCGAATCCATAAAGCTGGACAACCAGTCGCTGAAGCCGTTGGTTGCCCGCACGCTCGGATTCAGAGACATGCCAGCCATGACGGTGTCCCAGAAGCCCGGATCCTCCTGGCGTCGGCTTGACACGACGAAGTCACTTGCCGATTCGACGCCAAAGTTCGTATCTGGCGACTGCTCTTCCGTTCCCGTGTATCCCATGCCGCCAAACCGCTGGATCAGAGGCGATGGTTGAAACTGGGGCATCACTTCCTTCGGATCTTGCGGAGCACGTCATCCGCAGTCGGCTGCGCGGGTTGCTGAGGCTGCACAAGACGCATCGTCCGAACACTCACTGGAGCCAACCCATCATCGTTTGGCTCGCCAGTACGAATGAACATGTGGTACGAGTTGTCAACGGAGTTCATTACCGGGACGATGGACTCGACGCGGTCAGCCGGGATGTTGTTGGTCTTCAGCCAGGCATCCACAAGCGGTTGATCCCACTGCATGGATGGGTAATCAGAACCGCGCTCGTATGCCGCAAATGTGCGCTCACCAACCTTGGGGTAGACGTGATTCTCGTAGACACGCTTGGCCTCTGTGGCGATCTGCGTCTCGATTGCTCTACGGTCTGGGGTCCATGAGCCGGCGACAGGGTTCCACTGCGACATGACGCGCTGGGTTGCCTCAAGCGACAGGTCGTTCAACGCGGATCCAGTTACGCCTAGTCCATTCAAGTTTGCCGCCGCAGCTTGCGCGACCGCGCTCTGAATGGTTGCGAGCGTCGGCAGTGGCGCTGAGGCGTTTGTGATGCTGTAGCCACCAATACGCGAAACCCCATTGATGACGAATGCGTTCGTGATTTCTCCGGACGGCAGAGTTGGAAGCCGAGCGTCCTGGTTACGGTCAACAGCGGACGCAAACATGGACCGAAGGGCGGGAATTGCGGCAGTTGTCAGATTGCCGTCTTGATCGCGTGGCAAGCCAGCCACTGTCTTGTCGCTCAAGATGTCGCGCACGGCCATGATGACGGTGGCATTGCCAGCCGTATCTGTGTCGCGAACATTGAACCCAGTCACCTGGGCCATCGCGTCGTTCTGATAGAGAGGCGCAAGTCGAGAGATGAACTCAAGGGCGGCGTCTCGCTGGTCAAGACGACCATTCAGGCTGCCGTACAAGGAGTCAAGCAGGCCCGCAGGCATCGTCTGTGTCTGGAGAACCAAGTTCGCCGCAGCTGCGGGATTGATCGTGCTTTGCCGTACCGCACCGCTCTGCTGGATGACATCGTTCCACTTTGGGTCAGACGGCGTCAGGATGATGTTTCGGTTCATCACATCATCGACCAGACGGCGGGTTTCACCCATCTTGTCAATCTTGGCGAACTCGGAATCGACACGCTGTAGCAGGTCAATCGAGACAGCCTTGCGCTTGGCGTTCTCAATCGCCGAAAGGTTGGGGTCATACTGCACTTCAGCCAAGCGAGTAGCGATGGTGTCGCGTGTTTCTTCTGTTGGACTCAGGGCGTATGTGTTGGCAGCCTGCCGAAGCACATTGTCTTCCTGGGCCTTGATGAATGTCTGCTCGCTGGTTGCAATGGTGTCCGCAGGAGCACCGGCATCGACCAAGCGATCTCGAAGCCGGAAGAATGTGTCATCACCATTCTTCGCTGCGCCCTGCATGGCATTGGTAATCAGTGGGACAATCTTGGCGGTAGCAGTTGATCGAACTGATGCCTGCGATTCCGGCGAGAGTGTTTCCGACATGGCAACAATCGCGTCGTAAAGTTCGGGATCCTTGGCCTTGTCTATCTGCTCATTCAGGAAGTCGCGGCTCATTCCATCGCGAAGTGCTGGGTCTTGCACGTTCTGCTGGAGTACATCAGTCATCGCGAGATATCGTTCGGTCAGCGGAGCCGTGCTGGTCGTGAGCAGCTTCATCTGCTGCGCGACGACGGTCATGCGGGCGCTCTCATTTGCGGCGATCTTTCGGCGGAGGTCGGGGCGATTGACATCGGCGAGGAGCAGACGTTCCGTTGGATCCTGAATGTCGCCAGCGATTCGGTCGAACATCGCCCGGTCGCCCATTTCAGCCGCCTGCTTCAGTGCGAGCCCGTAGGTGCTGGACATGAATGTGGTCCGGTCCATCCACGGGAACCGCGCCGTGGCGTCCTGATACATCTGATCCGGCGTGGCCCGCAGAGCATCCGGCACGTTGTCGAGGAAAAACCCGGCGACTTGTGAACGCAGGAACTGTTCGGAAGCCTGCTTCTGGCTCTCGGACGACCGGCGAAGGTAGAGCTCTGTAGCCGCACCTTGGACAGCGCGCTGATACACGGCGTTGCCAGCAGGTGTCCTGGCGTTGTATCCGCCAGCAGCCATCTCGGAGAAGTCCACGACGTTTGGCGTTCCATCGATCAGTTGATTGAGTTCACCCTTCTGGAACCGCTGCTGGAGTTCAGCAACGCGCTTCGCAGCAGCCATCTGCGTGCTGTAGACGTCGTCACGCTCGGTCATGGCTGCGTCCATGCGAGCCAGCTGCCCGAACTGCGAGAAAGCCGTGCCGACCTGCGAAACCACCTGCATGGCTTGCTCAAGGTCTTGCGCTGCCTTGGTGTCAAGCGTCGGAGCAACAAACGGAGAGATGGCTCCAACCGCCGGAGCAGTCAATTCCGCGACAGGAATTACCCGCTGCTGGGAATTGATCTGCACAGGAGCAGAACGGCGAAATCCCGCAGCCTGCGAAGCAAGTGCCGCCGATGCTTCAAATTGGCTCATGGTTATCTATTGAGGGATGCAATGCCGCTGGTGATTGACAGCCCAGTGCCGAACCCACCAAGGGCTCCCTGTGCCATCGCCAGGCCGGAGGATCCAAACTGGGACTGCAACTGACCTGTGGTGTTCTGAATCTGGAACTGCTGTGCCGCATACGCCTGCGTTGCACCAAACAAGGCTGATCGATAGTTCAGACTGTCCTGCACCAACGACCTGCGGATGTTGCTTTCAAGGGTCCGGTTGTTCAGAGCGCCCTGAATGTCGATGGATCTGAGGATGTCAGCTTTGCTGCCGCTCATGGCAGCGCCGCTTTCTGCGAGGGCAGCGCGAGCAGCACCGGAACTCTGTTCGTAGTCCTGTCGCACCGCTCGGCGCATTTGCGGGATGGCATCAAGTGTGCCTTCCAGGCTGAACAGCTGCGACTCGCTCAACAGCGCAAGGCGCTGCTTGTACGAGGTGTTGTAGAAGTCGCTCTGCTGGCCCAACAGCCGCATAGCCTGCTGGGCAGCGGCGTTCTGCTTCTTCTGCGCCTGATTGGCTAGGAACCCTTGTAGGAGGCTGGTAGCGCCACCGACGGCTAGGCCAATGCCGAGCAGCGGACTCATAAAGCTGCTGGATGCTGCCGCCGCACCGCCGCCTGACGTAAGCATTCCGCCTTGTAACGCAAATGCGCTCATGCGCTACCTCCGTGAAGCATACTGGTGTGTCGGCCGTAATACTCGATGCCAGTGAGGATGGTTGGACGGGCGTCGATGTTCTCGACGGTTACGGTCAGATCGTTTGATCTACCAACGCACCATGCCGTGAATCTGCCCTGTGGATCGACGTTCGCATTTGCTGGCGTGAACGTGCTGGATCGATCAGGTCGGCGTGAACTCCTGGCACTGATCTTGTACGGCCCGCTCTTGAAGTGGTCCGTGACGACCTTGTTGACCTCCAGCTCCCCTTCAATGATCGGGTTCCCGTTGCCATCCTGCTGGTACAGGCGCGTGAACGTCACTCGGAACGGAATTGATCGACCAAGCACAACAAGCTTGCTAGTCAAATTGACGCCAGTTGCAGTCTGATTCGCAAGCGGCGTGGTTGTTGCCGTAGTTCCGCTCATTGAAATGCCGCGCTGTTTCCAAACGCCATCATCAATCCAGACAACTGTATTGATGTCTGGATCAGCGTATGGCAGCGTCCACTGCATCTCTGTGCCATTGAACGTCCCACCTCTTATCACATGGCGATGATCCAAACGCGGCTGTTCTGTGAATGATGCGGGAGCAAGTGGGTCGTTCGTCAGAGGCATCGAATCAATCAGCAGGTTGAGATTGCTGCTGATGGTTGCGGTTCGCAGGATGTAGAGCGTGTCGTCAATGACGATTGCGTCGTTGATAATGTCGCCGCCAAATGAGTAGCGCGTCCAGGCGGACTGGACCAGCTTGTCGGCGACGCGGGTGCTTCGGTAGACATACAGGCTTCCGTCTGTGTTACCGTAACTATCAAAGTTCACGACATCGCCGGTCGAGATGACCGTGGTGTTGCTTGGGCCCGGACCCTTGTTGCCAGACCATGTCGATGGGTTTGAGAAGAATCCCCCTCCGACTCCGTTGCTGTAGATGGTGGAAGTCGGATCCGTGGTGGTCGGCTGCGGTATCACGACAAGTGTGTCGTTGTTGTCGCTACCAACCAGTGATCGCAAGTAGGTTGGCAAAAGTCCGTCAACGTGCTGCGTGATGGTGTTCGCGCGGTTCGACACCTGAATGTCGTCGTAGACATACTCATACACCAGGCTTGACTCCTCGCGTGTGCCTGCGAGGTAGATCATGCTCGACACCGGGACAGGACGCACCTTCTGTGTGTTGTAGGTCGTGCTGGGCGTGAATGTGGCGTTGCTGGCCGTGAACGTCTCGTCGCCGCCGAGTTCAAATTGGGTGCCGGCTCGCGTCAGGAGCAGCAGGCTCTTGCGGAACGGAACCATGAAGTCGATCAACGAGACGCTGTTTGAACCAATCTGCACCGTGATCGGATCTGCCGGATTTGCGGCAAAAGTAGACGTTGAGTACGGGAAGAAGTTGAATAGGTCATTCGGCTGGGAGCAGGCAACGAACTCTCCCATTGCAAAGCACAGCCTGCCACGGTGATACGCGATGTCGGAAATGACCGTGCCAGACTGGAATGGGCTCGGCGCTCTCCATGAGGTTCCATCCGTATTTGCGTCCTTCAGTTCCGTGCCTTGTGTCACGAATGACACCGCGAAGGATGGCGGCGTGAGCCCGGTCCTGACCATCTTGACCGGGAACTTCGTCTCGTCAAGCTTGGTGTGGGTGGTTGAGTAACCAGACTTGTTTCCGGTTCCTGTCGCCACCTTCGTGTTCACGATGATCGTCGTGTCAACAATCGTCAGGAATCGCAGGTCATCGGCCGACGGAGTGTTTGTGTCGAGGTAGGTCTGCGTATTGCCGTTGAAAGTTGGCGTAATGACGTTTCCGACAACTGAGCCGGCGGACACGGTCATCACGGACTGCGTCACCAGGCTGTCGTTGAAGACGCAAGAGAAGACAAACGGCCCGCTTCCTGATCGGCTCACTGTGACCCTCCCGGCTCCAATAGTCGATAGGGCTTCAAGCGCACTTTGGACCGTCGCGGCCGAGTCGTTGAAGTTCATGGCGGACGTTGTCTGGCTGCCGAATGTGAGCGTGAACGTGCCGCTGGATGGCCCCGTGACGTATTGTGTTCGGTTGCGAGGGTTCGCCAGGTCGATGATTCGCAGGATGGTGTTGCTGCTGTCGCGACCGTAAATGACCATGTATCGCTCGTTGGCATCTCGAACGATCCGGTGAGCCCGGTAGTACTGGGTGTTCACGCCAGCAACTGCCTGTGCGAAGTGTCGTGTTCCGGCGCGGCTTGAAACGCCGCTCACAACGCTGAACAGGGCGTTTTCTGCATCCTCGACCTGAGACGGAAAGCGGCTGCTCGCACTCTGTGTGGAGATGCCGTTGTGCAGCGAACCAATCCGCTGCCGGAAATCGGTGGTTGCCATTTACTGCTGTTGCTGCGTCTGGGTCTGTGCCTGCACGAAGATCGGGCGGCTTGAGAACGTGCCTTCGCGCGGCTGAATGGAGTCCGTGAGACCGAGCTCCTGAGACAGGTACGCATCAGACATCTGGGATCCGGTCGTGCGGCGCGCAAACCGCTGTGAAGCGTGCTGTGCAACCTGCTCGCGAAGCATGGGGTCAAGGTCCGCGAACGCCAGCAATTCGGCCACATCAAGGTAGACCGGGTTGGCGTTCTGCATGGCGTACTGTCCCTTGTCGGCGTCGTACACCTTGGTTCCGCGCATCACAAGGTTCCGATGCTGATCCGGGCCGGAGCCCCTGATTCGCAGCACGTCAGATCCGAGAGACACTTCAAGAGTGCCGGCGGCTGGCGTGTACGCCTTGCTTCGGATGGTGTTGCACGGAAAGCCCTGAGCACACAGGTATCGCGTGCTGTCATCGACATACCGCTCGGCCTCGGCTGCAATGCTGGTGCCGTTGGTGTCGAGCGCGGTCACGCGGTATTCGTTGATCGCCGCCAGGCATGAATTGACCGCATCAAGCTTGGTCATCGATGGCATTAGTAGACGCTCCTATCTCGGATGCGGGGTCGGCCCCTGAGTTGAATCATTTCTGCCGTGTTGAGTACGTTTACGTCCGCTCGCGAATCGTCCTCGCGCTTGACCTCGGTCATCCGCCGCGCCGCCTCGTCCCGCAGCATTCCATCCAGCGCCTGATCCTTCTTGTGCGAGCGGTTGTAGTTGTAGGCCGCTTCGGTGATGACGTAGTCGGCGAATGTCTGCGGCAGGTCCGTGAATGCCGTCTGAGCGACGTAAGTGACACGCAGGTTCCTGCTGAAGACATCGGTGTTGTTCTCGATGTCGAAAAGGAATCCACCGACCACTGTCACGTCGGTTTGGGAGTCCAATCCATCGGTGTCGATCCGATATGTATTCGCCGGCACAGCAATCTTGCCCTGCCCGTTCTGCGCCAGTTCGACGTTGTAGCGCGTGTTGAAATGCCAGCCACGGGCTTGGCACGACTTGTCAGCATCATCGATGTACCGTTCGACCTGTGCTTGCGTTGAGATGCCGCCGGTATCCAATGCCGCAACCGGCGTGAGGCCCAAGCGCCTGAGCACGCCATTGACTGCTGATAGTTTGTCCATGTTTATGCCTGTGCAGACGCAGCTGGTCGAGTGGCTGCAAGCTGGTCACTCCACCGAGACTTGACGGCAGTCGTCCACTCGGTCGATGCGGCCGACTGGATTGACGCTGGTAAGTCATTGACGGTGGTGGTTGGCGGATACACCGACCTAAACACGGAGATTCCGGTGATGTCACCGTTTCCGTCGGTTGTGGTTGTCGTCAGCTTGTATGACAGCTGCTTCGATTCGTTGAACTGGAATTGTTCTGATGTGCTTGATGGCATGATTATGCGGTGTTTGTGATGTAGTGACCGGACACCATGAGATAGTTGTCTGCTGCTGTCAAAGTATCTGCAAGGGAAACCAAGCTGCCCAAGTCTTGCTTCGTAAAGTAAATCGCAGCATCTTCTGGATTCATGTACCCACCATGAGGCTTGTTAGCTACCGTAGAAGACCAACCACCACGGTATCCAATGTTTACCGCCGCGTAGTAACCAGCTCTCTGCGCGAATGGAAGACCATCAATTCGCACCCACCTTGTTGCGGCCGAAGTAACGCTGTTGCTGCTCGGCCTAAAACCAACGTAGATGTTGAAGAAAACCCTGTTTCCAATCTTGGTGTAGTTGCCAAGCTGAACGGTATACGTCGTTGTGACGCCAGAAGAGCCCTCATACGCCATTGTCGGAGTGAACGTGCCCTCTTCGTAATCGTCTAGGACATTGGCACTCGCGGTGTCCGTGAATGACGCAGGGAATGCAACGCCGGCAGTCGAACCAGCAAGGGTCAGCCGTCCGGTCACTTGGGCATTGCCGACAACGTCAAGCCTAGATGCCGGAGAGGTGTTGTTGATTCCAACCTGGCCGGTGCTGTTGACCGTGATGCCAGCGGTTCCCAGTGGCTGCTCAACAAAGCCCACCCAACTTGACCAGACTCCAGCATATCTCGAACGCATGGCTAGCGCATTGGTTGCGTCTAGGTCAACCAGATAGGGAACCGCAAACTGGGTTATGCTCCCGGTTCCATCCTTGTTCTGATACTCGAACGAGAACGGGTGGTAGTACCTTCCAGCACTACCAGGACCGTTGCTCGCGTTGCCAAGCAAAAGCGAGTAGCCGCTTCCAGATCTTGCGTTGCTTGAATGGTTCCAATCCAAGGCTCCATTACTGTCCGCTGCACCAATTCCACCAACAAGTTGATTACCGACAGTCAGTGTTTCGGTGACTCGTCCATTTCCAGAGACATGCAGCGGAACGGTTGGTGCGGTCGTGTTGACGCCGATACGATTATTTACGGCATCGACAAACAGGACGCCGTTGTCAACAGCGAAGTTGCCGTTGTAGAACATACGAGCGACTTCAGTCGTGTTCGCGCTAAAGATTGCCGCACCAGAGCCTCCGGTTCCATACTGGATGGTCAGGTTGCCAGATGACGTTGTGCCTCCAGTTCCGGCAGCAATGACGCCAGTGACGTTTGCGCCGTTGCCGTAGATGCCACCTGAGACGTAAAGATCACCAACAACAGTCACGGTCTTGTCGGAGCCGGTCGGGCTCGCAAGCACCTTCAGCTTGTCCACGGAGTTCAACTGCAAGTTGATATTGCCGTTTGCAGCGTTGACATTCACGCTGGTTGAACCCTGAACGGTTGGCGTCACAACCTTGGTTGGTACTGCCAGGTCGTTCCCTGCGGTCACGGTTACTGCCGTGCCCGTATTTGGCTGAATGTTGTTGACCTTGATCGTGCTCATGTATTACTTGTTCCAGGGCAGGAAGGTGTTCACCCATCGCCACAGCGGCGGGCCGATAATGGCACCAGCAGCAAACATCAGAACGCTCCACCAAGCAGTGCCAAGCAAGTGTTCCATTTGAGTCCTTCGGTTAGGGGTGAGTGTCGTGCTTGACCTGGCGCATTGCCTTGTCAAGCAGCGGATCCTGAGCTCGCATCATGGCTACGAGCTCGCGAACGGTCTCTGGCTTGTCGTGCGCCAGGGTTGCAGACATCATCTCTGCGGTGTCGATCTTCCGGCGTGGTATCCATCCAACGGCTATACGGACTGCCGTACCTAGGCCAGTAGCGTGAATGATCCAAGCGATGGCAAGCACGGCCGCCGCCAGGGCAACCCACTTCACTGCATTCAAATACGGGTGCGTGTCTGAAACGCC
>Ga0114972_10001938_pt1 | contig 15509 bp, 14 predicted proteins | sample M_140807_EF_Meta_FD_87354 | JGI IMG/M metagenome (GOLD analysis project Ga0114972, IMG submission 87354) | Freshwater microbial communities from Lake Montjoie, Canada to study carbon cycling - M_140807_EF_MetaG | ecosystem: Environmental > Aquatic > Freshwater > Lake | place: Lake Montjoie... | reverse complement strand
GTTTGGGTCAACGATTTTGCGATCGGATTAACCATGGCCAAAGGACTGTTGGGAAAGGCTCGGATCGATTGTCCGTCGAGTTCAACCAGCCAGTGCAGGTGTATTTTTTCGGTATCCGAGGTGTCCTGGTGCTTGTAAATTCGCAAGTGTTCGGCAAGTTGCCCTAGCTCGGATGCCGAAACACTCTCGTCAAGATGATGGTGGTAGACGGGCCTTAAACCCGGAACACCGAGCACCCAAACCAGCAATACAAAACCTCTGAGCATAAGGCTCGGCAGGAAGTGGCGGTTTTGGCTCAGCATCAGTATCCACATGAACTTATCGTAATCTCCAGGATAGACCGTGTGTTGCTAGGGAACTCGGCTGGTTGGTCGGCTAAGCTTAAAGGATAGCTCAACCGAGCTGGATTTAGCGTATTCGGTTGCAAAATCCATGTCAATCATTCTTGGAAAGATAGAAAAAGGCTGCTTATCAGATGGAATCTACCGATCCTAACGCTCCGGTTGTCCTGGACACCGCGACGCGATTGGCCATCCAAAGGACCCGGGTGGCGTTCGAGCGTACGATCATGGCCGCCGTTCGAACGGCAACCTCTCTGATCACCTTTGGCTTTTCAGCTTATAAATTTTTTTCCATGGATGTTCTCGAGGGGCGAACGTCGAACGCGACGTCCAAGACATCGCTTTTGGGACCCAAGGAATTCGGATTGACGCTGATTGCTTTGGGGCTTTTGTCGTTGTTCTTTGCATGGTTCGAATACCACCGCGACATTGGGGCCTTGAGAAAAGAGTATCCAATGCTACCGCGATCCAACATTGGCATCATCGCGGCCCTGGTCGCCGTGGTGGGCTCAGCCCTCTTCGCGATCGTTCTGTTCAACATCTAAGTCTCTGACTTAATAGTCAACTTGGCCTTCGTCGTCCTCTTTTCGACGTTCTCTGATTTCTTGCATCACCTCGACCAGCAGTTTGGCAAACGAGGCCGTAGATGCTTTGTAGTCTTTGGATGTGAACTGACGGTTGGCTTTTTGGATTCGATCGGAGAGCGGGCCAAGTTTTGAGCTGCTGATGTTGTCTTTCAACCATTGAAAAAGTTCATTCACGGCGATCTTCAACTGCGAGGCAAATGCCGCAGAAGGTTTGCAGGTGTACTTCCGATAAGGTGCCTTGCCGAATCCTTTTTCCTGGACTGCAGTTTGTTTACCGACGACCATTTTGATACAGCCGGTCACCAGGGCGACTAAGGCGGCTGCGGCGGCCAAGATCGCCAAGGGAACTTGCTGCACCAAGGCCAGAAAAACGGCAGCAAGCAAGCCGATTGCGGCGATGACTCCGAATGCTGTGGGGAAACCTGCGGGAATGCGAAAACCACCGCTTGCTACCGACGCTTTGCTGACCCCATAATCCCTTTGCACCTCGCCGATGACTACAGTGATGTTATCTGGACCTCCGCGAAAATTCGCTAGATCGACAAGCGCTTTGACAGCCGTTGGCGGATCGAGGAGGCCTAGTAGCAATCCGATTTCCTCGTCGACAACTTTACCGCTGAGCCCGTCGCTGCACAGCAGGAAGCGGTCTCCCTTTTGGAGCGGAAACGGCCCCTCTAAGTCAACCTGGACCTGCGGACTGGGTCCCAGCGAACGAGTGATCACATTTTTGGGGATCGAGCTGTTGCGGATCACCTCCTCGCTGACCTCACCGGATTGTTGCATCTCCCAAACCAACGAGTGGTCGAAAGTCAACTGCTCGAAGGTTTGGCCTCGCAGACGATACACGCGACTATCACCCACATGAGCAATCACCCCACCGATCGGCAAAAGGGCTATCGCACTGGTGGTCGTCCCCATGCTGCGAAACTCTGGATTGATCATCCCCTTGCGATTGATCTCGCGATTGGTTTCTTCAAAGGCCCTCAGCAGCGCCTCGGTGCACTCCGTCTTTGTGTTGAGCTTGGAGTAATGGTGTGGAATCAATTCGACGCTCAAACGGCTGGCAAGTTCGCCGGCAGCATGAGCTCCCATCCCGTCGGCAACGATCAGCAGATCTCCGCATCGTTGCCATTTCTCTTCGTCAGTGGCCGATATGATCGCAAAACTATCCTGATTGTTCGCGCGGCGCATCCCAATGTCACTCAGGGCCGCAGCCAAAACGATAGGAGTCCAACTCCCAGCAGCTTCAGACGCCTGAGCAGAGCCTGTGGTCGCACCCTGCGGCACGCCAGATTCTTCGGTTCGTGGGGATATGTCTGCCAAGAGAGATTCCAAACGAAGGTCAAAAATCAAAAAAATTTATGTCAAACAGCCTAACAGAATACCCCAAGACTTGCCAAGTTGGTAGCTATGGGAGGAACCTTGCAAACTTTCCTAGCGGTACATCCGGAGCCTGCGACGAATCTGACGATTAACCGCAGTCGACTAACCGCGAACGGCTAACCCCTGGGGGGGGGAACTGCTGTCGGACGGGAAACCGCACCACTTGGAAGCCTTCGGCGGATCGGCCCGAAGGCTTGCTGTGCCGCAGTGGCCATCTCCGACATGATCTCATCAATGCGGTTGCGAAAGACTGCAAAAGCCCCCAACGCTGGGATCGCAATCAATAGCCCAGCCACCGTTGTTATCAACGCTAATAAATCCCAGATGCCAATTGACCGGCCCCGGCCGTACCCTGGGACAAGGCCACTTCGCGAAACGCTAGGATCATCCCTGCCACCGTGCCGAGCAAACCTAACATCGGTGCAAGATTTCCGATCACAGACAGATACTCCAGCTTGCGATACATGCGCGCTGCCTGTTCGGCCAAGGCGTCCTCGAGCGACTTTTCCACAGCTGGCCATCCGTACTCGATCTCCGCGATGCCACTGGCCAACACATAAGACAACGGGCATGGCTGACTACGGCAAGCTTGATCGGCATCCTTGAGCTTGCCCTGCGCTAGCAACTGACGCACGTTCTCATTCAAGTCCGCCGGCAAGAGATCTTTTCGCTTGAGGGTCAGCCACTGATCGAAGATGAGATAAACGGCCAAGATCGACATCAGGATCAGTGCGATCATGATGCCTACCCCAAGCGGCCCGCCACTGAAGATGATCTCAAAGGCGGTATCGTCGGCCGCTCCGCTAGGCTTGCTAGCTCCTGGAGTTTGAGACATCCCGACTGAGGGCAGATGCACGAAACAAAACCCCAACCCCAAACATCGCAGCCCCAACCAACGCCACATGCTCTTGCGATTGCACTCTATGAGCTTCATTCTCGAAATACCCCGTATGCTTATTTCCAGTATTGATCTTGCGCCATTCAATCTCGAGCCGATGCGTCGTTCCCAAACCTCTTGGGCAACGAAAAACTCGAACCAATTTTCTGCACAATTTTCTGCGCAAGCTCCTCATCGCCTAGTTTCTTCGCCGCATCCGCACCCCTGCGGACCGCTTGCTCCGCTAGATGATAACGATCTGCGTGCATCGATGTGACACGAAGCCACTCGGCGATCGCAAGCTTCGGCTGGTTTGCTTGCTCGAGCCTATGCGCCAAAAGCATCGTGGGACCTGCTTGAAGGGGCACGGGCAACGCATCGCGCTGGGCAACCCATTCCAGAAACCCGTCCGACAAGATTTCTTCGGGAATTGTCAAACGCCAGAGCTGTATTTTGGAATACGCAGCGATCATCGGTGACGCATTCGATGAAAGGGATTTGAGTTTGTCGATGGCCGCCAGACGATGCTCTCCGGCGAGCAACCAGGAGGCTCCGACCAACTGCATCGCAGGCTTGTCGCTCTCGATCCATCCGAGCGCCTCCTGGGTTAAGGCCGGGGTTACCCGAAGCAACTCGTCCGACCATGGGAGCGGGATACGGCTCAGGAGCAACTCGGGCGTGGAATCCTGCGCCAGGACCTTAAATACACGTGCCGCAGCGCTATACTGCTGAATTGCCATTGCCGAATCGACCATTTCGGAAACCATTACCCGCTGTTGCCAGCGCGGGATTTCGGCCAGCGATAGAACCGCTTGACCCTGCTGCAAGACCTCCTTGAACTTCCGTTGCTCAAACAGAGAGTGGACCTGTGCATAAGCCGGCGACTTCCAACCCGGCTCGATCCCCACGACAAGATCGCCGGGAAAATTCGACGGCCCGTTGGCCTCAGGCTTGATCACCACGAGCTTGTCAACATCCCATGATACAACCACGCCGCTGGCCTCGATGATCGAACGAGCCCTCCATCGGTTCAGAGAGTTCTCCCCAGGCTCGCTCCATAGGACCTTGCTAGAGGGTCCTAGTTTCTCGACCGCTTGGCGATAATACTCGGTCTCGACAACTTCGGTTCGAGGTTCTTGAGTCCCGCCCCCCTGAGTCCAGGCCCACATCGGAAAACAACAGACCAGACAGAGCCACACAACTGCGAAGCTCTTTGTGCGGTTTACGAAGCTGGGTCTATGGATCACAATACATCTCCTTAACGTTTAGCAGCCTTTTGCAAGCTCGCCCCCCGAGATACTCATGCTTCAACTGATCCAATACCCTCATCCGACGCTCCGCTTTGCTTCCAAGCCCCTGGCGCGTGTGGACGATCAACTCCGTGGAATGATCGACCTGATGTTTGAAATCATGTACGAGCACCGAGGAGTGGGACTGGCGGCTAACCAAGTGAATTTACCCTTGAGGCTCTTTGTCGCCAATCCAAGCGGAGAAAAAGATTCCGGCCAAGAACTGGTTTTCCTCAACCCTGTGATCCAAAAGGCTACCGGAACGATCGAGGCCGAAGAAGGATGCTTGTCCCTCCCGGGTTTGAATGGAGTGGTCAAGCGGAACAAAGCCGTCCAAGTCAACGCGTATTCAATGGACGGTAAGGAAATCAATCTGAAGGTCGAAGGATTCTTGGCCAGAATCATCCAGCACGAAGTCGACCACCTCGACGGAGTCCTATTCATCGATCGGATGTTCGACCAAGGCGAAATCCTCGCGGAAGACTTGGCCCGCTTCGAAGCCCGCTTCGATAAACTACGCCAAGAGGGTCAGGTCTCCCCGGACGAAAAACTTGCCGAGCAACGTCAGGTTTGGCTCGACAAGTATTGTGGCTAGTTAACCTCGCTGGACCAGGCTCGCTATTTCTTGATCGGGGTTTCCTTGTCGCCATTGCGAAGGAAAGGCTCGCGGACTTGTTTGCCCTCGATGGGATTCAAAGGGCGAACCCAGATGTTTCGAAACCGAACCGGATCCCCGTGATCCTGCAAGCCGATCGGTCCTTTGGCTGGATGCTTCTTGTACTCAGGAGGCCGATTGAAAGGGGTATCCCCTTTGAGTTCAAAGTGATTCAGGATCAGCACGCCGTTGTGGACGGCGGTGATATAAGCTGGCGATTTGAGTGAACCCTCCTCGTTGAAGCGAGGAGCTGTCCAGAAGATATCGTAAGTATTCCAATCTCCGGGCTTTCGCGTGGCGTTGACCATCGGAGGGGTCTGCTTGTAGATCGCGCCTGCCTGACCGTCCGAATAAGTCTTGTTCTCAAAGGAATCCAAGACTTGAAGTTCATAGATCCCCATGAGGAATACGCCGCTGTTGCTACGGCCCTGTCCGCTCCCCTTGGGTGGTGTGGCTGCCGACCACTCGAGGTGGATTTGGCAATCCCCAAACTCATCGACACTGGTAATCGAACCACGTCCGGCGACCATCGCGTCACCTTCGATCTTCCAACCATCGGCGTTCTTCCAGTGGGACTTGTCCTTGCCATCAAAGAGCACTACGGCATCGGACGGAGGAGCGCTGTTGGTACTGCCTGCCGTGACGATCGCCGGTTCCTTCCATTCGATCCCGTTGAGATACTCTTGGCCAAAACCCGAGCCTACGCTGCCACCGAAAGACAAAAAGGTCACGCCACCAAAGATCCAGCGGTTCACTTGTTTCATCATAGAAGCTTCTTTGCATCACGAACGGAGATTGGGAGGAAAAACAGCCCTGGGGTTCGGTCAACCGACCGTCACCGCAAACAGGGTGAAACGGGGTTACAGGATACCATGCCCCAAGCCCCTTGCGAAGAATCGAGACGATCAAAGACGCAAATGCACCCGGAAGCTTGTTTTGTTATCCGTTTTTTTGCTTATCTGTTTTTTTACTTATCCGTGGACTTTACCGACTGCCTATCCCAACACAATCGCAGGATCTTTAGTAAAATGGTTATTCCCCCAGTCGATCCCCTCTCTTTTGACCCTCCCCAACCATGAAACAGTCCACCTGGCGTTTGGTTCCTTGCGCCCTCCTTGCCGCAATGCAATTCAATCACTTCGCTTTGCCATCGCACTGCACAGCCGCAGGCTTCGAAACCCAAGACTCTGCGGCTAAGACATCCGCCAAGGCCATTGTCCAACCCGGGGACCGAATCGCTTTGATCGGGGGCGGTTGGGTCGAACGCATGCACGACCATCCATGGCTCGAAACAATGCTCACCTTAGAAGTCCCCGGAGTGACCTTTCGAAACATGGGTTGGAGCGGCGATACAGTTTTCGGCGATGCCCGAGCCGTCTTTGGTTCGCGTGCAGATGGCTATCAACGCCTAATGCGAGACCTGGAATTCGCCGCCCCGAAGCTTGCCATCCTTTGCTACGGAGAAAACGAAGCCCATGGTAGCGATGCCGAACGAGCCGAGTTCCTCAAAGGCTACCACAAGCTCGTCGAAGACCTCAAACGCAAAGGGTGCCGAATCGTCATGGTCATCCCTCGAGAACGCGAAGATGCCGGGCCTCAGTTTCCTAATCCACGGTACTACAACAGCAACCTAACCCAACTCGCCGAAGGGATCCGAAAGATCGCTAGCGACCACCAAGCAACCATCGTCGATCTTCAAAAACTCTCCTCCAACAAACGCTTCAGCGAAGAGGGAGTCGTTTGGAACGACCAAGGCTACCAAGAAAGCGCCCGGGAAATCCTCAAACAACTCGGCTACAAGGACTTGGCCATCGATCGAGTCATCGAACAAACCAACTCGGTCTCCGAACTGCAGTCGGCCATCAAGTCCAAGAACGAGTGGTTCTTTCACCGCTACCGCCCTCAAAACGAAACGTATCTGTTCCTTTTCCGAAAACATGAACAAGGCAACAATGCAGTCGAAGTCGAACAGATGGAAAAATTCGTCCGCGAAGGCGAATCCAAGATCGCTCAGTGGTTAACGAGCAAACAATGGGCTCCGAAACAGTAATGCGTCTGACCCATTGCAAGCCCCACGACCAAAACCCCTCACCTTCTAATTGAACGAATTGAACCCTCTCGATCCATCGGTCATGAAAAACATTATCAACCATCCAAAAGTTTCCAAGTCTGCGTTCATGGCAATGGCCACGGTTGGCCTACTCGGCTCGAGCGCTTCGGTCGCTCTAGCTGAGGATCCTCTGTGCACAGATAAACCGCTACCGATTCGCTGGGAAATCGAACCCCTTGCCCTCGATGCCAACGAAGGCTGCGCGATTGCAGACGTCAATGGAGATTCCAAACTAGATATCATTGCTGGCCGGCACTGGTACCCAAGCCCGAGCTTCGTGCCTCGCCCGTTGCGCAACATCGACGATTGGAACGGGTACATCCAAAGCAACGGCGACTTTCCATTCGACGTCAATCGAGACGGCAAGATGGATGTGATCGCAGGTTCATTCGTCCCCACGGAGATCGCTTGGTATGAAAACCCAGGCGAAGAAGGCCTACGGCTGGGACATACCTGGCAAAGAAACCTGTGGGTCGATACCAAAGCCTCCGAAAATGAGGCTCAGTTGATGCACGATATCGACAAGGATGGGATTCCTGACTGGATCGTCAACAGCTGGAATGCAAAGAATCCACTCACCATCTGGCGATTGGTCGACAACGGAAACCGAGACGGAAAACAAGCCAGTTATTCGCTCGAGCAAAAGGTGATCGGTAAGTCCGGTAACCAGCACGGAATGGGTGTTGGCGATCTCAATGGCGACGGTCGCGATGATGTCTTGGTCGGTCACGGTTGGTACGAACAACCCGAGAACCCATGGGAAGCCGAATGGAAATTCCGCCCAAACTGGAATGTCCAAGGTAGCATTCCCATGATCGTTGTGGATCTAGACAAGGATGGCAAGAACGATGTCATCGTTGGCAAAGGCCACGACTACGGTTTGTATTGGTGGCGACAGACCGGCAAGTCTGCTGATGGGTCGATCGAGTTTGAACAAAAACTGATCGATAACAGTTTCTCGCAACCTCATGCAATCGCCTTGGCAGATCTAGATGGAGATGGCAAACAAGAGATCATCACCGGCAAGCGTTATTATGCACACAACGGCGGAGATCCAGGTGGCAAGGACATGCCGGAATTGCAGGCCTACTCGTACATCGATGGGAACTTCACCCGATCGACGATCGAACGAGGTCACGTCGGAGTAGGTTTGCAAATCGCCACCGGCGATCTCAATGGCGACGGTCGCATCGACATCGCAGTGTCCGGAAAAACCGGCACCTATGCGATCCTCAACCTGCCGAAATAATCAAGCCATCCGGACCTTGAGCCCTGTTACTGCATGCGAGAGAACAATCGCAGCGCGTTTTCGGTGGTGATCTTGGCCATATCGGACTCGCAATGACCTCGCATCTGCGCCAGGACTCGGCCGGTATAGGCAACATTAGCCGGCTCGTTGGGCCTCTGACCTCGCTTGGGCTCGGGGCTCAAATAAGGGGCATCGGTTTCGACCAGCAAGCGATCGATTGGCAATCGACTTGCAATGTCCCGCAATGCATCGTTCTTCTTGTAGGTCAGCATCCCTGAGAAGCTGATATAAAGCCCCATCGAGATGCACTCCATGGCAACTTCATAGTTGCTGCAAAAAGAATGCATCACGCCGCAAAGAGGGCCTTGCCGATGCTCGTCGCGCAGAAACTCGAGCATCTCCGTGTCGCAATCGCGAGAGTGGATGATCACCGGCAGACCTGTGTGACGACTAAGCTCCCAGTGCCGTCGGAAATTGGCAAGCTGAATATCGAAGGGACAATCGTCCCAGTATTTGTCCAAGCCGGTTTCGCCAAGTGCACAGACACGAGCATCGTTGGACTTGGCCACGATCTTTTCCCAATCGCCAGGTTTTTCTCGCTGAGCATAATTCGGATGGATCCCAACGCTGCTCCAAATCGAGGGCTTGTCCAGAGTGATAGTCTCGGTTTCGCGGTGAATTCGTTCGATGGTATCGAGCGAATCAGCATCGACCGACACGCAGAGAATCCGCTTGACGCTGTAAGCGACCGATTGTGCCAAAATGCTTTGGAGTTTGGCATGCAACTCCGAGTCGGCAAGGTGAGCGTGGGTATCGGTCCAGCCTGAGAGGTTCATAAACGGCTAATCAACCAAGCGATTGAGTACTATCGAGTTAAAAAGTTTTTTAAGCGGGCCCTTTAAGCCCTCCGACGATCGAAGTGCAAAGTCTTTTCTATCGGCGATCCGAACTCGACGTGATCGAGCAGGAGTTGTGCAAGTCTAGGAGCCATCAAGCTTCCTTTCGAGCCCAAACCATTGATGCAAAACAGATTCGAATGCTCTCCATGGGAACCGATCAGCGGATGGCGATCGTAACTTGCGGGTCGCACGGCGGCTCGCTGCTGAATGATCTCGATCGATGGTGCTGGGGAATGAAAAAAGGCCTGCCATCGCCCAAGCAGATCCTCTCGAGCTGAGATACCCACCTGCGAATCGACCTGGCAGTCTTGTGCATCGCGTGCGTAGGTCGCCCCGAGAAGAAACTCCTGTGCTCCCAGTGGTACGATCCAACCCTCGCGATGCACGACATGTTCGATCGTGGGACTCTTGGAGGCGATTTTTAGAATGTCTCCTCGCGCAGGATGAAGGGCCAAGGACCCAAACCAACAATTCGATCGAGCCGCGACACCTTGGGCTAAACAGACTCGATCTGCGCAGAGGTTCAAAGACGGGAATCGGATAGCATGCTCGGATGGCACTAGGTCTTGGTCCAAATCGAGTAGAGACTCATACAAAAGGCCTTGGGCATCGAGCATGCGGCGGGTGGAATCCAAATAGACTTCGGTCGCCAAACGCGCCGCGGGAGACATCAAGAAGCCTCCATGAGGTGCTGCGAGGTTGGGGTGTTGTCCTTGGGATACACGCTGGACATGGATCGACGGGTTGGGCTCAAGGAATTCCGGTTTGGCCCATCGGTCCTCGAACAAATCCCGTTCGGAGTCACTTGAAAAGATCCGAAGCGTCGGGGCGACCGACCAAAAGGATGCTCGTAGTTTCAATTCCGCAAAACGATAGAGCTCATCGGCAGCTTGGAAGTACTCCGGGTATCGCCAAGACAGTGCTAGCCTGCTTCCGGTGATCGGCGTGACCAGACCTGCTGCGACGCGAGAGGAGCTCAAAGTCGATTGCAGATCGATCATTGCGACGCGCAATCCTCTGCGGATCGCTTGCCAAACCATCGCACAACCGGCTAACCCTCCGCCGACGACCGCCAGCTCAACCTGCATTTGGTTCGAATTCGTCGGAGATTTCATCGTTTTGCTGGTTTTCTTAGCTTGCGTTTGCCTTGGGCAATCCGAAACATCTACAATACACCAAAGCTTTCGCGTCTCCCGCGATTCTATGAACTCATCGGCGCACTATCGACCCCAAGGATGCCCGCTTCGTGGATCCCTTTCGCATCATTTGTCCAGCATGTTCCACGAAATTGGTGGTGCGTCAACCAGAATTGGTCGGACGGACAGTGCCATGTCCTAAGTGTAAGAACTCCATCCATGTGGTCAAACCCGGAGAGGTCGCTTGGAATCCCGGAACAGTCAACACGAACCAGCCGCCCCTGGGCGGTGATTCAAAAAAGCCAACTGTAGATTCGAATGTCCCCCGGCGTCCGGTTTCAACCGTAAACTCCGAGGCGATCACCAAGGCCGATCCAGGCGACTGGGACTTGGACGCCCTGGAGTCGGCATTGGCTCAGCAGAATCCTCCTTCGAGCGATTCAGCGGACGGACTAGCTAACGCGGGGTTCTTTCGCGAAGCGGCGAGCGACTCGAATCCAGGTCGCAGGAAAGATGCTGAGCCCTTTGCGATCCAACCCCTGGACCCCTCATCGAGCACCCCTAGCACCGCGACAGCAACACCCTCCGCATGGCAGAGTCCACAGGCCAAAGCTCGCCGCCAATTGTTAACCCTGTTTGTCGTGGGACTTTCGGGTTGCTTGCTAGCGGCCTTGGCTTTCATTGCGTTTTTAAACACTTATGGCAAACGAAACCGGGACAAGCCACCTGGGGCCGACAACCCTGCCCTGGTCGCGCAAGACGCTCAGGCGGCTAATCAAGCTAATCCTGCCAATCAAGCTGATCCAGCCAATCCCCCGGAACTCATCGCCGAGGCCGGACCCAAGATCGAGGCAATTCAACCCGTCCCTCAGGGCGACCCCATGGAGCCCACCGCGCAGACCGCACCGAGCTTGAAGCTCAATCCGCTTGGAATCCCACCCGAGAATCTTCAACCAAACGATCCCGAAAACAATCCGGCGAACATCAATCCGGGCCAAATGCAACTCGAGCAAGCCACCCCGAAGACCAACCCCACAGAGGTAGGCCAAGCGAGCGAAGCGCAAAGAGCAGCCGACGAGAATCTGCCATCCATCTTCAAAGATTTTTTGCCTGTTTTCGATCGTTCAAGTCAGCCAGGGTGGAGCGATTTGGGAAAGGAGGGAGACAAAACGATCGATCAGGAGTTATCGATCGAGAATGCCGAAATCGCTTTTGCGACGGAGTACTACCCTCAACCGATCCCACTACCGAATTGGTCGGAAAGAGCGGAGCGAAAGCTAGGCCGCATCAGGACTCCACCAATGAGCCTTCCTCGATTTGTAGATTGGATTAACCGAGTCTCCGGACATGCCATTTCGGTCGATTGGTTTTTATTCAATTTATCAGACATCCCGCTTGAAGGCCCATTTTCACTACAGTCAGAAGGGACCACCGTCGGCGGGATCCTCGAGGAATTCAAGACCAAGGTCGGTGCACAGGTCGATACCGACGCCAAGGGTTTCCTCTACGTTAGGCCCGCAGCGGAAAAGTTATCAAGCAAACTCAAGCCCGATGGCAGCACGGAGCTAGGTCCGCTTTCCAAAGGATTGCCAGAGGGACAAGACCAAGCAATTTTGATGTTGGTTTTGGATATGTTGCAAGTCGATGGCTGCGAGTACAAGGATGGAAAATTGACCTGGGGTCCAGACGCGAACGCGTATCAGCAGGCCCTGGTCTTGGCGGCGTTGGCATCGATCCGCGAAGCGATCGCTGGGGGCGCGCCCGCAAGTTCGGTCTTTGATTTCAATCGACCGGCGGCTTGGATGGCGCTATTTCGTAAGAGTCAAAAGAAGCTCGGACCAGATGAGGTTTTGCATGAAGAGCGGCCCATCGTCGACATCATGGTAAGGGCGGCACAATCCAGCGGCCTCGAATTGCTCATGGATTGGCCGGCGGTGTGGTCCCATGGTTTGCATCCAAATCGCATGGCCTTGTCGCTCTTGCGAGGCCGGACGATGCTCGAGGTGTCCAATCGTTTTTTAGACGATCATTCGCTGGAACTAGTCCCATTGGATGGAAAGACATGGACGTTGACGACCGAAGCTCAGCGACGATCCATGATCAGGATCGTAGCGGTCAGGACCGACCGAGGAGTGAGTTTAGAGGACATGCGCGTTTCGCTCCGCGGAGTCGTACCACGCGGGATGGATGGCAAGTCGATGTTTCGAGCTTCGTCGGTCCCGGGGGCCGAAGGCGTGGTGCTACTGAGAATCTGCCCACCAAACTCTAGCTTGTTCGCAGATGAGGAACTCGTCGGTGCCTTGGGACAAACCCCCTGATCTTTACTGGGTCGTCTTTACTGGGTCGTTTTTATTGGGCCGTCTTCTTGGCGTTGCTCTGCATCTGCTGCATAGCGCTTTGACTCATGGCATCCACGGTCAGATAAAGGGTTGCTGCAGACGCGCAGCCCGCTGGTCCCTTGGTGATGTATCCCGCGACAGCAGCCGAAACGGCACCAACACCACGGCCAATCCGCTCCGCATGGCGATGCTCGACCTTGGCACATCGCGAGAGTGCATAAGCCCCATGTCGGGCGACTTCGCCAACCAGCGTGGCTACACTTGCGGTTTGTGACATTGCAACCCCTGCCGTCGCTCCGCTCCCGACCGTTCGAGCCGATCCAGAAGCCAATCCGGCAAGCCCCGCTCGAATCACTCCTCGCAAAAAGCGGTCGGTCTGATGGCTGACGTGCTCTCCAGACTTGCAAAGCCTTGCGAAATGTTCGCAGTTGCCCAAAGCGACATGGTAGTGAGTGTTGCCCACGGCGGCCAACGCCCGCTCAACAACTTGCTCGTCGCTCGATGCATCGCTTACCTGCTCGACCGAAATCGGCTTGCCGCCTGCAAAAGTTTCGGTCGAGACTCGCTGCACTTCCATCTGTGCGATGTCGCCACCGACAGAGGCTAAATGAACGATTGAACCATCCCCTAGGTCGATTCCAAAGTGGCGGTAGGGGATTATCCCCCAGAAGCAAGGAACGGTCAGCAAATCGGCTTTGGCCATCGTCGCATTTTTCCTGGGCGGGTTCTTTTGCCGCCCGATGCAACTATAAGGTCGAATTGCGCAAAAAAGAAAGCGGAGTTTTATGGGAAAACTCCGCTTAGGATTCTTTTATCTTGGATTTGTCGCCAGAGGATCTACTGGAACGACTTTCCGCAACCGCAGGACTTGACCGCATTGGGGTTGTTGAACGTGAATCCCGAGCGTTCCAAGCTCGAGAACCAGTCCAACGTCGTGCCGTCGAGGAGCAAGGCGCTTTTCTTGTCGACCACGACAGAAATACCGTTTTGCTCGTAGCGGCTATCCTTGGTTTCGTCGAAATGATCGTCGAAGTTCATCGCGTATTCGAAGCCGCTGCAACCACCGGCCACGACGCCTACGCGAACAAAAGTCTCGTCGCTAAGCTGGGAATCCGCATGAGCTCGCTTGAGCTGATCGGCCGCTTCAGGGGTAACCAAAATCGCCATGTGGAACCTCTATCCTAAATTTCCGTAGAAAACCTGTCGACAAACCAAACTCGATCGCCTCTATGCCCAGGTTCTTTGCCCAGGAGAGGTACCGAGAGCGGTGGATGCCCGACCTTTCGAGCGATCCTCATTAAATAATATGCGATTTGTTGTGGAAATGACAAGCCAAAAATCCCTTCCCATCCCTGGGATTGCCTGCTATTCTTACGCACCCTAAGCCCTCAGCGAGCCCGCAAGGACGCGGTTTTCGGCAGATTAGGCCCCGGATTTGCCCCTGCAAACCGACCAAAAATGCAGCGAAACGAAATGCAGCAAGCTCCTTTCGGGAAAGAACTTAGGTAAAGAACTTTCACGGTTTTTCCGGTTTGGAGCATCGGCCTCCAACCCGGCATTCCGACAATTACGATCAAGCTAAACCATCCAAGCAGGAGACAGTCAGAAATGACCAAGCCACACCGAAAACTTAAAAAAGCCAACCACGGACAACGAGCCGCCAACAGCAAGGCTCGCAAGGCCAAGCGACGCAAGGTACGCACCTAACGTCTCTCTGACCTAGCAGGGCAACCAACGTGGTAGGGAAAGATTTCATCGTCGACCCTGACTCCATCGATTTCGATCGAGTCACGGCCGATATCCATCAGATTCGTAAGCTTAATCCTCAGCGGTTCGAAATGGAGCAGCTGACGGCGATCGTTTTCGAGGACCCCGAAAACGTAACTTGCGTAGGTTACAAAGATGTCTCTGCCGATGAATTTTGGGTTCGAGGCCATATGCCCGGCATGCCCCTGATGCCCGGAGTGGTAATGCTTGAGGCAGTCGCCCAAGTCTGCTGCTATTGCGCACACAAATACAAACTGCTGGGCGATTCGATGGTCGGTTTCGGCGGTCTGGACGAAGTCCGCTTTCGAGAACCTGTCGTACCAGGCGATCGGCTGATAGTCATGTGCAAGTTGCTCAAGCTTCGGAAACCCTACTTGCTAGTGTGCCACTTCCAAGGCATTGTTGGTCGCAAATTGGTTGTCGAAGGGAAACTCAAGGGGATACCAATCCCCGTTCAGATGCTTCAGCAGTAATCTGCCATCTGCGACAAATTCTTGTCCACGAAAGGACAGTATCTCCATGCTCTCGAATGTCCGGATCAAGCTCCTGACGGCTTCTTTCCTAGCGGCGATGGTCGCCATGGGCACCTGCGAGGCACTTGCTCAAAAGAGCGTCCCAGGCCATGCGGCTTACGTCCACCCAGACCCCTGGGGAGCCCGAGTTCGGGAGAACCAAGGTGTCTTGCGATGGCAGGATAAAAACCCCTCTATCCGATGGTGGGGTTATTTTAAGCACACCGGTAAACTCGGTGCAAAGGTCCTCGTGCGTGGCAAGCCCGAGTCGATCGCTGAACTCAAGCTCCGTATCGGAGATCAAGAGCATAAGGCGATCCTTTCAACCGCTGAGCAGGGGCCAACGGAGGTCGATTTCGGAGAGT
>Ga0114972_10001937_pt1 | contig 15510 bp, 15 predicted proteins | sample M_140807_EF_Meta_FD_87354 | JGI IMG/M metagenome (GOLD analysis project Ga0114972, IMG submission 87354) | Freshwater microbial communities from Lake Montjoie, Canada to study carbon cycling - M_140807_EF_MetaG | ecosystem: Environmental > Aquatic > Freshwater > Lake | place: Lake Montjoie... | reverse complement strand
GAGGCTTGTCAGATGCCTGCGGATACCCGCCGCGTGAGATTTCACAGACTGGACGTGTGTGAGTGGTTTGCCGATGCCGATCGAAACTTGGGAGCCGGTCGCCTTGACGTAGTCGAAGATCTCACCCAGCGAGAGGTCTCGATCCACACTGCCTTCCAATTTCGAAATCCGGCTTTGTGTGCACCCGATACGCTCCGCGATCTGAGCCTGGGTCAATCCTGCACGCGTACGCATCAGGCACAGTTCATCCACCACCCGCGTCGTTCCCGCCAACTTTTGAATACCTTCACGGATTTCTGCCGGGATGTTTTGGGCATCCAGCATCGCTGTCACGCTTTTATACCGCCGCCCGCTGGGGAGCAGGTCGTTCTTCTTTGTTTTCATTTTGTTGTGATATTTCTTTTATTTGTTGCGCGAACTCCCGGCTGATCTGGATGTCGTTGGCCTGGCTGCCCTTGTCGCCAATCACGATCAGGTGCAGAACCTTGGCCGAGTCATCGGCGAGCGTGTAGAGCCTTGTCTCTGCTAGGTTGGCGCCTCCGCCCTTCTGATCCACTGCGATAACACCAGCGGGTTCCCGATGGAGAAAACCGGCCTGCACTGCCTTTGAGTTTGGAGCCGCATTCAGCAGATCCAGATAACGCAAAAGGTTGCGCAGGACTGCAGTCAGTTCGGCCGGCCGCTTTTTCGCGTACCGTTTCTCCAACCTTTCAAACAGATTCGTTGGGGCGATTTCCCATATTGGTCAGTATAATATTCCAGATTGGAATCTCTGCAAGGGGTGAATTAGGGTGTTTTTCTCTGATAGCGGCAGGGCTCGGGCTTTCTCGGTCTTGTTTTTGGAATAAAAAAGCCACTCCGTCCGCTTTAAAACATGGGCTTCTCCTCCTCCAAACTTGTCTCCGCTGGGGTGTTCTTCTCTCTGCCGCGGGGCGCTTTTTTCAATCCGCGCCCCGATCCGAAGACCGGGGCGACTCCATATCAGCGCAATGGCCCTTGTGGAGTGCAGTTTCAATCCGCGCCCCGATCCGAAGACCGGGGCGACGCTGCCTAGAAGTTCGGCCCTGTTACCGGAGGCCGTTTCAATCCGCGCCCCGATCCGAAGACCGGGGCGACTGGGTTCCCTGCTCAAATTCGCCCAGTGGTTTCAGTTTCAATCCGCGCCCCGATCCGAAGACCGGGGCGACACTCCTGCAACTCTGATGAGTTCGCCTCAGGCAGTTTCAATCCGCGCCCCGATCCGAAGACCGGGGCGACCAATCAATTTGTTTGACAGTGCGCGGCTTGCAAGAGTTTCAATCCGCGCCCCGATCCGAAGACCGGGGCGACTGAAGCTTTTATGGCTAGTCCGCCAATTCAAGACGTTTCAATCCGCGCCCCGATCCGAAGACCGGGGCGACTCGGCGCTTTGCCCGACCTCAGCGAGGATGTTGTTGTTTCAATCCGCGCCCCGATCCGAAGACCGGGGCGACTTCGGTGCCAGTCTGAACAGCGCCGTCCGCATTGTTTCAATCCGCGCCCCGATCCGAAGACCGGGGCGACCCAAGGCGCTGCAATGCCCTTCGCTATAGTGGTTGTTTCAATCCGCGCCCCGATCCGAAGACCGGGGCGACTTTGCTGCGGTAATCAGATTCCACAACGTGCCAGTTTCAATCCGCGCCCCGATCCGAAGACCGGGGCGACTTATTCGTGCATCAATGGCGAATGGTTGGGTGCTGTTTCAATCCGCGCCCCGATCCGAAGACCGGGGCGACAGCGGTAACGTTTACGGGATAACGAGTTGTGATAGTTTCAATCCGCGCCCCGATCCGAAGACCGGGGCGACCAATGATTGCGACGGGCTCCACTCCAAGATTTGCGTTTCAATCCGCGCCCCGATCCGAAGACCGGGGCGACGATGGCGCCAATGCTGCCCACGGTTGCGCTTGGTGTTTCAATCCGCGCCCCGATCCGAAGACCGGGGCGACTGCGCTGAGTGTAGTCCCAATCCCAAAAGTAAATGTTTCAATCCGCGCCCCGATCCGAAGACCGGGGCGACGGAGTCGGGCTGCGGCTCCGGTCTGGGAGAGCCAGTTTCAATCCGCGCCCCGATCCGAAGACCGGGGCGACGACCGGGGGCGGGATCATGTGGGATCGCCAGTCGGTTTCAATCCGCGCCCCGATCCGAAGACCGGGGCGACCTCTGCTATGTGGGCAGAAGAGGGCATGGAATGGGTTTCAATCCGCGCCCCGATCCGAAGACCGGGGCGACTCAGGCGGTTGCCCGTTAGGGGTTAGGATGCCGGTTTCAATCCGCGCCCCGATCCGAAGACCGGGGCGACAAAGGCGATTCGGATTTTGTGGAGTCTAGACCAAGTTTCAATCCGCGCCCCGATCCGAAGACCGGGGCGACCCAAGCGGCGAGGGCATCGGGGAGCGCTCCGGTGGTTTCAATCCGCGCCCCGATCCGAAGACCGGGGCGACACCGGATTCGCCGCACTAATGGCCGCAACCCGCCGTTTCAATCCGCGCCCCGATCCGAAGACCGGGGCGACCTCACCGTGTAAGCGCCTTTTGATGGCGCTAAGGTTTCAATCCGCGCCCCGATCCGAAGACCGGGGCGACCTGCGCGGAGTGCCTGCGTCAATACGCCATCGGTGTTTCAATCCGCGCCCCGATCCGAAGACCGGGGCGACGCGGGAAGCCCGTTGCTGTGGTGGTCAAAATTGTTGTTTCAATCCGCGCCCCGATCCGAAGACCGGGGCGACTAGGGTTGCGTATGTCATTCCCTGAGAGGTCAGGAGTTTCAATCCGCGCCCCGATCCGAAGACCGGGGCGACTCAATCGTCAGCCCGCCCTCACCAAGGATCTCGGTTTCAATCCGCGCCCCGATCCGAAGACCGGGGCGACTCCGCGCCTTTGTAGGCTGGGAGCAACCCAAGCTCGTTTCAATCCGCGCCCCGATCCGAAGACCGGGGCGACCCGCTGTCAGCGGTAAGGCGTGGAGGCGACGTAAGTTTCAATCCGCGCCCCGATCCGAAGACCGGGGCGACAGAGGTATTGATGACGGTCGGAAGTAACGCGATTGTTTCAATCCGCGCCCCGATCCGAAGACCGGGGCGACAAGGAATAAGCCATCCCACCACGAAGAGCCGTCGTTTCAATCCGCGCCCCGATCCGAAGACCGGGGCGACTCCGCCATGCTTTAACCGCTAGACACCAAACACTTTTAAGTCGTTTTTGCGAACCTGTCAAAGAACGAAATGCCGAGCTGATTAGTAAGCTAGACATTAAAAGTAAAGACATGATTTACAATTAGTTACAAACGCCGCGAACCCCTCCACGATCCTCCCACGCAAGAAGTTCGCAGTTCTCATAGGATTAGCACATCTTCCGTTACGTCGACCGGAACCTGAGCCCCATGATGCTCGATCTTATCCTTACCAGATTGGTCAATATAATACACACGCAATGAGTCTTGTTCGACGTCTATTTCACTCAAGAGACGTGCTTTTAATTCAACCCACTCCTTCTGGCCTAACTGCATCTCGAAAACTGATTTCTGCACCCTAATACCATACGATGTACAGGCCTTTGCGACCCGTCGCAGACGACGAGCTCCAGCACGTTCATCCCGAGTGCTGACGTCGTAAGTGATTAGTAAAAACATAATAACAGTCGCATATCAGCTGAAAACGTGAGGCTCATAACGCACCTCTGACCTTAATGCTCTCGCTAAAAGACGAGCCTGAATAAACACAAGTTGCCCGTGACGCACTTTTTCTTCAAAAAGCGGATGCGTCACCTCCTCTTGCTTCCGTTTTTGGAACGCCGATACCATAACCTTTCTTGTCGCTTCCCCTAATTCCACAGCACCACCATCTCGATACTTGAAGTCAGTTGGTTTTAATTCACCCCGGTTCAATAAAGTAATTCCAAGTCTCTCTGCCCAAGGCCGAAACTCCTCCATCAGATCTAGCGCAAGCGATTCCCTACCTGCTCTATCAGAATGTAAATATCCAACAAAGGGATCGAGACCAGTTGCCGTCAGTGCAGAAACGCAATCATTCCTAAGCAACGCATACAAGAATGACAACACTGCATTTACAGCATCACGCGGAGGGCGACGATTTCGTCCTTCAAATGGAAAGTCCGCTCTTATGGATGGACGCAAATGACGGGCGAATACCTCAAAGTGTAGAGCAGCCGCTCGGCCTTCTATTCCACGAATGACGTTATGATCATCAGAGGTTTGTTCGAGATCCTTTAATAAGCGCGCATGAGCTTGGGCCGCGTTCTTGAGAAGTTCACGATCTTCTTCAGATGCAGCATCCCGCGCACTACGGGAAAGTAACCAGCGAACATTGTGCAATTTACCTGCAACGAAAGCCCGAGCAAAAGAAGCCGAGCGCCCCGGTGTTGATGCCGCAATATGTTGAGCTCTGCGGAGCAACATTGAGCCTTGGGGGATACCTTCTACTCGCGCTTCCAGTCGTCCCCAATCCGTAAAAAAGCAAACACTGGCACCGTGTTCCCAACAGAGCCGCATAGCCGAAGGCGACACATAAATGTCCGCCCCAAACACAAAGACGGACTCTACGTTGTGAATTGGAAGCGAAAGTTTGAGCTTCTTTTCATGTTCAATACGAAGCGCCAATCCTTCCCGTCGCAACGAAAGTCCCGGCGTCAAAAGATAGAGAACGTTTTGAAGAGTTTGAGCCATAGGTCAGACGTATTCACGGGGTTCGAAAAGACGGTTCCCCGTTACTGATTTTTCAGCAGCTTCAGGCAAACAAACACCACGAAGGGAACAACCTTCACACTGGGGTTTTAGCTCGGCTGGGGGTGCCACGGGCTGCCCCAACACAGCACGAACGGCTTGGATTGTTGAGATGGTCAGATTTCGTAGCGGCGTATCGAATGTCACCTCTGTTCGTTTGGCTGAGGCAACATGGTAGATGAAGCCCGATCCAATTTTCGGTAAGCCCAGCATTTCTTCGAGACACAGGGCTTGTGCGCAGAGTTGCACCTGATCGTTTCCCCATCGCCGCGCAGGACCTTTTTTGGTTTCCACAGGGCGCGCCTCGCAAACTCGATCCGACTGATCCCGACGCACCTCCACGATGTCAGCCTTGCCGGAAAGGCCGAGTGCGTCCGAGTACAGGGGAAGTGCTCGTAGCAATTCCCAGCCAGCCCGGTGTTCATACCCTGGGGTGTCAACTGCCGCATGTGCAAGATCGCCGAGAACCGTGTGCTCATTCGCAACAAACACGCCTTCAGCATGAATTAGGTACGCACGTCGTGCGCAGTACAAATACTGGTTGAGCGCCGAAATGGGAATCCTTTCGGGCTCAACTCCAGACTTGGCGGACGGCTGCTCCGCTGGATCCATGACTTACGCTTGTTTAGCGCTGAGGATGGCTTCGGGACCTTCGTGGCGAAGGTGAAGTCGGACACCTTTGGGAAGGTTTTCAGCCGTCCAAGTATTCTCCACGGAGTAATCCGCAAACGATTCAGGGAATGTCTTCCCCGCAACCTGAGCAGGCTCACTAAGTTCCACTTTGATCCCTTCGAACAATTTGTGGGCATGTGCGCAGCCCAGCTTTGCTTCGCGTTTGTTTTGCTCGGCGTTGTTGGGATGTTGGGTGCCGACGTGTTCAAAATCGAACAGCCCGCGAACGATCATTTCCCCTCGGGCCGCAGAACGGTCATGCTCGAACATGGAAAGGAGGGCTTCAAAAAGGACCTCCAGATCCCCGTTGGTGAAGCCGGTTTTCTCTGCAAAAGCGGGTGAGATATACCCCTTTGCAATATAGAGGCCGTAAGGAACGATGTGTTTATTCCCCATTGTGCGTTCCTTCTTGGCATCGTCTTCTTTTGTGACTGCACAGCGCGTAATCGTCACTTCGAGAGGCGTGATGGGGTGAAGTGATTGCCCAAAAGTGAACTGTACCGGACCGCGAACCTGTCCGAAAGCAGAGCCTTTGAGTACTCCGTCTCCAGTAGAAATCACTCCGCCAAATGTCCGGAGATCAAAAAACTCGCGGCAAAGCCAATCCTTCGCAGCCTCTGCTTTTTGGTTGTCGGAGCCTCTAGGCTGGGCCTCGGCAGCGGCTAACTCGCCCTTCTTTTGCTCTGTTTCAATTACAGCGCCTTGTTTGATCAGAATATTGTAACCATTTGACGTTACGCTTTCGCGGATCGGCTGGAATAATTCGATAAAGTTGCGAACTTTGCGTTTTAGGCAAACGTCGGTAACAAGACCACGATTGGAGTTCGGATCAATACGCGGCATATTACCGGCATCAGGGTCGCCGTTGGGATTGCCGTTGGTAACCTCAAAAAGGAGGAGAAAATCGTGCCGATTGGTAAGAATGTTGTTGCTCATAAGAAGGGATGGAATGGGTGAAGTGGTGAGGTTGAATTAACGGAGGGCTGCTTATGCGACCGGGGCGGAAGCGTCTTTTTTGGACTGTCGGGCAGCGGCTTCGGCTGCGTTTTGCTGATAAAATCCGAGAGCGAATCGACCTTGTCCCTGAAGATCCAGGGTTCGAGGAAAGGAGGGAGGCAAGCCGGGCTTGGCAGGCTTAAAGAGAACCATAACCGCTTCTATTTGCTCCTGAATAAACCGTTCATGTCCGCGATAACGATCGGACTTACGGATTTTGTTCAGATGATGTCGGTTGAGGCGAATGAGCAGCGGCAGAACGCTCGAAGGCGAAACGCTAGCTGTTCCGAAATAACGTTCGGCTACACCCGCTCCTTCAAGTTTGAAGTCGTGGGCTTTTGCCTGTGTTGCGGCGAGGATTGCGAATAGTCGGCCGCAATTATAAGCGGCGTCTTCGGTGTCAGCGGTGAGGGTAGGTTGGATTTCCATACTGGAATGCTGGCGATTACGGTTGAGGATGAGTTTTAGAAGGGCAAATCGGGATTCGTCGTAAATGAAGTGATAGTCTTTGTCTTTGACGAGGCGTGTCTGAAGTTGTTTTAAGAGAGGCTTTAATAAAGAAAGCGACGGAGCCGTTCCCTCAATTGCAGCCCGATAGAGTTCAGCTGTTGTATCTGGAGTGAGATCTTTGGCTTCACGGACAGTGCTGCAGGACAGCCAGTAAATGGACAGCGGGTGGAACTCCTTTTCTTTCGCGGAAGACTTCGCCTTTTTCTCGGGTTTAGACGGCACGTAGATGGCCAGGTCAGCGAACCAGCGGTGGAGATTTTCAATGGCTGCCTCCAACGGGATCTCCAGCCAGTGTCGCACTACGATTCGCCCAGAGTTTCCAGCCAACGTGACGGCTAAAAAGCGATCCTTCCGGACAAGGTCACGTTCTAACCCAGCAAACGGAGTAACCAAAAAGTCGCGAACAGCCTTGGGATCGGGACGATTCAAGAAGGCAAAAGGCGTCTTCGCAATGTCCGTCTGACCGGGCCAGAAGCAGAGGCACGTCTGACCTATTCTCAGAGAATGATCGGAGCTTACTATGAGATGATTGAGCGCCACACTGTAGGCCGTGGCCGCAACATCTGAGGTTGGCGAGTTGAGACTTTGATCAAACCCGTAGGACAAAAACGCAGGTTTATCGAAGGAAACGATCGCTGCTCCAAAGGATTGAGTGTTCGGAATACCTTGAATTTTTGGGTTATGCGTTGGGGCTAGTTTTTGGTTTTCGTCCCCCGTCACGAGACATCGGCCCATCGCAAATCCTTCACGAGCTTCGCTAACCTCTCCCGCGTGGCGTATTCTCCAAAAAGCCTTTAACTTTTCATCTTCCAAAAGCAGGGAACCGTTGACTCGGAACGTAAAGTTTTCTGCTCCAAGCCGCACCTCAGATCCATTGGCCGTGGTAATTAACCAACCGGGCTTTGCGCCTACTTTAGCATCTGCAAGTGTTCCCCATCGAAGAAACGAGGGAACTTGGGAGCGAAGCAGTTCGGCACCAAACGCGAGCAACGCTTTTAGTTCAGGAGCCTGCGTTGCTTCAAACGCGGCTTCAATCTGGGCCCAAAAATCTCCGCGTTTTGCTGCATTATTGGCATCGCGATCCAACCGTTTCTTTTCGGTCATCTCCGCCGAGGGATCTGAGTCTAACCCAAAAACCGCGGTAATGCCGTCAGCTAAAAACTCAGAAACGCCTCCAGCTACTTTCGCTCTCGTTGTCTGGGGACATGCGTACTCCTTGCCTCGCTTATCGTCGCCCGTCACCTGCGACCCATTTCCGACTAACTTTCCTTCCGCGTTTAGCTCAATAATCCACCGGACGGCCTTTGGCGAAAACGCCAAGTCATCCAGAAGTTTCCGGGAAACGGCGAAGTCGTAGAGATGTTTTAGTAACATGGTTAGACTTCTCCTTCCACTTTTGGGAGTACCCGGTCGGGATGGCAGTCGAGACGAGAGTTCTTCAGGCTGGCTTGAAAAAACAGGGGCCTCGGTTTGATGGGGGCGGACGTGGAACGCAGCTTGTTTGCTGCATACTCCTTTTTGCGTTTGGTCTGTTCGCCTTTCGGAAAACTGACCAGTGATTGTTCAAATTCGGAGGCTTGCCGCGATTCCTCCTCAGGCGTGAGCCAGCGAAAACCGGTCGCGCGCTCTCGATGGTCAAACAGATCGTACAACATCAACCCAAGCGGTTCGTTGATGGTTGCAGCCTGCCCGACTTCGGAACTTCGACGCAGGAGGGCCGCCTCAGCATCAGGTTCCCAATCAAAATCCGCTGCAAACTCGCGCATTCCAAGCCCCGGACGGTGAAAACATTTCCCCGAACGCGCTCGGCCTTCGATTTCACGCAGATATTTGGCGAGGTTATCGCGTGGAGGTTGCGCCAATGGCGTCAATCTCACTTCTGCGGTGATCAGGTATTCCACGTCCCGAAGTGCCAGCATATTACGCTGGGTTCCATCCGCCGCTCCACCTCCAGCCTGAATTGCCGAGGTCTTATCAGGTTCTCGCATCCAAGTTTTTGCACTGTCCAAGCTGATCACTTTGGTCACCTCGTTACGGCGAATCGAAATCCACCGTCCCCGCTTAATGACGTGGATGCTGTCGATGAGGTAAAACATTTGAGGTTCCCAGAAGATGGCTTCGAGAACTCCACGAGCGGCGGAGGGTGTCATCACGGGGTAACTGACACGTTCCACTTTCATTTCAGGCCGCGTAAAACAGGCGAAATCGCCCCAGACGCGGAGTGTGACAAGGCTGGCAGGTTTCATGCGATAAAGTCGTCGGGCTGAGTGTTGTCCAGAATAAGTCCGAGATTGGGGTGATAGCAGGAGACGTCCAAAACGTAGAGTTCAAGGTTGGGCAAGAGCGGCCGGATGAGTCCCCTCGCCTTGAGGAGGTCGAATTTGTGGCGACGGACATTCACCATAAAACGTTGCAGATTACGCAGATCGTCCCGAGTAAACCGGGGTTGGCCGGCTGCTACTTCACGGTTACGGAGCTCTTCAATCACAGCACCAGCCCAAATGTTGCCGTGCGAATCACCCTCCACAATCACAGGAGTGCCGGAATCCTCAATAACCACACCCTTTCGGGCGACATCACGATAGCGCAGGTAACTTCGGTCTTCCTGAATAGTGGATTCACCGGGCTTGGAGTGGTCGGTGTTGACGACTTGGTAAAGGGCCTGGAAGTAAGCGGGAAAAATATCGGCGGAAGTCGCCAACCGTTCTGCTGCCTCGTCCCCCATACCGGCAATAGACAGCGCCGCTTGATCGGAAGCGGAACGATAAACTCCCTGCGGAAGTTTATGGTCGGCGGGTTGGAACACATGGACCGTCCCAAACTCTAACCGACCTTCACGGTTACAACGTCCCGCAACTTGAACGATGGAATCCAACGGCCCGAGAGCGCGCCATACCTCGGGGAAGTCGACATCGACACCGGCCTCGATGAGTTGGGTGGAAATGACGCGGCAAGAATGCCCTGAAGCAAGCGCGGCTTTGATTTTCTTAATCAACGAGAGCCGGTGTTCAGGGCACATCGCCGAGGACAAATGAATTGGAGTCTCGTCCTCCAGCTCGTATCCAAAGCGGTCTCGCAAAGTAGAGCCGAGTTCTTCCCAAAGTTCTTTTGCGTGTCGTGTCAGATTAACGACGCATAGAACCTGGGGCGAACTTGCTAATTCGTTCGCAAGCGTCGGCCAGTCGAGCGTCTCCCTAGCTCTGGGAAATTGGTATTTTACCCGCCGAAGATGACGAAAGAGTTCATCTGGAGCGGGGGCGATTTCACGAAGTTCGCTTGGTAAAAGGCCGTCAGGGATGGCGGCTCCTTTTAGGAAAGCAGGTTGAGTTGCGGAGCTAAAAACGAAACTGGTGCCGTAGTTTGCAACAAGCTCGCGGAAAATACTAAACGTTGGTTGTAGTAAATGAGATGGCAGGGTCTGAACCTCGTCAAAGATGACCACCGAGCGTGGAATCCGGTGCAGTTTGCGACAACGCGAAGGACTGGCAGCCAGAAGCGATTCCAGAAATTGAACCGAAGTCGTAATGATGACAGGGGCGTCCCAATTCTCGGAAACGAGTTCCAGTCTAGATTTTTCGTCTTCCGACTCATCTGGCTTCGGACTTACTCCAGAATGGTTTTCCAGAACGATGTTATCCCCAAGGATACGCCGATACTCCGCTGCATTTTGCTCAATGATTGAGAGATAGGGAATCACGACAATGACGCGACGCATTCCGTGTTTTTTGGCATGAGCCAAGGCAAAGGCCATAGCCGCTAACGTTTTGCCTCCCCCAGTCGGCACGGTGAGCGAGAAAAAGCCGGACGCGAGCTCTCCTGCCTTGATCGCGTTGTCGAAAATACGATTACGAACCGACAGAAGAGGACTATCTGGAAAAGCGGCGGTTTTGGCGCTTCGTTCAGATTGAACGGCTTGGAGTAAGGTTTCTGGATCGAGGCGGGGCTCTACTGGAGGATCATTGGGCCAATAAGCCGTATCGAGCCGGTCGGCATCGACGACGCACGAGAAAATCAGGCGGGTGTAAAACTCGGCCGAAAAGGTGTCCAAAACCCAGTTCGGAGGTGTCGGCGTGGGTGGCAGAGGTCCGTATTCCACCTCAAGGCGCTTTAGGAGAACGGGAACCGTTTCCTCGATCCGAAGTTTGGGTTGGACGCAAAGTGCCTCGATATCAGCAAAGTCATGCAACCCAGCATGGTGTCCGGCAATGGTTAGCTTCGTCGCGAATAGGGCCTCTCCCGTGACGGCAGCTGCTCCGAAAATTGCGTGTTGGGTTTCAGCGCTACTTGAGCAAAAGCCTCGGAGGTACTTCTGAAACGCTTCACGGTATTTACCCAAATCGTGGAGAAGCCCGGCGAGATACGCCTCGTTACTAGCATTAAAAGCCAACCCAAAACCCGCAGCAAACGTTGCAACATTGCGGAGATGAGTCACTAACGGTTGCCACGTCCCCGAGTCCTCCGGCGTCGAATTGCCCAACCCGTCTTCATTGGTGTGGGCGTAGTATTGAGCTCGAACTGCGGTTTCAGCCTTCATCAGAATAAATTCCTAGCAGAGGGGGTAGGACAAACACAGGGGCACCCCATAAGAAAATCGTATTTTTGCTCACTTTCAAACAAACGCCTTTCAAAATACGTTTTAGAAACTACTAGGGAAGCAAAATGCCAATCGCAACATTAACCTACGATCTCTCCGACCCTGACGAACAACAGGAGCACCTTTTTGCGCTTAGAGGCAAAGATTCGCGTCTCTGTATTAGTGAGTTAGATGAAAAATTGCGGCGCATTCTGAAGTATCCAGTGAAAGGCCAGGATGATGTCGGAAGTTTCGATTTGGACGAACGAACGATTCATTGGGTTCGCCAGTGTCTGTATAAAACTGTCGAAGAAAGAAATCTTCCCGAGGTCCATTGACACCCAAGGCAAGCATCTGTCGAAATACACTTTATGAAGGCGACCCTGCATATCCGCGCTCAACGCCGATAGCCAAAGTTCCGCCACTTACGTTGAGCGATGAACAAGCGGCAGAATCAGGGATGATCTGACTAACCCGATATTGCTCCACCGGGAAAGCCAATCGACGACTAATCAGAGCGGACGGATGGGGATGGTTTACGCCTACCACGAGAAACAGGGTTGCCGAATCCTGTTCTTCAGCCGAGTTCGCAAACACGCAACGAATGGTGCAGTGCAGGGGACAGACACTTTCTTTCGCTCTCAGAAATGCCTTGTGCACTCAACTGCTTATATTGCCCCCTGAATTTTCAGATTCTATAGTTCCTGTCATAGCGTTAACTTGGACCGATTAAACCGATGTTTTTCCGGCGCAAAATCAAAGTTTCGGCACAATATTTGGATTAGATTTTCCTAGTTATCCACAAGCCACTACCGGGCTGTACGTCGAATTTCGGAGATGAACTTGTGCGGTAGGTTTCAATCCCATCCTCAACCTCTTGCTGAGAAAATGACTTCTGTGTCTTGATGTTCAATGCAACCGTTATGTCGGGCACTTTCATCCCAGTGGCTCCTGGTGCCCCTTTTGCTATGAGCTCCTGAAAAATGTTTTCAATTTCTGATACAGTGGGGTTAGCCATACCTCACCCATACATGTGTTATTGTCTTTATGTCAATTCTGAATATCAGGCCACATGCTTTGCTAAAGTTTCACGCGGTCTACGCGTCTCAGGTTTAGTCCCCACGACCGTATCCGAGTCTTAAATGGTCCGGGCTCGTGCCCCACCGCCTGCGGTGCTTTCAGCAGGCCAACGGAAGGTTGAGTCGGGCGCTTTCGGCTGGAAAACCAACGACAGCGGAAACAGCCTCCAGATGTTTCAGGCAAGGTGCTGAAATGAATTGCTCCATCGGTGTCTCTAACGTAGTCTTCCTTCGTGGAAATCGTTGGAGCACACATGAACCGCCAAGGAACCCGGCACTCCGTATCCCAATGGAGCCCAATTTCGGAATATCAGACAGCGGTGTTGCCTGTGAGCAAGTTCGCTGGCGTTCGTGGCCGTGTGCTCAATGCGCTGCGGGCGCAACCCCAGTCGGTTTCCTTGCAGCAAGTCACCGAACAAATCCGCAAATTTCGAACCACGCCACTGCGCTTCCGATAAACGAGCGCATCGAGTATTTGGCTCGATTTGAGCGGGACCAGCTGTCGTCGTGGTGTGCGGGTTGTGAGCATTCAGGAGGGGGTGAGACAGGATGATTTTTTCCGTATCGCGGAAGGATCAGAACATATTGTCTACAAGGAGACTGGCAAAGATGAGAGTCTGACTGAGATCGTGAAAGCCACGCACCCAGGATTATACGGTGACTACTACACTGTTACAGGGGGCCGGATTTCGCAGTTTGCCTGCACCCCAGGTCAGTACCTCAAGCGGATGGAGTTGCTGGACATGTTCGGGCTTCCCACCACTCCGGTCGGGCTGACTGAATCGGGACAAATCATTTCGCGGCAAAAGTTCATCGTGGGTGAACTGCCCAGCCAATCCGAGGTGAATGCCTTCATGAGTGAAGCTGGAATGCTTCCGGTCAAGGTCGAGTGCTTTCTGTGGAAAATTCCTGCCGAGGACGACGTCGAAATATGGGTTGGAGATGCTCGCGACGAGAACTTTGTAAAGACGTCGAGCGGAATTATCCCCATTGATATTCGGATTTGGGTAAACAGCGCCAGTGGGGGTTAGGTGGAGTTGCTGCCGGATACAGCACGGTGGGCTCAGGGTGTAGGTGACGGTGAATTTTTTGCGCCGATTGTTATCCACGCGCTGGCGGGCTGGACGTCGTCGCTGCACTGTCAAGCGTACTGGCAGGCGAGGCGACACGGGCGAGAAAGGAAGCGGTGCTTCAAGTTGGCACTAAGTAAGCACCAGCGGTGCTAGTTTAGTGCCACCGAGCCTCTGCAAGATCCTCTCGCTAAGTGGTGCACCCGTTAGGACTTGAACCTAAAACCTTCTGATTCGTAGTCAGATGCTCTATCCAATTGAGCTACGGGTGCCACTGCGAGAGGGATGTTGATATCCCGTTCCGTCGGGGGTTGCAATCAATTCTGTAAAAAAAGCAGAAAATCAGCCACCGAGTCTAGGCTGTCTCACATAGGCCCAATTTCCCCAACCTCGGCCGCAGTTAAACCTCTTCCGAAAGTCGTAGAGAGGCCCTAAATCGCCTCGTAACGACCCGGAACAGGAAGCGGATACGCCCCATCCGCGTCTGGAGAGATCGGCGGCTCGTCGTTTAGCGAGGTGATCGGCTTCACGAAGAGCTTTGTCGAATTGAGCGCCTCATCCCATTCGATTTTCTTGCCCGAATAGCCCGCCATGCGCCCCATAATCGCTGTCATACAACTCAGCGCGCCCCGCTCCGCTTCGTTGTAAGGCTGATCGTTGACAATCGCATTAAACAAATCGTCGTGTTCGAGTTGATACGGATTCACGACGGGCTTCTCTGGCTCGTACTTCCATGCGTTGGGACCCGTGATGGAAAAGATGTTGCGCTCATTGATCATCTCAATCGCTCCCTGAGTGCCGTGTGCGCATTCCGCCACATAATTAAAACAGCCTGGGATTTGCCGGTTTTGAGCGAAGAGACGAGTGCCGTCTGCGTACTCATATTCGATGGCAAAATGATCGAATAAGCTGCCTGAATCTTTCCCCCTGCGTACCTCAGCGCCAGCAACACCCATGGCCCGAACCGGATACATTTCCTTAATCCAATTGATCACGTCAATGTTGTGTAGGCCCATGTCCAAATGGATGTCACCGCACTGCCACGAAAAATAAAACTGATTGTGCAGCTGATACTCCAATTCGTTCCAAGCTGGGTTGCGCGGAACCATCGCCCTTGCCGTGCCCATGTTCCAGAACGTTCTCGCATAGGTAAACTGCCCAATGGCACCGTCTTGAATTCGCCGGACCGCTTCGCGATAACCCAATTTGTGGCGGCGCTGCAAACCGACGCCCACTTTCAAATTCTTACGCTTAGCCTCCGAGGCGGCAGCAAGCACCTGACGAATCCCGGGCGCGTCAATGGCAACCGGTTTCTCCATGAAAACGTGTTTTCCCTGGCGCACAGCCTCTTCAAACATGGCCGGACGAAACACGCAGGGGGAAGCTAGAATCACCACATCACAGGCGGCGATCGCCTGCTTATAGCCTTCGAACCCAAGGAAAACGCGATCCGGCGGGACATTCACAGCGTCAGGATGCTGGGCTTTGAGCGCAGTGAGAGCACTGTCGACTTTTTCCTGAAAGAGTTCGGCAATGGCCACGAGCTGAACGTCTTTTCCAGTGTTAAGCGCCTGATTTGCAGCTCCCGTTCCGCGTCCGCCACCGCCCACCAAGGCCAGCTTAATCGGTCCACGACCGCTCGCTGCATGGACGTTTCGCACAGAAGAGAGAGACGCCGCAAGGGCACCTCCAGCAAGGGCGCTTTGTTGCAGAAAATTCCGACGGGATATTGGAGAGTTCATCTTAGGAGTGAAGCGAGAGCCTGAGGATGGTTTTGAGGGTTAACAGAGGACCGAAAGTAAACCCGCGAATCCGTAATTTTGATAGACTTAACCTGAGAGGATACGCTCT
>Ga0114972_10001936_pt1 | contig 15510 bp, 24 predicted proteins | sample M_140807_EF_Meta_FD_87354 | JGI IMG/M metagenome (GOLD analysis project Ga0114972, IMG submission 87354) | Freshwater microbial communities from Lake Montjoie, Canada to study carbon cycling - M_140807_EF_MetaG | ecosystem: Environmental > Aquatic > Freshwater > Lake | place: Lake Montjoie... | reverse complement strand
TGGATGTGAAGTCAATAATCGCAAAGTCACCCATCTCCGCCGCGCGGCCTTCCACGCCCGAAAAGTCTGCAAAACGCTCACGCAGGTTGTCGAGTTGTGCGTCGATTTCTGTTTTTCCTACCTCACCGGAGGGCACGGAAACATTGATCCCCTTGTAATCGGGCAAGTCGACCTCTGGAGCAAGAGTCAAAATGGTTTCATAGCGGAACGAACCGTCGGCCGGGTAACTCAGGTTGTCCGGGGTGCCGAAATCGAGCACCCTGAGTTGCTCGGTTTTCAAGGATTCCTGCAGGGATTGGTTGATCAAGCGCGATTCGATCTCTTCCTTGATGTCGGACTGGAATCTTTTTTCGATCACCGCCATCGGAGCTTTGCCGGGCCGAAAACCCGGGATTTTTGCCTGCTTGGCATATTGTTTGAGGATCGTCTCCTTTTCGGCGGAAACAACAGCGGCAGGAATTTGCACGCGCAGGGTGGCAAGGCAGTTCGGTTGACGATCAATGGTGATGTTCATGGGTAATGAATCCCGGGCAGTGAGCGGGGAGGGGAAACTAGGCGTTGCCCTGCGCGCTTGTCAAATAAAAAGCCTGCCAGTTTCCCTGACAGGCTCAACAAGGATCTCGGAAATCGCACGTTCCTTCAAAAGGCAATTCCGCACTGCGACAAAACCAGGAAAACGAATGAGGATCAAACTTCTTACGCTCCAATCCGTTGCAGGCGTTGCATCTGGTTCCGCGCGACAGATACGCAACGCTTGCCCGGCCAGCCGATCACATCCATGTCCATGAAGTCAGTTGGTAAGGATTCGGTTTTCTCCAAGCCTGCCACCAGACAATGGCTTCCGCCGGCTTCTCCTTCCCATTCAACTTCACTTTTAACTTAAGCCGGTAATTCATTCCTGCGACAACCTGTTGCTCTGCTTGCAAGATTGTGACCAGCTCCAGGGTTGGCGAATCCACGTTCTTTTTCTCCTGCATCGCCTTCTGTTGCGCGTTAACCGCGAAGGCTGCCGCCGCAACTACCTCCTTGTTGGCAACAGCGCCTTTGACATATCCGCCAGGCTTGGGCTGTTGCGCTGGAGCGGTGATCGGAACTGCGGCAGCGAATGGAAGCAAAAACGCTATGCATGTTTGTATGGATTCTTTTCGCATGACCGTTAAAATTCGAATGTCAGGAGTTGGCCCGGTGATGCCACAGCGTTCGAGTGCGCCAACTGGCGCGCAGGAGAAGAGTTTGCTATGGGTAATCTTATGGTCGGTTGGCTCGTCACGTCTTGTTAGGCACTTCGGGTGTTCTGTAATTCGGCATACTTGGCCTTGCCCGTATTGAGCGTCTCGGTCAGCCACGCCTTCGCGGCCGCGAATCCTTTGGTTAGACTGCTTTCGCGAATGTCTGAAATCGCAAAGTGATCCGCTATAGCTCGCTCATGACTCCGATAGCGAGGGAGAAATAGAATGATTCTCGTGCACGAATCCGCCGTCTCCGGGCTGTGAAGCAGCGACGGAAAATAGATACCCTTGGAAATGGCCAGCGTTCCCGCGGGCAGTTGAACGGTGCGGCGGGATAGAATCAACCACGGGCGGAAACTGAAACAGATGGTTCCGTCTGGTGAGCGAACCAAACGTCCGTATGTGCGAGCCGGAACACCCGCCAACGGTCGCGCCATGAATGCGTGTGCTTCTGTTGGCGTGACGAACCGACGCGCCCGCCACGGGATGATTGTATCGCTGGCAAATAATGTGCCGAAGACCGTAAGACGGAATGCTGATGGCGCGAGCATCGCCGCCACAAGAACAATCAGCAGGGAAATCGCTGCGCCAAAATACGGGTTAATCAGGTATGAAAGCACAACCAGACCAAGTATCGACACCTTGAAAATCTTCAGCATCGAATCAACAAATCCGAACGGAGATATTGCAATCAGAACATTGATCGCATGGCTTGTCATCCATACGACGAAGAAGGCTGCAATTCCAAGCGGAATGAATAGCAACCGTAGGTCGAAGCCAATCGCCGCAATCGGTAAAACGGATGCGTAATGCAGATGAGCGGCAGGGGAAATTTGAGCCTGAGTCGCATCGAAGTGTTGAGCCATCTGGGTTGCAACGAACGGAACAAATGAGGCACTGGCGACCAGTCCGCTCACCTTGTTCTCGAAAAGCTCCGCCATGTCGAGAGGCTTCTTGATGAGCGGAGGGGCAACAGTGCCGAGCACATCCTTAAAGATGCAGATGCCGAGAATGGCAAATCCGAATCCCCAAGCTCCCGGATGGCAAAACCATGGCAACGAACCTCTTTGTGCGCTTGGAGTCTGGAAGTAACGCCAAGCGCCTGCAGAGCATACGCCCAATAGAGGGGAAATCGCTGTGCCGGTGATCTGCGAAATGCCCTCTGTCAGGGCCACTCCGGGGAGTCGGTCTTTCGAAGGCCGGGTGAAATCACCGGATTGCGCCGTCGCAGACGCGAAGGAAAAACTGGAGACGAGGATGATCAGTGCAAGTAAGGCGGTTCTCATGGGGTCTGTTATTTGTTGATTTCTGCCGCTTCGGGAATTCGGCGGCTTACATCGTAAGGCTTCACGCGGTATTGAGACATGCGCTGGCGGGCGCGGTCATCGGAAGTGCTTCGGAGCTGAATGTCACCGGCATCATTGATGAAATGACCGATGATATTCAACTCGACCGCGACGTCTGGCACTCGATCCAACTGCATTTCTGGAATGGAAAATGCCTTCAACCTCGCGATAAAAGGGAATACGATACATCCGAAAAATAGCAAAGCACTCCTCTTCGGTGCCTTGATCAGCACGGTAATCCCGGCAGAGGCTTCCGGCAGTTCTGCTGAAATGTGCCGCTTCATCGGTTCTGTTTGGTATTCTTGCACAACGCCTCGTGTCAGACAACGGCGAGCAGAAAGCGTCGATGACACTTCAGCTTCCAAGCGGGACGTTGTCTGCATCTGTTTTGTTAGGCGTTGGGGGTTTTGACAAGGGTAAATTCCATCCGGTTCTTCTTAAAGTCGTCCATCAGGAAAACGGCGTGGTCGAGTAGCTCCTTTTGGTGCGCGTTCGGTTGTATTCCATCAAGTTGATATTGCTCAGTGGACAACAAGCGTGGCTTGGCGAGAAGTTCGCCCTGAGCATCGAATTTGGCGTGCACGGTCTCTATGACGAGGCGAGGAGAAGCACTGTCGAAGTAATACTCGCGGCGGATAAACCGGGAGCTCATCTCAATACTCCAGTCTAAGTGGCGCACCTGCTCGCCGCGCAGGAACACTGCCAAAGCGGTTCCGCTACACGAAGCCTCTGATGTCGGCCCCTCGAAACAGCTCAGGGTTGCAACCTCCCGGTTGAATCGTGATTGTAACGACGAATCTCCTCCACTGGCACACGCCGACAGCGTGGCAAGGCAGATGGCCAGAACCGTTCTTTTCATGGAGCTTTTATAGGAATGACAAACGTCAAAGAGCGCGCGCCGTCTCCAGTTGGATCGATCATTGTGACGGGAGTTGAGGTTCATGCTACGGGTGAAGTCGACGATATGGAGACCGATGGCGGTAGCTGTTGCTCGACTTTTTGTGCATCGATATCATGGGGAATCAGGCGGAGCGCTTCCAGATGGGTGGCACGATTTTGCCCCGTTTGACTGCCATCATCACCATCACGATTCCGGTAGTGGTGCATAGGAGCAGCGAAAGCACGGACGATTCCACACCGAATTTGCCGCCCGTCAGGAGGTCGGGGCCATCGACCGTCGAGCGGATGAGACCTTGCGCCGCTTCGTTGCCGGAGACGATGCTGGAGAAGATGGCCGATTGCGTGTAATTCCACGCGACGTGAAATCCGATGCTCAACCAAAGCCGGCGCGTCAGCATGTAGGCCGCCGCCAGCAGAATGCCGGCCTCGACCGCGATGAACAGAGCTCCCTCCAAGGTGGCCTCCGGGTTTATCAAGTGGGTCAGACCGAACACGAGCGATGACACAACAAGCGCCGCCCAACTGCCGAACCAGGTCTCAATCGAACGGAAGAGAACCCCACGGAACAACAACTCCTCGAAAACGCCCGAACTGAGCGCCATGGCAATCGCAGGGACCATTAAGCTCATGGAGTTCAAGCCATCGATGCGGTAATAGCCCAGGGCCATCAGGATCATCTCGCAGGCGGCGTAGAGAACCGCGCCGATCAGGAGGCCGGCACCCAGCTCACGTCCCATGCCCGGCAAGGCTAGTTCCGAAACGGATCGCTGCTCGATGAAGCACGCATAACCGCGATATACCGCGAAGCCGGCGATTGCCAATGCCACGATGTGTTGCACAGACTTGACCGGATCGCCCGCGTAGTTGGTCGTCACATCGGTGTTCAGTCCCATCATCATCAGCAGGAGATATCCAAGCCCCCCAATCCGCACCAGTGGCGAACGGATAATGCGGCGTATGAGACCGGGTGGCGTGGAGGAAGATGTCGTCAAAAGGTTATCATTCGCGTTCATGGGATCTGGGAGAAAAAAGTTTTTGCACAACATTTCGGATCAGTCAATGCGGACGCAGGTGACTACGACGCAACTTATGCCGTATGGGCCTGTGCCAGCATCCGTTTTGTTCACCATTGGCTGATCGTCGGTGGTCAAGGAACTCGCTGATCAAATGATGCCAGAAAGGCCTGATAATCTCTTGGCAGACCAAAGCCGGCGGCCCCTGAAAGTATCTTTGCCATGTAACCATCTCTTGGCGGGCCTGGCTGAACTCTGGGGTCCACATAGACCAGAACTTCCGGAATCGCGCCGTCGGCCCCGATGAGAGCTACATACTCCTTCGTGTAGCTGCCTGACGCGACTCCTTCGCACACATCGAGTGTGTCCTCGTCTGATTGCGAAAGCTCATAAACAACGCCGTGGACACACGCTCCTATGGATGGTTCAATGGTCGCGTAGCCCCGCTCCCCGATCAGGAAACGGTAATCATTCAGTCTTGCCAGACAGTGTATGCGGTGCTCAGGGCACCTTTCTGTCATTTGGGACTGAAGAAGATTGGAACCGTATGCGAAGTACAATTTCATTGTGGGCGTTGGATCTTGAAGTTGGCCGAACGATCAAAGCTAGGCAAGTGAAAAGATGCCTGCGCCGCTCATCAGGGATATGTCCTCATGCGATTGGGGAAATGCAAATCGATCCACATGGCTGAGTAGATCCTGCCAAATGAATTGCATAACCCGCAGCTTCTCTTGCCGGGTGAATGAAGATAGTGCGATGCTGTTCATGCATGTAGCAGACTCAATGAAAGGGACTTGCCGAATGAATTTCTGGCAGAACGTCGGCACCGCGTCGCCTCCGGTGTACTGTTGGCCGCTTGTTGGCTTGTTCTGTCACAGGACATACTGCGGGATCTTCATCATTTCCCCGTTTTTAAGTGCTGACTGATGCGCCACAATTCCCGCCACCGTCATGTTGAGCGCCAGCGCGACGTCCACCAGCGGTTTGCGGTCCCGCAGGATGGAATCCACAAAGTCGCACATGAGATGGTTGCCGCCTCCATGCGTGCCCTCGCCCATTCCGGGTGGCAGGGGAGGCCGGGCAGTGCAAACGGAGACCTTTTCGTTCTTCTGACCGTATACCCGGCCCTGTTCGCCTCCTGACGCTGGCATGTCCCAGCATACGGCCATCCGCGACATCCCGCCTTCGCTCGTTCGGAACAGCGCGACCTCGGACCCGAACGGGTTCTTGTACACGTTGTTCTCCGCACGCAGATGCGGAACGATGCTGGGCGTGCCCATGCACGAAACCTCGGTGAAACTGCCGCCGGTCACGCCGATGTAGTACGCGTTCGAGTGCGTGGGGTACCATTGAGGCGGCGACCCTTTGCGCCATCCATCGGCGTCCACGTTCTTTGTCGCCGGGTTGTACCCAGGTAGTGGAGTGGGACAGTAGTGGTAATACTCACCTTCAGAGTAAATGATCTTGCCCAGTTCGCCGGCCTGGTACCGCTGGCGCATGGCCCATAGGTCGGCGTGGCCGCAGGAGGTCTCGAACATCATGTATTTCAGGCCGCTCTTTTTGACGGTCTCGAAGAGAAGGTCCGCGTCCTCGAGCGAACCCCATACCGCGGGCACGGCGGAGGCGACGTGCTTCCCGCGCTGCAAGGCCGCCACCGCCAGCCGCACGTGACTCGGCGGGTCCGTGGCGATGAACACGGCTTCGATACTGTCGTCCTTGATCATCTCCTCGCACGAGGGATACATCTTCTCGCAACGGCACGCCTTGGCTAAACCGGCGCAGCGGTCCGGAATCAGGTCCGTGACGGCGACCACCTGGACGTTTGGATGGTCTTGGAAGCCCCATCCCGCTCCGAAGGAGCAAAAGCCGTACCCGGCGATGCCCACGCGGATCTTCCGGTCCGAGAACGGCTGCCAATCCTTCGAAGCGCTCGGGTCGGTTTTGTTCTTCTCGAAACCGGGGATGACATTGCCATTGGCGTCCTTCGGCAAAGGCGGTTCCTCGCCGCCCATGGCCGTCAATCGGCTCATGCCCCACGCAGCGCCGGTCACACCCGCCAGCTCGATAAATGTCCGGCGTGTCAATCCCTTCTGTAGTTCAGTGTTCATATTGTCTTTCACCTTTCATCTCTCGGTTCAGTTCAATGGTAGAGCGCATCCACGGTGGGATGGAAGCCCGAAATCATACCGGGACGTTTTCAGCCGTTGCATGCGCCGGCTTGTTGTTCCTTTGGTGTTACGAGGTATGCAACCACCAGAGAGTCTCCAGGTCCCCCAACGAGAAATCCAGCAGGCGGTTACGGAAAATCATAGAAACAAACGGCTGGTAGGGGTAGTCATGGTGCGTCTTGTTGGGCTTTTTTATGGCTTAGTATCTGGAGAACTTGGACGCTTGTCCGTATAGGCCGAATGCTCGTCTCGATACTATGGATCACTGTCTTTGAGAAACTTCGCTAGTAAAATATTCTCATATTTCGTTGCGCCATTTGGATTCGTCGAATCACAGGAATTTGCACTAAGCGACACATAATGTTGCCCTTGGCAGTACGATAAATCATAGAATAAGTAATAGTGGCCTCCGTCATTCACGGATATCCGTAAGATGCCGTAGTAGTAAGTAACAGGATGATTGCGTTGCTTCCATCCGTCGGTTGTGTCGCTCTTGAGGATTCGCAATAGTTCTTCTATGGAATCCATTTCGAGACTCTTCTTATCTTTCCTATTGTATTCTGTTTCCGAAAACGGCCCCCCCCCACCTGGATCGAACTTGAGTATCTCAACACCGCTTATCCCCTGAACGTCCACCTCACCCGATCTTACTGCTTCGATCAACGTTGGTCCATCGTTGATCCCAACATATAGCCATTGACGCACCCCGATCACCACCCCTGTGACTATTAGCGACGCTACGATGCCAGAGAGAATGAACTTCAATCGCAGGTAACTTTTATTCGCCGGCGAAATTGATGTCTCTTCCATTTACAGATAAATTTTCTTGCACAACGTTAGACGAGATGTCACTGCGTCATTGTGGTGAACAAAAAGTGAAATGGATGAGCGTTTGAGCGGTTGATATCCATAGCTTGTTGGCTGATTTATTGCCGTTTGCTTCCATAGCCAGGATCCTGCCTGTCATGACGAACTGCTGTAATACGGATCACGCCGGGAAGTATTCGGAACAGAAAATGAATGGGGAACCTCTTCAGGTTGCTGCGTCTGCGTCCAGTATGATCGAAGTGATGCCTCTCTGGATATTCAATCGCATAGTCTATCGCTTCGGTTAATTCGTGCCAAAACGAATCTACAAGATCCTTCGATATCGCGTGGTAGTGGTCAAGGAGTAATCGAACTTCCGACGGAACCTTGGGGTGGTAAATAACCTTCCTCATCTACCAGACCGTCCAACTTGAGAAAGAAATTCCGCGTGGCTGATCGGCATGACAGCCCCAGAGTCCATATCCGCATCTCTCCTACCAACTTCTTCGTCATCAGGGCCTGACGGCGCACCTGTGAACCCGTGTAGTAAAAACGCTACGAGACTCTCCCGATCTTCTTCGGAAAGTTCCGTTGCTTGTTTCTGGATATCCACTAGTCGGACCATACGTTGATAATAAACGGAATTTTCGATGAATCAACCCAGTATTTTTGCCCCGCCGTAGGCCGAATCTTTCCTCCTTTTGAGCCAACGTTTGAAGTGTGGCACGGCGGAATTGAGGCGTCCAGAGCGAAGCGAACGAGGGACGTTGTCCGCCGTTGCCATCTCTGACTTTTTCGTCGTTTTAGGTTTTATGCAATAAGGGTAACGTAGATGCGGACCAATATTACTATCGTTGCCATCAGACAAGCAACTTGAAACATAGGCCTGCCACGCTCCCGGGATTCTACATCGTAAGTAAAAAAATCACCCTCTGGCGTCTTCTCCTTCATGAAACAAATCGACCAAGCAATTCCTATTCCGATTAGCCCGCCAATGAGTGAGAAAAACCATCCAACCAACAGCAAAGTCTTCGAGACAGGCTTGCCTCGCTGCAATTGTTCCATTCGTTGACTTTTCTTGAGTTGGATCAGTGATTCATCAATGCCTCTATCTTTCGCAATCTTCCGGGCATGCGCCACATCGAATGAACTCCACTCTTCGGGCTTGCCCAAAATGTCGGCCAGCTCATCATCCGATGAGGTCGACAGGTAATGATCGTCGGGCAGGTTTGTTTTCAAGTATTCTTCCTCCATTGCCGATCTTGCGGCATTGTAGTCCGCCCGGCGCACACTTATAATGACTTCAGGATTGCTACCAGTTCCAATTGAAGTGATGTCAAAATTGGACGCGGTCGAACCCACTCGGTATGAAATGTTGGCCGAATCGAGAATGTCCGTGGTCTCTGAAACACTCTCGCCATCGCGACATCTGCTGAGTTCTACTAGGTCTGATTCCATTTTTCTTTTACGAACGTTACATGTGGAGGTGCCGGCGGATCAAGCTCCGAATCAACCGAGGACGTTGTCGACGGTTTCCCCGTGTGACTTGTTCTGCTTCTGTGAATCGGCCCGTCGCCGAAGCAGACCGATTCCAGCACATAGAGAAAATCCACCTATGCCGCCACCCACGATGGCGGAAAGGTTCACGATCTTGCCTGTGGTCGGGTAGGTAGTCCTGGCCCCTTCGCATTCGCAGTAATCGATCCTCCACGGTGCAGGCCAACCATAGGCTTTCGTCGTGCAAAACTGGAAGAAATCATTCTCAGACTTCGCGAACGCCACTTCAATCAATCCGACGGCTAAAACGCCAACGATACCTGCGCTCATGCGTGTAATGAGTTGTCGGTTCATCATGGAGAATTACTTTAGCACAACGTTAGATGTGCCCTCACCGGCGCGATTGAAAGGAAAATGAAATAAAATTGCAAGGATTATGGCCGGTTGATGCGCCAGGACTTGTTAGATTTTTTCATTCGGAGGGTATCCGGGTCTCCACGTAGTAAAGGGTGGGATTGCCCTCAGGAGGTGCCTTGCCATGGAATTCGTTTGGCAGAATCGCAGTGGATGCCTTTTGGTTGTTGTGCTTGGGCTGCTGCTCGAACTCGTCAATTCTCACGCTACGATATTCTCCGTTCTCGTAGCGATAGAGTTCGCGCGTCCAGCTTCCGCCGCCACCACGACCCCATACTTCGATCTGAGGCCTGCCGACATATGGAGCCAAGAGTCGCTCACCAACACTTTGCGTGGTGATGCTCGCATGCCACAAACTCTTCCGATCCTTTAAGGTGATTCTGACAATCGGTCCTCCAGCCCCTCCAGCAGACTGAATCTTTGGATCCTTAGGAATACTATGGCTCACCTCATAGTCTCCCGCGACGAAGGTGGATTCGTCTCCTGCGGGAAATTCGCCAAGCAGCTTGGGCCACGGCATATCCTTGATACTTGGTTCTGCGCGGCAAACGGCAATGGACAAAAGCAATAGGATTGTCGGGTTCATATTCTCTCCTAACGGCAGAACTCACGCACGCCGGGCCTGTGACGTGAACCGCGAAGTCGGAACTGATGCGGCCACCCGGCGTTGCGTGCAGTGACTTGTTCGCCTTTCATTTTTGGAAAACATCTTTCTGCCAACCAGGCATCGGAACTCGGGCATCACCGCTCTTCCGCGCAAACTTCTCGCAAGTCGGGGTGGCGGCGATCTCGATCATACGATGACGGAAGCCCCAAATCTTGAATATCTGCCCTTGGTTTTCCCGCACCGCCCGACTCCAACCTACTATGACCTGAAACCTCTCTCCTTCGGGAAGACCGGCGAACGCCTCGGTCAGCCACCCCGCTAATTCCCGGACGATCTGCCACGCATACTCCAACGTGGATGCCTCGTCATCCTTCGGCGCGATGCAGACACATGCCTGATGGGCACTGAGCCGGCTCCCGTCGGCCTGCGGGATCGACAAGCGGTCAAAGATGAAATCAGCACCGTATTTTTCGGAGGGCGTCATGCTACAGCGAACGTCTTAGGCCATCCGGCGGCGAGCGGGAAGCTCGAATTCAACAGGGCGGCTTATCGCCGTCGGATGCGCCGGCTTGTTCGATTTCTTCATTTGTCTTCTCCAGCCACTCTACAGCGGATTGAGCGCCGATTTCGAATGTATCCTGCTGCTCATCGCGAATCGAAATCTCGGAAGGCTCTTGAAACATCTCAATAAATACTCCTACGCCGTCCCACGAGAGCTCGATGGCTCTGCGGTCCTTGGCGGCATAGACAAATCTAGCCGCGCCATCGCCCCGACAATCTGCATCTATCCCGCGCAGAGACAAAAGCTCCGCGACACCAGCCAAACGATCATGATATTCCTTCGTGGTCATGATTTCATCGAACGTTAAATGTGGTGGCACGGCGACGCAAGACTCATAGAGCGAAGCGAACGTGAGAGCTTACCCGCCGTTGCCACCCACGACGTGTTCGCCAAAATTTTCATCGAGCTCATGGAAATTGGATAGCGTAAATCCGACTTTCCTTTGCGCTGTAGCTCCAAGTGTAGGAGTATCCGCCGCGCTTGGATTGACAGTAAACGTAGTCCTCATCCGGTTCCTCGCCGTGTGAAACGCTTCCGTAGGACACTCCGCCTTTTGTCCAAGCCGGATACCCATTTAGCTTCAATGCGGCGTCAAGCCTGGAGAAATCCGACGGGGATATCATGAAGCGAAACTTGGGCGATTCAAAAAGCTCCCACATCAAGAATGGCCGGTGCGAAAGATGGAATTGATGTAGGTCCGGCATGGCAAAGATTCTTGCGCATCGCCCAACGCCGCCTCGGTCCGGCTTACTGATGTAACCAATAGCGAGCAGAATTAACGCTGCTATCGCTAGCTTTTTGCTGCGTGTCATTTTTTAGGCGAACGTAAAAGAGCACGCACCCCTATCAGCGGGAACGCACGTCAATCACGGGGTTAAGGTTAAAACTACGGAAGATCATGAAAACAGGGCGGCTGATAGGGGTTGCGTGTCTCGTCTTGTTCTGCTTAGGATTTCTGGAAGATTCTCGAGGAGTCTTGAACAATGTCGGGCGTCAAACTCCTGAGTGCTGCTGCGTAGATCTCCAAGTTCCGCTGATACCACTCAAGCGGTTCGCTCTCAATCTTGAACTCTTTGAATCCGCCTCGATAACCACGATTCTTGATAAGAAATCCTTGCAGGGGTCCCCAATACCCATGGGACACATCATTCCGCATTAGACGGCCATCGCTTACTCGGGTGATGTAGCAATCTACGCAAGGATCTCTTCGATCCAAACTGAGCGACACGGCAACGTTACTCCCCTGAAACGTAACCCCGGCTGTAAGGGGAGTGTCGGTCCGATCAGTGACCGAGAATCCGTTATCACTCAGGAATGAGAATGTCCGCTCGACGTCCGAGTTAAAGGTCTGAGAGTCGGGCATCTTCATTTCTTGCAGAACGTCAAAGAGCACGCAACCCTATCAGCGGGGGCGCACGTCGAACAAGGGGTTGAGGTTGGAATTACGGGTGAGCATGTAAACAGGGCGGCTGATAGGGGTTGCTGTGTCTCGACTTGTTCGGCTTCTTGGTGAGTTTGCACGATCAACGGTATTCATCGCGCAACTTGTCAAACCACTGATCAATCGCCTCGAAATGCCTTTCTACCTCTTCAAGCTCTTCGCGCACACCCTGGGTGTCACCCTCGCTCAACGCCGTCCGAGCGGAATCAACGCTCCGCAAGGCGGGACCGATATTGTCACTATCAGGCCCCACGGTGACAGCGCTGATGATCGATTGGCGCTCCAGCCACGAGCCAAGTAAGAAGGACGCAACGGCGACAACGATAATGAGAAGTAGTAGTCCGAGGTTCTTCATTTTCTATCGAACGTTTGATGTGCGCCCACCGGCGCGATTGAAAGGAAAATGAAATGAAATCGCAAAGATTATGGCCGGTTGGTGCGTCACGACTTGTTCTGCCTCTTCATTTGTAGGTCATGTGACTTACGAGGAGACGATCATAGGCGATTCGTTAATGTGTGCGAAGCGAGCGGCGAGAGAAGCACAAAGCGGCACCGAATAAAAGAAGTGTAGCCGATGCCGGTTCTGGGACTGTCCCAACAACAAAAAACCGCGCACTGCCACTCGACCCGTCAGTATGCCAACTCGTTGGGCCGAAGCTATCGCCCCAATACATGTATTGTGCGGACAAGCTCTGGCCCGATGGTGGTGCCCCGGCTATGCCGGTAGCGCCAAAGCGACCGCTACCAAAGACCAGTGCATAAGCTCCAGCGTCGAGGTCTGTGGAAAGGGGAGTTGTGACTTCGTGCGCTGTGGTGCTGCCGACATGAAAGACCGTGCTGGCGACGACCTCCGCCGCACTAAACGGGTCGCCCGTGGGAAACGAGGCAATGGAAGTGAGTCTAATAATCGCCCCGAATATGTCGTCCGCGTAGGGTTGTGGTTGGTTGCCTTGCGGCAGGGCAAAGAATAATCCCCCAATAGAATCAACGTGGACGCCTTGGGATATGGAAAAGCGTGCGCCGTAAATCTGGCCCGAACCTGAATACCCTCCGATTGTTGCGCCGGAGTCCAAGCCGCCTTGGCCAGATGAAACCGACAAAGCAGATTCATAGATGGTCGTCGCTGCACCTCCCGTAGTCGAAAGCACAGCGGACATTGCAATGAATTGCAGAAGGAGCGTGAAGGTATAAGTCGTATTCGAGATGAATTTCATTGGGTGTCAGTTGGTTTGCGCAGAACGTCAAAGTGATGGCGCACCCACTAGCGGGAGCCAACGTTGATCGCGGGGATAGGGTTGAAATCAGGTGTGAGCATCGAAAACAGAAGGGCTAGTGGGTGTTGCCATGCACGGCTTGTTCGCTTTGTCTTATAATGGTGATACGTCCGCCTTGCTCACTCCAACTTAGTGACACAGCATGCTTGGTCTTGATGAATTGGAGAATCTCATCCAGTGCCGTCTTCAAAGTCACCTCGCTCTTAGGAGAGTAATCCACCCACAAATCATTGATCGACCCCACCTCAGAATCTAATTCGATGGATGTGCTCCAAATTCGAGCCATGCCCGGCACAGCCTCCTTCAAAAGGCTTTGGTTCAGGTAAAAAGCGTGCTTCTCGGCAAGCTTTCCATCCTCTGCTGATCGACATGAAGTCACGCAAACGAGCGTCGCTAAAAGGCCGATTGCAAATAGGAAACTTCTCATGGTGATCTTTATCTTCCTAGCGAACAGAATTTATTAGTAGGCTCCCGCAAGGTCATATCAGGCGGGGTTGACTTCAATAGAAAACGCCACAAAAGGCTTGATAGCAAGGATTTTTTTCGGAATCGTGTGTATATCAGGTGCCCATGACGGGCGATCCGCGGCCTGGGGTTCGCTGGCTGATATACGCACTCGAAGTGATCCGGTTGCAGTGCTGAGTGTGCAGACAAAGGCTTGAAAATCATGAATTATGTTCATTTGAACAGTTTTTGATTGACGGGCTCTGGATTTTTGTTTTTTTTGTTGGTCGTCATGAGTGCATCTACCAAAACACGTTGTTGTTGGCGTCGGGATTTAGCGGATTTTCGCGGTTTGACGGATCGAGAGCGGTCGGGGTTTTTACTTGTATTGGAATGGTTTGAGAATTTTCGGCTACGCTCGGAACTCGATGCGGGGCGAGATGCAGCGAAACTTTTCTGGAAGCAAGAAGTCCTGCGTGCAGATCGGCCTCGGGAGAAGTGGCAATTGGAGCAATGGGGCGATGCGATGCAGTGGTCGCGTAAAGGGCGTTGCCCCACGCGATCAAAAACAGTGGAAAATATTAGTAATAACCTTTTTTCGAGGGAAACACCATGGTCTATGTTTACGTAATTCAATCAGAATTGGATGGCGGCCTCTACATAGGGATGAGCGGCAATTTGCGTAGAAGGTTTTTGGAGCATCAAAATGGTGAATCTCGAAGCACCAAGGGACGCCGACCGTGGAAACTCATCTATTATGAGGCCTATGTTGAAGAACAGGATGCGATTGGAAGAGAGCAGTTTCTAAAGAGCGGCGGCGGGAGAAAATTTTTGGATAAACAGCTGAAGTTGTATTTCAGTCGGTTCCCCAGAAGGGAAGCCACGTGACCGAAGGTTTTACGTGGCAGGCGTTGAATGCGGTGGCGTTCTTTTTCAGATATGTGCTGGGGGTGGAGGAGCCGGTGTTTGGAGTGAAGTTGAAGAAGACGGGAACGCGCATTCCGGTGGTTTTATCGAAGACGGAGACGCGGCATTTGCTCGAAAAAATGGATGAGCAGGAAACGAAGGAAGCGCGCTACGCACTGGCGGCGCGGATTCAGTACGGGGCGGGGCTGCGTTTATCCGAGGTAATGCGGCTGCGGGTGCAGGATGTGGACTTGGAGCGCGGCACGGTGACGGTGCGTCAGGGCAAAGGCGGAAAGGACCGTATGTCGGTGCTGCCCAAAAGCATGGTGAAAGCGATCGCAGCACAGATCGAGTATGCGCGGGGATTGTGGGAGTCGGACTGTCGAAATGGTCAGGCGGGTGTTTATGTGCCAGGGGCGCTGGCGCGGAAGTTCCGGCGGGCGGCGGAGACGTTTGAGTGGTTTTGGCTGCTCCCGGCGAAGCAGGTGTCGAGAGATCCGGATCGCGTAAAAGGCTGCGCCTCACGCGATGGGGAGCCGGAGATGAGGCGTCATCACATGCACGACAAGGTGTATAACGAGGCGATCAAGCGAGCAGCGCGGGCGGCTGGGATTGAAAAGCAGGTGACGAGTCATGCATTGCGGCATTCCTTTGCGACGCATTTGTTAGAGAGCGGAACCGACCTGCGCCGCATCCAGGATTTGCTGGGGCATGAGGATATTACGACGACTGAGATTTACCTGCATGTGTCGATGGGGGTTCACGGTATGGGTGTGGAGAGCGTGTTGCCTCAAAAGTTTTGACACCGGAGAGGGTTGGCAAGGAGGGGCTGGAGAAGGTCGTTGACTCAAAAAGGATGACACTGGCAAAAGAAAGGAATGCCAATGAGTCGAAAAATAGCA
>Ga0114972_10001933_pt1 | contig 15517 bp, 13 predicted proteins | sample M_140807_EF_Meta_FD_87354 | JGI IMG/M metagenome (GOLD analysis project Ga0114972, IMG submission 87354) | Freshwater microbial communities from Lake Montjoie, Canada to study carbon cycling - M_140807_EF_MetaG | ecosystem: Environmental > Aquatic > Freshwater > Lake | place: Lake Montjoie... | reverse complement strand
TTGAGGAATTAATTGACCTTCAAATTTTGGTCCCCAAATATCATAATCCGCATCGTTTGTACCAGCACCATTACCATCTACGAAAGCATAAGTACCATGGTCACCAGGACCGTACTCATCTTGTGTTCTTGGTAAAGCAATAAAACCATTTTGAACAGTTGTACTTGAATTTAATTCTACAGCAAATCCTCTTTTATCTTTAGTTCCTTTTTTTGTGTTAATGATGATAGCACCATTTTGACCTCTATAACCATATAAAGCAGAAGCCACAGGTCCTTTTAAAACGTTATAAGACTCGATATCATCTGGGCTAATGTTCCAAGTATCAGAGTTAATAGGTACACCATCTACCACTATTAATGTTACACGACCACCTCTTAAAACTAAGTTAGGTAATCTTAACATTTCTTGGTTAAGACCTACTGTTAAACCAGCTACCTTACCTACTAAGTTATTGATAGGATTCACCTCTCTTGCTTTCACTAATTCAGCACCCTTTACATCTTGAGTTGAATAACCTAATTTCTTTTTTTCTTTTTTGATACCCAAGGCAGTTACTACCACTTCATTTAAAGATTCGTCAGCTTTAACTAAGGCTACCACTAAGTCACCTGCACTAGCAGTCACTGTTGCAGTTTTGTAACCCACATAGCTCACTTCAATAGAAGCTTTCGCTGCTACATTATTAATTGAAAAAAGACCATTCGCATCGGTACGAGTAGATTGGCTTTGTCCTTTTACTTTAACAGTTGCAGCATCTAAGGCAACTTTTGTTTCAGCATCAATTACTTTTCCTTTAATCTGAATGTTTTGCGCTAATGAGGCAATACTCAAGCCCAACAACATTAGTGGCGTCAAGAACCACTTTAAAATAACTTGTTTTGATATCATATTTTAAATTTTGAAACACAAATTTATTGTCAAAACTTTAACATATTCTATTTCCAATGTTAACTTAAGATGAAGAAAAAATATTTTCTGATTTTTATTTATTTTCTTAACAATAAGATAATCTAGCACAAAATGTTTTTCTTGTTTTATTATTAATAGGTTTGCTGAATCATCACAATTAATAATCATTATCATTAATAATTACTATCAATAGCTATATATGAAAAAAAATATATCCATTTTAATGACCTTCTTAATAATGTTTATTCAAGTAGGAAATACACAAGTAGTCAGTTATTTTTCAGTGCCTGGATTTAATGAGTTATCAAAAATTGATACCAACGCCTACTCTGTATTACCTAGTGGTAGATATGTAAAACCAGCAGGTCAGACAATTCGTATTACACATGACCCATTTGGACTTGCTATTTCTCCAGATCAAAAAGTGGCTATAACCATGCATGAAAATGCCATTACTATTATTGATCTAGCCACCCTGCAGCAAAAAAGAATACCTGAATACAAAAAGAATGCCTTTAACCCCTTAAAAAAAGGCTCTTTTCTGGGAGTGGCCTTTAATACCCATAAAAATATTGTTTATTTAAGTGGAGGAGACGAAGGTTCTGTTATTATATATGACTATGTTCAAAATAAAAAAATTGACTCTATATTATTAGATGGCATTTTTGGTGGTATTAAATTTGAAGGTAGTTTTACTAGTGATTTAATTTACGAATCCAATAGAAACGAATTATTAATATTAGACAGAGGTAATTTTAGATTGGTTAGATATAGTTTAGACAATAAAAAAATTATTGCTTCCATTGCTACCGGCAGACAGCCTTTTGGTTTAGCTATTTCTCCAGATCAAAAAACAGTTCTTGTAGCCAATGTGGGAATGTACGCTTATCCTTTAGTAGAAGGCACCACCAAAGAGAATATTCAATCTCAATATATTAATTGGCACCCTTACGGGAACGATACAAAAGAATCTATTGAGGGTACTGAAATTGAAGGAAAGAAAATTCCAGGTTTAGGTAGCCCCAATGTGGATGAATCGATGAGCGTTTTTGTAATTGACTTAGCTACTAATAAAGTAAAAGCTAAATTAAAAACAGGAATGTTATTGGGAGAGCTAGTGGAAGACGCTGAAGTGATTGGAGGGGCAAGTCCTAATTCAATTGTAGTGGGAAGCAAGTTCGCTTATGTAACAAATGCAACCAATGATAATATTGCAGTCATTGATTATAAAAGAGGTCGTATTGCGAAGCATATTCCTATAAAAGTGGACCAGAGAATAGATAAATTAAGAGGTTTATTACCCTTTGGTATTGATTTAACTAAAGACGAGAAATATTTATTTGTTGCACTATTAGGTTTTAATGCAGTCGCTAAAATTGATTTGTCAAGTGAAAAAACATTGGGCTTAATACCTACTGGTTGGGGCACCACACGCGTTAAACTTTCAAATGACGATAAAACTATTTATGTGACTTCTTGTAGAGGCTTAGGCGCTGGTCCTAATGGTGGTAGGGATTTCAAAATTCCTCCGCAAGGAAGTTATATTGGCGATATTCAATTAGGTAGTTTCCAAAAAGTAGAAAACCCGAGTATAGAAACTTTAAAGGCCTATACAAAGCAAACCATTGAAAATACTTTTGTCACAAAATCACAAACCGATAGCCTACCCCTACCTGTACTACCGGGTAGTAAAGAAAGTCCTATTAAGCATATTGTATTTATTTCTAAAGAAAACAGAACTTTTGATGAAGTATATGGCCAAATGAAAAATATTAGAGGAGAGAGTGGTATTGCCAGATTTGGTTTAGATGTCAATGTAATGGGCAAAAATGGTATTGTAAAAAATGTAAATGTTACACCTAATCATCATAAAATTGCTAAGCAATTTTCATTGAGTGATAATTTTTATTGCGATAGCGATGCCTCTATTCACGGACATCATTGGATGATGGGCGTTATTCCTAATGAGTGGGTAGAAGCTAATTCTAGTACTGAAAAAACAGCCGACTACTTTTCGACAGCTCCAGGCAGAAGATTCCCTGGCTCTACAGGAAGTATGGACCCTGAAGATTATGCAGAAATTGGAGGTTTATGGGAAGCATTAGATAGAAAAAAAATTAGCTATTATAATTTTGGACAAGCGAACGAAACAGCGCATGTTAGAGAAGACTGGAATGATACAGCCACCGGTGCAGGACATATTGTAATGGTGCCTATGCAGAAAGGAGTTTGGGCAAATACATCTCATAATTTTGCAGGTTTTAATATGAATATTCCTGATCAATTTAGAATGAAACAGTTTGAAGAAGAGTTTACTAAGAAATGGTTAAACGGAAAGGATAGTTTGCCTCAATTAATTACTATGATGCTACCTAATGACCATACAGCAGATCCTAGACCTGAAGATGGATATCCGTTTACGGCCTCCTTTGTAGCCGACAACGATTTAGCACTTGGTAGAACCTTACATTTTTTAAGCAGAACTCCCTATTGGAAAAACATGCTGGTGATTATAACTGAAGATGACCCTCAAGGAGGAATAGATCATATTGACGCACATAGAAGCATACTAATGATGGCAGGGCCTTATGTAAAAAAGAATTATGTATCTCTGACACATGCCAATTTTGGATCAATTTTGAAAGTAATGTATAATATTTTAGGTGTGCCATATGTAAACCAATATGATATTACTGCTTCTTTATTAACTGACTTTTTTACCAATAAACCCGATTATACTCCTTATTATTTTGAATTCCCTAGTCAAGAAGTATTTGATTGGGACAAAGCAATGAAAAAGTATAAACAGCCCATAGATTGGAGAAAAATCAAACAAGGTCCTAAAATGGACAACGAAGAAGAACAAAGATCAGAACATAAAAAAGTATCAGGTACAATTATTGAAGATTAATACATTCAAAACTAATGTTAAGGTAATTTTAGTCAATAATATTGAAACAATTATTACTTCTTGGGTGCCAATGAAAGTTTTTGTAAATATTGAATGAGTTCTTTAGGATGATCGGTTTGTATTCCCGAAAGTCCTAGTTCCATACCTTTGTTCCAATAAGCTTCATCTTCAACAGCTGCTTGCATATCGGCCCATACTGGAACACCTTTTAATAAAGAGGCGCGAACAGTTTCTTGGGTGTACTCATTCCAATTACCATCTAAAATATCAATATTAACGCTGCTTAAATATTTAAACATTTCTGTACTGTCTTTTACTTTAGCATTTAAACTTAAAATAAGCGGCATAGAAGGCACTTGCTTTCGCCATTCTACATATTGCATAGGTGTATTAATATATACCGCCATTTGATCTTGCATGTGGGCCGCTTCTATAGCTTCATATACTTTTTTAACATCGGCGTTTTTAAAATCGAGATAAATATTAATTTTATTTTTGCAAATGGCTAGTGCCTCTTCAAATGTGGGCACTAATAATGTATCTGAAAGTGCATTATTTTTATTATAGAGTTTTAAACTTCTAATGCTATCAAATTTCATTTCTGCAATTTTGCCATGACCATTGGTCATTCTATCAACAGTAGCATCATGCATTAAAACTAATTGACTATCCTTAGTGGTTCTGATATCCAATTCAACATAATCTGCTCCATCTTTAATTGCATTTTGAATAGACAATAAACTGTTTTCAGGAGCAAGGGTATGGTCTCCCCTATGCGCAATTACCATTATCTTGTTTTTAGCAATGGGCAATTTTTTAGGAGTAAGGGTCTGGCTATTCAACTGTGTTGAAAATAATACAATTGATAAAAAATTTATGAGAATAAATTTCATAGGCTAATTTAAAAATAAACAGTTTGAATAGATTAGATAGACATATTATACTACTGAGTTATAATATAGTTCAATTAAGTACTGCTATGCTATGATTACTATCTGACAATTATTATTTAATACAAAATAATAAAATACTACAAAATAATTCTTTTTTTAAGGGTAGGATGCGAATTGGGTGCATTTACAGCATTTAATGCTTTAAATGACCAATCAAATTGCTTTATTATTTCTTTGGTCTTAAATTGAAGTGTAATGGTTGATTTGCCTTCGATTTCGATTAAATCTGTGTTTTCCACTAAGGTATATTGGCTAAGGTTTTGCAATATAAAATTACAAGAAGAAACATTCTCTAAAACCACAGTCAAAACCAATGATTTAGGTTCATAAAAAGATTTTTTTATGACCAAGCATTCATTAATTAAAGGTATTAACAAGCTATCTCTTCCAATTAATGTATTGTCGTAGTGAACTACTGTTCTACGATCAAATAAGGCCGACTTTATACTTTCTTGAGTTCTATCTTTAGAAAATACCAATGTAATGGGTCTATGTCCTTCTGGACCTTTAGGGCCTTTTTTATAATCCCATTCAATTAAGCCATGCACATCACTTGTGCCCATTAAAGTTAAATTTCGGTCATAAGCAATTTGTAATGCCTCTGCTGAATAGTTATGCGTATTAACAATTTCAATGCCTTGTATTAAATTACTATCTATTAATTTTTTATTTACTTCATATAAAAAACTAATATAATCGTTTTTAGGAGTCTCGTAAGGATGGTTCCAAAATACAAAGGCATTTTGATTTTTGGCTTCTTTGTATGCATCCATATAATTGGTAAAAAGTAATTTATTGGCGTCTTGAATAAAAACAGCATTACTATGACCTGGAGGCATAGCACGTGTTATCTCTGAGCCTCTTACAATAACTAAATTATGGTCTTTAGCTTCTTTGAGTGCAATTTGATAAGATCTATTTCTGTCTTTATTAGGAATATCCCCTAAATGTGGCTGATATTCTAAATGCTCCGTTAAAGAAATGACATCTAAATTATCCATTAATGATTCTCTAACACGTATACTTGGCCAAACATCACCATCAGAAAAAACAGTGTGCTGATGGAGATCACATTTTAAGGTTTGGTAGCCAGCTATATTAGGAAATTGCAGGCTTGTACCTAATGAATGTGAATGTGTTGACTCTTGTGCAGATACAACCATACTGAAGGCACAAATGTATTGTACCAGACAAATAAATTTTTTCATAAATGTGGATCTAATTATTCAATTTCAAAATCATCCTCTTCATCCTCTTCGAATAACAATTCGTATTCTTCTACTTTTTCTTCACTTAATTCTTCAATGATTTCAAAAATAGTATCATTTAATTTTTTCCAAACAATGGACTCAACATCTTCATGTATTAGGATGAGAACACATGATTCTGTCTTCATGATGGGTTCCACTAATAATACATTGTCACCATCATACTCATTAATAAGGTACTTTTTTTCGATTGAAAGATCGTTAAATACTGGCATAAAAATTAATTTAGGTACCAAGTTAGAACTTTAATTGACTTTTTTTAAAAAACTCCCGTGAATGTGTATTAACTTATTGTAAATTTTAGGTTTATACGGGGCAAGTCATATATACAGCTATAGAAAAATAGAGTGAATTTATTTTTTTTGTAAAATACTATAATAATCTAAAGCGCTATCCCTTGTTTTGGGGTTTAGAAATGCAGCATTGAGTGTACTTACATGAAAAGCAGATATGGTTTCAATGGTATTAAAATTAGTCAATAAGTCTTTGGTGATAAGCTTATTAGCTATTAATAGATAATCGGCCGTTTTTAAGGCATTGGCGTCTTCAATAATTTGAAAACTATAATTACTATAAAAGTCCAAACTTCTTTCTCCATATATTTTGTACAGATAAAAATTCTTTTTGTCTATTTTATTAGTTTGTATATACTTAGTTACACTATTACCTAATTGATATTCTAATAATTTAGGATAGAAAAATACATTTAATAATAAATTAGTGACTAGTATAGTAAATAAAGCAAATTGAATAATTCTAGGCAATACTTGCTTTTGTTTAAAATTTGAATACCAAAAAATAGTTAGAAAAATAAATAGGTTTATTGTAATGGTATAATAGTTTAATTTAAATGGGATAACTAATAGAACAACCAGTATGATTAAAACTAGACTAAACAGTATAGCATTTATAACAGAGATACTATTTTTAAGTATTTTATTTTCATTTACAGTAATTAAAGAATAGATTGATTTTGCAGCTATTATACATACAAAAGGTAAAACAACATAAATATAATGGGGTAACTGATAATTACTAATACCTAATGCAGTATAGGTTATTAAAAAGCCGGGTATAGTAATCCACTCTTCATGGCTTTGTATTCGAAACTTATTTTTAATTAATGAATAAAATTCTTGTACTAGTCCAATTATAAAAAATAATGTCCAAGGTAAAAAACCCCATATTAAATTTTCAAATAAGAAAAAGAAGTAATCATTTTCATGCCAAACACTTTCTCCTGTAATTCTACCAAAACTTTGTGTCCAATAAAAAAATCTCAAACCTGAAGTGCCTGTTTTTTCATACATAATTTTTTCTGGATGCAAATCAAATTGCTGATACAAGCCAATATCCATAGGAATTAGTAAAACTAAAATGATAATTACCCCTACTAGATATTCCCATTTAAAAAGTAGTTTAAAATTTCTATGAATTAAAAAATGAGGTACAAAAGAAAAAATAGGTACCATTAAGGCAATAGGGCCTTTTGTCATCATTCCAAAAGCAACAGCAACAAATGCCATTATCAAGGAACCCCATTTTTTAGTGAATAGCCAATTAGAAAACTGCCAAATACCTAAAATTACCCATGCCATTAACATCGTATCTGCTTTAAGGTCATGGGTTATTAAAAACATGGCCTGAGAGCTTGCCAAAACCAAGGCAGCTAATAATGCTATCTCTTTGGCATAATAGAGCATAGTAAACTTATAAGTGCTATAAATAGCTAAGATTGCCATAAAAATAGAAGGTAGTCTAAAGGCTATATCATTTATGCCAAAAAAATACATACTTAAAGCGCTTGTCCAGAATAACATGGGTGGCTTGTCTAAGTAATCTTTGCCTTGGTCGAAGATTTGCAGGAAGCTTTTGTTTAAAAGCATTTCCCTAGAAATATTGGCATATTGAACAGAATCAATTTCCATTAAAGGAACAGTAATACTACCTATAATATAGACAACTACACATAATACTATGTAGAATAAATATATGTTCTCCAATTTACCAGTCTTGTTAAATAGCATTATTATAATAATTTACTGTTACCAACAACATTTAATTTTTTAGATTAGAAATATTTATTTAAATTGAACTTAGTTAAATTTGAAAAATTCCTTTTCGAAAAAACCCCTATAAATATACAAATGATTATTAACAAAATTTCAATAATTGTTCCAGCATACAATGAAGAGTCTACTATCAATATCATTGCCGATAAATTATTAAACCTTTACTTGATAAATAATATTAAAAAAGAGATCATCATCATCAATGACTGTTCTACCGACAATACAGAGCATTTGATACAAAATATCATTCAATCAAACCCATTAGCTGAAATTACCTATATTAAACATGAGAAAAATTTAGGAAAAGGGGCGGCCATACATTCTGGTATCAAAAACGCAACAGGAGACTACCTCATTATTCAAGATGCAGATTTAGAATACGACCCAACAGAAATTAACAAGCTATTAAAGCCAGTATTAGATGGCTATGCAGATGTTGTTTATGGTTCCAGATTTATAGGAGGTGCGCCGCATAGAATTTTGTTTTTCTGGCATACTATTGGAAATAAATTTTTAACTTTTTTGTCAAATTTTTTTACCAATTTAAATTTGACGGATATGGAAACCTGTTATAAACTATTTAAAACTAGTATTATAAAATCTATTTCCTTACAAGAAAAAAGGTTTGGTTTTGAGCCTGAAGTAACATCAAAAATTTCAAAAATTAAAGGTATCCGTATTTATGAAGTGGGTATTTCTTATTACGGCAGAACTTATTTAGAAGGAAAGAAAATTAATTGGAAAGATGGATTTAAAGCCATTTACTGTATCATCCGATATAATTTATTTAATTAGCCAAATAAAAAAGGGAATGTAGAAACATCCCCCGTTTTGTCTACAAAAGACATTCACCTTTACTTTGTCTAACTTGCTAACCCAGTTTAAACCAACCATCAAATAATTTATCTCCGTCAATGGTAAATTCTTTTTGATCTACCATTTCATTATCTATTTTTTTTATGAGCCTTACCCACTGCCCCTTTGATTGAAATTGATTGTTTAAAAAAGCACTGAACCCTAGTTTACGATTTTCTTTAAGTAGAAGTTCTTTTGACCAACTAATACCACGAAATTCTTTAATCCAAGGGCGCCCATTTTCATCTGTATACCATACTTGGCCAAAGGTTTCAAAACTTACTTCAATAATAAGTTCCACTTTAATCAAAGGCAAAGTATCCATTATCCTATTACTTGGAAAAAGGTTATAGATATCTTTAACTGAAATATTACGGGGGGACATGTTCTACAGTTTACATTCAATAGTAATGTAGAACATAAATGTAACTAGAATATGAATTCGAGATTAACAAATTGTATTCTCTTCAATCATAGAAAATAGGCTATGTAGCTATTTCATAGCAAGTAATTGATTTACATCTTTATAATTGCCTTTACAAACGTTTTATCTACATTTTGTAAGCGAATATAATACACACCAGCAGACAATCCTGTACCGTATAAATTATAACTATTGGTGCCCGCAAAACTATAATTGGCTTCGACCAAAATTTGAATCACTGTTCCTTCTCCATTTAATAACTGAAGGGAAGTATTACCTCCTTTGGTCTTAAATTCAATCTTAGTCATATTTGTAAAAGGATTCGGATAGTTATAAATGAGTGCTTCTTTGGTGAATACCGAATTTTTTTCCTTGATGCCGCAAACACTAGCGTTTATTAATGGGATGGTTGGAAACTGCTTTAATAAAATTTCAATTTCAGCTGTTGATGAAACACAGAACCAATTTTGTAAAATGGTATTATATACAGATCTAAAATCGAATTGGTAAGGGATATTATCATTACTGGTGGCAGAAGCAGGAATGACTGGATTATCTCCAAAAACGCCACCCCTTACATTTTTTCCAAATAAAAATAAAGGGGCAGCAGATCCATGATCGGTTCCTCCACTTGCATTTGATTTTATTCTTCTTCCAAATTCAGAATAAGTCATCCCTATCACTCTATCTTCAATTTCTAACCCAGTCATATCTGATTGAAATGCTGCAATAGAATCGGAAAGTACTTTTAATAAATTAGCATGTGTACCCGTGGTGGTATCGCTTAATACTACCTGACCTGAATGTGTATCAAAGCCTCCATAATTAACTAAGTATACTTTGGTTTGTAAGCCTCCTTTAATTAATCTAGCCACAATTTTTAATTGAGCGGCTAAGCTATTATTTGGATAAGCTACTTGTTGTGTTACACTATCAGAAGCTTGTTTAATTCTTGCCGTATAGAGATTGGTTTGTTTTGCAATGCTTCTTATAAAACTAAGTTCATAACCAGCATTGGTATTTGCAGCCGTAGCATCTGTACCTTCAATTAAATTATAAAAAGAACTTGGATCTGATATACTTAATGCCATATTCACAGCAGGACCTTGGCAAGTAAGTGTTGATAGTGAACCTATCTGAATGGCAATAGGATCTGGATTGGTTTTATTAGGATAGGCATCTGGATAATCTGTATACTCATAATTTAAAAAACGACCTGCCCAACCAGTATTTAAATACTGATCACTATCTGAACCAGACATCCATATATCGGTAGCTCTAAAATGTGAAAAACTTGGCTGGGGATATCCAACCGATTGTACAATATTCAATTTCCCTTCAGTAAACATATTTTGAAAAGCAGTCATAGAAGGATGAATACCTGTAGCATTATTTCCCATTAATTTTAAGACCTTATTTTCTGGCAAGGCTATATTATTTCTTGCATTATTATAATTAGCATAATTACTTAATGGGATCACAGTATTCAATCCGTCGTTGCCACCACTTAATTGAACAATAACAAGTACTTTGTCCGTATTGGAAGTTGAAAGAAGTGCCGTGTTTAATAAAGGATGGTCCTGTAAAACATGAATAGCATTGCCACTAATCATAGTGGGTGCCACTAAGGTTAAACTATTTCTTATAAATTTTCGTCTTTCCATTTTACTGTAATTGATAATCTGGCAGATTCATAATATATTTCAATAAGGACTTTAGCCTTGTATTAACAATATTAAAATTAATCGTGGTTGGACTCGAATTATAGGCATTCCATGCATCCGTCCAGTAATAATCCGATGTTTGACCCGATAATAAAATTTGGGTTTTTAAACTAGCTTTTAAACTAGCTGCTATTTCTGTAGAAACTAAAAATGAAAATACACTTTCGATGAGCGCATTTGGATCCGAAGGAGTTGAACAAACATTTTTAGCAAACTGAATAGTATTTACAATTATTTTTTTTCCATTTCTTGTGTAGCCCGTTTCTATCATTAAATCGGTAAACTTATTACGCTTAGGTAAGGTATCTGCATTTATCCAAAGTTCATTGAAATCAGGGGTTTGATAATAAGCGGGCCAACCAGATACATTGGGTGGATCAACAGGGTTCTGGCCCATGCTAATAAGTTGGTTCACCATATAATTATGTAAAAAATAAGAATCGGCATAATCGGTAACTGAATTTGGAAAAATAATCTCATACTGCCTTAAAAAAGCAATGACATGATCGACCGGACTTTTTATCTGACAGCCAATATACAGCGTATCATAAAAGTGTTCACTAGATAAAAGAGTTTTTAATACAGGTTTGATCTCGTAATTATTTGTAATAAATATATTACTTAGTGGTGTTATTATATTATTCTCTATCGTATCATCAATGTAGTAATAAACAAAATATCTATATAGTTTACGACAAATAAATTTTGCTACTTCTGTCTTTTGGAAAATCATGGTTAACAGCTCGTCTGTTTCCAAAGCGCCATTGGCAGCTGTTTTGCCTGTAATTATACTTCCTTTATAAAAACTAGAAAATGTTTTGTTAGTAGTATCATGACGAGTGCTATCAAAAATTGAATTAAAATTGGCATCTATTTTCCATCCAGTCAAAACTTTTGCTGCGTTCTTTACATCATCTTCACTGTATTTAGCTCCCCCCTCTTTACCCACTGTAAATAATTCCTGTAGCTCTCTTCCGTAGTTTTCATCAGGGGCGGTTTTAGTATTCAGATAACCGTTCAAATATCTAAGCATGGCAGGATCAGTGGTTACCAAACGCACCATTTGCTTAAAATTACCAACGCAATTATTTCTAAAAATTTGATGGTGATTATAAACCATTGAGCCATATGCTATTGTATCTGCTTCTGTTCCAAAATGATTGCTCCAAAATAAACTTAACTTTTCACGAATATTTCTTTCTTGCCCTATCCAAACACTCATTAGCCATTTTTTATAACTATTTCTACGATAGCTATTAATGGTTCCATCTGTAGTTATATCATTTACCCATGTTTTACCCAATGCTACATTAGGATCGGTGAATGTTGTTGAGTTGTATTCATTTAATGGTGGTGGTATAGCGCTGGTTTGAACGTTCAGTAATTCATCTATACTGGCTATTAAACCCTTGGTTTTAAAATATTCAATATCTGAGGCCTTGGCACCAAAAAGAGTACGATTGAGTAAATGCTTTGAATGTAAGTACATCCAATTACCTTTATAAGTATTCAAACCTAATGCACTTGTTTTGGGGGCAAGAGACATATTAATTAATATTTAAGTATATATACTTTTTAAATAATTATATACTGTATTCGATGGTAATAATTATACTCAAATTAAGAAAATCTTAGAGTATTTTATAGATTTGATTGTTAAATTTTAAATTTTTGGGTAATCAAAAATGAAATATACTTATCCCTTTTAATCTGGCTTTAACTTAATCTTTGTAAATATTTGTAAATGTGGTAAGGCTAAAACAGACAAGCTAATAAATAGCAGTGTAAAAATGCCCGAAGCATCCTTGCTATTGAGTGTTAGAAAGGTTATATAGAGAAAACCAAACCAGGCCATGATAGAAAAGGGTGCAGCTTTAATGAGTAGATTCTTCCACCCAATAAAGTTATTGGGCATATCAAAAGTGATTCTTATTTTATCAAATGACAATAAAGAGTGCCAGAATCCGAAATAAAAAGCAAAACAAAGCCAAAGAGGCATAAAAAGGGCAAAAATAATTAGTATACCCTGTTGTAGAATTAAGTAGTAATAGTATTTATTTTTTGAAAAGAAGTGTGCTTTAAAAAAGAATAAAATAATATAAACAAGCGCTAAACCTATTAGCGTGATAGGATATATTTTACCAGCGAGAGTGGTCCATTGACTTTCATTAAAAGCAGAGCGCTCCATTCTAATGAAAATTTGTAAAGCGAAGTTTATATTTTTTGAAAGCAACAATAAAATCCATAATAGACCAATGACTGAATAGGCCATTTTTTGAACAGCATTATCTGTTTTGCCTAACCAATCCATTTCTCCAAAATGATAAGCTGTTATTAGTATAAATATAACCAAGGCCACCACAGGGAAAAAATACCAAACCACCGCATAGACAATAATATTGGCAATATATTTTAATAGAAATATTTTTTGGTTGCTTTCTGACTTATGTAAATGTTGGTCGATATATAAATCAAGTGCTCCATGAGGAACTCCAAAAAGAATAAGTACAGCAATTAAGAAGGAAATTTGAGTGCTATTGTTTAAAACAAAGACTGAATTAATAAGGAATAAAAAGAAGGCAAATAATATTAGGTAGAGACGAAGTTTTATTTGCATGGGTGTAAATTAAATAAAAAAAGGGGCAAGTAAAGAACTTGCCCCTTAAAAGTTATAGTAATATATTAAGCAGCTTTTCTACTTAAGCTATAAATAACCAAACCAAAACCAATTTTATTAACAGCATCACCAATGTTGTAGATGATGTTCATGTCAATTCCGATATTTTTGAAGCTAGCATACCATTGTCCATCAGCTGTTCCGATTAAATATCCTAATGGATAGATAGCCCAACCAACTAATACGAACCAGCCTAATGCTGCATTTGCAGAAGCTACTGCAGTACCAGCACCAGTTGCTAATTTCTTAACATCTCCTAACCATACTTCATACACAATGTAGAAGTAAGCGATAGCACTTAAAGTTCCCCATAATGTAGCTTGAGCTGGGGCAACAGCCTCTCCCCAATAACCTGTAACTAACATTACAACAGAAGCTAAAATCATTTTCCATAATAAACTTGTTGTACCACCTGCTTTTTTTGTGATTAAATAGAATTCAACACACATTAAAGGCACAGTTAATAACCAGTCTACGTAACGGAAAAATGTTGGACTATCATGCGTTTCAGCATAGTATCCACGCATGTAGTAATAGTGAACAGCAGCAATAAAAGTGATTAACCCAGAAACAAGTACTGAGGTTCTCCATTCTTTACTAGTGTTGTTCAATTCTAAGAAGAAAAAAACCGCTGCGGCCATCATAGCCATTGTACCAACGAAGAACGTGAAAGACACATAATCTGTCTTTGCAATCGCCATCGTGGCATCAAGAAGAAATAAATTCATATGTTTGAGTTTTGGTGAAAAAAAATAGTTACAACAATTTAGAGTGCTTAAGGCTATTTTTATATGTATATAATTAATACATAATGGATAGCATAGCAGTTCAATCGTTGAACAAGTAAGTTATATAAAAATTGATATTTTATTAAAATAAATTGTTAAAAAAATTCAAAATTAGAGATAAAAAGCCATTTTGTTTAATAATTATTTAAAAAAAACTAAACAATATTGAACAAAATAGGTTCAAAATCATTGTTTAGATGTAACAACCAATTTTGGATTCGAATTTATCTGAAAGAATTGAGGTAACTTTTCTAAGTTTTTGAAGCTATATGAATATGATCAACAATAGGCCCAATATCTTAGCTCAAGATGGCATTGCACTGTACTATGAAAAAATCGTAAACGATGATGAGGTCAACCAGCTATATGAGGCCTTATTAAATAATATACAATGGGAGAATGAAAGGGTCATTATGTTTGGAAAAGAGATCATTACCAAACGAAAAGTTGCTTTTTACAGCGACCCCTCCATTTCCTATCGCTATGCGAGCAAGACTAAAATAGGCTTGCCTTGGACCAAAACACTAATCAATATTAAAGACAGGATTGAATCTATTACTAAAGAATCTTACAATGCCTGTTTATTAAACTTGTACCATAACGGAGAAGAATCGATGGGATGGCATAGCGACAATGAAAAAGAGATAATTACCAATAGCTCCATTGCTTCTTTAAGCCTTGGTGCAAACAGAAAGTTTTCGTTTAAGCATAAAGTAAGTAAAGAAACTATATCAATTATACTAGAAAACGGATCGCTACTTGAAATGAAAGGAAGCGTTCAGACCCACTGGTGGCATGCACTTCTTAAATCAAAGAAAGTGACAGACGGAAGAATAAATTTAACTTTTAGACAAATGCATACCCAAAAATAAAGTGCATGAAAAATAGTAATAATAAAACAGTTAAAAAAAGCAACCTGCCTTCTAAGGAATG
>Ga0114972_10001931_pt1 | contig 15522 bp, 6 predicted proteins | sample M_140807_EF_Meta_FD_87354 | JGI IMG/M metagenome (GOLD analysis project Ga0114972, IMG submission 87354) | Freshwater microbial communities from Lake Montjoie, Canada to study carbon cycling - M_140807_EF_MetaG | ecosystem: Environmental > Aquatic > Freshwater > Lake | place: Lake Montjoie... | reverse complement strand
TGATTATCGCACCTCCTGACATCCCCTTACCAACGGAATCATTGGCTTCACCCTCGAGGGTGAGGGTGACACCTTCAGTCAAAAATACCCCGAATCCCTGACCAGCGCTCCCGCTACAATGAAGGTCAATTGATGGTGGGGCGATAAGTTGTTTGCCATAGGTATCTGCAACTCCCCCTTGAGCGGCGATCTCCTTGAGGCGCGCATCGTGCACCCGTTGCGCAATCGCGGCACTCAAAGGTGCACCGATTGAGCGATCGCCCGTCGTTATGGAATAACTACGGCTAAAAGGTTCTCCTGATTCAATCGCCCGTGCACAATCTGCGACGATCTGAGAATTGAGGGGAGATGGATGATGAATGTTGAGAGAACAGCATCGATGCCCACCTGCGGGGCGAGCGCGAAGGAACTCGCCGAGATCGAGGTGGCGCTGATGACACAACACTTCACCGAGAGGATCAACCTCGAGCAGATCGGAGCGACCACACGCTTCATCGAGTCCCCGAAGACCAAGCGCTGCAAGATGCACGCGAACATCCTCGGCTATTAGATCGAGCAGTCGAACGATTCCATCTACTGTGCCTGTGTATTTTGCCTTGAACTTTGGATCGTGAGTCGCGATGCCGGCGGGACACTTATTCTTTTCACATACCCGAGCCATAACGCACCCCTCAGCAACTAGGAGTACCTTACCGAAATCGAACTCTTCCGCTCCGAGCAACGACGCTGTTACAACATCAGCACCGGTTTGCAGCCCGCCATCAACTCGCACCCGAACAAAATCCCGAAGATTGTTATCAACGAGAGTCGCGTGAACCTCAACGAGGCCAAGCTCCCACGGCAATCCTGCGTGCTTCATCGAAGAGAGGGGAGATGCTCCCGTTCCTCCATCCCAACCCGCAATGTGTATAATTTCAGCGCCTGCTTTTGCGACCCCCACTGCTATAGTACCAATGCCCGATCCTGCGACAAGCTTAACACTCACCGCAGCTTCTGGACGGAACGATTTGAGGTCATGAATTAACTGTTTGAGATCTTCGATGCTGTATATATCGTGCTGCGGTGGTGGTGAAATAAGATCGACCTGCTCATCAGAGTGGCGAGCACGCGCAATATCGCGACCCACCTTCACACCCATAAGCTGCCCACCTTCACCGGGCTTTGCACCCTGCGCGATCTTGATCTGAAACTCATTTGCAGATACGAGATATTCTGCGGTAACGCCGAATCGTCCCGATGCAATCTGCTTTACGGTAGATGTCGAGCCATCGATAAAATAAAATGGATTCTCTCCACCCTCACCGCTATTGCTTCGCCCGCCAATCTCCTTCATCGCGTGAAATATATCTCGCTGCGCCTCTGCGCTGATCGCTCCAAACGACATCGCACCCGATCCGAATCGGGACGTTATCGCCCGAATAGATTCGACCTCATCGGTAGCAATGGGTGTCGCTTGACGAGGACGCAGGAGGTGGCGAATCGACACGGGTGTGTCTTTTGATTGATCCGCAAGATACTCAGCGTAGAGTGAAGCGCTTTCATCTGGAGTCGAGCGCACCATTTTTTGGAGCAAACGAGCACGCAGATTCGTCATTGAGTGACGCTCACCACTTGTTCCTTTTGTATGCTCTTTATACTGGTAGGTCGTTGGAAAAAATGATCTAGTTGAATTCTCTGCGACACGCTGGGCTCGGAGCAGTATCCGCTCAGCAATCATCGGAAGAGTGAGTCCGCCGATCCGTGAACGAAGGCGGGGGAAAAAATCATCGAGCAGTTCTTGACTGATACCTATCGGTGTAAAAAGCTCAGATCCCTGATAACTGCGTGCAACGGAGATCCCCGCTTTCGACATTATTTTCAAAAGCCCGTTATCGTACGCCTTAAGAAGTCTTCGCTCATTTTCGATAGGGTTGCTATCTTTTAGCGCACCATCACTCGGTGATTGAGCAAACGAAAGAGCGAGCGCAGGACACACGGCAGCAGCACCAAATCCTATAAGCATCGCTACATGATGAGTCTCGATAACCTCACCCGATTCAACTACGATTGAGGCTGATAGATTGAGACCCTGAGTGTTGAGGGCATTAACCACGGCACGAAGCCCCAACAGGCTCGGAATCGGAGCATGTTTTGGATCGGCATCAATATCGCTCAGCACCAAAATACCAATTCCCCGACGTACCGCTGATACGGCTTCACTCGCTATTTTATTTAGTGCAGTCCGAAGGCCGACCTGCCCATGATCAAGAGAAAAAAGAAGCGATATGCACGATGTCGTCTCGGTGTTTTCCCTTATGGCGCGTAGCATCGCGCGGCTTATTACGGGCGAGTTAAGAAGGATCGCCTGCGGGGGAGGAATAAGTTCTTTGGGAGCGAAAATATTTGGTCGAGGACCGAGAAATGTTGAGAGATCCGTAACGAGCCGTTCTCTAAGATAATCGAGAGGGGGATTAGTTACCTGGGCAAAATCGTGCGAAAAGAAATCAAAGAGCGGTCTATCCTCATCGGACAAAATTGCCAGTCGCGCAGTATCTCCCATCGAACCGATCGGCTCTTTACCCTCGAGAATCATCGGCACAAGAATCTTTTCGACAATCTCTTGATTGTAGCCGAACGCCTTGTATGCAGTTTCGGGGATTGGTGGCGGTGTTGCTGCAGGTGGTAGAGAGATTAGTCTTGGATCGAATGCCGCAGTTTTTACCTCTTGCGATTGACTTGGATCTTCTAATGAGAAGGATCCATCCGAGAGAGATACTCGAAAACCGCGCCCTGCTCGAAGAACGCCTTTCTGCAGAATTGCGCCCTCATCGATCGTAAACGCTCCCGCTTCGGAAGCAAGATATATCGCATCGTTGGTCACTGCCCACCGACATGGCCTGAATCCATTTCTGTCTAGACGAGCCCCGATTGTTTCACCGTCTGAGTAGGCAATAAATGCAGGTCCATCCCACGGCTCGAGCGCTCTTGCCCAGAATTGGTAGTAAGAATTGTGAAGATCCGCAGGTGGCATAAGGATCGCGAGCAGGTCTTCGACGTGCGGTATGCTGCTCCGATATTTTAGAGCTTCGACCATCTCGTTAAGACTACCCGAATCGCTGATTCCCTCGTGGGTTAAGAGTTCATCTGGAGGAAGTCCGAGCGCCTGTTCGCGCGAGAGCGCCCACGCCCGATTTCCGGCGATAGTATTAATCTCGCCGTTGTGAGCTATGAGTCGAAACGGCTGTGCTTTATCCCACGAGGTTCGAGTATTGGTGCTGAAGCGACGGTGGAAGAGGGCAAATCGGGTTGTAAATGCGGGATTACGAAGGTCGCGATAAAATCGGGGGAGATCGCGAGCGTTCGTTAGCGCTTTGTAAACGATCGTTGTTGTTGAGAGCGAAGTGAAGAAGAACTCCTGAATTATTCCGGAGCTACGCTGGCGAGTTCTAGTGTGTTGTTTAGCTAGATAAAGGAGCTTGTTGAAAGCTTCGTCTGTTCGGCAATGAATTGGTCGTTCGATTATAGCCTGTTTGATAGAAGGCAATCGACTCCGCGCATCGGCACCGAGCACCGATTCGTCACACGGTACTTCGCGGTATTCAAGTATCCGCAAACCCATAAATAAAAAGGTTTCTTCGAATACCTGAAGGGCTCTTCGTGAACGAGCGCGATCGGATGGCATAAAGAGGGTCGCCACCGCAACTTTACCCCTCTCGTAGCCGAGAAGATCAAAAGGAATGTCAGTCATGATGCCGGAGCCATCTCCGGTGAGTCCATCGGCGCCGCACGCTCCTCGATGTTCGACCCGCTCCAGCGCCTCAAGCGCTTCCCGCAACGCCTCATGAGAGCGATGCCCTGACCTATTGACGATAAATCCAACGCCGCAAGCTGAACGCTCGTCGCTAAAACCACCTCTATTACTGATCATAATTACCTCAAAAAATAAGTTGAGGATTAGTATTTTACCGCACTGAATCGGTCACTATTTCTAATGTGTAAGAGTGGCTTAAAAAATCGGCGAATGCACCGAGCCACCACCTGTCGAATATGATTAAAAGGTAAACAAAAAAAATCCACCCCCAAACCAGTCTTCAAACACGTCACCTCGAACCTACGACAGAACCGATCAACTAAACAAGAGGAAAGTAAGGTGGTGAGAGCGGTATGATTACTGTTGAGGATTCTCTCTGTGTTCTAGGCTTTGCTAGCAGGGGAGGTGAAAAAGTGGTTTGGGGGCCGAGGACGAATTTCTTAAGGCGGTTATTCCCCATTTTCTCGACGATATCCGACACTACATCAGTTCTGATCGCGAACCCGATAGGTTGTGCTGCGATAACGAATTAGCAACGATGTTATGACTTATACTGAAATACGCGCTTTACTCGGGGCCTAAATCTGATACCGTTCCTCATTGTTCGAGACGAAAATACATAGCACCTACCGACTTTGTCGCCGCGAGGTATTACCTTATTTCGGTTTTTTGAAGCGCTGTATCGCACTTCAAATCGGAAATCGCCACCTCCATAGTGCAGTCGATGACCATTTTTAGGGTTGAATTAATCTGCGTCGTTTCCCCGAACGGATATTAAAAAAGACCGATTCTTAGCGCACATCCGATGATCACCCAATACCACGCCGCATATTTTGCCAACGAACTAACGAAGAGGTGCCCATCAAATAGTATCGAAAAGCTAGCATCCTCGCTCGCCGATGCTCAGGTTGATCTGAATCCCCACCAGATCGAGGCTGCTCTCTTCGCATTTCGCTCCCCTCTCTCAAAGGGTGCGATTCTGGCGGATGAGGTCGGCCTTGGGAAAACGGTAGAGGCGGGAATCGTTATTGCCCAGCGGTGGGCTGAGCGTCGCAGGCGCCTCTTGATAATCACTCCCGCGAATCTCCGCAAACAGTGGAGTCAAGAGCTCTCCGACAAGTTCTTTCTCCCGAGTACAATTCTTGAAGCCAAGAGTTTTAATCAGGCGGTAAACGGTGGGAATCTAAACCCGTTCCTTCAGGACTCAATTATATTGTGCTCCTATCAGTTCGCACGAACGAAGGAGCCCTATATCCGGCAGGTGCCGTGGGACCTTGTCGTGATTGATGAGGCTCATCGGTTGCGAAACGTCTATAAGCCGCAAAATAAGATAGCTAACGCGATAAAAAACGCCCTTTTCGATGCTCCCAAGCTGCTTCTGACGGCGACACCTCTCCAGAATTCACTCCTCGAGCTTTATGGACTCGTCAGCTTTGTTGATGATTTCGTCTTCGGTGACATCAGCAGTTTTCGCTCCCAGTTCGGCAAACTGACGGGGGATGACAATTTTAGCGAGCTAAAACAGAGGCTGAAACCGGTATGTATTCGCACGCTGCGTCGTCAGGTCCTTGAGTATATAAACTACACCAACCGGATCGCTATCGTGCAGGAGTTCGTTCCTCATTCTGACGAGCAGCAGCTCTACGATGTTGTTTCGGATTATCTTCAACGCGAGGAGCTCTATGCTCTTCCCAAGAGTCAACGAAAGTTGATGACCCTGATACTGCGAAAGCTGCTTGCCTCATCGACCTTCGCGATATCTGGAACGCTCCAAACCCTTGCAGACCGACTCGAAAAGACTGTGCAGGCGGTAACTGCTACGTCCGCGGACCCGAGTGATGAGATAGCAAAAGATTACGAGAATTTCGACGAACTAGCTGATGAGTGGGAGGGAGCAGACGGTGAAGGCCCCGAACAATCAACAGCGAAGCCGCAGTTGAGCGAGAAGCAGTTAGGGGAGCTTCATCAGGAGATACTGCTCCTTAAGGAGTTCATGCGTCTTGCTAGCAGCATTGAACAAAATTCGAAAGGGCAGTCACTACTTACCGCCCTTCGTCGAGGATTTGCGGAACAGATTAAAACGGGTGCCAAGAAGAAAGCTCTCATTTTTACCGAATCGCGAAGAACGCAGGAGTACCTACTGCGACTCCTCGAAAGTTCTGACTATCGTGGTAAGGTTGTGCTCTTCAACGGCACCAACACCGACCCCCAATCAAATGCAATTTATCAGGAATGGCTCAATCACTATAAGGGCACCGATCGTATAACCGGGTCGCCGACCGCTGATAAGCGCGCCGCCATTATTGAGCACTTTCGCGACAAGGCTGAGATCATGATCGCGACCGAGGCGGCTGCCGAGGGGGTTAATATTCAGTTTTGCTCCCTCGTTGTGAATTATGATCTTCCCTGGAATCCTCAGCGTATTGAACAACGGATTGGTCGCTGTCATCGATACGGTCAAAAATACGATGTTGTCGTTGTAAACTTTCTGAATAAGAACAACGAGGCCGATCAGCGAGTCTACGCACTTCTTGCGGAGAAATTTAAACTTTTCGATGGGGTTTTTGGTGCCAGCGATGAGGTACTCGGCACGATAAGCTCTGGCGTCGACTTCGAGAAGCGTATTGCTGAGATCTACCAGCGGTGTCGAACTCAAGGTGAGATCCAGCGGTCATTCGATGACCTCCAGCAAGAGATGGATCATGAAATTGCGACGAGACTCTCTGACACGAGACAGAAGCTCCTTGAAAACTTTGACGAAGAGGTTCACGAAAAGCTCCGCATACGGCTCGACGAGAGTAAGGTTGTGCTCTCAAAATATGAGAATTGGCTCTGGCAAATAACTCGATTCTATCTCAACGGTCACGCCGAATTCGGTAGTGATGGCCATTCTTTTGTTCTTGAAGAAAATCCCTTCCCCGAGGAGCCCATTCATCCGGGCCCCTATCGAACTGGGAAACATGTTGAGGATGCGAACCTCTATCGGCTCGGTCATCCCCTTGCGCAGAAGATTCTCCATGCGTGCGGAGCGAAGGAGCTGCGACCGGCCGAACTTGAGTTTTCATACTCTGATGCCCCACTCAAGGTCTCTATTCTGGACCCCCTGATTGGCCAAAGTGGGTATCTCATCGGTATACGGCTAACTGTCACCACCTTCGAAGCTGAGGATCACATACTGCTGACCGGAATTACCGATAACGGCGAGATCGTAGATGCCGAGCAATGTCAGCGTCTCTTTTCGATAGAAGCAAAAGTGATACGGGATGACCTAACTGTGCCGCCCCATACACAGGACCTTCTCACCGCTGGACTCAGTGTGCGGGAGAGCAGTATCTTAGCCGAGCTGTCTTCTCGTAATGCTACTTTTTTTGAGACTGAAATGCATAAACTCGACTCGTGGGCGGCTGATGTCAAAAGCGCTCTTGAGAATGAGATAAGAGAGCTCGACCGGGAGATTCGGGAACTAAAAAAGGAGGCGTCGCTCGAAGGGGACCTTGAGAAAAAGATAGCAATGCACCGGATGATAAAAGAACGGGAGAAAATGCGTATCGAACGCCGAAAATCGCTCTTTGAGTCACAGGATGACGTCGATGCCCGCAAAGATGAACTCCTGTCGGTGACGGAGGCTCGGCTAAGACAAGGGGTTGAACGAAAGGAGATGTTTACGATTCGGTGGAGGGTGGTGTGAAGAAAAAGGGCTCGGAGATTGTAGCGGACGATTATAAAGGTCTACTCAAGGATGTAAGCACCCTTTTAGAGGCGGGAAGAAAAGGCGCTGCCAGATCGGTGAATACGATAATGGCGGTGACTTATTGGCATGTGGGTAAAAGAATCGTTGAGCATGAGCAGGGGGGGCGCAAACGAGCTGAATATGGAAAAGCCGTCCTGAAGCAACTTTCAACTGATCTGGTTTCTCGGTTTGGCAGAGGTTTTTCCGAGCGAAATCTATTACTTATGAGAGCCTTTTATCAGGAATGGTCAATTCCGCAGACGCTGTCTGCGGAATTGACCCGAGCCAAGTCTAAGCATCGAATATCCGTATCTAATTTAATTTCGCAGCCGGTGGCTGCTGAATCATCCCTTTCATTTTCGCTGCCCTGGTCGCACTACGTAAGGCTCCTATCGGTCAAAAAACAGGAGGCGCGGAGTTTTTACGAACAAGAGGCCATACGTGGAGGCTGGTCTATTCGGCAGCTAGAGCGCCAAATCGGGAGCCTCTTTTATGAAAGAACACTCCTGTCAAAGAAGAAGGTTGCGATGCTCAAGAATGGGCAGAAAAAGAAAGAAGCCGATGTTCTCTTGCCGGAAGAGGAGATAAAAGACCCGTACGTTTTGGAGTTTTTAGATCTCAAGGACGAATATTCAGAAAGCGACATAGAAGAAGGGCTAATCATTCGCCTCGAAGAATTTCTCCTTGAACTTGGCAGCGATTTTACCTGTGTCGGCAGGCAAAAAAGACTGAGGATTGGTGATGAATGGTATCGAGTAGATCTGGTATTTTTTCATCGTCGACTAAAGTGCCTGGTGATTATCGATCTAAAGCTGGATAAACTGACCCACGCGGATGTTGGTCAGATGCACCTGTATTTAAACTACGCTCGCGCGCACTGGACCCATCCTGATGAGAATCCACCAGTGGGGCTGATATTATGCGCCTCAAAGGATGCCACCTTGGCAAAGTATGCGCTGGAGGGGCTCAACAATAAAGTTTTAGCGGCTGAATATAAGATGGCCTTACCTGACGAGAAGGTATTGGCAGCGGAGTTAGAAAAGAGTCGGCAGAGGTTTGAGAGAGGAAAGAGATGAAAAAGCAGAAGTTGGAACTAACCTGGATCGGCAAAGACGAGCGGCCAAAGCTGGAGCCCCGGATACTGCTTGAGGATACTGAGAAGTCGTATCACGCTAAGGCGCGGGTTGGTGAGAATGATATCTTCGATAATAGGCTTATTTTTGGGGATAATTTGTTGGCGTTGAAGGCGTTGGAGGCGGAGTTTGCGGGGAAGGTGAAGTGTGTGTTTATTGATCCGCCGTATAATACGGGGAATAATTTTGATCATTATGGTGACGGGATTGGACATTCTATTTGGTTGTCATTAATGAGAGACCGCCTTGAGCTTATCAGATCACTATTAAGAGAGGATGGAACGCTTTGGATTACCATAGACGACAATGAGGCCCATTACTTGAAGGTGTTGTGTGATGAGATTTTTGGCCGTTACAACTTCTTAGCTAATATCATCTGGCAGAAAAAGTTTTCTCCCCAGAATGATGACTCTGGAATTACGGCTGCTCACGACCATGTTCTGGTCTACTGCAAAACAAGAGAGACACTTAAGATTAATCTGCTTCCACGTTCACTTGAAGCAGATGGCCGGTTTTCCAATCCAGATAATGATCCGAGAGGGCCTTGGAGTAGTGGAGACCTAACCTCAAAGACCAAAGCAAAGGGACACTCATATCCAATTACTAGTCCCTCTGGGGAGACCTTTTACCCTCCGAATGGGCGGCAGTGGGCACCCTCTAGGGATACTTTTGAAAGATGGTTGGGAGACAATCGCATTTGGTTCGGAGAGCAAGGTAAAAATCGTCCCCGAATCAAGCAATTTCTGACCGAGGTTCAGCAGGGAATAGTGCCATTGTCTATTTGGTTGCGCGATGATGTAGGAGACAATCAGGCCGCAAAACGAGAGGTGAACGCGCTGGCCCTGCCTGGGATCTTTGAAACACCCAAACCCGAATCTCTAGTGAAAAGGGTACTGGAACTTGGGTCCAACCCCGGCGACCTAATCCTAGACTCCTTCGCCGGTTCCGGCACCACCGGCGCTGTCGCCCACAAGATGGGCCGTCGCTGGATCATGGTCGAACTTGGCGAGCACTGCCACACCCACATAATCCCCCGCCTCCAAAAAGTCATCGACGGCGAAGATAAAGGGGGCATCACCGAATCAGTCAACTGGCAAGGCGGCGGAGGCTTTCGCTATTACCGCCTCGCCCCGTCTCTCCTGCAACAAGACTCGTGGGGCAACTGGGTTATTAGCAGCAGCTACAACTCTGCCATGCTCGCCGAGGCCGTCTGCAAACTCAACGGCTTTACCTATGCCCCAAGCGATACGCACTTCTGGCAGCACGGCTACTCCACAGAACGTGACTTCATCTACGTAACCACCCAGACCCTTACCCACGAGCAGCTCGCCCATCTGAGCGATGAGGTTGGTGATAGTCGATCATTGCTCGTTTGTTGCGGAGCTTTTCGTGGGTCAGCTGATCAATATCCGAATATGACGATCCGCAAAATACCCAAGTCAGTTCTCTCCCGATGTGAGTGGGGACGAGACGACTATAGTTTGACGGTAAATAATCTCGCATGCGCGGAAAAGTCTGTGGTTACGCCCTCCGAAGTCGAGCAGAAACCTGCCAAGCCAGTCCGCAACAAAAAGGACCGCCGGGCTATGATGGATGAGCTTCCGAGTCTCTTTAGTATTATCGAGGGGGATCACTCATGAGTAACAAGGTCGCCTCGATCTCCCAGCGCATGAGTCTCCGTAAGCCTCAGGAGGAATCGCTCGTTGCGTTAGCAAAAATCTGCAATCTTCTTCCTCTCGAAAAGGGGGCGAATATTGGGGCGTGTGAGGAGATCCTTAAGACTGAATCGGGGTTTGGGTCATTTGAGGGTTTCGAGCATGAATTCCCCTCGATATGCTTCGCTCTTGCGACAGGTGTTGGCAAGACGAGGCTGATGGGAGCGTGCATTGCCTACCTTGCTCTTGTCGAGGGAATAAAAAACTTCCTCGTTCTTGCTCCTAATTTGACGATCTATGAGAAGTTGAAGGGGGACTTTTCGCCGAACTCACCAAAATATGTTTTCCGAGGTATCAGCGAATTCGCTATTACTAAGCCGTTATTGGTAACTGGTGAAAACTATGAACGTCCTCACGGTTTGCGGACAACGGGATTCGGCCAATTACTCGATCCGCTCGAGCCGGTCACGGTCAATTTATTTAATATATCAAAGATAAATGCTGAGTCCCGAGGACGAAGTGTGCCCAGAATAAAACGTCTGAGCGAGAACGTGGGTCAGAGCTACTTCGAATTTCTCTCCGAGCTAGACGATCTAGTCCTTATCATGGACGAGTCTCACCGATACCGCGCTGATGCCGGTATGAAAGCGATAAATGAACTTACCCCAATTTTGGGAATTGAGTTGACGGCGACTCCCCAAATAGAGAAGGGGGCTCGTGCGACTCCGTTTAGAAATGTCGTTTATAGCTATTCGCTGCCAGACGCGATGCGAGATGGTTTTGTAAAAGAGCCCGCGGTAGCTACTCGCTCCGATTTTGACGCTACGCAATTTGATCAAGATAACCTCGAACGGCTCAAGCTTGAAGACGGCGTTCGGATTCACGAATCAACAAAGGCCGAGCTCGAAGTATATGCAAAACAGAACGGCAAGCCTCGTGTTAAGCCGTTTATGCTGATAGTCGCTGCCGATACAGCGCATGCGAATTCGATACTCACGCTGATAGAGGGCCAATCATTTTTTGATGGTCGTTACAAAGGTAAAGCGATCACGGTTCATTCGAAACAGGTTGGGGCCGAGCATGATGAAATGGTCGGAAAACTTCTTGAGGTTGAAGATCCAGCGAATCCGACCGAGATAGTCATTCATGTAAACAAGCTCGCCGAGGGATGGGATGTAACAAACCTCTACACGATTGTTCCTCTGCGCACTGCCAATTCACGTACCCTCGTCGAGCAATCAATCGGGCGTGGGCTCCGACTCCCCTACGGTAAACGGACGGGTGTCGATCCAGTTGATACCCTTACGATCGTTTCGCATGACAGGTTTGAAGAGATCGTAAAACGGGCGCGGGACGCTGATTCTATCATTCGTCGGGGGATAGTCATCGGGAGAGATATCCCAGACGATGGGATGCGCTCGGTCACCGTCCGACCGATTTTCCTCGGTAAAGTGGGAGATCGTGATTTGGTTGTTGACGGGAGAGCAGTGCTTTACTCAACTCCAGAGATCAATGCTACAGATATCGATACTTCGAATGAACGAATATCTTTGAGTCTGCATGAGGAGATCCAGGAGGCTACCTTACTTGCGATAAAGGATTTTGAGCGCCTCCCCAGTTCTCACGACCTCTTACAGCCAAGTATTCAGAGGGAGATAGTCGAGAAGGTTTCAGCCACTATCGGTTCGCGTCGACAGGATCAAGATGAATATATCTCGCCCCTAATTGATATTCATTTCGTCGCAATGGAAACCGCCCAGTATTACTCCTCTTATGCGATAGATATCCCTCGAATCATAGTTGTTCCTGATGGGCCCGTTTCATCAAGATTTAAGGATTTCGATCTTGAGTTCCCAACCGCACGATGGCAGCCGGTCGATCAGGAAATTCTTATTCAATCCCTTGAAGATGATGCTCGGCGATATCTCCGTGCGACGATCCTTACCGATCAACGAAATCTCGCTGACTATATCGTCTCAGGATTGATGGATTTTAATGATGTCAACTACGATGAGCATGCTGACCTTCTCTACAAGCTTTCCGGTCAGATGATCCAATACCTTAGAAGTTATCTCTCTGCCGATGATGAGGTGCGTAACGTCCTTCTTTACAATAACAAGCAGGTTGTCGAGCTAATCCATGCACAGATGCAGGATCACTACGAGCAGGTCAGCTCGGGATTTGAGGCGAAGCCAGCCAAAGGTTTTACGACGCTTGAAAATTGCCATTTTACCATCCCTCAGGGCGAACCGTTTCGAGACTTTCGGGCCCCCGTGAGCAATCCAAAGGATATTCGGAATATGATATTCGCGGGTTTCAGGAAGTGCTTTTACCCAGCAATCAAATTCGATTCGGATTCCGAACGGCTACTAGCGGTACTTTTTGAACGGGAGGATGCCGTTATCAAGTGGCTTCGACCTCCTTCAAGTGTTTTTTCGATTGATTTTAAACACGATCAGAGTTATCAGCCCGACTTTGTTGCTGAAACAAAAGATGGGCGCTACCTTTTCTAGGTAAAACGGTCCAGTGATATGGCGCATCCTGATGTAATCGACAAGAAAAACGCTGCAATTAAATGGTGCGAATCGGCGACAAAAGCAACGAGAACCTCATGGCGATACATTCTTGTTCCGCATGATGTAATTGGAGATAGTGCGACTTTCGAGGGACTGGTGAGGCGATTTGAACCAAAATCATCCGACCAGTGATAAGAGACTTGGCCGACGAAAACTACTGCAAAATATCGCTGTACTTTGTGCGCTGCCCTGCCTACCACTTGAGTTGTAAAGAGGAAGATCCTGGCTCTGTTCGACCACATATCTCGGTGGCATCGGATGAGCCTTAACAGGGTGGTGAAAAATGATGTGCTAATGATCCACTTCTGATAACAATCAAATAGGGTCAGTTTCACCGAGCTCCGTTACAAAATCTCCCCAGCGATACTTTTTTGCTAATTCCCGATAGCGGGCAGGTGTGGAGCTTTTGCGTGCAGTGATGGTGGTAAGTTTATTTTCATTGTCGCACAGCTCAATCGATGCTTCGTGTTTGAGCACCGTAGGAGTCGAAAGAACTCGCCCGCGAATCGGGGGAGGAGCGATTTTTGAACAGATAAGGAATGAATACGGCTCATCCTCGAATCCAAGAGTTGCAGCCTTGCCCGCGCGCTGCGCTCTGGTGCGCTCGACCCGTCGAGTGAAGTGACACCATCGATGAGCGGGTAGGGGACAATCGTTTGCTGCTGCACACGGCGCAACAATGTGGGCACCCTGTTCGAGGAGAAGGGAACGGGCTTCGAGGATTCGTCGGAACCCATCAGGTGTGCCTGGTTCGACGAGCGTTAGCCAGCGATCAGTCGCAGCCCAGAGGGACAGTACAGTCGTTCGTTGAGCGGGAGCCGAGAGCTCTCCGAGAACATATGAAGCCGTCACAAGGTCAGCGCTTGCTGGAAGAGACACGCTTGCCGGCAGAGATAATGATTGAGTCCGAAGATCGAGCTCTTCCCACGAGATTATTTCTTTCAGGTGGTGTCCAGATGTGGCGACCAATCTCTGGCCCACATTTCGAAACAGGGCGCTATGGTCGAAAAGCCGCACGGTGCACAGAGTCTCCCAGATTTGAGAGGCCGCCCACAGGACGGTCCCTGGCCCAGCTCCAACATCAATGAGCGAGCGAGGAGGTGTCTCGGGAAATCGGCTCTCTATCTCACCCAAAATCGCCCGTAGTACTACATAAATTGAGGGCATTCGGGTCGCAATGTACGCAAGCACTTTCTTTTCAGAATCGACAAATGGCGCCTCTCCGCGCCCCCGCGCATAAGCCGCCGATAGCTGTTGAAAATCTGGTTGGAGTTCACCGAAGCCGTGACCGTTTAAAGTCTCATCGATCGCAGCTCGGAGTGAGGGGGGAATTTGCATCGTAACGCCGTTTGTAAGAGGTGCTTTTTTGGAGTGGGCGCTGAAAACTGAGCACTTTTTGATGACACCCTCTTGTTTTGACGACGGGCTTTCGATTATAACAGGAAAACCAAATTACACGCAGCACACGGTCGGTTAATTAAGGGTTGCCGGTCTGGGTCTGTGTTAAATTTTAAAACGTAAGCAGTGATGGCGGGTCGCCAAGTGGTAAGGCACCGGGTTTTGATCCCGGCATTCGCAGGTTCGACCCCTGCCCCGCCAGTTTCTTTGACGGTATTAAGGTTCTTTGACCGTATTGGCGCCAAAGTTATTCAGATCGTTAATTCCCCGCTCCCTAAAAGTATTCAGTCTTTGACATGGCGGTTGTGTTCGCATGCCGCACTAACGGTTCCGCTCGGCGAATTCGAACCAACCGTGGTAAAGTTTTTCTTGTCCCGCAAACGTAAGGGTTCCTGTGTCCCGCAAGCTCGTTATATTCTCAGGGCGCTCCAATCCAGCTTTCGGCAGGGCAATATGCGAAGCGCTGGGCCTCCCACTCGCAGGACTCGAGGTGATGCCGTTCAGCGATGGTGAGTTGAATGTCGATATCAAAGATAACGTCCGTGGCCGCGATGTCTTTGTAATTCAAAGCACCTGCACTCCATGCAACGAGCACCTTATGGAGCTTCTTATAATCCTCGATGCACTGAAGCGAGCCTCGGCATCGAGAGTTACAGCGGTGATGCCTTATTTTGGTTACGCTCGCCAAGACCGCAAGGTAAAACCGAGAGTCCCAATTACTGCAAAATTAGTCGCCGATCTGCTCACAGTAGCTGGCGCCTCCCGCATATTGGCCGCCGACCTTCATTCGGGCCAGATCATGGGATTCTTCAATATTCCCGTCGACAATCTGAATGCATTTCCGATTCTGTGTCCCTTCATGCGGACCCATTACGGCACTGCCGATGAAGTAACGACGGTATCGCCCGATGCAGGTGGGGTTGAGCGAGCCCGAATCTTTGCAACTCGGCTTGACAATACTCCGATGGCGATAATCGACAAAAGGCGTACTCGCCCGAACCACGTCGCTGAGATGAGGGTAGTCGGCGACGTGCAGGGACGCACCTGTGTGATCGTCGATGACATGATCGATACCGCATCGACTCTTTGCAAAGCGGCAGTAACTCTCGTCGGTGCTGGCGCAAAGCGTGTCGTAGCGGTGGCCACTCATGGAGTTCTCTCAGGGGAGGCGATTGAGCGGATAGAGGCCTCGCCTCTTGAGCGAGTCGTGATAACTGATTCAATCCCCATGTCAGAGGAG
>Ga0114972_10001930_pt1 | contig 15522 bp, 11 predicted proteins | sample M_140807_EF_Meta_FD_87354 | JGI IMG/M metagenome (GOLD analysis project Ga0114972, IMG submission 87354) | Freshwater microbial communities from Lake Montjoie, Canada to study carbon cycling - M_140807_EF_MetaG | ecosystem: Environmental > Aquatic > Freshwater > Lake | place: Lake Montjoie... | reverse complement strand
GCGTTGCAGACCTCGACGCCCGGCGCCCCCGCCTGCACGTTGCACGAGGTCCCGGCTTGGTCGGCGCTGCAGGCGCGCACGCCGTTGCGAACGCACGCGCCGACACCCACGCTGCACGCGGTGTTCAAGTCGGCGAAGGGCTCGTCCTGCGCGCCGTCGCAATCGTCGTCAAGGCCATTGCAAGCTTCGGCGCTCGCATCCCCCGGCGCGGCGTTGCACACCACGCCCTGACCATTGCCTGCGCACTGATTGACGCCCGCACGCTGGCACACGCCGCGGCCCACGCTGCACGCCACACCGAGGCCTGCGAAGCCCTCGTCGGACGTGCCGTCGCAGTCGTCGTCGAGGCTATTGCACGCCTCGGCGCCCGACGCGCCTGGGACCGCGCCGCAGACCACGGCGTCCCCTGCGCCATTGCAGATGGTAACGCCCGCGCGCGCACACACGCCTCGGCCCGCCTGACACGCTTGGCCAAGGTTATCGAAGCCGTCGTCTACCGCGCCATCGCAGTCGTTGTCGCGCCCGTCACAGCGCTCGGCTTGCGCCGCGCCCGCGGCGACGCTACAGACCACCGCGTCGCCCGCAGCGCTGCATTGCGTCACGCCCACCCGACGACACTCGCCCACGCCCGCCTCGCACGCGGCGTTGAGGCCCGCGAAGCCATCATCCACCGTGCCGTCGCAGTCATTGTCGCGCCCGTCACAGCGCTCCGCCTGCGGTGCCGCGGCCTGAGCGCTGCACACCACGGCGTCGCCCGCGGCGCTGCACTGCGTCACGCCGGCGCGGCGACACTCCCCCACGCCCGCATCGCAGGCGACACCCACGCCGGCAAAGCCTTCGTCCGTGAGACCGTCGCAGTCGTCATCGAGGCCGTTGCACCGCTCCGCCCCCGCGGGCGCAGCGGCCACGGCATCGCACGTCGTCGCGCCCCCGTTCGCCGCGCACACGCGCACGCCCGCCCGGCGACACACGCCGGCCCCCGCCTCGCACGGCCGGTAGAGGTCGACGAAGGGCTCGTCGGTCGAGCCATCGCAGTCGTCGTCGAGGCCATTGCAGAGCTCGGCCTCAGGTGCGGCCGCCTGTGCGCCACAGATGACCGACGCGCCATCCGCGCTGCAGACGTTGACGCCCGCCCGGACGCAGAGCCCGCGGCCCGCTTGGCAGACTTGGCCGAGCCCGACGAAGCCGTCGTCTGTGGAGCCGTCGCAGTCGTTGTCGCGCCCATCGCAGACCTCGACGCCGGGCTCGACGCGCTCCGCGCCGCAGACGACCGAGTCTCCATCCGCGCTGCACTGCGTCACGCCAACGCGGTGGCAGTCACCGACGCCCACCTCGCACGCCACGCCGACGCCCGCGTAGCCCTCGTCCGTCGTGCCGTCGCAGTCGTCATCGATGCCGTTGCAGCGCTCGACCCCGGGGGCGACGCGCTGCGCGTCGCAGACGGTCGGCCCACCGTTCGGCCCGCAGATGCGGACGCCGGAGCGGCGGCAGGCGCCCATGCCGACCTCGCATGCACGGTAAAGGTCCGCGAAGGGCTCGTCCACGGCGCCGTCGCAGTTGTCGTCGAGACCGTTGCACTGCTCGGCGCCCGGGGCGCCTGCACGCGCGCTGCACTCCACGGAAACGCCGTCGTCGCCACACACCGTAATCCCTGCGCGCGTGCACGTCCCGCGGCCATCCGTACAGCCGACGTTGAGGCCCTCGAAGCCCTCGTCCGCGTCGCCGTCGCAGTCGTTGTCGAGGGCGTCGCACAGCTCATCGGTCGGCTCGCCCGCCTGCGCGTCGCACGCCGCGCCCAGCTGGTCGGCGCTGCACCGGATGACGCCGACGGCGAGGCAGGCGCCCTCACCCACCGTGCAGGGCCGGAGCAGGTCCGCGTAGCCTTCGTCCGTGGACCCGTCGCAGTCGTCGTCGAGGCCGTTGCAGAGCTCGCTGACGCCGGGGATGGCCACGGCGGAGCACATCGTCTCCTGACCGTTCGCAGCGCAGGTCACCAAGCCGACCCGCTGGCACGCGCCGACGCCCATCTGGCAGATCGTGTTCAAGTCCGGCCACTGCTCGTCCACTTGGCCGTCGCAGTCATTGTCGAGCCCATCGCAGGCCTCGTCCCGCGGCTCGCTATCCGGCGCGTTGCAGACGACCCCCATGCCATCCCCAGCGCACACGTTCACGCCCGCGCGCTGACAGAGGCCCTCGCCCCGCGAGCAGGGTGTGCCGAGCCCGTCGAAGAGCTCGTCCGTCTGGCCGTTACAGTCGTTGTCGACGCCGTCGCACAGCTCAGGCGCGGCCACGCCGGGCGTCGCCGTGCAGGCGACGCCGAGGCCATCCGCAGTGCAGTACTGAAAGCCCTGCCGGCGACATCCACCGACGCCCGCGTCACACGGCGTGAAGAGGCCGTCGAAGCCTTCGTCTGAGAGGCCGTCGCAGTCGTTGTCGATGCCGTCGCACGTCTCGCGGTCCGGCTCGCCCGCCTCGGCGGGGCAGAACGTCGCGAGGCCGTCGTCCGTGCAGCGACGCGCAGACGCGCGGCGACAGGTGCCTTCGCCGCTGAAGCAGGGCTCGTTGATGCCCTCGAAGCCCTCGTCTGTGTTGCCGTCGCAGTCGTTGTCGAGCGAGTCGCAGCGCTCGTCCGCGGCCTGGCCAGGCGCGGCGCCGCAGGTCGTGCCTGCGCCGTCGGGAGCGCACTCGACCGCACCGTAGCGGCGGCAGCTCCCCTCGCCCACGTCACAGACCGTGCCGAGCGCGCCGAAGTCCTCGTCGGTAGCGCCGTCGCAGTCGTCATCGAGGAAGTTGCATCGCTCGGCGCTCGGGGTCTGTGCGGTGCAGACCGGCTCAAGCTGCTCCCGCGTGCAGATCAGGCGCCCGACGCAGGTCGCGGTGGTCTCACCGACCGCGACCGCGCGCTCGCACGGGCCACCGAGCCCCGCGATGTCGTCCGCCAAGCCGTTGCAGTCGTCATCGGCTTGGTTGCAGACCTCGGGTACGGGCTCGGCGGCGTCACAGCCGCTCCAGCCCGTCTCGGGATCGCAGCGCTCGCGCCCGAAGCAGGTGCCCAGGTTGTTCGCCTGCTCGCAGACGCGGACCTCGTTCGCGCGGGCCGCGTTGCAGGTGCACGAGCGCGTCTTCGGGATGCACTGCTTCGGCGCGTCGTCCCCCTCGACGACAGCGGCGCAGATGTAGTCCTTGGGGCAGGTGCTGTCGTCTTCGCAGTCCGAGCCGCAGACGCCGACGCCGTCGAGCACATGGCATCGACCACCGGGGCAGTCTGCGTCGTCGACGCACAATGCGCACAAGCGATTGTCCGGGGGAAAGCAGACGAAGACGACGTCCGGCTCGGTGTTCGCGACGGCGCGGCAGCCCCAGCCTCCGGGGCAGCCATCGTCGAGGCAGGTTACGGTGCACACGTTCCCGTCCTCGAACGGGACGCAGTAGCCGCTCTCACAGTCGAGGTTATCGACGCACGACTCGCGAAAGCCGCGCAGCCCGCCGTCGCCGAAGCGCCCCATGTCCTCGCGGACGCGGGCGTCGAGCACCCGGAGGCCCAGGTCGAGGTCGCCGCTGTCCGGGATGGCGCCGCCATCGCCTGCCGGGCTCACCGACTCGCTGGAACACGCAAACAACACGAGCGCCGTCAGCGCCAGCGCGCAACGTGTCGACCGAGACATACCGACCCCCTGAGTGACTCGATTACAGGGGTTTACGATGACCGGATTGCAACGGGTCGGTCAATCGCGGTGAAGGTCGAGGCCTTACTCAGTGCGCGGGCGCGCTCTTTGTGGGGCGCGCGTTCCAGATCGTCGCGCAGAGCCCGAGGCCCACGAGCGCGACCGGGAGCATCGCCGCCGGCCAGACCGCCCAGTGTGCGGGGTCCTTCGCCTCCTCGCCGACGGGCAGGCTGCGACCGTAATAGAACGCCTGCGCACCAGAGCCGAGGTAGACGAAGCCGTCGATGATGCCCGTGACGACGCCGGCGTTCTTGCTGCCGCCGAAGTCCATCGAGGCGGTCCCCGACAGCATGCCGTGTACGCCGATGACGCAGAGCGACATGAACACGACCGCCCAAGCGAGCGCGGGGTGTCCAAGGGCGAAAATCGCGACCACGACGCCCAGCGAGAGGCCTGCGTAGAGCACGCTGGAGACGGGGCCGCGGCGGCTCCCGAAGACGTGGTCCGAGATGAAGCCGGCGAAGACGCCGCCGAGGATGCCGGCGATGCACAGCAGCATGCCCCAGTTCTCGTAGACGAAGCCGGTGTCACCGACGGCCTTTGCGTAGAGGCGGTACTGCTTCATGACGGCTTGCCTCAGAAAGCCCGAGCAGAACTCAATCGCGACGATGACCCAGATGACGCGCTGCGAGAACATCCGGCGCAGCACGTCGCCGAGGCCGAGCTGCGCCGTCTCGCCCGAGGTGGCGTCGCCCGTGTCGAAGTTCTCGAAGCCCGCCGCCTCGGGCGTGTCGCGCACCAAGAAGTAGGTGACGCCGACACACGCCGCCAGAACGGCGCCGGGGACCCAGAAGGCGGCCGAATAGGAGAACGTGCCCGCGATGGCGAGCGACCAGTCATACGAGAAGTAGAGGCCGAGTGAGATAAGGACGCCAAACAGGCCGCCGAGCACGCCGCGCTCGCGCACATGGAACCAAGGCGCGTTCACCTTGACGATGCTCACGGCGCCGAAGCTTTGGAAGTACATGTTGACGGCGTTGAGCCAGATCAGCGAGCTGCGCAAGGCTTCGGCGTCACCGCCGGGCGCGGCGCCCGTGAACGTGAGCGCCATCAGTACGTTGACGACCGCAGAGCCCGCCGTCGCGAGCAGCATCGTCGCCCGGCCGCCGAGGCGGTCCGTCAGCGGCCCGTTGATGAGGAAGCCGAAGCCGTAGACCCACGCGCCGTAGGCGTCGACCTCGTTGAAGACGGCCTTCGACAGGATGCCCGCCTTGTCGAGCTCGCCCGCGATGGCCGAGAGGTTGTAGCGCCCAAAGTAGAGGAACGCGTAAGTCAGGCCGAGCGGGACCCAGTTGAGCACGCGCCGCCTCTTGAACGCCTCGGAGTGGCCAAGCTCGACCTTGGGGAGCCGCCGCATCACGAAGGCGACGACGACCAGTAGACCTAGGATCGGGATGAGCTTCTCAAGCCAGGACGGCATCGCAGCCTCCGCACTCAGGGGCTAGGGGGGGTACCACGCGCGGCCCGCGGGTTCAAGGCGACCCGGGGTCGTCTCCGCGCAGCCGAGCGTCGGCGGGTTCGAGCGCGACGACGGGGCGTTTCACACGCGCTCGAACCGCCGCCCACGCCGACTCAGCGAAGGCATCGTCGAAGAGCGGCCGCAGCGCATCACGCACTGCGCGGGCGAGGGCAGACGATCGCCCTCCCGTGCTGATGGCGAGCCGGACCGGCCCGGACTCCAGCAGCGCAGGCAGGGTGATGTCCGACAGGTCCGGCGTGTCCTGGCACCACACCAACCGGCCTGCGGCGCGGGTCGCGGCGGCGCACGCGCGCGCGTCGGCGGGCGTGTCCGTGGGCCAGAACATCACGAGGTGGTAGTCCTCAAGCGCGGCGCCGTGCCAGCTCGGGCGAACATCGAGCCGGGCGCCGGCTGTGCTCAGCGCGAGCAGGCGCGGCGCGACGGCCTCGGCGTGCTCCGGTCGGTGGACGAAGAGGACGGCGCGACCATCGAGCCGGAGCTCGACGGGCAAACCTGGGAGGCGGTCAGGGTTCATGCGAAGCGGGGGGGGTAGCCCATCTCGACGCGCAGCGCGCGAAACGCCGGGGTCCGCTCTCCGCGCTCGTCGCGGAGCACCAGCACGTCGGGCGAGAAGGCGTGGGTTCGCGCGACCGTGCCGGCGTGGGCGAGCGCGACCAAGACCAGGTGCGGCGAGCGCCCCGCCTTGAAGACCACGTCTCGCCGCCGCAGGACCATGAGCCCTGTTTCAGACGCGGCCGCCTCGATGCGCTCTAGGCCGACGCGCGTCATCACGAGCGCACCGACGCCGCCTAACCTGAGCGCTGCGGCCATCGCGTGCACGTAGCCTTCGACGCCTCCGCGTAACTCAAAGCGGCAAGGTGCGCGCTGCGGCAGAGCGCTCACGACGCCGGCCGAGGCGTCGAAGTAGGGGGGACTGCCCGTCACGACGTCGAAATCGGGCGCCCGCGGCGCGACCTCGCGCAGGTCGCCGGCCACGATCTGAACGCGGTCGGCGACCCCATTCCACAGGACCGACTTCTCGGCCAGCGCGCGGCTGCGCGCCTGCGCCTCGACCATCGTGAGGTCAGCGTCGGGGAACTGCCAGAGGGTCATCAAGCCGACCGACCCGATGCCGGCGCCCAAGTCCAGCAGGCGCCGGGGCGAGAGCCCGAGTCCGCGCGCGGTGTCACCCGCGAAGTGGGCCACCAGCAGGTCGTCCGCGCTGTAGCGATGCCCCTGCCGAAGCTGAAAGATGCGCCAGTCACCGGCGAGCGCGTCGAGCGTCTCATCGAACGCCGGCGTGAGCGACTCGGGGGCGGCCGCCTTCGGTCCCGGAGGCTCGAAGCCTTCGCGGAGCGCGGCGCGACGGACCGCGCGAGCTTGGATCGAATCGACGGTGCTCACCCCCGCACGATGAAGCCGACCGCGGGTCTGTGCAAGCCCTCGGGATGAACCGACCTGCAGGTTGACGCGCGCGGGGACCGCTCCCATGCTCCGCGCCATGAGTGCCCCGAGCGACGACGCAGAGAGCACGGTCTACGGCGTGAACGCCGCGCTGGCCGTGGCCACCCATCGGCCCACGGCGATCCTGCGGGTCTTTCACACGGCCAAGACGCGAACGCGTGTCGCGCCGCTGCTCAAGCTCGCGGCCTCTCAGCGCCGCCCGTACCGCGAAGTGCCGGACGCGGAGCTCGAGCGCATCGCCAAGTCCGTGCACCACGAGGGTGTGGTCGTCGTCTGCCGCGCGCTGCCGCTCAAGCGCGAGGCGGACCTCTTCGCGGGCCCCCTCAGCGCGCCGCTGTATGTCGCCCTCGATGAGGTCGGCAACCCACACAACCTAGGCGCGATCTTGCGAACGGCGGCGTTCTTCGGCGCAGGCGCGATGCTCTTTCCGCGGGAGGGCAAGAGCGCCCACTTGAGCGCAGCGGCAACGCGCATCGCTCAAGGCGGTGCTGAGCGCGTGCCGTGCATCGGCGTCGATGACCTGTCCGCCACCCTGCGGCGACTCGCGCAGCGCGGCGTTCAGGTCGTGGGTGCCGATACGCGGGGCGGCACGCCGCTGCATCAATTTCAGTGGCGCCGGCCGGTCTGCGTCGTCATGGGGAACGAGGCGCAGGGGCTCTCGAAGACCGCGCGTGCGGCGTGCACGGGGCTGGTCTCGATCGCGGGCGGCGGCGGGGTCGAATCGCTGAACGTCTCGGTCGCAGCGGGCGTTCTGATCGCCCAGGCGGCATCGGCCCCGGGCGGCGCGGCGTGAACTGGCCGAACCCGAATGCGGCGTCCGTCGTCCTGCTGCGCGGCGTGGGCGACGCGGCCGAGGTCTATGTGTGCCGACGCGTGGGAACCGCCCGATTCTTAAGCGGTTTCTCCGCGTTCCCGGGTGGTTCGCGCGAGCCCGAGGACGGCGACCCCGCAGACGCCCTGGGGACAGCGCGAAGGACAGCGGCTCGCGAGGCGCTCGAGGAGGTCGGCGTCTCGCTCGACCCCGAGGCGCTGACGCTCGCAGGGGTCTGGGTCGCGCCGGCGTATCTGGGCGTATCCCTCACGACGGCGTTCTTTCTGACGCGTGCAGACGCGCTGAGCCCTCGCATCGTCAACGCCGAGCACACGCACGGCGCGTGGACGCGCCCTGCCGCTGCGCTCGAGGCTTGGTCGCGGGGCGAGGTGCTGCTGGCCCCGCCGACGCTCCACCTGCTGAGGTCGCTCGACGCCCCGGAGGACGAGCGCCTGGCGCGGTGCCTCGCCCCCGCAGAGGCCCGCGGCGCGCCGCCCCGCTACGCGCCCATCCGGCCGCACATCACGCTCTTTCCGGTCCGCACGCCAACGCTGCCGCCTGCTACGCACACGAACTGCTACGTGCTGCATGACGCCGATGACCTGTGGGTCGTGGACCCTGCGTCGCCCGACCCGCAGGAGCAGGCCGCGCTGGTCGAGTTCATCGACGCGCACCGCGCTCGGGGCCGCTCACTGCGCGGCATCGCGCTGACGCACGCGCACCACGACCACGTCGGTGGTGTCGAGGCGCTGCGTTCAGCGACGGGCGCGCCCGTCTTCGCCCATGCGGACGCCGCACGACGCCTGCCGTTCTCCGTTGACCACACGCTGAGCGCAGGCGACACCCTGACTGTCGGGCGCTACGTCCTCGACGTTGTCCACACGCCGGGACATGATCCAGGCCACGTGGTCTTCTTCGACCGCGCGACTCGCGCCGTGGTCGCAGGCGACCTCGTCGCAGGCCTCGGGACGATCGTCGTCGACCCCGACGAGGGCTCGATGTCGAAGTATCTTGAGAGCCTCGCACTCGTGCGCGCCATGGACCCAAGCGCCCTTCTGCCGAGCCACGGCGGCGTCATCGGGGGGGCGCGTGAGAAGCTCGACGAGTACGTCCAGCACCGCCTGTGGCGCGAGGCGAAGGTCTGGGACGCGCTCCCGAGCAAGTCACACATCGGGCTCGACGCGTTGCTGCCGGTCGTCTACGGCGATGTCGCGCCCACCGCGCTCCCCATCGCGCGACTCTCCCTCCGAGCGCACTTGAACAAGCTGGTCGAGGACGGCCGCGCGGCCGCCTCCGCGGGCGGCTGGTCCCGCGCGACCCTCGCCTGACCGCTACTTCGAGACCGACACTGCCGCGGGGGCAATGGGGGCTGTCGGCGGCATGATCGTCGGCCGAATCCGCCCCGTCGGCATCGCGGGCAAAATGAGCGGTCGCACCGGTGGCTTCAGTGCGGCGCGCCAGACAAAGAGCTGGCGCCAGAAATCAGGCGCCTTACCGAGCGGGTCGACGTCTTGGCCCGGCCGGTAGGGCGTGCCGTCCTTGTTGAAGATGAACGGCGGCGTCTGAACCCGCGCCTCGCCGAGACCTCGCGCATCGAGCGTGTCCGCGACGCTCGACGACGGCGTCGGGGCCGAGGCGGGCACCGTGGGCGGAGCGGACGGCAGGTGGGGCTTGACCAAGTGTGCGGGCGGGAGAGTCAGGGTCTTGTCCCCGGCGAACGCCCCCCATGGCGAGAGCGCAGCGACAGCGGCGAAGACGAGCATGGCGCGACAGCGGCGTTTCATGGCGGGCACGTTAACCGCACCGCCGACGTTCGATCAACGCGCGCCGCACACATGCCTTGCCAGCGGGGGGCTGCCTTTGACAACGTCGCGGCCATGAAACGCCTCGGTGCCCTGCTGTGCGCTTGGATGCCTGTGTCCAGCGCCGCCGATACGCCGCCCCCGGCGCTCGGCCCTTGGGCGGTCTTTATGCCGGGTGGCCGCACCGAGGCGGTCCGCGCCGGCGACGCGTCGCACTGGATCGCGGCGGGTCGAGTCCGTGTGCTGCCCGATGGTCGCCTTGAGCGCTTTGCGACGCGCCTCGAGAGCCACCGCCCCAGCGCCCGTGGAGGGATCACCGTGTCGCCCGCGAGCCGCCGCGCCGACCTGCTCGTTGCTCAGACGGGGTCGCGCGCGTGGGTGCCGGCCTTCTCGTCGCCCCCGCCGTGGCCCGCAGCGCCCGCGTGGCGCGCAGACGAGCTGACTCTCCTCCAGCTCACGCCAGACCATGCCCAGGCCCTCTGGTTTCGCCAAGGGAACGCGCTGGGTCGGTCGAGCGGCCGCGCCGTCGAGCCCGAGGCGCTCTCAGCGCGTCCGGCCATTGACCCGGCTGCAGCGCTGAGCGCCGTCGGCTGGCTCGCGCGCACCGTGCCGGGGTTCTCGACCCTTGCGGCGCCCTGCGTGGACCAGGCGCTCGGCGAAGTCGCGCTCGAGGCGCCGGGCGGACGCCTCGGCCGTTGGTTGCTCCTGGACGGCTCCACGCCCGAATGCGCAGGCCGGATTCGCCTGCTCCCCTTGGGCGCTCAGACGCCCTCGCTCGACACGTGGAGCGCACCAGACCGCCGACCCGGCCCCGGTGTGGCGCTCACGCTCGCGCCTCGACCCCTGGACGCGAGGTGGGCCGTCGAAGACACAGAGCGGCTCTTGGCGCTCGGGGAGCCTTGCGTCGGGCGACCGCTCACCCTTGAGCGTGATGGCGAGCCGCCCACGCCTCTCGGTGAGACGCAGAGCCTGTCCGGCCTGCGCTGGTTCGACACGATGGACCACCCGTGGGCGCGCTGGTGGCCGTGGGTCTTTCGACGCGCCGAGTCGCCCTGCGGCCTGGGCCCCATCCGGATCGAGTCGCCAGGTCCGGACCTGGACGGCGGCGTCGAGGACTGGCCCGCGGACGCGCTCTCCCCCCGTGGCCGGCTATGCGCTCTGCAAGAGGCGGGCGGGCGCGCCTGGGCAGGGCCGGACGACCTCGCGGGCGCTATCGCCGTCGCGACAGCGGGCGGGCGCGTGCGAGTCGCGTTGCGGGTTCACGAGGATTCGCCTGCGCTGCCGGGGGACCGCGTGCGCCTGCGACTGGGTCGCCAAGCGCTCGAAGTCACCGCCGGGGGCGAGCTGCGCGCGATTGACGGCAGCGTGCCCGCAGATGTGCGCGCTCTGGTCGCGCGACGGGCCGATGGCTACAGCGTCGAGGTCGACGCGCCCGCGGGCCTGCTCGGCGCTGATCTGGCCCTCGCGGCGCTGCTGATAGATGTCGACGCAGGCGATCCGCCCGGGCAGGCGCTCGGCCTCTGGATTGCGGGCGAGCCCGATGCCTCCGGCGACGCGCGCCCCCTGCCCGCGGCCCCCTCAGGAGACGACGAGTGAGCCTCATCGCCGCCCGCGCGCTCACCCTGGCTGTGGCGCTCTGCTCGGTCGCGGCGGCGCAAGCGCCCATTGGCGTCCCCCGCTTGCCGATTCGGACAGCGCCGCTGCCCCCGCTCCCCACGAGCCTGCCGAGCGCGCTCGCGCCGGCGCCGACCGCAGCGGAAGCGCCAACGGTGGACGCACCACCGCCGCCTCTGCCGACGGCGCCCCCCCTCGCCGTGTCGCCCGAGGAGGCCGTCCCGATCGAGAACGCCGCCGCGCTCAGGACGTTCTTCGCGGCGCTCGGCGAGCTCGAAGCGGGCGCGGTCCGTCGAGTGCGCGTGACCCAGCTCGGCGACTCCCACATCGCGGCCGATATGTGGAGCGGCCGCGCCCGCGCGCTGCTTCAAGCCCGCTTCGGTAACGGCGGCCGCGGCTTCGTCTCCGCGGGGCGCCCATGGCCGAGCTACTCGCAGGGACAGGTGCGGGGCACCCAGACGGGCATCTGGCGCGCTGATGGGCTGCGCGGCGGCCTCGACGACGGACGCGCCGGGCCGTCGACGTGCAGCGTCGCCACCGCCGATTCGAGCGCGACCGCGACGCTCGACACGACCTCGACGAAGGGCATCGGCGCGCCGTTTTCGGCTCTCAACGTGCTGTATCTCCGCCAGCCAGGCGGCGCATGCATGCGCGTCGAGGTCGACGGCGACGCACTCGCGGTCGTGGACACGCGCGGCCCATGGTCGCTGCCCGCCGCGACGCGCTTCGACCTGCGGGACGCGCCCCACCGCGTCGTCGCGCGCAGCCTGTCCCCCGCGGCCTCGGGCGAGCTGCGGCTCATTGGGTTCTCGCTGGAGCGGACGTCTGGGCTCGTATGGGACGCGCTCGGCATCAACGGGGCCCAGGCCCGCAGGCTGCTCCGAGAGGCGCCCGAGGCGCTGTCGACGACCCTCGACGCGCTCGCGCCCGATCTGATCGTCGTGAGCTACGGCACGAACGAGCTCTTCGACCGAAACCTGAACGCGGACGAGTACGCACGCGCGCTCGACGAGGTCTTGACCCGCCTCCGCGGGGCCTCACCCAACGCCGCGTGTCTACTCACGGGTCCGTTCGACGCGCTTCAAGGGCGGCGCCCACCGAAGCAATTCGACGCGGTCTACGCTGTCCAGCGCGCCCTCGCCGAGCGCCAAGGCTGCGCCTTCTGGGACGCACGCCGTGCGATGGGCGGCGCAGGCGCGATCCGCGCTTGGCGACGCAAGGGCTGGGCCCAGCGCGACAACGTACACCTCACGCGCTCGGGCTACGAGGCCTTGGGAGACCACCTCGTCGCCGCGCTCCTCGCGGCGCGCACCCGCCTCACAGAAAGCCGATGACACCCTCGATAGTTCGCATCGCGTGGTAGGCGCGCACGACGTCCGTGGGGGCCTGCACCAAGAACATCGCCGTCACTGAGACGTATTTTCCCGACGCGCTCGGCTTGTGACGCGGCGAGCCGAGGAGCCTGAGGCCCGTGGCCTCGGAGACGCGCACGCAGACGCCCTGAGCGGTGTCTTGGCCCGCGCAGATGATCTTGAACTCGAACTCGCCGGGGAAGCGATGCTGCGCCTCGAGGTGCGCGAGGAACTGCGGCTCGTTGCGGAGGAACGCGGGGTCTTCGGCCATAGGGCCGAGTCTACACGAATGCGCGCGCGCTCTGGTAACATCCGCAACATGAGCGAGATCGACCCGAACACACGCGTGGAGCTCGAGGCTGCGGCCTTTCGAGCGCTTGTGACACACCTGCAGACCCGCACGGACGTCCAGAACATCGACCTGATGAACTTGGCGGGCTTCTGCCGGAATTGCCTGAGCAAGTGGTATCTCGCGGCCGCGAACGAGCGGGGCCTCGAGATGACTGACCCCGAGGCGCGCGAGGCGGTCTACGGCATGCCCTATGCTCAGTGGAAGGCGCTCTACCAGAAGTGAGGCGCGCCCTCCCATGGCTCGCGGTGTGTGCGATGACCGCATGCGACACGTCGCCCGACGTTCCGGTCCTCGACGGGCCGTGGGCACGACGAGAGAGCGCGCTCGAGGCTTACTGCGAGGCCGAGGTGGAGGGCACGGGTCTCGTCGACGTCGAACAGGTCTACCTGCCGAGCGTGGTCGCGTGCGAGAACGGCGGGGCCGACTTCGCGGCGCTGCAGGCGCAGGCGGTCGCGGCGCGGTCGTACCTGTACTACAAGCTCGACCGCTCGGGCCGCATCGGGGATGGTCAGCAGGACCAAGTGTTCACCTGCGGTCGCGGGCCGAACGACGCGCACCGCGAGGCCGTGCGCTCGACCGCAGGCATCGTGCTGACCTATGCCGACGCGCCCATCGCAGCCTTCTACGTCGCCGGTGCGCTCCCCTCGACCGAGGACTGCCGCCCTGCCCCCGGGGACGACGATCCGACGTCGACGGAGCGCTGGGTGACCTACAACGAGGGGCGCGCAGGTGCGGACATTGCCCAGACCGAGCTGGGCTGGGTGAACCCCTCGAACACCGCGAACCGCGGCTGCAAGTCGCAGAACGGCGCGGACTGCCTCGCCGAGCGGGGCTACACGTGGGACCAGATCGTCCGCTTCTACTATGGCGAGGACATCGGCGTGCTGCAGACCGCGGGCGCCTGCGTCAGCACGTCGCCCCCGCCCCCACCCGTCGTCGACGCCGCGGCCATGGCCGCCATCGACGCGGCAACCGTCGCGTTCCCTGACGCCGCACCGAGCGGCGCGGAGGACGCCGCGGCGGCGCTGACCGACGATGAGGGCGTCCCGATCTCCCCAGCACCGGAGATGCTCGACGCAGGCACCCGCCCCACGCCCCGTGCGCCCACTCAAGGGGTAAGCGCCGCGGGGCGGTGCTCTGCTGCGCCCGGCCAAGGTGGCGTCTCCCTTGCCGGAATCGTCGGGTGGCTGTGCGCGCTGGTGGCGCTCCGCCGCCCGCGCCGCGCCTCGTGAGCGCGCAGGCCGCAGGTCTGCGAATCGAGCTGCCCGTCGAAGGCATGCACTGCGCGGGGTGCGCCACGCGATTGACGAAGACGCTCGCGGCGGTCGAGGGTGTTGAGGCGGCAAACGTCGTCTTCGCGACAGGGCGCGCGTCGATCGACGGGCAGGTGCTCACCCGCGCGCTCATCGAAGCTGTGCGCAGCGCGGGCTTCGAAGTATCGACCTTGACCTGGCGAGCCCGAAGCCCGCACGCCCGCGCGCTCGCCGACGCCCTGACCGCGGCGCCACTCCCCGGTGTGGTCGAGGCCGCCGCCGAGTCCGATGCGCTGCGCGTCACCGTGGCCGCGGGGGTCTGCCGCAGGCGCGACCTGAGCACGTGGGCGGCCAACCGCGGCGAACGTCTGGCGTGGGCCCCCGAGGGCGATGCGGACGACCCGGTCGCGGCCGAGCAGCGACTCGCCTTGCGCCGCGACCACGGGCTCCGCGCGCGCTTTTTCGGGACGCTGCCGTGCTCGCTGGCCGTGATGGCGCTCGCGATGCATGGGTCGGACTCGACTACGACTCGGTGGATCCAGTTCGCGCTGACGCTGCCCGTGCTCGCCTTCGCGGGGGCGCCCTTCTTCGTCGAGGCGGCCCACGCGGCCCGACGCCGGGCCGCCGACATGAGCACGCTTGTGTCCATCGGCACGCTCGCTGCGTTCGCCTGGAGCGTCTTCGCGACGCTGGGGCCGGTAGAGGCGGCCGCGGTCTACTTCGAGTCGACTACGTCGATCTTGAGCTTTGTCCTGCTGGGTCGCTGGCTTGAGGGCCGCGCGCGCCGCCGCGCCGGTGACGCAACGACCGCGCTGCTCTCGCTGGCACCGCCGCACGCGACGCGGGTCGATACAAGCACCGGCGACGAGGCCGTCGTGCCGCTCGAGGCCGTCGAGCCGGGTGACACGCTGCGCCTCAAGGTCGGCGAGGCCGTCCCGGTCGACGGGATCGTGCTGTCCGGCAGGGTCACGCTCGACGAGTCGCTGCTCACCGGCGAGCCATTGCCCGTTGATCGAGATGTCGGCGGCGCCGTGCTGAGCGGAACACGCGTCTCTCAAGGCACCGCGCTGATCGAGGCGCGGCGAACGGGTCGAGAGACGGTCCTCGCGCGCATCGTCGCGTCCATGCGGCACGCCCAGAGCGCCCGGGCGCCGATTCAGCAGCTCGTCGACCGCGTCTCGGGCGTGTTCGTGCCGGTGGTCATCGCCCTCGCGGCCGTCACGTTCGTTGCGTGGTGGTGGGGCGCTGGGCGACTCGACGCCGCGGTCGAGCACGCGGTCGCCGTGCTGATTGTTGCCTGCCCCTGCGCGCTCGGCCTCGCGACGCCGGTGACCCTCGTCGTGAGCACGGGCGCCGCAGCTCGGGCGGGCTTCTTGGCTCGTGACCTGGGTGCGCTCGAGCGCGCCCACCGCGTGGACACCCTGGTCTTCGACAAAACCGGCACGCTCACCCAGGGTCGACCGATACTCGAGCACCTCGAGTGCGCCGCGGGCACTGACCCCGACGCGCTGCTCTCGGCCATCGCGGCGGTCGAGCGCGGCTCCACGCATCCGCTCGCCCGCGCGATCGGGCAGTACGCAAGCGCGCGCGGCGTCAACGACGCGCACGCCGACGCGTTCCAAGAGACGCTGGGCGCGGGCGTTGAGGGGCGCGTCGGCGGGCACACCGTGCGCGTCGGGACCCGCGCGTT
>Ga0114972_10001929_pt1 | contig 15524 bp, 8 predicted proteins | sample M_140807_EF_Meta_FD_87354 | JGI IMG/M metagenome (GOLD analysis project Ga0114972, IMG submission 87354) | Freshwater microbial communities from Lake Montjoie, Canada to study carbon cycling - M_140807_EF_MetaG | ecosystem: Environmental > Aquatic > Freshwater > Lake | place: Lake Montjoie... | reverse complement strand
TCTTATTTTTTTGGGATTTTAAAAATGTCAAACACGGCTCTTACTTAATCAAATTAGTCAGCGTCATTTATATTCACTTGGTCGGTTTCACAGAAGCCAAAAGGTAGGCCCCTGCAATGCCACACAGTCCCAGGAATATGGATGCATTAGATGCTCCTGAACCTTCACCATAACCGTCCTGCCATACCCTGGATTGCTTCGTTACATCTAACATTTCATTCAAAATCCTGAAGCCCTCCAGATAGAAAATCAGGCCTCCGAGAATTGCGAAGGAAAGCAATATCAGCCCACAAACGAATTTAATTTTTTCGATTTCTTTCATGTTTTTTGATGCTTAATTGTCTGGTTAAAAGTACAACCTAAATCAGTATCCTGCCATAGCGGGAGTTTGATGGTATGGGGCTTTTAGCTGTAAGATAATGGTTACTACAATTTTTTTGTAAAACAATATACCTCAAAAATAAACTTTTCTGTCATTATCTTTTTTATATAGATTCAAAGCCCCTAATTGGGTAAAACGCCTTTTAACTGCGGTTTTAACCTATCAGCAAAAGTAGCAAGCTTTTCGAATTTTGCTTTTTTTTGTTGAAAATGTCTGTATTTTTGTCCAACTTAATTGTTGTAATATTGTCCAATTAAATGTCTTAAAATATGTCTAAAGAATTACAAAGGGAATACCCTCACCTGATGTTCCGCAGACATTGGGAATTGTCTTCTGGGTCGTTGCATTTGTTGGGTCAATGTGAAGCCTACGTAAAAGCGATAAACAATACCCCCATTTTACCTCATCACTATAGTCAATTGATGAATGTTGCCTTAATGAAAGGAGCACAAGCTACAACCGCAATTGAAGGCAATACATTGTCTGATGAAGAGGTTAAAAAGGTAATGGACAAACAGAAATTGCCACCCAGCAAGGAATACCAGGCCATTGAGGTTGGAAATATCCTAACCGCTTTTAATGAGCTGCTTTCTGAAATTGTCAATACAAATGTTGATCATTATATTTCTATTGACCTGCTTCAAAGATTTCATAAAATGGTTGGTCAAAACCTGGGGGAACATTTTACCGCCATTCCAGGACAGTTACGAGATTCTGATGTTGTGGTTGGTCGGTACAGATGTCCCGATTATAGAGATGTTCCGATACTTTTAGAGCGACTTTGTCAATGGCTGAGAAACGAATTTAAATATGGGAAAACTGAACAGTCGTTTTCTGAGGTTGTAATCCAGGCTATCGTTACTCATATATACATTGAGTGGATACACCCATTTGGAGATGGAAATGGTCGCACAGGTAGATTGGTTGAATTTTACATTTTACTTAGAGGAGGAAATCCTGACATTTCTTCACATATTTTGTCCAACTACTACAACCTGACAAGAACAGCTTACTACCGTCAAATTGAAAAAGCAACAGAAAGCAGAAGTTTGTCAGAATTTATAGAATATGCATTGTTAGGCTTTAGAGATGGTTTGGTTCAAACACTTGATATCATTCAAAAAAGTCAATTCCAAAACACTTGGCAGAAACTGATTTACGATAGGTTTGATGCTATTCGTCAAGGAAGTCGTGAGGATGTTTTTAGAAGACAACGAACCCTTGCATTAGAAATACCCTTTGACATTGCGTTTACCATTTCACAGGTGTCAAACTTGTCTATACCTTTAGCAAAGCAATATGCTGGCGGTGTTTCTGAAAAAACTATCCAAAGAGATGTTGAAAAACTTATGGAGTTGGAGTTAGTTCGTAAATCAAAATCCGGGTATATCGCAAACACTGATATTTTACGCAGTATGATTGCTAAACGCAGGTTGACCAATAATGAACTATTGTAAGCTCCCACCTTTTGGACTACTCAAAAGTAGATTATTTAATCAATTCATCAGTAGTATTGTTTGAAAAAAAAAATACCTTAAAAGCCTTCTAATACAGTTGGTTTTTACCCTTTTTTAAAAAATACGGCTTCTTGGGTAGTTGAGCACCTGTCCGCAGAAGGAGAAACAGTCACTGATGTTACCGCTTCGGTGTTCTTTTTCGTCCGCTGATTTGTCGATCTTTTGGTCTTGCGGTTGGACAGAAACACTCTTTACCAAGCTTGGGCTTGTGGTTGGGCTTGTGCTGCCTGCAAATGTGCTTACACATGTGCTATGGCTAATTCTCATTCAGAGTAAATATCAAAATCCTTTTCCGCTTTAGTCTTGAATACACTTTTACTTTCTTCGTCTGAAATATCTTCGTCATTGAAACTTTTGCTAGCAGGAGTTGCTCTTTTAGATTTACCAAATTTTCTCAATCGGTTTATTTGAGGAGCCATTGTCATTGCAAGTGGTATTATAGGCTCAATGGCTTCTATTAAGTGTTTCAATGTGATTTTCTCGACATCTGGGTTTTCGTCATAAGCAATGAACATTGCCTCTTTAACACATTCTTCTATTTCGGCTCCATTAAAATATTTAGACTTTTCAACTATTTCATCAAAGTCAACAATTGAACTTCTTTCAGTTCTGTCAAGATGAATTTTAAAAATGTTTTTTCTTTCTTCTTTCGTTGGAAGGTCTACAAAGAAAATATTATCAAATCTACCTTTGCGAAGAAGTTCAGGAGGTAATGCTTCAATGTTGTTGGCGGTGGCAACAACAAAAACAGGTTTTGTTTTTTCTTGCATCCATGTCAAAATAGTTGAAAACACTCTTGAATTAGTTCCACCATCTTTCTCACCGCCACCTATATTTAGCCCCTTTTCAATTTCGTCAATCCAAAGAACACAAGGTGCAACTGCTTCGGCAGTTTCAATAGCTTGTCTGATATTATTTTCACTTGCCCCAACTTCTGCTTGAAAAACTTTTCCAATATCCAATTTCAAAAGTGGTTGTTTCCAACTTGCTGCTACACACTTTGCGGTTAAACTTTTACCGCAACCAGGAACACCAACAAGTAATATTCCTTTGGGTTCTTGCAAGCCAAAATCTTTGGCTTTCCTCTGAAATGATTTCTCTCTTTTTGTTAGCCAATCTTTCAAATTATCTAAACCACCTAAACTACTTTCCAAATCTTGATTGACTTGGTAGTAATCTAAAATTCCACTTTTCTTAATTATCTGCTCTTTCTCCATTGAGATAATTTGAGCAGCTTCTTTAGTTTGCAATCCAACTTTTTGCTTTGCTAATTGAAAAGCTAAAAATGCTTCCATGTCGGTCATGCCTAAAGCGGAATCAATAAAATGTTTTTTCAAATCATCATCAATTTTTTCACCTTTTGAAATATAGTCCAAATTTTTCTCTAGGTCATTTCTGTCCGGCAATGGAATATTTACCACTGTAACGAATTTTTCCAATTCGTCAGGGATTTTAATAAATGGACCCGTAAGAATTATATGCTTGTCATAAAAGCGAAGTTTCTCCGCTAATTTCCTCAGTCTTGTAAATGTTTCAACTTGATCAAAATAGCGGTGTAAATCTTCAATCAAAAAAATCTCTTTTTCACCTTGCGTTTCTTTTTCGTCTGTGGTTTTGATAATGTAATCTAGTAAACCAATATAGTCTTGGCAGCCTGTTATTTCCGCATACTCTATGTCCTTGTCAACTTTCTTGTGTTCTCGTAAACCTGTTACACAATCCCATACTTGAAATTTATAACCGTTCTTGGTTGATAAATCTCTGATATATATTAGTGAACGGTTATATTCTGTTGTTACCGCATAGATTAACGGATAGTTCGCTTTGATTAAATCACGAATATTTTCAAATGTTTGCTTGGAGTTCATTTTGTTCTTTTTATTTTTTGAGTTACAGATGTATTAGTGTTGTTAGATTTTATTTGTCCTGTTGCCGAGCAGAAGGTTTTACCCTGATAAATAGCCGGAATAGATTTACGTTTGATGTGTTCTCCCTCTTTTCTTTTTGTTCCAAAGGATTTATCAATGGCCTCCATAGCCTTGTCTGCAAGCTTGTGAATATCCTCAGGTATGTAGTTTGAATCCGTAACAATAGTTCCGTCAAACTTGATTATGAATTCAATTTCTGTTCTCTTTTCGGATTCATTTGGATTTCTCGTTGAAGCAACCATTTTGAATTTTTCTTTTTCAGTTTCATTAGCGACAAATTTCAAGTCTGGGAGCAACTTAAAACCAACTGCTTGAAACTCCCTCAAAATTGTTTCCTTGGCATATTCCACATTCAAATCGTAAAACTGGCCTTCTAACTCCTTGATTAACTCTTGCCCGTTCTTCATGTAGTAACTGTTATAAGTCACGACATTGTCAATCACTTTCAAAGCAAATTCACCTTGGAGATTAGCATTTTTGTTTGTGTCATACACATAGAGCACTTGCTTGTTCTGTTCGGTTTTGACCTCAAATTTCCAACTTAACTTTTCACAAGCCTTCTTTAAAATTTCCTGATTCATCACTTTTGGATTTTTCAGAAATGTTGATGATTCAAAACATGACATACTATTTGAGTTTTAAGAATTTATATTCAGTAATGGAAAATAGTCGTAAAGAAAGAACAAACTTGAAAGCATTATCAAAACCTAATTTTCTAAAATCAAATTCAGGGTGTTTCTTCTTAATTTGATTAACAAAATCAGGAATTGTCAATTCACCATTTTTGTTAGGCTTCATTGCCTTAAATATTTCCTTATAATCAATTACATTATTGGGTTTAAAATTTGTTTTCTGATTTGTTTTTACATCTTCCTTAAGCCCAAGTAACTCATACATGGTAACAAGCGGAATATCTAGCATCATTGCCTTTGATTGAAAGTTTCTATCTAAGGTCAATAGAACAGGGTTTTGTTTTTTGTAAACCAATCCAAGAGAAAGGAGCAAGTTATCGGCTGTCTTTTTTTGCAACTCGTCAGGCAACAAAGTTAAATCAGCCCTTGCTTTTCTTACTCTCGAAAATTTAGTGTTTGAGGATTTTTTCAATGCCGTATTGATATTTAAAATAGCTTTTGAAGCATTGGCTTTTGTATCAGCATTTGTTTTAAGTTTATCCAATTCTTCAATGACTGATAAGGACAAAGCCACATAATGTTTAACATCAATCTTTGAAATAATGTCTGGGTCTTTAATAAAAACATTTGTATCAATGATATAGGTCTTAGCTAAAACTTCATCTTTTATTCGTTTGACTTCTGATTGGACTTTTTCTTTGAAAACATTTATTGATGAATTGATGTCCTTATAATCATCAAAACATTCCGATTCTATTTCCTTCAAGTTGTTTTCAAACTGTATAACATCTTCAAGTTTGTTGCCTGTGTATGCATCAAAACTATTTGACAACTGTAATAATTTTTCCGCTAGTAAGAGTTTGTGGCGGTTCTTAATTTCTGTGATGTGCTTTTTAATGGTGGCGTTTAGCCTATCTAAAGATTCTTTAGCATCTGAATCTATTTTTGTATTTAAAAAAGCGTTTGCTTTAGAGGTAATTGAATTTCGTTCAAGGATAAAGCTTTTGTTTATCGTATCATCTTCTATTTCAACTTCACAAAATTTATCAACTGCATCTTCAATAATTTTCAAGTAATCATTTGCAAAGGATTCTTTGATTTCAGCATATTGTGGTGGAAGTTCATTGAGTGTTGTTTGCAGATTTCTGTAAAATATTTTTGAGACGTGAACTTCTTCATTAACAAAGTCAAGGTAAGATTCGTCAAGTTGAGTTATACCCCTTTTACCTTTAAGTAAACATTTAAAAGAATTCACTACACTGTAAGCCGCAACAAATAATTGGTTTTGGATGTCGGATGAGAATTCATATAGTTCTCTCATTTTATTGTTGACTGATTCGTCTGCTGACTGTTGAAAGACAACAAACAAAGAAGGTCTTTCAATGTCCTCCGCTAACTGTTTGATTTTTAATATTGGTAATTCTGTTGCTTCTGGAACAAGGATAAATATTTCCTCTGTGTCTTCCGAAATAAAATCTTTAAGGTTTAACCAAAAATATTCTGGGTCTATGAATTCGGAATTTGTGTTTGAGTTTTTTGAAACAAGCAAAGCATCCTCTGGCTTTGTGGATAGTAAACTTTGAATCTTCTCTTTGTCTTGAATAAGCCTTTGTATATATGAAGGTTTTATTTCAATCAACATTCCTTCCTTTGATTCCTGTTCAAATAAATTGAAGATGTCATGTTTGTTTAAGTTAAGAAAATCGCTGAAGTATTGATTTGTCTTTTTTGAAATAGGTTCAAAAGCAATAAATCTTGTCTGCTTAGTTTCTACATCAAACAACAAAGCCACTTCTAATTTCAAAACTAATGAAGAACTATTTCTATAGTCAATTCTTGGATTGATAAATGAGTTACCCAAATTCGGGTTGTGTATTTCTTTCACTTGAACTTCTGCAATATTTTGCATCAGGGTTTCATCCAAAAAATCAAACTCACTTTTTAATTGAGCTGTTTTTCCTTTCAGGGTTTCCAATTCCTTTTTTGCTGATTGGTGGTTTTTGGAAGTGTGGTCAAAGAATAACCTAAATGGCTTATTTTCTTCAACTTTGAATTTGTAACCTTTAGCTGCAAATAGTTTTCCATCCTTTGTCAGTCTACATGAGGAATAGGAGGTGTCACCAATTACTATCATGTTGTAATCTTTCAGGTTGTCCAAAGCAATTCTAAGGATGTCATACTCCGCTTCGTCTTTGTATTTCTGTTGATCTGGATTATGAGTCAAATTCATCCCAAGTATTTCCCCGATTTGTTCTATACTTAAACCTTCATCAACTGATAGAATCCCGACAATAACCTTGTCAAACAAATCAAACGGAATTGCAAGTGTGCAATCAGCCGAGTATTTTACAGAAGAATACTCCCAGTCAAAAATCGCATAGCCTAAATACTTTTCAGTAATTGACTTCTCCTGAAAAATTTCAGAATATATTTCTATGTCAGTTTTTGATATCATCTTAATAGTCCACTCAGTTGATTAGCTTCAATAATTTTACCTCGTTTTTGAATTTCACTAATTGCGTTCTTATAAAGCGGTCTGCCTTTACTGTCTGTAAATTGTTCAAAGAAGTTTTTATTGCCAACTACAATTAGTAATCGCTTTGCTCTTGACAAAGCAACATTCAAACGCTGTGGTAATTTGGCAAAACCAATTTCATTGTTTGATGCAATTACATTTCCGCCTTCATCTTTAAGCAACGAAATGTTAAGTTTCTCCTTTACTCTTAGGAAATCATTTTTGGTCATAACCTGTTTATCACTTCTAACAGTTGAAACGATTATGATATTTCGTTCCATTCCCTGAAATTTATCTACGGAATTTATTTTCAAGGGAACTCCTAAACCTGTGAGTTTGGATTTTAGTTTCTTCTTCTGCTCACCATAAAAAGTAATTACTCCAATTTGTTGCTCTTGCAATCTTTTGAAATCATCTTTGATATAATCCCAATGAGTTTGAAACTCATTAAACCCTTCTGCTTGCTTAAGCAGTTTGATTATTTTTTGAACTGCATCAATTTCATGGTCATTGAAAAGAGAAGTCCCTTCTCTTTTCTCTTCTCCATTTACATTTACCCAAATAGTATGTACATCAGGACTTAAAAAATCTTTTAGATAAAGACCATGATGTCGGGAAAAAACATTGTCAGGTTTTTGTGCAATGCCTGACGAATAGTTTTCGTTTGCACCTTGCTTTAACTCGTCTGCTGCTTCCAATCCTCCATCATCAATATAGAACTGCTTAATCACTTCATTGATGTCAGGGTGCATTCTGTATTGAATATTGCACCTTGCAAATATTGTAGGTGAAATATTTTCATTCATAATCATCCTTTCAAACTGTGAAGTTTCCAAAAATTCTTGGTCAATCTCTGCTGCTAATTCTGTTGCTCCTGCTTCTTCTAATGCTTCCTTGAAATCTTTTTCATTAAGCATTGGAGGTAACTGTCTGTGGTCGCCAATTACTATTGAACGCTTACCAAAACATAAAGGCAATAGCATTTCAGGGGGTGTGGCCTTACTAGCTTCATCCATTATTACAGTATCAAATAAAATAGTCTGAGCTGAGGTGAGTCTATTTCGTGCATCTTGAACATCAATAAATCCCAGTCTTGCAATCAGAATTGATATCTTCCAGTGTGTAGGTTTATTTTCAAAAAAATATATTAATTCATTTATTTCACTAAAGAAGACAGTTTGAATAAAAGTATAAGTTGGATTTTTAAGCAAACCAGATAATTCATGAACTTTTATCCTCAATCTTCTACAAATTCTATCTTCTATTGAAAAATCATCATTTTCAATACCTCTTTTGATCTGTTTCTTTAGTTCCTTGAAGCTTTCTTCATATTTCTTTTCTTTGTAGTAAGTGATAAATAATTTTTGGAGTGAAAGTTTAGAATATTCATTTTTGAATGAGAAACTGCCACTTGAACTACATGTTGAGCCAATGATGTTGCTGTATTCAAAGTATTTTTCTTTGAATAGAATTTTTACTTCAGGCTTTGGGAATGAAAGTTCCAAAGCCCAATCTTTGAGAGCATCAGCATATTTTGGGTCAGTATTTTTTGCTCTGCTTGCAATTCGTTTCATCCAATCTTGAACAGCGTTGTTTTCAACGCTGTTTTTTTCTGAATCTTCTTCTAAATCTTCATCTGTGTCTTCTAATATTATTTCATCATCAATTTCTTCGGCTATATATGTGCTGTCAAGCCATGACATAATTCTGTCAACAGAATATTTTGCACCTTCTTCATCCATCTTTCCAGCCTTTCCAAACCTCAAAGGCTTAATTAGTGTAGTGAAGTCAACTAATTTTTGATTCACACCTTTAGTGTTAAGCAAACGGTCTAATGCGTTGTCAACCGCCAAATTAGTTTCTGATGTGAGAAGTATTTTATGTTTTGGATTCTGACTAATTATTTGCCAAATGATTTCTGCTATAACAGTTGTCTTTCCCGTTCCGGGTGGACCTTGAAGCAATGCTAAGTCAGAACAATGGATTGATGCTAAAACTGCCTTACGTTGACTTTCATTTAATCTAAGAAGTTCATTGTTTTTTACTTGATGGTAGAACTCTGAACCGACTGTTACTTTATTTTCATCTACAATCGGACTTGCTTTTGAAGTGTCTATTAAAAATTCACCCAGATTTTTATTTGCTGCTTTGCCGTTTGGTTCATCAGTAGGATTTGTGATTTTCTTAACTGCATCAACCAACCAATTTATTTTTGCCTCATCACCTGGAAGACTTGCCCGAATTACAGATATCTTTTCACTTTTCTTACTTTTCAAAAAGTTAAGAACTTCTTCCGCCTTGATTTTATCAAACGGAAAATTGTTTGGCAAATAAAGAACTATCTTTTTTAGATTGGATGACTTGGTGTTGAGTTTTCCAAGGTAAACTGGGCTCTCTAATCTTTTTCTTGTTGTTGGTGTTTCTTCATCTGTTTCAACTGTCTTTTTGTTTAAGTCTGCAACAAACTCCGCACCTCTTAATTTTTTAAGCTTGTCTAAGAATAATTGCTTCTGTGTTTTTTTTGCAAGAAAGTTTGTTTTTACCTTAAACTTAAAAGTCGGACTTAAGGGGTCATATTGAAAGTTAAAACGTTTAATTGATTTCAGAAATGTTGAAAGGCTATCTAATTCTTCAAAATTATCAAAATCAAATGACAATGTTTTAGTAGTAGGATTATACTCGATCAATTCTTTATAAGGAATAAGTTCCCTTTTTATTTTTAAATCAAACTCTTCACTAAAACTACTTTCGGAAAATTTATCTCTGTTGTAAGAAAAATACTCTCCCAAATACATTGATGCAAACTTGTATCCCTCCTTTCTAAGACTGTTACATTTATCTATTAACTGTTTTCTAATTTCTGATTTTTTTGTTTCTAGTATCTTACCATAGGTATTATCTCTTAATGTTATGTCGAATTTCTGTTGGGCTTGAATATCGTTAGCATCAGTTGTCTTTATTACAGCGTAGATACCTTTTCTTACGAGTTGATATTTTTCAACTAATTCAGAGGGTATTTGTATCTCTCTGTAATTGGTAGAATATCTTTCTTTTTCGCTACGCAAATTATCCAATGCAAATAGAATAATAAAATTGCTTTCATAATCAATTTCAGCCTTGACATTCAAATTAATACTCTCTAAATAATTATTAATTTCAAAGTCAATACGATTTTTCAACTTTATAACGGCTGAAATTGCATTTTCTCTTTCAAACGTTGTACTAAACTGCGATTTTAATAATGGGTCCAAAACCTTTTCAATTTCCTCAGCAGTAAGCAATATTGTTCCGTCTGAATTAAACGGGCTACTAATTCCATATTCTTTTAAAGCGTTTTCTAATGGAAGATACTCTGATGTAATTGTTTCCTTTATGTTTATTGAAACTTCATAGGAAGTCATTGGGTTCCCATTTTCATCTTTGTAAGGCAGAGTTACAAGGTTCCATTCAGGTTTTCCAACAATTTCAATTGGCTCTTGAAGTTTTTGAATTATTGCCTTTTGTGCTTCAATCCATTTAAACCAAATTTCCTGTTGATTTTGAATGTTGATGTTGGAAACTACTGGTTGCCTGCAAACCCTTTTATATAATTCCTCAAATTCATCTGATGCCCTGTTTGCTTTTCCTCCTTCATTGATGTCAATGATTTTTACAAAACAAGTTTCCGAAATGCTTTTGTCTGCTTGCGGTGTAAGGACGGTAGTTCTGTAAATTGTTTTTTTCTTCTTGTCAACAACTGCTTGATAAGTGTCTGCTACCGAATACCACTTAACAAGTGCTTCAAACTGCCCGTTTAATGTGGGGATAAATATTTTGTGTTCAGTGTCACTGATTTTTTGAAAATGGCAGTAAAGTTCTTTGCCTGATACATCTGCTTTTATTTGGTCAATAGAGAAATCGTTCATTTTATTAAATTCAATAACATCATCAGGCGTTAGCCTGATGATGACTTCTATTGGGTCTAATCCGTAATTAATTTCTGGCATAATGATCAATATTCGACTAAGGTAAATATTCTATGTCCACTCCTCTGTCTTGCATATGTAAAATGCAATTTTCTAACTCACTGTTTTTGAGTTTAATTGTTAAACCGTAGTCAGCGAATGAAGCTCCCATAGCATCGTGACCGTAGCCACGCAAAACAATTTTATCATTTGTCTGCTCTATGACTTTCATTTGCTTTGGTGCCATCTGAACATTGTTCTGCCAAACAGGATGGTTCCCGTCAAGATTATACATTGTAACAGTAACGCCTTCGCCTCCTGATATATTCGGCTCAACTTTTACTGCTCTTCGTGCACCCCCATGAGGTCCAGATACGTGTCTACCATTTTCGTAACGTAAATGGTCAGAAGATTTGAAAACGAAATCTAATTTCATAGAATTTGTTTTGATTGTTGATGAATGAGGCGTTGGCAATAAATGGCTCTTTTGGTTTTGCGAAGGGTCGGTCCCGATTGCTATCGGGATGTCGGGCAAAACCAAATGTATGAATTGCGGGCAGGCGTAAAGAAATTTTAAAAAATGCGAAGGGAGGGCTTTTTCTTTTTTCTCTGTCACCTGTCTCAATAGCAAAACACGGTCAGCTTGAAAGTCTGTACGCTTGGTCGATATGGTCTGTATTTCAAGTCCTTTTTTAGTCATTGTCTTGCTGTGTCGTATGTCTTTTTAGCATTGGTGGCATAGGTTGCGGGCTTTGCGTTCGGGCGGAATTTTCAGCACAAATGTTAATTCGGAGAACTGAACTTTCTGTTACCACAAAACTGTCAAGCAGAGACGAAACCCCGCCTTTTGGGTAGGTGCTGTTATAGGGCGTTTTTCTTTGACCGTCCACCAGTTACTGTTTTAATTTCTTGATTACTTTCTCGTAAATTTCTTTGTATGTTCCGTCTTTCTTTAGCCAATTGTTTGTGTCATTAGGTATCCAGTCAGCGTTTGTAAATTCTTTTTTAGCTTCCTTTTTAACGTCAAGAATGTTTTGGACTATTCCGATTTCCTTAAAAAGAAAGTCGTCAAAAGTTGGGTCAAGATTTAAAGTATACTTTTCTATTGAATTAATGTTTGGTTGTCCTTTAATTTCTTTTAATTTTTCTGTCAAGTCCTCAACCGTAGCAATTTTGGTTAAGTTGTCTTTTGAAAAGTAAATGCCAGCTAACGCAACAAGCACATCATTTATGTAGTTGTTTTGAAGTATTTCGTAACCATTTATTTTTTCTGTCTTGATCCGATTTACTCTTTCAGCAATTCGGTATGCAAGCATTAATTTATAAAACTGGTCGTCTTCGTTTGTTGTCATATTGAAAATTTGTTCGTAGTAAATTTCAGAGAAAACAAGTTTGTGTCTACCAACTGTCGAAATAGGAACTTGCAAATAGAAAGAGAGATAAGCAACTCCTAAGTCTGTGTTGTGTATTTTGAGGTGCATTGGACTGTTTCCGAATGGATTTCTGTATTTCTTTTTGGAAAGTGTCGCCCATTCGCCATCTTTCTTGTCATAGAAAATGCCAACTGCATCAAGGTTTGTGAAAATTTTGTTTTGAATTCTGTCGCCAGAATGCAAGTCCCTTGCACTAATTGCATTTTGGCTGTTGCTTGCAACAGCAATGTCCATTGATATTTTTGAAGTCTGTGTTTTGTCTTGGATTTTTGTAAGTCGCATTAATATTTGCACTTCGTCTGGTAAATCATTTACAATTCTCGTAAGGGTTTTAGTAGTTTGACCACCATTTACGATTTGAAAGTTTTTAATTTTCAGTGAACCATTATCAATTTCAAAGTCTTCGCAAACTGCATTTATTCCGTTGTTTAAAATCCAGAAATTTGATTTTTTCCCTTTTGAGTATTCCGATTTTATTTTAGAATTTATATCGTTTTCACCTTTGTAGTAGCGGACATTTAAAGCAAGTATTAATTCCTTTTTCTCTTCAATAATTGGCTTTAATGAATTTGCCATAATACTTGTAACTATCGTTTCTACGGGAGTTTCAATAGTGTCGTGATAGCTTACTTTTTTGATGAAGTATTCATTTGGAACAACTTTTAGCGTTACTTCATTTTTGGGAATTTCAATGTCGTCATAAAGTTCTTCTAGTTCTTCATAGTTGTAAAACTTGATTCGAAAATTTATTCCCTTGTCATTGTAATTAGTGTAAAGTGCTTTGATGTCAGTTTTTATCGTTCCTTCAAATCCGTTGTCAATGTAATAGAAGCTAACGCTGTAATTATTAGATGCAATATTTTCAGGAGTTAGTATTAAAGATATTTCTTCGTCAAGTATTTTTTTCAACTTGGTGTTTGGTGTCAAATGGTCTGGACTTATTTTTAAAATCCAGTCAATAAATTTTTTGTTCTTCTTTATTTCGTTGGTGTTCAGAAGTTGTCCGCTAGAATACTTGAATTGGAATACAATTATTTCACGATTTTTCTGATTGGTGAAAATTGCATCATTACCCAAATCGTTTGCCATATCAACAATATGGTCTTTTATGAAACTGTCGTAGTCTGTTCCGTCATACTCAAAGTCAATGATTTTATTGAAACATTCTCTTAGAATAAAATGTCCAAAAGAAGTTCCATCGTTTGGGTAGTTAAACTGTCCAGTCAGTTCAGTTACTTGGTCTTTAATTTTTGCGTAAAAGCTCATATTTTTTGTGTCTGTTTGTTAGTAATGTTGTCGTCCTTAAACTCGCCGATAACTTGTTTATAACCCTGACAAAGTCAGGCATATACCTCGCTTATCGGGTGTATAACCCTGATGCCTTCAGGGTTATCTTCCTATCCAAAAGTAAGCAGTATTTATAATATATACACTGTTTTTTGAGGATAACAGTAGAGAAATTGTTTTCACTGAAATCTTGTTTCAGGAGTGTTAATGTGATTTAATTTTTGGATCAAATCCTCTCGATTTTAAGGTCTATTAAAAGCAATAAAAAAAGGGAACTGGCAAACCAATTCCCTTTACTCTAATTTTCTTCTGCTTAGTACACCACCAATTTCATGGTCTTAGATTTATTGCCTGCAATGAAGTCCACGAAATACACGCCTTTTGAGGAAACGTAAGACCAGGGAGAGAAGCGTATTTCCTGTTTGCCGGCTTTGTATATGCCTTGTGCGGGTCTAGCCAACAATCGTCCGGTGATGTCCCGTAGTGCGACTTCGACTTCCAGCGTTTCGGGCAGGTCAAAGCTCAGGGTCGTAAATCCGCTGGCTGGGTTTGGAAATAATCTGGCCTGATAGACATTGACGTCTTCCCAGGGTAAGCCGGCAGTGGTGTTTACGGTTATGTAGTTGGGATAGGTAATGGTGTCTATGCAGCCTGTGTTGGTGGTCACAACGAGGGTAACGGTATATAGTCCCGGATTTTGATACATATGGTTTGGAAACTGCGCGGTTGAGGTATCGCCATCGCCAAAATCCCAATACCAGGAATCACCCATGGGCATGGTTTGATCTTGGAAGTTGACTGCAAAAGGAGCCATTCCTGAGGTGGTATCACAATCAAAATTACCATGACAACATCCGGCATTTTGAAGGGTAAGAGTAATCGGAATATTCGACCAGTTGTTGGTTTCAATTTCTTCCTGGAAAAAATTCAAAGGATCCGTTATCGAAACAATGTAATAGTCTCCATTGCATATGGTAGAATCGAGAATAATTTGCTGTCCGATCAGGGATTTATCATAAATATCCATTGACCCAACAAAAATACCTTGTTCAGTTCCACAGCCTGAAACCAATCCAAAAGGAGCATTGGGAATGTCGGCCTGAGAAATTGAATTCCCGCTAGAATCTGTGCAGGCACCATAATAACTGGTACAATCGCTCAGATTTATGAGACAAAAACTAATTTTATACCCAGTTCCAACAATGGGCCACGTTGAAGGGTCATTTCCCGGACCTTTAATTCTTAAGGTATTCTCTACCCAGGATTCCACGTGCATATGACCATGCGAAGCATGATACTGCATAACTCCGGCATTTCTGTCCCAATAATAAATGCTGTCATTATCCCTGTGGTAAATTCTTTGGGTTACCCATTGTTTTGGAGGATCTCCGTTAGGGCAAAGACTGGTCGAACAGGGAACAAGCGATGTATCGCAAAAACAAGAATCAATGCCCCTAACTTCTAAAGGTCCCCAACCGATATTTGGCGTACCGGTACTGATGGAAAGTTCGCCGGTAATCTCAAGGTGATCCTGAATGACCAGTTCGGAATTGGTCATATCGGGGAAAAGGTCGCAATCGCTGCTCCCATCCGGACAGTCGCACCCAGCAGGATTAGCATAAGCACAGGTAGTATCTGGCGGATCTATTGGAGGGAAAGAATCAAAGGTGAGGACAAACCAATTGAGTGAGCCGGTATCAATAGCGGCCATATCTGTTACGCACACATGCCAAACCCCATTTGGGTCGAGACCATTGTTTAAAAGGTTTATAGATTCCTGAGGATAGTAGGAACCGATATAAGGAGGTATCCCGTATTGAATATAGCCATCCAAAGGGTCCATCTGGAAAAAGGTGGAATCATAATCATCGCCATAGCCACCGTTG
>Ga0114972_10001928_pt1 | contig 15525 bp, 19 predicted proteins | sample M_140807_EF_Meta_FD_87354 | JGI IMG/M metagenome (GOLD analysis project Ga0114972, IMG submission 87354) | Freshwater microbial communities from Lake Montjoie, Canada to study carbon cycling - M_140807_EF_MetaG | ecosystem: Environmental > Aquatic > Freshwater > Lake | place: Lake Montjoie... | reverse complement strand
GTCCTCACCCTCAGGCGAGCCAAGTTTGGCAAAATGTGGAGATAGTTACTTGACCAACCCCGAACCTTTTGTTGAGATTGCGTCTCAATCACAAACCGATGCATACCTGTTCAAAAATCACGGCCGCTGTTGCAACCTCTTTTCTCACAATCTTTTGTGAAGTCTCGGAGGCTGGACGCCGTTTCACCTATGTCTACGAGGCCAAGGTCGCCGAGAAGGGCGAAATCGAGGTCGAGAACTGGGTAACGTGGAAGTCGGGACCCGACGGCGAGAGCGGCTTCGATTTCCGCCACGAACTGGAGTTCGGCGTGACGGACCGCTTCCAGCTGGCGCTCTACGTGGCTGATTGGAAGGTCGCCGACAACATCGCGACGTACGAAAACACGGCGCTCGAGGCGATCTACCAGCTCACCGATCCGAAGACCTCTTTCCTCGGTTCCGCGCTCTACGGCGAAGTGAAACTCGGCGACGAGCAGTTCAAGCTCGAAGCGAAAGGAATTCTGCAAAAGAACATCGGCCCGCTCGTCCTCGCCTACAACGCCACGATCGAGGCCGAGTGGGAGGGAGCCAATCTCGGCAACCTCGACGAGCGTTACGGAAAACTAGAGCAAAGCGCGGGCGCGAGCTGGAAATTTTCCGACAACATCAAAGTCGGCGGCGAGTTCCAGCAGAAGTTCTATTTGAAGGACAATTGGTCTGTGCCCACGCAATCAGTCATCTACGCCGGGCCGAACATCGCGCTGGAATATGGCCGTTATTTCGCCACGTTCACCGGAATGATCCAGGCCACCGGCATTTCGGGCCAGCCCGACTTCCAGCTGCGCACGATTTTCGGCGTGGAATTCTGATCGGTGACCAGTCCCTTGTGGGCCGCCGGTTGCGTGATAAAGTAAGCGGATGAAACTCGTCCTTTCCGCCATCGTCCTGCTCGCCCTGGGTGCGGCATCCCTGCCCGCCGCGGGGCTTCCGCTGGAGAAAACATTCGTCGGTCAAAAAAAATTCCAGCAACTCATGGACCGTGGTTACGGGGCGGGTTGGGCCGAACTCCCCCTAGGCGAGCGGGTGAACAACTTCGCGCTCGCTCTGCGCGGCACCCCCTACGCGAACTACACACTCGAGTTGCATGACCGTATCGAGGCGCCTTCGGTCAACATGAACGGGATGGATTGCTGGACGCTTTTCGAGACGGCGCTCGCTATGGGACGACTCGTCGCGATGCATTCCCCACCCTACTCGCCGCAGGAAATGCTACGTCTCGTCGAACTCGACCGCTACCGCAACGGACGCTGCACGGGTCGCTTCGACTCACGTCTTCACCACCTCGAACAATGGCTGTACGACAACGAGGACCGCGGCCTGGTACGCAACATCACTCCAGCTCTCGGGGGCGTGGCTCTGCGTCGTGAGATGTCCGACATGGGCGGCCACCCCAGCCTCTACCGGCAACTCCGCGCCGACCCTTCGATGGTTCCGGAGTTCGTCCGCATCGAAAATGAACTCTCCCGGCGTGGCATCACTTACATCCCGAAGTCACGCGTTCCGAAAATAGAATCGAAACTGCGCAATGGCGACATCGTCTGCATCGTCACCACTTGGCCGGGAAGCTACACCTCGCACGTCGGCCTCGCTTCGCGCGATGACAAGGGAGTCCTGCGCTTTCTCCATGCGTCCAAGAACCACCGCGAAGTGCTACTCGATGTCCGGCTCAGCGACTACCTCAAGCAATTCAGCAAGCATGCCGGCGTATATGTCGTCCGGCCGGAGGATCTCCCGACGTCTCCCAAGACCGCGGCCAACTGACATGACCATATAGCGGCTTCCCTGCCGCCGGAATGACACCTGGTTCGTCGCCGGGGGCGGCGCTGCTACAGCGCGCAATCTCTCGTTGGTTCCAATCTACGAAGGAACCTTTTCCCCGCGCACAAGATCATCCCACGACTGCCGTTCGCGCACGAGGTCAGCTTGGTCGCCGTCGACCAGAACCTCCGCAGGCAGACGTCGCGTGTTGTAGTTCGAGGCCATAACGAATCCGTAGGCACCAGCGCTAAGCAGTGCGACATGCTCGCCCGCAGCCAACGCCGGCAAATCGCGATCCTGCGCGAAAAAGTCGCCGCTCTCGCAAACGGGTCCGACCACATCGACCGGCCCGCACGGCGCACCCGAAGCCGGTTCGCGCAAGGGAACAATCTCGTGGTGTCCCTCGTAAAGGGCCGGACGGATCAGGTCGTTCATCCCCGCATCGGTGACGATGAAAGTTTTGGCCGGGGTGCGCTTCACGTAGAGGACCGTGGCAAGCAGCACGCCGGCGTTGCCGACCAAACTGCGCCCGGGCTCGAGGAGAATTTTTAGTCCGAGACCGGCGAGCAACGGACGCACCGCCGCGGCATAATCCTCGAACCCGATGCGTTTGCCCGCCGCGGACTTCCACCAATCCGCGTGCCCGCTGGCCAGCGCCTCGCTGTAAACGATGCCCACGCCGCCCCCGATGCTGAAGAACTCGATGCCGTAGCGGGATTTGAGTTCGGTGGCGACGGGAACAATTTTTTCCAGCGCCTCGACGAAGGGCTTCGTTTCGAGGATCTGCGAGCCGATGTGGGTCTGGATACCGCGGATGACGAGATGTGGCAACTTCGCCGCCTGCTCGTAGACCCCGAGAATCCGGTCGATACCGATACCGAACTTGTTGTGGCTTTTCCCGGTTGAAATGTATTTGTGCGTCTGCGCGTCGACGTCCGGGTTGACCCGCAAGGCGACGGGCGCCTTGCGCCCGAGCGCCCCGGCCACCTCGTTGATGAATTCGAGCTCGGCCTCCGATTCGACGTTGAATGAATACACACCTTCGCGGATGGCCAGTTCGATCTCCTCTCGAGTTTTGCCCACACCGGCGAAGGTGCAGGTGTCCGCGCGTCCGCCAGCCTTGAGCACGCGGAAAAGTTCGCCGCCCGAAACGATGTCGAATCCCGCTCCCTCGCGGGACAGAAGGTCGAGCACGGCGAGGTTCGAGTTCGCCTTCATGGCGAAGCAGATCCGGTGGTCGATGCCCTCGAGGGCGCGGTCGAGGCGGCGGAAGTTTTCGCGGATCGTCGCCGCGCTGTAGACGTAGAGCGGCGTTCCGTGTCTGTCGGCCAGGGCAGTCAGCCCGACGCCGTCGCAGCAAAGCTGTCCGTTGCGGTAGGAAAAATGGTGCATGAGCGCGGAAACATTAGCCGCGCCCCGGCGCCCTGCAAAGCAGAAGCCTTACTCGCCTCCGCGGAAGCCGCGCAAAATGAGGTGATCCAAGGAGTGGCGACCCGGACCTGCGATGAACAGCGCGACGAATCCGGCCAGATAAATGAAAGCCATTTCGCCGCTACCTTCGCCGGTCAAAGCGCCGCCGTGGACGACGAAAAAGGCCACGGCCATCGTGACGACGAGAGTAATCGCGGCCAGACGCGCGGCCAAGCCGACGACTAGCAGCAAAGCGCAGAGCACCTCGGCGAATATAGCGAGGTTGAGGCTCATGGCCGGACCGACGCCGAGCGGATCAGGAAATCCCTGCGACATGCTGGCATATTTTTCCACCTTCGGCCAGCCGTGCAGGAGGAGCATGGAAAGTCCGAGCCAAACGCGGAGCACGAGAAGACCGAGACTCTTCAGGCAATCGCCTCCACCCCCCGACATCCACTGAGCATAGATTCTGGTCATCATCCCGTATATGCCGCAACGCTCTCCTCCGCCAAGAACGAACAGAGGACTTGAGCGGGCGCGGTCCGGCATCCAGCCTGATCCCGTGGCAAGAAAAACATGGCGCTGGACGCGTAGCGCCTCGGCGAAACACGAGGATGCTTGGCGCGAGAGGCTGTCCTTTCTCGGTCCGGCCAATTTCGTCGTCCACGCACGCCCGCGGTCGGGAGTGGTCAGACTCGAGGCGTATCCCGGCTCGGCGCGGACGGCGCGGCAACTGGCGGAAGTTTTCGGAGGCAAGGCAGAGCCGGTGGACACCGCCGAGATCGCGGCACGAGCCAACGCGCCGCGCCGGCCACTACGCATCGCGCGCATCCTCGGCGTAATCGACACCCACGGCGAATGGCCGGAGAAACTCGCGCAACCTCGCATCCTGCTGCGCATCGGCAGTGCCATGGCTTTCGGCACGGGAGAACACGCCACGACCTCGGCCTGTTTGCGTTTTTTGGCCGAGGAAGCAAAAGGTTGTGACCCGGGATGGAACTGCCTCGATCTCGGGACAGGATCGGGAATTCTCGCCATCGCCGCGGAAAAACTCGGAGCGAGGAAAGTGAGCGGCCTGGAATATGATCCGCGCGCTGTCCGGGCGGCGCGCGCCAACGTGGGCCGCAACAGCTGCCACCGCGTCCGGATCACAGAGGGCGATCTGCTCAAATGGCGCCCGGGCCGCACACAGCACCGGATCGTGCTGGCCAATGTCTTCAGCGAAATTCTCCGGGCAGCTGCGCCGCAAATCGTGCGGGCCGTCAACCCCGGCGGATGCCTGATTTTGTCCGGCATTCTTCGTCCGCAGGAAAACGAAGTCCTGCGCACTTTCCGGTCCCGTGGGATGAAGTTTGAACAAGCCGCGCGGCGCGGCAAATGGGTCACACTTCTTCTGCGGGCACGTTGAGTTCGTCCAGGTTGGACTGCAGCACTTCGCGCTCGGCCGTGTGGAGCCCGGGGAATTCGCCGAGGATGGCCAGCGCAGCCTCGTAATGGCGACGGGCGGTTTCCTCGTCGCCTTGCAGTTGATGGATCACGGCAAGGTGACCGAGGCTCAAGCCGACCTCGGGGTGACTCGTTCCGTAAAGGGTCTCGCGGATATGCAGGGCCTGCATTTGGGTCTGCACCGCGCCGATCAAGTCACCGCACTCCGCGAGCACCGCGCCCAGATTGCTGGCGATGAGCGCCGTCTCCTGATGGTGTTCCCCGTGGCAGCGCGCGCATTGCGCCAAGGCGCGGTGCAAAAGTTCGGCAGACTCTTCCAAATCGCCCGCCAGCTTGCGCAGCATGGCCTGATTGTTCAGGCACATAGGCACATGGTGCAACTCGCCAGCCATCATGTAGGCATCCGCCGCCTGCGCGTAGTGGGTGCAAGCCGCACAGGAACTACCGAGCAACTCCTCGACCGCCGCCATCTTCGTCGCCACCCGAGCCATCGCCGGGCAATGTCCGCGGTCTTGCAGGATGCCCAGCGACTCGTCCCAGCAGGAAAGGGCCTCGACATGATCGCCACGCGCCGCCGCCTGGTCGCCGCAGGTTTCCCGCACAACCGCCAACTCATCCCTCTCGGCCAGCGGCAGGTCCGGAATACGGACGGGGGAGGCTTGCGACATGGGACCAGCTAAGACGCTGGTGCGCCGGGAAACAATTCCCGAAACGGCCTAAAGCGCCTCCAAGAGCCGGCGGCGGTTGGCGGGGATGCGTCCCGCATGCGCTTCGATGGCCGCCACCGCGTTGTCATCGTGCCCGAACCCGAGCACCCGGCAGGCCTCCGCCTCGAAGAAGTCGAGGCTGCGGCGCGTCGGACGGTTGATGTCGAGATGCCCGAGTGCGCGCTTGAGCAGGTCGAAGAGTCCGTGCGCGGCGTGAGCGGGTTCGGAGAGCAAATCGCTCAGCTCCGCGAAATACGATGCGGCGAGCAGTCGCGCATAATCGCCGCGCAGGCCATCCCACGTCTCGAGCAGTTTGACCTCGCGCAACCCATGGAGATCCGACCTCCTCCCGGGGGCGAAGTGGATCTCCGCATGGTAAAAAAGGTCGAGCCTGCCACGCAACTTGCTATCGCTGCGTCCCGCGCCGCGCGCCGCGGTGCGGATTTTCCCGTGGTCGGGCGACAACCAGACCAGCACAAGACTCGTCTCGCCAAAACGCGAACGGCGCAGAAGGATCGCTTCCGTTGTTTCGGCAGGGGCGGACATTCAGCCGGCGGCCTCGACAAGCAACTCCTGCAGGTGCGCGTAAAAGTGTACCTTGAGCAGGGAAAGACCGTGGCGCGTGGAAAGATCAGGCGACTCCGCACCGGAAAGCTCGCGCTCGCTGAATTTGTTTTCTTCCACGATGACGAGACGCGCCTGATTGAGAACGTTGAGCCACGCGTCGGTGTTGGCGCGGGAAATCATGCAGCGTGCGGAGCCCTTCCCAGCCCCCAAGTCGCCGAGATCCCCGGACACTTTTTCCCGGCTGTCGGCGAAAAGACGCTCCAGTTCGGGGTGCACGTGCTCGCGCCAGTCTTCGATATCCTCGCCAGTGGCGTGCACGCCGTCCGCGTCGACCGGGTCCTGATAAATCCGCGCACGTGCACTCTCGTGCCGCGAGGCGGCGCGAGGCAAATCGGCGAGCAGTTCCACGAAGAGCGGATGGATGTCGCACAACTCGAAGGCGTTGGACGAGTAACGTCGGAAACGCATGGTCAAAACTCCGCCTGCTCGAGCGTGGCCAAGAGCAAGTAGCCGTGAAGTTGCTCGACGATGGACTCGGCCCTCTCGCGTTCGCCTGTCCAGACGAGGGAACGTCCCTTGTGGTGCACTTCGAGCATGTGACGCGTGGCCCTGTCGCGTGGAAAACCAAGCACACGCTGGAAGACCATCGTGACGTAGGACATCAAGTTGACCGGATCGTTGTGCACAATGACATTCCAAGGCCGCGCAATGGCATCCTCATCCCGCGTCTCAACGTCGGTGAGAACGCCCGTTTGGCTCATACCGCGACCAACTGCAGGGCGGGAGCAGTGCGGCGGCCGGCGGCTCCGAGCATTCCCGCCATGCGGTTGACTGAGATGGTCAAGCCGATCGCCGAGGCGCCGAGAACGCACTCGGCCAGAAGCAGCGAAGCCGCGACTTGCACGGCCGGCAGATGGAAAGCATGCGCCCGTGCGGCGAAGACGGTGGCAAGGTGCCCGGCCTCAGTGTTGGCCGCCGCGGTTTCGCGCAAACGGTCGAGCAACCTGGCTCCCTGCGGCGGGCGAAAATCAAGGAGAGCGCGTCGTCCGGCAGCCAAGCTCCGCTGCGAGGCGGACTCGGGCAAAGCGGCGCCAAGCGAAGCGTCGGCCCCGAGCAGTGCGGTGAAAGAGGCGGTGGCCGCGAGATGCTGCAGCGGCGGCATGGCCGGCGCAAGGATCGGCTCGTAAACGGACGCGAGCCAGTCCTGCCAATCGACCTCGAGGGTTTCCCCGCCGCGCGGCAAAAACGTGACCGCTCCGCATTCCTCGTGCGCAGGAAGGCAGAGTTCGGCCATGCGCCACAAGGCAGTGAGGTCCGCCTGTTCTTCAGGAACGCGGGGATCGGGTCCGGACATGCCGCCAAACTAGCACAGAACACGCAGGGCGCGTCGCAAAATTTTTTCCTGCATGGCACGCATCTTGGCGGCCGAGACCGCATCGGCATCCGACCACCCCGCAAGATGGAGCAATCCGTGCACGGCATAGCGCGCGACTTCCTCCGGAACAGGCAAGCCCCGCCGGCGGGCCTCGCGGCGCGCGGTTTCCGCACTGAGCACAATCTCGCCGTGCAGGAAAGTGATCACGTCGGTCGGCGTCGGGTCTGACATGAACTCGCCATGCAGAGCAGCTATGCGCCGGTCGGAGACGAGCACAACACCGATTTCATCGAGTCCGCCGATCACCGACCCACGGCACTCCGACTCACGGACCATAGGCCATGCGGCGTCAACGACAGCCCGGGCCGGGGGCAGCAAGAGTTGCTTCGCGGACACGGCCCGCTGGCGGTTCGACCAGACGAGATTGGGACCCGAAGTCATAATGACTGCTTAAGCCTCTGCCATACGCATGCCAAGGCTGAAGGGATCTGGAGAGTTTTCAGTGGTTCGGTTTTCAGTGATTCAGTGGGGCTGAGGAAGCACTGAAAACTGTAAACCGAACAACTTAAGCCGTGACAGCAGCATCCTCCCGCGGCTCCGCGTCCTCCTCGTCCTGCGGGTAAGCGATGCGGCTGTGCATCATGTTGAGGAGGGTGAAACGGAAACTGGCGGCCAGTTTTTTGATGTCAGCCAAGGTGAGAGGGCATTCGTCGAGCAATCCCTCGTCCATTTTGCGCTCGATGACTTCGTCGACCAGGTCCTCGATGCGCTGGGCCGTGGGACGCTCGAGGCTGCGCGAGGCGCTTTCCACCGCATCGGCCAGACAGACAATTCCGCTTTCCTTGGTCAGCGGGTTCGGGCCCGGATAGCGAAAGTTGTCCTCGCGCACGGCGGGCACGTCCTCGGCCCGCAGGTTCATGATTTTGCCTCCGAGGCGAGCGTCCTGCGCCTGCTGCAGGGCGCGCTGATGGAAGAAACGGACGAGCGAGTTGCCGTGGTGCTCGCGGATAACATCGACCACGCGGTCGTTGAGTTTGTTCTTGAGTGCGAGGTCGACGCCCTCTTTCACGTGCGAGACGATGATGAGGGCGCTCATGGATGGCGCGAGATCATCGTGCGGATTGGCGCTGCGCGCCATGTTCTCGGTGAAATATTCCGGCTTAACCAGCTTGCCGATGTCATGGAAATACGAGCACACGCGGCAAACCGTCGGATTTGCGCCGATCGCTTCGCCTCCCGCCTCGGCGAGATTGGCCACGGCCAAGCTATGGTGATAAGTGCCGGGCGCCTCGAGCGTCATGCGCTTGAGGAGTGGATGGTTGAGGTCCGCCGCCTCGAGCCACGAGATATCCGTGGTGATGCCGAAAATGTGCTCGAGCACAGGCAAGATGCCGCTGACCAGAATGGCCGTTCCCACTCCGACTCCGAAAGCGGCCAGCGTTTGCCATGCGACGATGGTCATGTCGAGCGCGGTGAACTGCGAAAGAATCTGCGGGAAAATCAGGCCGAAGATGGCTGAGAGAAGCCAGACAGACAGTCCGGCGTAAAGTCCGGCCCGGATCAGCTGACTGCGGCGGCGGACCTGCAGCGTGCAAAGCACGGCGACCACGCCGGATATGAGCGAAATGACGAGGAACCACGCATCAATGGTCGGCATGAGGAACGCACCCCAGAGACTGACCAGAACCGCGCCGAAAAGTCCGAGGTGCCGTCCAAGCAGCACCGAGAAAACGAGCGGCGCCAGCGCGTAGGGAATGAGCATCGGCACGAGTTGGATATCGATGCGACCCGTGTCAGCCAGAACGAGGAGCCCTTTGATCATGGCGAGCTGGGCAAGAAGGATGCCGTAGATCAGAGCGAGGCTCGAGTTGCGGTAAAATGCCTGCGGGTGGTTGACCCACAGCTGTGCGATCGAAATGCCAAAGACGAGCAGGCAGACGAGAAACTTCGTCCTCGGTGCATCCTGCGCGACCATGTCGAGCGGCGGTGATGTCGTGCCGCCAAAAACGAGCAAGGCCAGGCCCATGGCAAAGGCGGCGAAAATCACGATGCGCGGCAACCAGCCGGTCAACAAAGCGTCGCGCAAAGGACTTTCCTCGACCGTGAGGCGCGAGCGGCTGCTGGCCAGGCCTTTTTTCACCAACTGTTGGCGATGCAGGAATTTGAACATGGCGATCGTGGCGCCGGAGCGCCGCGGTCAGGGAGCATCAATGATAGTTGACCAAAGACATCGGGGCAAGGGGGTCAGGAGGCCAAAGCGGCCACACCCGGAAGTTCTTTGCCCTCAAGGAATTCCAAACTGGCTCCGCCGCCGGTCGAGCAATGGCTGACTTTGTCCGCCACGCCGAATTTCTTGGCCGCGGTCGCCGTGTCGCCGCCGCCCACCACGGTGGTCGCACCTTGGGCCGTAGCTTCGGCCACCGCCTCGGCCATGGCTTTGCTCGCGCCGCAAAATTTTTCGAACTCGAAAACCCCGGGAGGGCCGTTCCAGATGATCGTCTTGGCACGCAAAATCGCTTCGCGGTAAAGCGCGATGGATTTCGGACCAGCATCGAGACCCTCCCATCCGGCGGGAATGCCGGAAGCATCGTCGGCCGCTTTGGTATTGGCGTCGGCCGAGAACGCGTCGCCGCAAACGAAATCCACCGGGAAGATGAGGTTCACCTTGCGCTCTTTGGCTTTGGCCACCAAGTCGGCCACGATCTTGGCACCTTCCGGATCGAAAAGGCTGCCGCCGATTTCCATGCCGCCAAGGACCTTCTTGAAGGTGTAAGCCATACCGCCGCCGATGATGATTTCGTCGGCCTTCTCGAGGAGATTGTTGATGAGCGGAATTTTGTCCGCGATCTTCGCCCCGCCGAGAATGGCGAGGAGCGGACGCTGCGGATGTTCGAGCACCGCGGCGAAAGCGTTGAGTTCTTTCTCCATCAAAAAGCCGGCGGCTTTCTGCGGGAGATCGACACCGACCATCGACGAGTGTGCGCGATGCGCCGTGCCGAAGGCGTCGTTGACATAGACATCACCGAGTTTGCTCAGGCTGGCGCGGAAGGCACCAACCTTGGCCGGATCGGCTTTGACCGATGACCCGTCTTCGTTTTTCGCTTTCCCCTCCTCCTCGATGTGGAAGCGGAGATTTTCGAGCAAAACAACATCACCCGGTTGCAAAGTGGCGCAGGCTTCTTCTGCCACAGGACCACTGCATTCGGCGACGAACTTGACCTGCTTGCCGAGAAGTTTCTCCAACTCGGCGGCCACCGGCTTGAGTGTGTATTTCCCGACCTTCTGCCCGTTGGGGCGTCCGAGGTGGCTCATGAGCACGACGGAACCGCCGTGGTCGAGCACGTGTTTGATGGTTGGAAGCGCGGCGACGATGCGCTGGTTGTTGGTGATCGCGCCGGTGGTTTTGTCCTGCGGGACATTGAAGTCCACGCGGATGAGGGCGCGTTTGCCGGCGAACTGGAGGTCGCGCAGGGATTGGAATTTGGCCATGGCGGTAGAGAAGGGAACGGCGCCCGGGTTACCCCGGGCGCCGTCGCAAATTCGCTCTTTAGAGTTTGGCGGCGACTTTCTTGAGGAGGTCGACACAGCGGTTGCTGTAACCCCACTCGTTGTCATACCAGCTGACCAGCTTGAAGAAACGGCTGTTCAGCTCGATACCCGAACCGGCATCGAAGATGCTCGACGAGGTATCGTGGATGAAATCGGACGACACCACTTCGTCCGCGGTGTAGGCCAGAATGCCCTTGAGGTAGGTTTCGCTGGCTTTTTTCATGGCCGCGCAGATTTCCTTGTAGCTGGTCTCTTTCACGGTCTTGACCGTGAGGTCGACGACCGAAACGGTCGGAGTCGGCACGCGGAAGGCCATGCCGGTGAGTTTGCCTTTGATCTCGGGGATGGCCAAGCCGACGGCCTTGGCCGCGCCGGTGGTCGAAGGGATGATGTTGATCGCCGCGGCGCGTCCACCCTTCCAGTCTTTCTTGGAAGGACCATCGACGGTTTTTTGCGTCGCCGTGTAGCTGTGCACCGTGGTCATGAGACCCTCCTCGATGCCGAAGCCCTCTTTGAGCAGAACGGAGACGACCGGCGCGAGGCAGTTCGTCGTGCAGCTGGCGTTGGAAATAATGTTGTGCTTGGCCGCGTCGTATTTGTCGTCGTTGACGCCCATGACAACGGTGATGTCCTCGTCCTTGGCCGGAGCGGAAATGATCACTTTCTTGGCGCCGGCGTCGAGGTGGCCCTTGGCTTTGGACGCCTCGGTGAAGAGGCCGGTCGACTCGATGACGATGTCGACTCCGAGATCTTTCCACGGAATGGCGGCCGGACCTTCTTTCACGGCCAAGCATTTGATCTTCTGGCCGTTGACCACCAGCACGTCGTCCTCGGCGACGGAAGGCGAGGATTTCTCGCTCGAGACGGTTCCTTTGAAGGAGCCTTGGGTGGAGTCGTATTTGACGAGGTAAGCGAGGTTGTCCGCCGGAACGAGATCGTTCACCGCGACCACTTGGAAGTCCTTGCCCAGGAGCCCTTGCTCCGCGATCGCGCGGAAGACGAGGCGTCCGATGCGCCCGAAACCATTGATGCCGATTTTAGTCATGTTTTTGCCTGTTTTTTCTGTTTTTTGGATGGGTTCAGGAGGGACCCACTATTTAAGAATCCCCGCGGCCGACGGTCAATCCGCGAATGCCCCCTACTCCAGCTCGAAGTTGATGGTGACCTGATAAGCCCCTCCTGACAGAAGACCGGCGGGGGGCGGATTCACCTTCAGGACGCGGCGGGCGGCGGCCATGACACTCTCGTCCATGACCACATTGCCGGACGAGCTGACTACCTTGAAATCTGAAATCCGGCCGTCCGGCTCGATTTTGATGCGCAGGCCGGTGACGAAGTTGGCCGTGCCCGCGATGCTCGTCGGTTGGTCCCAGACGCTGAAAAAGCGGTCGTGGATGTGATCGTGAAAAACCCCGAATAGGCTGTCCCCGCTCCCGCTGGCCGCACCGGTAGCCGAACCGTTAGCCGCGCCACCAGAGGCCGCGGCGGCCGAACCTCCCGTCTTGGCTCCCACGGCCTCGGCTTTCGGCACGGAACTCTCGCTCTTCTTTTCCGCGCTCTCCGACTTTGCCGGCGATGGCTTCGGCGATGCCTTCGGGCTCGGTTTGGGCGATGCTTTAGGCGACGGCTTTGGCGAGGCCTTGGGAGAAGCTTTTGGCGATGGCTTCGGCGTCGGTTTGGGCGTGGGCTTGGGAGTTGCCTTGGGCGATGGCTTGGGCGTCGGTGTCGGTGTTGGTGTTGGTGTTGGAGTGGGTGTCGGGGTGGGCGTTGGCGTTGGCGTTGGCGTTGGCGTCGGCAGCGCGATCTCGCTCGGATTCGACGACAACTGGGAGGCTGGCACGGGCTCCGTCTCGGGCAAGGGATCGAACTTTTTCGGATCGATTGTCTCCTCCTCCGTTTCCGGCGGGAGAAAGTCGGACGTGTTCAACCACGTGACCTTCGCCTGCTGCACGCGCACCTCGCGCGTGCTCCAATAAAAAAGGAGACCGACGAGCACCCCGTGCAAAAGGGCCATAGCGACAACCGTGCGCCGGAAACGCGGTTCCCCCATGGCGGCGTCAGTCTTCCTCGGGCCGCGTCATCACGCCGACCTTCATCACGCCGGCCTTCTGGATGACATCCATCAACGAAACAAACTTCTGCACGGAAAGCTCGCGGTGCGGGCGTACCACGACGGCAGCTTGCGGATCCTCCTTGCGCAGGACGGCAAGACGTTGGCCGAGTTCGGATTCGGTCATCTGCACATCGTTGAGCTTGAGCACCTCGTTGCGGTCGAGCGAAACGATGGTCACCTTCGATGGGTCGACTTCCTTGCTCGCCGCCTGGCTCGAAGGAACGATGAGGTCCGAACTGTTCTCGAGTAGCGGCGTGGTGATCATGAAAATAATGAGCAGCACGAAGGCGAGATCGAGCAGTGGGGTGATATTGATCTCCGAGAGCGTGGAGAGCGGTTGTTTGTCAGAATAGCGCCGCATGGGAAGGTCAGCCGCCGCGGCCGAAGTTGACGTAGCGGTGCTCGAACTCCGAGGAAAGTTCCGCCGCAAAGTTGTCCGTCTGCACGATGAGCGCGCGCAGACTGGTGATGAGGAAATTGTAGCCGAACATCGCGGGGATCGCGACGAGCAGGCCGATGACCGTGGTGACGAGCGCCCCGGCCACGCCCGGCGCCATCGCGGCAAGATTGGGGGTTCCCGCGATGGCGATACCGGCGAAAGCATCCATCACGCCCCACACCGTGCCGAGCAACCCAAGAAACGGCGAACCGCTCACCGCTGTAGCGAGAATGATCATCTGGGATTCCATACGGAGCCCGGCTTCGCCCACGGCACGCTCCATCGCCACGGTCACCGCCCGCATCTGCGCGGGCGAAATTTTGTCCGCCACCTCGACGCGCGCCGCGAAGGTGTCGTCGACCTCGGACGAGCCCAGCATCTGCAGAGTTAGTTCCGCGCATCCCGCACGGTAGACCTCGAAAGCTGGCGAACCCTCGAAGCTCAAGTCGGTTTCGTAAAGCCGCAGCGGCTGACGGTCCTTGCGAAAGACGGCGAAAAAACGCTCGGTTTGCCGCTTGGCAAAGCGGATCATGCGGAACTTGGTGATGATGACGGACCAACTGAAAATCGAGGCGATAAAAAGCGCGGCAACCACGGCGTGGCCGGCAACGGTCGACTCCTGGAACGCGAAATACAGACCGTCCGCGGCGAGAAAATTCGGTAGCAAAAAGTTAGGCATGCGCTCTTGGCGCCATAGTAAGACGTGTCTCGCCGCGTGCAAGATCGCGGCATGCCTGGCACTGGCCCAAGGCGCGTCCGCGGCCGAGGGGCAGGCCTACGAGGTCTTCGCCAAAGCGCTGGCTCCCTTTGCTGCGGCGGTCTTTGGCGGCGGTGAAGGCCAGCCGGGGGCCTTCGTCGCGGAGTGCAAAGTGACCGCCGCATCGGGGAAAACCGCCGCCGCGCAGGGCATGCAACTGCGCCTCGCCCTGCAGCGTCCGGACCACCTGCGCGCCGATCTCGCCTACAATGGCCAGGTCCTCACTGCCTGCCGCGCCGGCAAGGAACTGTGGGCCGCGCCGGAAGGACCGCTGAAAACGTTGGCCCAGGCCGCAGGTATCGATACAGCCAACAGCGCGCCCGACGCAAAATCGACGCCGCTCATTCCCCTCGCCCTCGATCCGCAAATGCTCGCGTTTCTGCCGGTCGTTTTCGACGTGAAGGACCAAGGCAGCGAGGACATCGACGGCACGCCGCACCGCGTGTTGCAATTCGGCCTTCTGCCCGAACTGCGCAAAGCAATCAAAGCCGAACCCTTCGACGCGCGCGCGTGGATCGGCGGTGATTTCCGTCCGCGGCGTGTTATCGTGAGCGGCGAGGACTACTCGATCCAAGTCGATGTCGAACGCCTCACCTTCGCGCCGAGATTCCCAGACCAGGCCTGGCAACCGACGGAGGGACAGCAAGTCCTCCGGCTCCCCGCCTCCGCACTGAACGAACTCTTCGAAAAGATGCTCGAGCAAAAAATCGAGCTCCCGGTCCCCGGGAAAACGCCTTAGCGAAATTTCAGTTTTTCTGTAGGCGCGACGATGTGCGTCGCGAATCCGGCCATTCGCCGGCGAGCCACGCCGAAGACTGCACAATGGGGTGCGGGCGTCCCTCCCGTCACGACCAGACAATGGAGGTGGCGCGGCTGCGTCTTCTGAAAAACCGAGCCAAGCCGCGCCCCCATGACGGCTCCTTCTTTATCGCTCCGGCTAAGAGATTGGTGCGCTGGACCGCTTGCGACGGACCAAGCCGAGCAAGCGTTTGCGCTCGCGCCAGCCAACGACGGCAAGCAGAGCAACGACCGCAGCATAGACGCGCGGCTCGGGGATCGGAACGAGTTCGCCACTGCCGCCGATCAGCGTGCCGCCATTGATGTTCTGGTTGGCCCAATAAACCTGACCGAGTTGCACGGAGGTTAACCCGCCGGTGCCGAAGAGGATTTCGGCCACATCACTCGAGCTGTTTGCCACACCCTGCCAGTTGGTAATGGTCAGTGTGCCGGTCCACGTGATGGCCGAGCTGTTGGCGAAAGTCAGCTGGCGCAGGCCGGTGTTCCATGAACCGAGGTCGATGGTGGAACTCGCGCTCAAGGTCAGCGTGCCGAGGGTGTCAAAGAATCCGGCGGTGGAAGTGCCGG
>Ga0114972_10001927_pt1 | contig 15526 bp, 10 predicted proteins | sample M_140807_EF_Meta_FD_87354 | JGI IMG/M metagenome (GOLD analysis project Ga0114972, IMG submission 87354) | Freshwater microbial communities from Lake Montjoie, Canada to study carbon cycling - M_140807_EF_MetaG | ecosystem: Environmental > Aquatic > Freshwater > Lake | place: Lake Montjoie... | reverse complement strand
GCCTGAAAAATTCCACATTTCCCGCTTGCCTTTGCGAACCAGCGCGCCCTGGACCCGTTCAACGGGATGGATGTTTCGCCACAGGTCTGCCTCCACGAGTCTGTCCAGTTCGTCTTTGATCGACCTCATCTGCTGCCGCGGCTTTACCATTGCCCGCACAGATAGGCGAGTGCTATCGTTTCGAATTCGGCGTCATTCTCGATTTCGCGGTTTCGGTCAGTGTTTTTTTTGCGAATTTTTTTCCTATTGTTTGTATTTACATCCGTTGTTCCCGTGATACGTTGATGGCGTTCTGCAAATTGTTTTGGTACAATTCATGCTCACGAGGTTTTCCGATTCCATTCATTCAAATTGCAAGGTTGTTTCGCCCGGCTGCGTAGTTTCAATGAGATTACATTATAAATTCAATTATTCCCACATCAACCAGCCGACATCGAAGAGTCCGTGAACAAATTCCGCAAAAGCAAAGGCTTTACGCTGATCATCACCATCAGTCTGTTGGTCTTGCTGACGCTTGTCGGCATTGGGCTGCTGTCGCTTTCGGCTGTGAGCTTGCGGGCCTCATCGCAGGGCAGTGCGATGTCGGCTGCGCGCAGCAATGCGCGGATGGCATTGATGCTGGCTCTGGGGGACTTGCAAAAAACGATGGGACCGGACAAGGCGGTTTCGGCGACATCCGGAATCATCAGCGCCACTACCGCCAAGCACAACCTCACCGGGGCCTGGGCATCGTGGGATCTGAACCCCAACGCAGCCAGCCTCAACTACGCCAATGAAAAAACCACCCGGTTCCGCAAATGGCTGGTCTCGGACAAGGACTTGACGGCGACATGGGATCGCAATTATCCGACCACGCCGGCGACTTCCAAGGTCGTCGATCTCGTTGGGGCCGGATCACTGGGGGCTGGCGCTGCGGACACGGAAAAAGTCATCGCAGGCCTCGTGCCGATCGAGCGCAACGGAGTGCTGGAGGGCAATTATGCGTGGCACATCGCCGACGAAGCCGTCAAGGCCCGGATCAATTCCTATCGCGATCCCAATCAAAGTGAAACACTCGCCAAGAAGCGCGCGTTGATGTCGGGACAGCGGCCGGACGCGTCGGTGGTGACCGCGACCGATGGATCGAAGCTTTCGTTTCTCCCCACCGACCTGACTCCGGTGGAGTATGGCAAGGCTGCGGAAACATCGGGAAAATTGATCTCGCTCAATCAGGCCGACGTTCCGAGCCTGACTCCCCGGATCGGCAAATTCCGCAACGCGGTGACACCCTATTCGTTAGGATTGCTCACCAATGTGCGCAGCGGTGGTTTGCAGGAGGACCTTACTTCGTTGTTCGAGGGCACATCCCTGCCGATCAAATACAATGCGAAGCGCTTGTATGACACCACGCACAAGATCACCGGGGTTTCGGATCCCCGCTGGACGGCTCTGGCCAGCTATTACAACATTTACAAAGGCATCGCGACCCCGGATGCATCACCTACCTATTCCGGCGAGCCACCGCAAACCATTTTCACCACGGCTCATGTGGCATCGACGGGATTTTTCCCCGGCCCGGTGATTGCCCGTGCCGAGGTTCTTTTCAGCTTCGTGACAAGGGATTCGCACGCCGTATGGACCGGCGGACTGGCCAGTTATGATCCTTCGCTGAAACGCATGGGGCACCTTGTCTATACTCCGGTGGTGACCTTGTACAATCCTTACAACATCAGTTTGAAATTCGACAAACTGCAGATCGTGATCCGCAACGTGCCGATCGCATTCAAGTTTTTCGTCAACGGCAAACCACAAATGAAGGACCTGGTTTCGATCAATGAGTTGTTCGTCAACGGCGGCGAAAAGGGGGAGAAATCATTCGCGATGGACATTGCCAACTGGACTGGCTATGACGGCGGTGCAACTTCCGGACCCATCATCATGAAACCAGGTCAGACGCTGGTTTGCAGTCCCGCACTCGATCCGTCGTTGACGTTCAACAACGGACAGGGCAAGTTTTTCGACTTCCAAAACAACCTGACCGGCACCGATGTCAATGGCAATGTGACCGTGGCGATCCCCGCCAAGCCGGGATTCGCCGGGAAGTCCGTGGGTTATGATATCGACTGGCTTACCCCTTCTGAGTTTGACGATGGAATATCCAACGACAACCGATTGGGAGTGCTGGGTTTGGCCGACAACGACGATGTTGCCATCGAATTCGCGGTAAAGGTCCCGACCCGCGGCATCAAGGATCACTTCGAGGTAGGAGCCACGATCACGGTCGCAGGCAAGTCCCGTGCCTATGGCGGTTTGAATTTTCAATATGCCGACGATACCACCTTGAAAAAATATTTCAGCCAGACTTATCGATACCCGCAGTCCGGCGCATTCAAGGCCAGTTCGGCCTATCATTCGAACTCCACCTCGCTCTCGGCACAGGGCAATGTCAAGTCGTTCGCACTCTTCTCCGCCACCGCGCGCACAACCAACGGCGGAGTTTACGAAACCAATTCGCGTTCTACTACCGCAGGAGCGCTCAATGTTTTGCGCGACGGACGCCTTGCCGGCAAACCGTTCCTGCACAACAATCCTGCACGTGCGCTCGCGATGATTGACATGAAAACGGAAACGCCGGGCATGCAGTCGCACGAGCTGAATTTCCTCCAGGTCAACAACAATGTGGACGACCTGTTTGAGATCGACTCGTCCAACCGCGGCAACGTTCTGACCGGCAATACCACCACGCGCGGCATCAAGGCAGGGTCGTTTTTGGAACTGCCAACCGGTCCCATGCTCTCGCTCTCTGACTTCAGGCGATCCAATGCATTGACCACCTCGTATCTGCCGAGTTTCACACAGCCGGTGTCGAACTCGAGCGTCTCACCGCTGATGGATACCAGCAAGGTGCTGCAAACCGGGGTGATATCCTACCCCTTGCTCGACCACAGCGTGCTGGCGAACCACGCTCTCTATGACAAGTTTTATTTTTCCACCATCGCCCCCTACGGTGGAAAGTCCAGCACCGCGGTCTTCCAGGATTTCATGAATGGGAAAGCGCCGCTGCTGTCGCAGGCATACCAGCCCTATCTTCCGCAGGGCAAGTCGGTCAATGATGCGCTCGCGGAACTGCTCTCCGGCGGCAAGCCAGCCCTGGGCGGCTACTTGCTGGCTTCGCAGTACCAGATGGTCAGGGGCGCGTTCAATGTGAACTCAACTTCGGTGCAGGCATGGAAGGCGATGCTTGCGTCGATGAAAGGCCTGCAAATTCCCACCCTCTGGCCGAAAACAGCGGCGGTGGAAATGAAGAGTCTCGTCAACACAAACTCCACCCCGGTCCTGCCGATGTCACTGGTCAATGGCGGCAATGCCTCGAACGCCATTGTGAATCCCAACATGATCGACAATGCAAAAAGCAACGAGTGGAATGGCTACCGGGAGTTGAACGAAGTGGATTTGGAAAAACTCGCCACCGCCATTGTCAAACAAGTGCGCGCCCGCGGTCCGTTTCTTTCGATGTCGGAATTTGTCAACCGCCAGATCGGAGTCAATTCGACGCTCACCCGTATGGGCGCCCTGCAGGCGGGGATCGAGGACGCCGGTCTCAATGCCGCCAGCTTCGCGAGCCAGATTCCTGTTGCGGCAGCCGATGTCGCCGACCAAACGCTCTACAAACACAAAACCCCGGAAGCGGCGACCGGCAACCCCGCGGAAGGAGCTCCGGGATAGATCAACCAGGGCGACCTGATGCACATCATCGAACCCCTCGCCACCGTGCGCGCGGATACGTTCGTGATCCGCGTTTGCGGCGAGTCGCTTGATTCCTCCGGCCGTTTGCTGGCGCGCGCCTTCGCCGAGGCTGTTGTGCAACGGGTAGCCGACTATGTCAATCCGGTGGATGCCCCGACCCTGAACGTCTATGATGCCGCCACCGCAAATGCCATGAATAAATCTTTCGGTCGGCGCATCAAGCTGGTATCATTCCGCTGGCTTTCGCCGCAGGAAGTTTAACAAACCCATGAATCCATTACGCATCGCTCTTGCTCTGTCACTGATGAACCTGTCGCAGCTCTCCGCCCAGGAGGCTGACGGTGCGATCCTCATCCGCTCGGTCTATCACAATCCCATCAGCCCGGTGGCGGATCTCTACGTCGCCGACAAGTCGGGCGCCATGGTGAAATTGAATCTTGTGGTGGAAGGTCTGGGCGCGCCGCAGGTGGCGCTCACGACCAATGGCACGCTGATGTTGTTTACCCAGCCGAATGTGGATCCGAAAAACCCCTCGGCTTCGCTCGCCGCCACCTGCAAGGTTCCCGCCCAGATCAAACAAGCCGACTTGTGCATTTTTCCCGCCCCGGAAAATACCAAACCGCCCTACCGCGTGGTGCTGATCGATGATGCCCCGAACGTCTTCCGGAAAGGGCAGTCGCGGGTGATCAACCTCACCGCAGTCGAGATCGCCCTGCAGGCCGGTGAACACAAATTGCCGCTGCCCTCGGGAAAAATCACCGAGGTTCCCGCCGTGACCAAGGTCAACGAATACAACATGGCGCAAACCAATTTTTACTACAAGCAGGCCGATGAATGGGTGGCGTTCACCGAACGACAATTGCAGTATCTCGAGACAACACGGCGGATTTTTCTCGTCCACCTCACTCCGGGTTCGACCGAACCGGTCGTGAGAACCATCGTCGACACCACCCCGGAAGTCCCCATCAACAAGGGCAAGTGAGCCGGGCTCGTTCGAAGCTCGTCCGGTGCGGATTCTCTCAATCTGGAGGGAAATCGCCCGAACTCCATTCCGAAGCACAATGCAGGGTTTGAATGCATTGCTGAAGTGTGGAGAGACGAACATGGAGCAGGAATGTGAAGGATGTGGTGACCACGATAAGCAAGGGGCGGCAGGCCATTTTTCGCATCACAGGGCCGGGAAAACATTTTTCGCGACAAAGCCGGGATAGCGGCGTTATTATAGTGACGAAGAAGATGCGTAACGGGCGGACGGTATTGTGGTTGCTGGTGGTTCTGGTCGTGGCCCTGGGCTGCGGATGGTTCATGGGGCGATCCACATGGACTGGTCCCGCGAAAAGCAAGCCTGCCGCGGCAGAGTTTGACGAATCCACGGCGAATGTGCCAGAGTGGGGCAAACTCGGGACATCAAATGAACGCAAGGCTTCGTTTCGTCTGGACGACGACGCATTGCAGGCCGGGGCGCTGTCGGGCCAACGCACTCTGCGGTTCAACTCGCTCGATGACCTTGAGGCATTTTTGAAACGGGCGGGGGACCGCATCCGGGTCATGGGTCGCGTGGACGGTCTCAAGGCGCTGCGTGTCTCGTTTCTCGATCCCGCTGATTTCAATTCGTTGCTCGACGGCACCGAGGAACAGGGCTTCATTTATCCCGCCTACACCCCCAATCCCAGTGGCGGTGTGGTGCAGGACAATGCCGTGCCGCTTGGCAACAATTTGTTGGCCTGGCTGGGACTGAAGTCGGCGGACCTGACTCTGGGAAGCGGGGTGAAAATTGCATTGCTCGACACCGGGGTCGTGCCTCATCCCGCTTTCGGTTCTGCGATTGAAAACGTCATGATCGTCCCTGGCGCGGAGAATTTCGAAGGCTGGAATGGTCACGGCACTGCGACGGCTTCCCTGATTCTCGGAAATTCGCTGAGCATTCCCGGCGCGGCACCCGGGGCGCAGTTGACTTCGTATCGAATCGCCGACGACAACGGCACGTCCGACAGTTGGCTGATGGCGCAGGCAATCGTGCAGGCCGCCGATGCCGGTGCGCAGATCATTTCGATCTCGATGGGTTCCTATGGCGACAGTTCGCTGTTGCGCGATGCGGTGTTTTACGCCCAACAAAAAAACGCCGTGGTGGTGGCTTCCAGTGGCAATGATGGCTATACGCAGTCCGCGTATCCGGCGGGATATCCCGGAGTGATTTCGGCGGTGGCGGTGGATGCCGAAAACAACCACCTGCTGTTTTCCAATCAGGCGAGCAACACCGCGCTGTCGGCTCCCGGCTGGGGAGTGAACGCGGCTTATCCCGGCGATGCCATCGTTTCATTCAATGGCACCAGTGCCTCCGCGCCGATCATTGCGGGGTCGATCGCGGCAGTGATGTCCTCTCACAATCTCAGCGCATCGCAGGCCGTGGCGATGATCTATCAATATACCAACGAAACCGGTGCCGCCGGTGCCGATCCGCTCACGGGGGCTGGAGCGGTGAATCTCGGTCGCATCCTGCAAAGCGACAGCGGCAACATCCAGGATGCCGCGGTGGCTTCGCACTTCATCACACCGCCCGCCGAGGGCGTTTCCGCTTCCGTGCAGATAAACATTCAGAACCAGGGCACCTCTTTGTTGTTGAACGTTCCGGTCACGGTGACCACGCCGTCGGGCACCACCGATCTAACGGTTCCTTCGCTGGCTCCCGGTGCGGTGAAAAGCTTCAACCTGTCGCTGCCGAACAGCGCATTCAAAAATGGTGCCTCAGTCACCGTGTCATCTCACATCAACGGTTCCGACGCGGTGCTGTACAACAACCAGCGCAGCACTACCTACAGTCCGCCGCCGGCTCCTTGAGTTGCGGGTGGCCTCGGGTTACTTCGCTTCCCGACCGGGCAGCGGACCCCAGACTTCCTCAAGCATTGTGAAGATCTCCGGTTCATCACGCTTCAGTTCGCCGGTGACGAAGGGATAGAAGTCGTTCGACCCGAAATAACTCTCGGTCATTTCCGCGAAGAATTCCATTTGATTGGTGAGGCCGTAATGCTCGCGCATGTTGCCGGGGCTGGTCATCACTGATTTATATTTCCCGCTGTCGCAGAATTTTTTCCACGCGGCGAGCACCTTGGGATTGTCGAATCCCAACACCTGGTCGTGGTAGGCGTGGGCCAGTTCGTGGAGAATCACCCAGGGCATGCGGTGGATGTCGAAGGGCGACAGGAAATCCGCTGTCGATGGGATTTGTACGCAGCGGGCCACGTTTTCGCTATAGCCATTCTCCTTCAACCAACCAGCCTCGGGATGATACTGCATCGACTTCATGTCGGCGTAGTCGTAGTCGAGTTCGATGGTCACCGCACGCAGCTTGGCGAGCGGTTTTTCGGAAACGACAAAGGTGATCGCGACCAGGCGCGAGGTGAGCAGCTTCAGGGCTTTTTCGCCTTCGGCAGCGTGAGCGCCTCCGGGAAGAAGGCGGTTGTCGATGCGGATATTCCAGCCCTCGATGTCGCGCGATGTGAACTGCTTGGGCAGTCCTTCTTTTTCAGCGGCGAAAATCACGGGGCAAAACAGGGTGAGCAGGGCAATAATGATTTTTTTCATGATGCGGCGATTGGTTGGTGGATCAATGACGCGCCGAAAGTCGCACAGACCCGGTGCCCTGCAAAGGACTATTTCTGACAGGTGAGAAAAACTCACATTCCTTGTCCGATGTTGTCCGATTTGATTCGCAATGAATGCTTGATTGGCAGTGTCGGCTGTGTCAGGAGGGGCGCGTGCAAAACGATGTCAGAGCCGTGCTCCAATACGTGCCGCAATTCCGCGGGCGTTTGTTTGTCGTGCTGATCGAAGCCGGGAAGCTGCCGGAATCGGCGGTTGCCGAATGTTTGCTCGACCTCGCCGCGCTGGAGGATGTCGGTGTGAAACTGGTGTTGGTCGTGCTTGGCGGTGATGTGAAGGATTTTTACGACTGGGGATTGGAATGCGAAATCAAGGTCGCGCGGACCAGGCATCCGCTGGACAGCGGACTGCTGTCGGCGGAGACGCTCGAAATCCTCGCGCGCGGGCAAGTGCCGGTGGTTGATGGAACGGGACACGGGCCGTTCGACGATGTCATTGTGGCTTTTGCCCTGAAACTCAGCGCGACAAAGCTGATCGCCCTGTTGGAAAAGGGGGTTCTGGTCGACGGGGCGCCGATTCATGCGTTGCGTGCGGCTGATGCGGCAGTCGTGGCGGGCGGCGAGGGAGTTGTCGGAGTGGATTTATTGCTCGCCGCAGCGAAAGCCTGCCAGCAAGGGTTGTCGCGGGTGCACGTGCTCGATGGCATGCGGCAGGGCGTGCTGGTCGACGAGTTGTTCTCTAACGAAGGTGTGGGCACCATGGTGCATGCCGACAGCTATCGCATCATCCGCGCGTTGATTTCCGAGGACATTCCGGAACTGCTGGGCATGATCGGTCGCTCGGTGCGCCGCAGTTTTCTGGTGCCTCGCAACTATGAGGAGATCGAAGCGCGGATCGAGGATTACCATGTCATGCTCATTGATGACAACGTCGTCGGCTGCGTCGCCCTGCACGAGTATCCCGCTGAGAATAGTGCGGAGATTGCCTGCTTGTATGTCAAACAATATCACGAGGGCAGGGGATATGGTGCCGATCTCGTGCGTTATGCGGAAAAAATCGCCGTCGAGCGCGGCGTGCCGCGGGTCTTCGCCCTGACCAATCGGGCGGCGGATTTCTTCCGAGAGCGCATGGGCTACAGCGCAGCGCAGGCGGAGGCGTTGCCCGAAGCGCGGCGAATTTTGTTAGAACAAAGCGGGCGTGGATCACAGGTTTTTGTCAAGCGGCTGGATGCATGAAATTTTTCGCTGCGGAATGGGCTTGCCAGAAGTCTGGCAATGGGCGAGAACAACCCCGCTGATGAGGATGACACGCGGCATTATGATACTCTGTTTCGCTCTGGCCGTGGTGGGTTGTCAGCGCGAAACCCAAGTGCAGAAGGCGAATCGCGAGAAAATCCTGCTGGTCTCGAATGGCGGCGACCCGAAATCACTGGACCTGCAGTTGGTCACCGGCGTGATCGAAGCCAAGGTGATCGGCAGTTTGTTTGAAGGTCTGGTAGCCGACAGTCCTGACAGCGACACCAAAATGTTGCCGGGTGCGGCGGAAAAATGGGAGCACAATGCGGACTTCACCGCCTGGACATTCCATCTGCGCAAGGGTGCAACGTGGTCGGATGGCGTGGATCTCACCGCGCATGATTTCATTTTCGCCTATCACCGGATGCTCCATCCCGACCTTGCCGCACCGTATGTCGAGATGCTGTATTTTTTGAAAAACGCGAAGGAATACAACCAGAACATGCGTTGCCAGTTGCTCGCCCGCGCGGGAGTGGTCAATGGTGTCACGGCGGAAATGGCCGCCACAGTCAATGCAGCGGGCGATGCCGCAATTGACATTGCGGATCTCGGCAAGTCGCCCGACTGGAAGAAGTTGTCGGCTGAGGAACGCAAGCGCTATGTCGCCAACAAGGGTCTCGACAAACTCGAACGTCCGGCCCTGCGCTGGATCCTGGAAGATCCCGGCAACCGGTTTCCCTGGCCTGAGGCTTTTGCGGACGAGAGCCGTCGCGCCCTGTTGACCGTTCTGGCCGGAAAGGCCGGTGACTCCTCAATCAGCCCTCCCGCACCCGCCGTGGATTTGTTCGAGCTTGCCGACATTGGCGTTCGCGTGGAGGACGATTACACTCTGCAGTTCACCTTGAAAGAACCCGTGCCGTATCTGCCCGATGTCACAAGGCACTACACCTGGTTTCCCATACCCAAACATGTGGTGCTGAGTTACGGCGGCATCTGTGATCGTGCGAATCCCTGGACCGAGGAAGGCAAAATTGTCGGCAATGGTGCCTTTGTTTTGAAAAGCTGGCGACTCAATGATTACATTCTAGTTACCAAGAACCCCCGCTACTGGGATGCGGCCAACGTGCAGATCAACGGCGTGAAGTTTCTGCCGATCGAAAACTTCTACACCGAGACGCGGGCTTTCCTGGCCGGGCAGGTTCACACGACCTATCAAATTCCGCCGGATCTGATTCCCAAGATGAAGGCCGAGTTTCCGCAGTATCTGCGCATGGAACCCTATGTCGGCTCGCGCTTCATGCGCATGAATGTGACCCGTCCCGGGCTTGACAATGTGAAAGTGCGTCAGGCGATGTCGCTCGCCATCGACCGCAAGACACTTTGCGACACCGTTTTGCTGGGATTCGCTCCGACCACCTCGTTGTCGCCTAACATGGGTGACTACAAACCTGCTCCGGTCCTTTCCTTTGATCCCGAAAAAGCCCGCGCGCTGCTGGCCGAGGCGGGTTATCCCGGCGGCAAGGGTTTTCCGCGCTATGCGATCCTGATGTCCTCCGGCGGCACCAGGGCGACCACCGAGGCGATTCAGGCGATGTGGAAACAGAATCTGAACATTCTCGTCGACATCAAGGCGATGGACTGGGGATCCTACACATCCGCGCAGCAGAAACTGGAATTTGACATCTCGATCGCGGGCTGGAGCGGCGACTATCTCGATCCCACCACCTTCCTGCTGATGTGGACCAAGGGCAACGGCAACAACAACACCGGCTGGTCGAGTGAGACATTTGAAAAAATGCTCGATGAAGCCGCGCACAACCCCGACACCGCCAAGCGGTTGCGCATATTCGAGAAGGCGGAAAAGCTGCTGATGGACGAACAGCCGATCATGCCTTTCGCCTGGCAGGCCCGCAACTATCTACACGACCCCGGCGTCAAGGGCTGGCATGCTTTGTTGTTAGACAATCATCCCTGGTCCGCCGTTCGCTTCGAAAGCGATGCTCCTCCGCCATGATCCGTATTTTATTTCATCGACTGATCCAAGGAGTGGTGGTGCTGTTCGTGCTCTACTCGCTGACCTTTTTCATGCTCAAGGCGCTGCCCTATGGGCCGTTCCAGGCCGACAAGGCGATGCCCGAGCATGTCAGGGCCAAGCTGATGGAACAGGTCGGTCTGAACCAACCCTGGTACATTCAGTATATTCGGCCGCTGAAAGCGATGTTGATGCATGCCGACCTCGGAGTATCCACCCGCCTCGAAGGCCGGCCGGTGATCGATATTCTGCAACAGGCGTTTCCGGTGTCGTTCCAACTCGGCGTGCTGGCCATGTCTATCGCGGTGACGGTCGGCATTCCCGCTGGAGTGGTTTCGGCTTGGCGCAAAAACAGCATGACGGATTTCACGGTGATGGCGGTTGCGATGATCGGCCTATGCCTGCCGTCGTTCGTCATCGGCCCGATTCTTGCGGAATTTTTCGGCCGGAAATGGCAACTGTTGCCGGTAATGGGATGGGAGACTAGTTCGCCCTCGACCTGGGTGCTGCCGGTCGCGACTTTGGGTCTGGTGTACGCCGCCTATCTGGCCCGGCTCACAAGGGCAGGCATGCTCGATGTGTTGTCGCAAGATTTTGTTAGAACGGCGCAAGCCAAGGGAGTGCCGATGACAAAAATCCTGATCAAACATTGTCTGCGCGGAGGCTTGATTCCCGCCGCGGCATTCATCGGTCCCGCATTTGCCGGCATCGTGTCCGGATCGCTGGTGATCGAGGCGGTGTTCCAAATCCCCGGCCTGGGCCGTCATTTCATCAAGGCGATCGAAACCGATGACATCAATGTCATCATGGGGATCGTGCTGTTGTATGGCTCGCTGATCGTTCTTGGCAACATGGCCTCCGACTTTCTCATCGGCTGGCTCAACCCGCGCGCCCGTTCCACTTCCTGACCCGTCATGTCTCTCGTCGCACAAAAAGGATCATCGCTCAGGGCCGACGCCATGCATCGCCTGCGCAGAAACCGTGCCGCCGTGATCGGCATGTACCTGCTTGCCCTGATCGTCGCCGCCTGTGTGATTCTGCCCTTCACTCCCTGGCTGCCTGATCCCAACAGCACGAATCTGTTAGGGAAAAACATGCCACCGGGCGGGGAACATCTTTTCGGCACCGATCACCTCGGCCGCGATATTTTTTCGCGTGTGTTTTTCGGCGGGCGCATTTCCATTGCCGTGGCGGTGCTGGCGACATTCGTGTCCGTGAGCATCGGGGTCACCTATGGCTCCATCGCCGGGTATGCGGGCAGCAAGGTCGACGCGATGATGATGCGGGTGGTCGATGTTCTCTACGGCCTGCCGTTTCTGGTGATGGTGATCCTGCTCGGCAAGATGCTGGAGGTGGTGACGCAGGCGCTGTCCGATCTGATCATTGAGTTTTTCAGAACGCCCGCCTCCACAGAGGAGTCGATCAACAGCGTGCGCACGGCGGTTGAACCGCTGGTTTCCCTGGGTCCGCTGTTTCTCGCGATCGGAGCAATTTCCTGGCTGACGATCTCGCGCATCGTTCGCGCGCAGGTGCAGGGCGTGAAAAAACTCGAATACATCGAGGCGGCGCGCTCGCTGGGACTGTCGCACTTCACGATTTTATTCCGCCACATTCTGCCGAATTGTATCGGTCCGATCATCGTTTACACGACACTTACGATTCCCGGGGTGATGCTGTTTGAAGCCGTCTTGTCCTTCCTTGGTCTCGGATTGAAGCCGCCTAACAGCTCCTGGGGTGTGCTGATCAAGGAAGGCTCTGACATGATGCTCACCAATCCCTGGCTGCTGCTGTTCCCGAGTTTGTTTTTTTCGGTGACGTTGCTGTCCTTGAATTTCCTCGGTGACGGCTTGCGCGATGCCCTGGATCCCAAGTCGTCGAAAGACTGAGTTGCGGCTCAGGGATTGACCGTGCTTTGCAGTTGGAGAAAACCCCGCTGACCGGAGACCGGCAGCAAGGCGTGGGCCCGACCATCGGTTCCGGTTGTAGGCAAAACGGCAAAAGGTGTGAAGGGAGCGTTCAGTGATGTCGCGGAGGCGGGTCTTAGGGTGTAACGCGTGGAAACCGGCAGGCGGATCGGATAGGCGAGTTCGAGCGCGGAACCGCCGCCATTGGGCACCACAGAGGATGAAATCAGCCGGGAGTCGTGCAGTCTGGGATTAAGTCCTGTCGCGAATTCCACCGATGCGGAAACGCCGTCTCCATCCGAGTCATTGGATCCCGGCAATCCTGTCAGACCGAAGCAACTCATCCAGGTGGCGAATGGCATATCGATCGCCGCGGCGGATTTTCCCAGCAGTCCGGAGAGAATTTCGGTGGCACTCAGCGGCGCGATGCCGGTGCCGTAGCGGGCATTGAACGCATGGATGATTTCATTGGCCACCAGCGCCTGGGCGTTTGTGTTCGGATGAAAATTCGCGCTGTATTGGCCGTTCAGCCACACATAGTTCAAGTCGCCCGTCGTTGATCCGGTATTGAAAAACGTCATGCCGTGGATGCACAACGGCGCTGTTCCCAGCAGGGACAGGGTTGGCGTGAAGATGTCCGCATAGCCGAGACCGCGCGCAGTGGCGAGTCCCGCAAGTTGCTGGTTGAGGTCGAGCAATACGCTGGTGACCCGCGCGGTTTTGACCGGATCGGTCGGCCAGCTGCTTTTGACATCCGGTGTGATGCCGATGTGGGGGACGTTGACCACGACGATCTGGATGTTTGGATTGAGCACCCGCATGCGATCAAGAATGGCAGCCGCATCGCTGATGAAATCGGCGACGAATGTTCCCGGCGCACCACCATTGTAGATGTTGCCATACACCTCGCGCAGGTCGTTGCCGCCGATGAAAAACACCAGCCGTTCCGCGCTGTTCCGCACCTGGTTCTCAAGATCCCCGAGCTGGAAGGCCGTGGCTTGATTGAGTGTCGACAGCGAGAGCAGCAACGACAGGTCGGGGTCCGCTCCGATCAGATCGCTGAACGTCGATTCCCCGGCGACAAAGCTGCGCAGTTGTTCGATCTTGAGCCCAGGCAGCGCCCAGTTGTATTCATGACGGAACAACAGCGTTTTTGACAACAACCGGTAAGTGCTGCGTGTTCCGATGTCAAATCGCTGATTCCGGAAGCTGGTATTGTTGAGTATTTCCACCCAATTCCGCACGCTGAGCCCGAAATTGTCACCGAAAGACCCGAAAAAAGGAGCCGACACCCGGAAACCGAACTCCGCCTCGTAGGCAAAGGTAAGCGAATCACCGAGCGTCACGCACTGTTCGGCGGCCGAGACCGGAGTGGCCTGGAGAAAGAACCCGACAAACAGGGGGGCGAAAAGTTTTTTCATGAACTGAAATTTCTGGCCTGAATAGCCGGTCATACATCAGCGTCGAGCAAAGAATGGGCGGTTTTTTTCTCTTCTTGAATTCCGGCGACGATGCCCGCGGGCAGGCCAAAACCAAAACCACAGACATGGCCGATTACGTCGGTGTGAGGGTCCTGGCTGGCTCCGAGCATGCCAAGCAGCACCATGCCAGCCATGAACGGCGTGAGAATTCTGAGCCAAGTCAGGTGCGGACGGGAGGGGAGTGACTCGGCGATGCCCAGTCCCGAGAGGATGCCCAGGGCGGCGAAAACCGACGTGGACGCCCCGATCGAACTGAAATGATCCGGATAGTAGGACCAGCTGGTAAGTGCGTTTCCCAGCGTGCCGCAGAGCAGGGTCAAGCCCCAGCCCTTGAAGGGACCGATGGAGCGAACCACAAAAGTGATGAACGCGGCACCCACCAGCAAATTGCCGGTCAAGTGCATCAGATCGCCGTGCAGGAACAGCGCGGTGAATGGCCGCCACCATTCTCCGTGTTGGAACAAGCCCACGCTCGATGAGCTCGCCCGCTCGATGAGTGCATCATCGACACCCTGCCAGTAATACACGGCGACCAACAGCAACATCCAGTAGCCGCAAAGCAGCCAGCCAGGCGAGTAGCGGCTCCATGGTTTTCTCGTCGATACGATTTTGTCAGGCAACGAACTTTCCGCCGCATAGGCATCCAGTTCCACGGCAATGCGCGGTGCCGGGTGCACTTCGGCCTGAAGTTGGAATTCTTTGCGGTCCGCGCTCGCCTCTACCCGGCAGGCCTCGCCCATCGCCAGAATCACCAGACCGTGGTCGTTCGCTTCCCGCAATGTCGGATATTGCCCAACCAGAACCCAGCTCTCCCATTCGGAGTCCTCGGCCTGTTCGGCATCGTCTTGTTGTCTCAATTCCTTCATGATGACCGTGCTTCACCGGGTTCTCGCAAACTGCCGGGGATTGATCCTTACCATCCACGGAAAATCGTTTTCGTCAACAGGCGATTTCCGGCCGCGTGACAACGGAGTTCACTGCGGACAAGAAAAAAACCGGCGACGAAAGCTTGTCATAAAAGCAGGAACCCATCATGGTTTGCGCATGGATTTGTCCGAATTCGCCACTCGATACATCGTCAAGCCCGGAGCAAAACCGGACTTGAGCAAGATCGATCCGGATGAGATCAAATGGGTCCCGCCGAGGGATCGGCACCGCGGCGAGCGGCTGTTCGAAAAGCTGCGCGACGAAATCCAGGCCCTGCAGAAGGTGTTGTATGCCGAGAGCAAACACCGCATCCTGATCATACTGCAGGCGATGGACACCGGCGGCAAGGATGGATGCGTAAAGCACGTTTTTTCGCGCGTCGACCCACAGGGGATTTTTGTGAAGTCGTTCAAGAAACCGACCAGCGATGACCTCGCGCACGACTTTTTGTGGCGGGTGCATCCGCATGTTCCCGGCAATGGTGACATCGTGGTGTTCAATCGCAGCCACTACGAGGACATCATCGCCGTTCGCGTGAAAAAACTGCGCGGCGAAGATGTCTGGAAAAAACGCTACCAGCACGTCGTTGATTTTGAAAAAATGCTGACTGACGAGGGGACG
>Ga0114972_10001925_pt1 | contig 15528 bp, 11 predicted proteins | sample M_140807_EF_Meta_FD_87354 | JGI IMG/M metagenome (GOLD analysis project Ga0114972, IMG submission 87354) | Freshwater microbial communities from Lake Montjoie, Canada to study carbon cycling - M_140807_EF_MetaG | ecosystem: Environmental > Aquatic > Freshwater > Lake | place: Lake Montjoie... | reverse complement strand
GACGGTCATTGAATACCTGGAGTTCTTCGCCGCTGCGTATCGAATCGGCCCTCAGGCTAGGCGCAAGCGATGCAATGAAATGCTCGACATCGTGGACTTGGACTTCAAGCGTGACGCTTACGCGAACACCCTCTCACGCGGTCAGACTCAGAGATTGGGGTTGGCTAGAACGCTGCTTCATGACCCTGCCGTCTTGCTCCTGGACGAACCTCTAAGCGGTTTGGATCCTCGGGCGCGTATCGAGATGCGTGCGTTGATGCGACGACTGGGGGCTATGGGTAAGACGATCATTGTCAGTAGCCACATCTTGCCTGAGCTGGCCGATGTATGCAACAAGGTTGGGATTATCGACTCGGGTAAGATGATCGCTAGCGACGATGTGTCATCGATAATCAAGCGTGTAAGCCCCAACACCACCATTCTTATCGATCTGGTCAAGGCTCAGGATTCGGCCAAGGCGATCGATTTGATCTCCCCGCTGCCGATGGTCGAGCGAGTCGCCCTCGACGGAGCCAAGCTCCGAGTGACACTCAAAGCCGATGTTGAAGATTATTCGTCGCTGAGCATGCTGCTTGCAACTCAAGGGATCCCATTCACCAAATTCGCGGCCGAGGAGATCAACCTCGAGTCTGCCTTTATGGCCTTCACCAAGGGAGCGGGAGCCAAAATCTAATGGGGGTATGGCTACGCAAAATGTTCCAGCACGAGGATTGGCTGGTCATTGCATTGGGAGGGCTAGTTCTGTGCGCTTGCACTTGGATGGTCCAAGGGCAGACCGATGCGTCCTCGGTGGGTAAGCCCAAGGTGATCAATCACCTCAAGGGAAAAATCGCCAAACTAGAGCCGTGGGTCGATAACCCGATCCGATCGGTTGTATCGGATGGCGTCGTATCTGGTGACGTTGTATCTGGTGAAAAAAAAGAGAAGAAACAGTACCAGCACCTACCTGCCCTGGTGTTCACCTGGTCGGTGCTTGGGATCCTGTTGGTTCCGGTAGCACTATGGAAGGGACTTCGGCCAGCCGAGTATTGGATCGGTTACTTGCTCCTGTCATCGCTCGGGACGCTGGCGTTTGTGATGGCGAGCCAGAAGGTGATCAAGGACTACAACTACGAGTATGTGCTTTGGGCCTTGCTTTTGGGGCTGCTCATCAGCAATACCGTAGGAGTCCCTCGCTTGATTCGCCCGATGCTCATCGGAGATACGATCATCAAATTGGGATTGGTTTTGCTCGGGTCCGAGGTGCTCTTTAGCAAGCTCGTGGCGCTTGGGATGCCTGGTATTTTGACCTCTTGGATTGTCACACCCGTGGTCTTGATCACCACGTATTGGTTTGGTCAAAGGGTGTTGAAGATGGAGTCGCCGAGTTTGAACATGGTGATTTCGGCCGATATGTCTGTGTGTGGGGTATCGGCAGCCATTGCGACCGGGGCGGCTTGCCGAGCCAAGCGTGAGGAGGTTTCCTATGCGATCGGCATATCCTTGTTATTTACCTCTTTGATGATGGTTGTCCAGCCGCAGTTTGTTTTGTGGAGCGGGATGGACAAGAACGTGGGTGCGGCATGGATGGGCGGGACGATCGACTCGACAGGAGCCGTGGCCGCCGCCGGTGCCTTGCTAGGCAAAGAAGCCGAAACGATCGCCACGACCGTCAAGATGATTCAAAACGTGTTGATCGGTGTGATCGCATTTGCCGTGGCTTGTTATTGGAGCCTGCGTTTTGGAGACCAGCCTGGAGGGACTCGGATAGGAGTTGGAGAGATTTGGAGAAGGTTTCCCAAGTTTGCTTTGGGGTTTTTAGCAGCCTCTCTGGCGTTTTCGTTTCTTTTGCCGGCGCTCGGGACACCGACAGCGGCGATCGATACGGTTACCAAGGACACCGTAACGCCACTTCGAAGCTGGCTGTTTTGTTTGGCGTTTGTTGCGTTTGGATTGGAGACAAATTTCCGGGAGCTTGGCAAGTACCTCAAAGAGGGCAAGCCCCTGATGTTGTATGTCTTAGGGCAAGCTTGGAGCTTGATCCTTTCTCTGCTGATGGCTTACTTGATGTTTGGCGTGTTGTACGCCGACAAGGTCAAAGAGATTCTCGCCAAGTGAGACAAGGGGTGGAGCATGCGATGGGTCAAGCTCCTGGGTGGCTGCATGCTACTGGCTTTTGTATGGCTATGGATTTTACCCCGCATCGCCGAGACTTCGTCGGTACGCAAGCACATGCTATTGCTTGAAGAACGCAACATCAATGCAGGGGCGATGTTCTATACCGAGGTCCAAGAGAATCGCTAGGGCAGGATTGATCGGTCAAGTGTTGACCGATCTCCACCGCGAAACGAGCGAAGCTCTAGTTGTCCAATGGTCAATGGAGTGAGTTGTGTGTTAGTAGCGAAGCAAGGCTGCTACGGGCCCGCTGCATGGCATTTGGTCCGCTGGGACGGCATGAACTTTGCCGCCGTGCAGGAGTGTCTCCGCAGCGGCGCTGTCGAGCAGGTCATCGTCCCCGGATTGAAGTTCGTCGTGGCTGGCGCAGACTTGTCCTAGTTGGTCGCATTTACCCCACAGGTGTGTGTTGATGTCGACAAACATTGTGTCCACTCGACCATCGAATGCAGCCTTGATCGCGGTTTGAGGATCGGAAGTGGCAAGATCGGTTTTCGAGAGATCCTGAAATTTCTGAGTCGCGAGGATTTGAGCTCTTTGCAGCCAAGGGTGCACCAGAGGCCAGGCTCTCTGATGCAGTTGAGACATCGTCGAATGGTCCCAATTTCCATGTATTTCGGCATCGACCACATGGGGATAGCTCAGCGCCTTGCGAAAGATCGGAAGTAGATAATCGACGCCTGCCAAAACAATCGGTAGTTGCTGGTGCCCAAGTATGGGCGAAAGGATTTGATCGATCTGATTGAAAAACAAGGTCAGCTCGGACTTGTGAGTTTCCTTGGCCCCTCCGTGTCCATGAAACACTGAGGCTTGCTTACCCTTGCCCCACTGGTTGGCAAGGTGTTGTTGTTGGCCACGATCAGCACCTTCGATGTTCAGTGTTTCTTCAAGACGTTGTGGCAAATCGGTGACATCAACTTTTTCGATCTTGAACTCGGTGGCTTCATAGAGAGACACCTGATGTTGACTAACTGCCAAAACAAAAAACCGTTGGTTTTCCGATGCGAGTCGGATCAGTGGTTTCACATAAAACCGATGGTTGACCAAAGCCAATTCCTCCAGGGGCATAGGCAAGCGAAAGCGTTGTAGCGACCCGGATTGAAGAAAGAACGCCAGCCCTAGGCTTCGATTCTCCCAAAAATCGACATCGGACACCGACTCGCGGATAGGCGCGAGCCATTCGCGGGCTTGGCTGGGCCGCAACCAGCCATTGGAGAGCGACTCTTGTGCTAGGTCTACTAGATTGCCCAGTCGCAGAGCGTCTTGCTGTTGGTCCGGTCCGCCGACGTGCGTAGGCATCATGATTGTCACGCAGGGACCATGATTCGATTGCATCAAACGCGTAAGATCCGAAATCAAAAAAGTGTCCATCGCAGGCTCCCGGGTAGGTAAAGAAAAAGAATTCGTCAGGTGTTTTGCGGTCGAAAGTCCGGTTTTTAATACTCAGCTTCGCGGTACTCGAACTCGAACTCGAAAAGTCTGAATCGCTCCGAGGATCCTTAGCAAGACTGAATCAGTTTGGACAAGTCCCGCAATAGGAAGGGTTTGCGCAGGTAAGCTCGAACCGGCGGTAGGTTCTCGGAGGTTGGTTTCCCATCAACCCTTTCAGCGGTCAGCAGAACGACGTCTGGGGACGCGAAGGGGAAGTCCTGTTGTAAGCATTCCAAAACCCCGTCGTCGCCACCCCAGGGTAGTTCATGTTCAATGACCAGAATATCTGGCATTTCCTTACGGATCGCATCGATACACTGCAGGCCATTGCTTGCGGTTGCAACCTGAAAATTTTTGTTCGCAAAGTAGGACTCATAGAGTGCCTTCATCATCGGATCGGAATCAGCAATCAGCAGTCGCATGGTGAGCATTGCCTTAAGGGCTAGAGAAAACGGTAAACGGCATCGGGATTGCCGCAAGTCGACGGATTTCTCGATCGGTTCGATCTGATTGTATCTTGGTGATCCTGGGGCTTGTATCGCGAGATCCCTGAGAACAGCATGGCGGGAATCGCTATGCCTTCGCCAAGAGCACTTGTCGGGCCTTCCTAAGAACCGAACCGGTTTGAGGAAACATGGGCCAAATCGGACACGATTTGCCCCCGCTTCGTGTAAAAAAGCTTATCTTTTTTGCGCAATTTTCCATAGCGGTAATAGACTGCCTTTGCGACGATAGGGGGACTATCAAGTTCCCTCGTGTCCAATTAGGTTCCTTTCCTTGGAGGTGTTTCGCATGGCCAGCAAAAAACGGGTGGCAATGATCGGCTTGGGATTCGGTGCGGAGTTTATCCCGATTTATCAACGCCATCCTGATGCCCAAGTCGTAGCGGTTTGTCGGCGGAACGAGAAGGAACTCCACGAGGTGGCCGACAAGTTCGGGATCGACAATCGGTATACTTCTTACGAAAAGGTTCTCGAAGATCCGACAATCGATTTCGTACACATCAATTCCCCGATCCCCGACCACGCTTGGATGAGCCTCAAAGCCCTCCATGCGGGCAAGCACGTTATGTGCACGGTCCCGATGGCGACAACCATCGAGGAGTGCGATCAGATCTGCGATGCGGTCGCCAAGACGGGTTTGAAGTACATGATGGCAGAGACGGTTGTCTACAGCCGAGAATTTCTGTTTCTCAAAGAACTCTACCAAAAGGGAGAGCTGGGGAAAATTCAGTACATGGCCGCCTCGCACCCCCAAGATATGGAAGGGTGGCCGGAGTATTGGGAACGGATGATCCCGATGCACTATGCAACCCACGTCGTCTCGCCCGTGCTGGGGCTCGTCGATGGCAGGGCCGAGTATGTCTCATGCTTTGGATCAGGAACCATTCGATCCGATTTGGCCGAAAAATCTGGCAACTCCCACGCCGTCGAGTCCTGTCACATCAAGATCAAAGACAGCGACATCTCGGCTCATATTTGGCGATTCCTTTTCGACACCGCCCGTCAGTACCGAGAAAGTTTTGATGTCTACGGCACCAAAAAGAGCTTTGAATGGTCGCTCGTCGAAGGCAAACCGCATATCCTGCATACGGCAAAGAAGCCCGAGCATGAAATCCCTTCTGAGATCGAAATACCCGACTACGCGCATCTGCTTCCTGAACCGATACGTCCCTTTACCCGTTCGATCCAAGACTCCGACCACTTGTCGTTCATCCAAGGTGGCGGGCACGGTGGCTCACACCCCCATCTGGTTCATGAGTTCGTCAGCGCCCTGGTCGAAAACCGCGATCCATGGCCCAATGCGGTCACCTCGGCGAACTGGACGTGTGTGGGACTGTGTGCCCACCAAAGCACCAAGCAAGGTGGTAAAATCGTTCCGCTACCTGAGTTCACGTTGCGATGATTGTTCGCCGATCCACAAGACCATCCTTTCAGGGGTGTCGCTGAGCGGTACCCCTAAGCTTACAAACCAAGTGATCTAACTGCAAAATTGAGGATTTCTGATGTTAATGCCTTATTTGATTCGATGTTGCTCGACGGTTCGACCGTCGATGCTCGCATGCATAGCTTGGCTCTTGGCAGGCGTGCTCTGCGGCTCGTTTGCCGTTGGGGCCTGGGCCCAAGACCGCGTGGCTGACCAAGGTCCGATCAAAGTTTTGTTTCTTGGAGACCAAGGGCACCATCGTCCAGCGGACCTTTATCGAGTTTTGGGACCAGGGCTTCGTCCCTATGGGATCGAGGTCACCTACAGCGAAGACGTGGCGACTTCCTTATCCGCCAAGCGGCTTGCCGAATTCGATGCTCTATTGATTTACGCCAATATCGATCAGCTCGGTGCTGAACAAGAGAAAGCGATGCTCGATTACGTGGCTGCCGGACATGGTATCGTCCCGTTGCACTGCGCTTCGTACTGTTTCCGCAACTCCAAGGCTTACGTCGAGCTCGTCGGAGCTCAGTTCAAGGAGCATGGCGGGGAGCGCTTCATCACGCACATTCTCGAGCCCCAGCACCCGATCATGCAAGGCTTCGATGGCTTTGAAAGTTGGGACGAAACGTATGTCCATCACATGCACAATTCCCAAGACCGCATCGTCTTGGAGGAACGACGTCAGGGCAAGTTAGCCCCGGAGACCAAGGCCGAACCGTGGACCGGGGTCCGAACGCATGGCAAGGGTCGGGTTTTCTACACCGCATGGGGACACAACATGGACACATGGGGCAATCCCGGATTCCAAAATCTAGTGGCTCGCGGGATCACTTGGGCTGTCCAAAAAGACCCAGCCAAACTCCCTGCATTCAAGGATACAAGTCGATTTGAGATCCCTAAGATGACCGCCGCTGGCAAGGATCTTTTGCCTTTCACCTTTACCGAAGTTGGCAAAGAGATTCCCAACTATCAACCCGGAGCCAGGAATGGCCAAGCCGAACCGATGAGCCGTATGCAAATGCCTTTGACGGCCGTCGAGTCCCAGAAGCACTACACCACTCCAGAGGGGTTTGAAACCAAGCTTTGGGCGAGCGAAAAAGATACCCTCGAAGGGGAAGCCGATCTGCTGGCAGCGGGCCTGGGAGGCAAGCCGATTGCGATGAACTGGGACTCCAAAGGTCGCTTGTGGGTATGCGAAACCGTTGATTACCCCAACGAACTGCAACCTCAGGGGGCTGGTCGCGATCGAATTCGAATCTGCGAAGATACCAACGGGGATGGCAAAGCCGATAAGTTCACGGTCTTTGCCCAGAGGATGAGCATCCCGACTGCGATCGTACCGGTCCGCGACGGTGCACTGATCCAGGATGGGACCAAGACCATCTACCTGAAGGACACCGACGGGGACGATGTCGCTGATTTCAAACAAGAGCTGATCACCGGTTGGGGGATGGGAGATACCCACGGAGGAGTGAGTAACTTTCAATTGGGTTTGGACAATTGGATTTGGGCAATGCAAGGCTATAACGACTCTCGCCCGGTGATCAACGGCGAGCGTCAACAGGGATTCCGCCAAGGATTTTGGCGATTCGCGATCGAGGCGGCCCCCTCCAGTAGCAACGCTCCTGTATACCGATTGGACAAGGATGGCAATACCTCTCAAGAGCCCACCAACGCTTTCGACAAGCATTCCTTGAAAGTCACCAAGCTCGAGTTTGTGCGTTCGACCAACAACAACACTTGGGGGTTGGGGATCAGCGAAGAGGGTTTGATTTTCGGATCGACCGCCAACGGCAATCCGAGCATCTTCATGCCGATCCCGAATCGTTATTACGAAAAGGTCTCGGGATGGTCACCTCAGGTGCTGAGCAACATTGCCGACGGGTACAAGTTCAATGCGATGACCGAGAATATCCGGCAGGTCGACTGGCACGGCGGGTATACCGCTGCGGCGGGCCATGCGCTCTACACCGCCAGGAACTATCCGAGGGAGTGGTGGAATCGATTGGCGTTTGTCTGCGAACCGACCGGTCACATCGTCGGTGCCTTTGTCCTTAAGAACGATGGAGCCGGCTACCGATCGACCAACCCGTTCAATTTGGTCGCCAGCGACGACCAGTGGAGTTCTCCGATCATGGCTGAGGTTGGCCCCGATGGCAACGTTTGGTATTTGGATTGGTACAACTTCATCGTCCAGCATAACCCTACCCCCCAAGGGTTCCAGACCGGTAAGGGGAACGCCTACGAAACCAAGCTCAGGGATAAACGATTCGGCCGAATCTACCGCGTCGTGTATCGGGGCGATCAGGGGCTTTCACAAGATGCGTTGAGAAACGCCGATGGTTTGGTCAAGGCAGGTCTTTCGACCGGCGACGAAGGCAAACTAGTCGCAGCCCTCAGGCATCCGAACATGTTTTGGCGAAAGTCGGCTCAATGGTTGTTTGCTGAGAAACCAAGCCTGTCTGAAGACACGCTAAAGAGTTTAGTAGCGATGGTCAAAGACCCGAGTGTCGATGCGGCAGGCCTAAACCCAGCAGCGATCCATGCGATTTGGGTTCTCAGCGCCCACGGGAAATGGCAAGGCGGGCCGTTGCTCGATGCGATCAAGCATCCCAGCGATGCAGTTGTTCGAAATGCCATCCAAGCATCCGAGCCAAACGCACAGACGCTCCAGGCGATCCTCGATAGCCGAGCATTGGATTCCCAAGATCCTCAGTTGAAGTTGGCCGCATTGCTCAAGATCGCAGATTGTCCGAGCCAAGCCGTATCGACTGGCTCGAAGAGCATCGGTGAGAGACTCGGGAACCGAGAGCTAGACCGAAAGCCTACAGGTGAAGAAGACCGATGGCTCATGGATGCTTGGACCAGTGCCGCAAGTGCCCATGCCGCTGAAGTTCTTCCGCGATTGGTTCGCGATGCTCAGTGGTCTGCGTCGAGTGAAAAACTCCAGCGCATCGCTATCGTTGCCGAGCATGCTGCTCGCAACAAGATCAGCGCCGAGGCCTTCGCATCGCTGATCGTTGAAAAAGCAAACCCACAGGTCACAGGCGCCGTGATTCAAGGCTTGGCCAAGGGTTGGCCCAAGGATTACCGATTGGCATTGCCAGAGACTGCAACCCAGGGGCTCGTCAAGCATTGGCTCTCGGGAGATCTGCCTTTGGACTCCAAGGGACAAGTCATTCAATTGGCCGAAGCCTTGGGAGTTGCAAAGATCGATGAGGCGATCGCGTCGCTTCGCAAGGAGCTCGTCGACATTCTCAACAAAGAGTCCTTGGGGATCGATCAGCGATTGTTGGCTGCCAAGCAGATGGTGACGCTTGAGGTTGGCAGTGCGAAAGTCGTCGAGTCCCTCCTTGGGCTCGTCACACCGCAATCGATGCCTGAGTTCTCTGCTGGGATCGTCGGTGCGTTGGGAGGTTCCAAGGCACCCGGATTGGCTAAAGCATTGATCGAGAAATCCAAGTCGCTACCGCCGGAGTTTTTGCGGGGGAGTTTGCGTGTCATGCTCTCGCGACCCGAATCGACCAAGGATTTGATCGCAGCAATCGAAGCCGGAGATCTGAGCATCAACGACTTGCAGCTAGACCAGCGCCAGTTGCTACGCGACCATCCCGATACCAAGATCCGCGAGAAGGCCTTGGCGATGATGAAAAGCTCCGGGGGGATTCCCAACGCAGACCGCCAACGAGTCGTGGAGGCCTGGGAGGAAACTGCCCATTCCAAGGGTGACGGTGCGAATGGCAAGTTGGTTTACCAAAAGCACTGCGCGCTGTGCCACAAGCACGGAGATTTGGGCAACCAGATCGGACCAGAGCTAACCGGCATGGCAGTACATCCCAAGCATGAGTTGCTGATCCACATCCTCGATCCAAATCGGAGTGTCGAAGGAAACTATAGAACCTACAACGTTCAAACGACCGATGGCAGCGTTGTGACTGGAATGATGGCAGGCGAGAGCAAAACATCGATCGAGCTTGTGAACGTCCAAGGCAAGCGCGAAGTGGTTCTGCGAGAGGATATCGAGCGTCTGAGCGGTTCTCAAAAGTCCCTCATGCCCGAAGGCTTTGAAAGCCAGATGAATCGCGACGAGATGAGGGACTTGCTGGAATTTCTGACCACCAAAGGCAAGTACGTTCCTCTATCGATTGCGACGGTAGCCACGTCGATCACCACGCGTGGGATGTTCTTTGATCCCGACGGACAAGCCGAGCGATTGGTGTTCCCGGATTGGAAGCCCAAGATGTTCAAAGGGGTTCCTTTTGTGCTGATCGATCCACAAGACGATCGCGTAGCCAATGCGATCATGCTCTATGGTCCGAACGGCAAGATGGCACCCAAGATGCCTAAGAGCATCGATGTGGTTTGCAATGCTCCTGCGGTAGCGATTCACTTCCTGAGCGGAGTCGGGGGATGGTCGTTCCCCGCAACCCGCGAGGGGAGCGTTAGCATGACTGTCCGGATCACCTATGAAGACGGAACGACCGAAGACCATGACTTGATCAACGGCGAGCACTTCGCCGACTACATCCGTCGAGTGGATGTTCCCAAGAGCGAGTTTGCGTTCGATTTGGATGGACGACAGATCCGGTATTTGTCGATCCAGCCCAAGGAGCATAAGGCGATGCAGAAGATCAGTTTGATCAAGGGTCGGGATCAGTCGGCCCCGGTTGTGATGGCCATCACGTTGCAAACCGAGTGATGACTACCAACCCGCTATGGGCTTGACATAGAACCAGCGTCTCTTGACTCGATAGGGATGCATGGCCATCCCATCGATCGTCGGCTGAGCGTAGTTAAAGCCGATGGCTTGGTAATGACGCAGCAGTTCCTCGCGGGCTTCGGATTCTTTCCGAGCCCGCTCGGTTAGATACTCTCTTGCTGGCGAAGGCTCGAATCGGTGCTTGCCGATCGAGGTTTTATCGCCAACAGACGTTTTACCATTCGCCCCAGAGGAATCTGACGCCCAAGAGGAATCAGAGTTGCCCGGGCTGGCTAGGTCTTGTGAGAGTCCGGTGGATCGAGTTGCCAAGGCTAGGGCAAGCACCATCAATACCGGGGCAAACTTTAACAGGGCTAACTTTAACAGGGCAAACTTTCGGCAAGTCAGCTTATGCATGGCAGTTTAGAAGCTTTGCTATGTAGAAGGGACGCGGGGATTCGCAGGCAAACCAATGGAGTGTCGGCCAAAGCACCCCCGAATCCGTTGGGAATTTCACATGAAGACTACGGCCGAGAATCGCGGTATCCTCAAAATCCCCAAATGCGTTAAACTTGCGTCGCGATCGCCTTTGCTTGGACCAAATCGTTCGATCAATTTATTGGATTCATCGTTGGATTAAATCGTTGGATCGAAGCAAAGGTGAGCAAACCATACTAGCGAATCTTTCCATTGGACGTTTATCAACATGCTTGACCGAAAATTTGTGGTAGAGAACGCCGAGGCGGTCAAATCGAATTGCATCCATCGAGGGGTGGGAGCAGATATCGATCGAATAGTCGCCTTGGAGTTGCAGAGGCGGGGTAAGTTGGCAGAGGGCGAGGAATGGAACCGCCAAGCCAACGCGATCAGTGCTGAAATTGGAAAAGTCCCGCCGGAAAAGCGCGAGGAGTACAAAGAAAAAGGAAGATCGCTCCGGGCGCACAAAGATCAGGCTCAAAAGGACCATGATGCTTTGGAGCTCGAAATCGAATCGCTATTAGCCCGCGTTCCGAACATGACCCATCCGTCGGCACCGATCGGCAACGATGACCAAGCCAACTTGGAGATCGCCCGAGGTGCAACTCCCATCCCCAAATTCGATTTCAAGCCTCGGGATCATTTGGAGCTCGGTCAGCTTCATGACATGATCGACTTTGAGGCCGGAGCTAGGGTCGCTGGAGCGGGCTTTTATTTTTTGAAGCGAGACGCGGTGTTGCTCGAACTGGCGCTCCAGCAATTCGCCGTCAGCCATTTGGTCCGCAAGGGTTTCATTCCAGTCTCGACACCGGACGTTGCAAACACCGAAATTTTGCATGGGATTGGCTTTATCCCGCGCGGGCCGGAAACTCAGATCGACAGCATTGAAAACACCGAGCTTAGTCTTGTGGCCACGGCGGAAATTACCCTAGGGGGTATGTACCACAATCAAGTGCTTGAAGCCGATGAGTTGCCCCTGAAATTGGTTGGGATCAGCCATTGCTTTCGAACCGAGGCGGGAGCCGCCGGGCGTGCATCGCGGGGATTGTACAGAGTCCATCAGTTCACCAAAATTGAAATGTTCGCGTTCACATTGCCCGACCAAAGCAGCGCTGTCCATGAAGAGCTACGGGCGATCGAATGCGAGCTCTTCGATGCACTCGAGATCCCCTTTCGAGTCGTCGATACAGCCACCGGTGACCTAGGTGGTCCAGCTTATCGCAAGTACGATCTGGAAGCATGGATGCCCGGGCGTGGCGATGGTGGCGAGTGGGGAGAGGTCACCAGCACCTCGAATTGCACCGACTATCAAGCGAGACGATTGAACATTCGCTATCGAACCAAAGGAGAAAAAGGGACCCATTACACCCACACGCTCAACGGAACAGCCATCGCAATCAGCCGAGCATTAATCGCAGTGATGGAGAATCATCAGCTTGCAGATGGTTCGATTAATATTCCGAAAGTCTTGGTTCCTTGGACGGGAAAAGATCGCATTGGGTAACGTTTTTTTCATGACAAATTAGCGTTTTCCGAGGGTTTTTACGGGTGACGTAAAAAAACTGAAAAGCGAACAGCTTGCTTGAAAAAATTCTGCGGAAAAACTTTCGTGGTTGTGGCAATCAGCCGAAGCGTGTGGTATAAACACTTGGAGTTGATTCAGCAACGCGGAATCAGCGAAGTGACAATTAGCAAAGTTAAACTTGCCTCACCTAGCGGTGGTTGGATTTCGGGCGTGACCAACTGCTGTTGGGTGAGGCTTTTGTTTTTTCTCACGGCTGCTTTGTAGCTTTCTTGCTACTGGCCATTCTCTGGGCTTTGAATCGACCTGCAGAGGGTCAAAAGCATCGCATCGAAGACTCGTTCCAACGATTGAAAATCGGAGTCCTCAGCTTGGAATTGGACCAAGATCGTTTGGTGCGTGATTCCAAAAGCGATCAGCTTGGCCCGAACAAGAAGATCGAGGTAGTAGAAGTAAAGATCGCGTCCACGCGTATCGGCCAGTGGTCCTCTGTGAGAGATCAAATCGGGTGCAAAGCTTTCGCTCTCGATGTTGTCGTACTCGGATTGGATGATTTTGACTGCTTGCTCGATGGCCTGGTCTGGAGTGGTAGCCCAATCGAAGCTCAGCACCGAGAGGAACGCCGTAGAGGGGCTTTGGATTTGGAATCCGACAACTTGGTCATCCTGCAAATCCTCGCTGAGGGTCCAGTTATCGGGGTAGGTGATCGAGAGACCCAGGCAGCGGTGGATTTTTGGCATGGCCAGCGATAAATCAAGAGTGGAGCGGGGAAAACATCGAGGACTAGAGACTCTGCAGTAGTGTATCGATAAGTAGCCTATCGGTCGCCGAGGGGTTCGATCAGCGGGATCAAGCCGCCTTGAGGGCTTTGGCAGGCGGGGTGCCTTTCCAGCGGTGGTGAACCCACCAGTATTGGCCTGGACGTTCACGGATAGCCCTTTCGAGGCAACCGTTGTACCACTTGGTCATCGAGACGATCGAATCTGGGCAGTCTTCTGATTTCGGATCGGCCACTCCCAGGATTCTTGTTTCAAAGTGGAGCGGCCGGTCTTTTCGGATGTTGGAGCAAACCATCATCGGAGCCCCGCTCGATAGAGTAAAGAGCGCTAGGGCTTTGTGGCATGAGGCCAATTGGCCGAGGAACTCGACCCAGCAGCCTTTGGGGCCACCGTACTGATCGGCCAGTAGCGACAGTGCCCCGCCTCTTGCGAGCAAGGCTTCGACTTGGCCGGCCGATCCGCTTTTGGAAATCATGTACTGGCCGCCCAAGGATCGGAATTGGTCGATGTAGTCGTGAACATAGCCGTTGTCCAGAGGGCGGGCGATGGCCGTTGTCGAGATACCCAAAAGGCCGGTCAAAAAACCAGCCAGTTCAAAGTTGCCGAAGTGCCCCGAGACCATGACTTTGGGTCGAGGATCCAGTGCAAAGCGAAGCATTTCTCTGCGATCTGGCAGTTCAAAATGTTCGTACCAGTTCTCGCGGTGGATCTTGCGGGGAGCAAGTGCAATTTCGCAGGCCATCAATATCAGATGCTCCCACATCTGTTTTTGGATCGCCTGCGACTGGTTCAGAGTCCAAGTGGGAAAAACGCGATTGAGGTTGCTCTCGACGAGTTTGTGTCGAACTCGAACCACTCGGGTAAAGATGAATGCTGCGATTTGCGCAAGCCGTTGGCATCGTTCCACCGACAACGATTGGATCGTGGCGATGAACAGACGAAAGACCCAGTACACGAGTCGATCTTTCCAAGTGGTTGACTGTTGCTCGGGGGCATCCATGCTTGCATCGCCTTCCTCGGGCTCTGTCTTGACCAAAAAATCCGACTTAACAAAATCCTATCTAACCCGAACCGACATCGCCGTAGCGATCTGGTTTAGAGTACCCGCTACGAAGAGTTTAGCGACCCATGGTTTTTCCGAGTAGATCAGTGTGGATAGCGTTAGCGTACTGGGGGCAAGGAGTGGGCCCGTCGAAGCAGCCCGATTTGGCCGGAGTGAATCGATTCGTGCAGGGGGCAAAAAAGGAACGCGCCGAGTTTGATCGGCCAGGCCGCGTAGGGCATTTCGGTCGGTTCAAGGAGAACCGATGCCGGGGTTTGACCCATGAATTCCATCGATGCGATGTGGATCCGTTCGAGCATTCCGAGCATCGTCTGGCGGTCCGGATGGGGGCTTGGGTCCTCCATGGGGTTGGTGCCTCGGGAGTAGCGTTTTCGGAACCAGCCGGGCATGAGCTCGATGTCACCTTCGGCTCTACCCCTCTGGCGAAAAAGCATCAGGCCGTATTGGGCAACGGCCAAATGACCAATTTGCCAAGCAAAATTGCTTGGGATGCCCGCCGCAGGTGCTTGCCAAAGCTCGTCCGGGACCTCCTGGATCAGGCCCAGAGTGTATCTTCTAGCGAAGTCCATTTGGCCAAGGGCAGCATCCCGCATGCTGATGACCTGGGTCGGGGTTGGCAACGTTGGTAGGAATTCCATGAGAAATTTTAAATAGTTAGCGAAACGACATCGAAATCCATGGGTTACAAAGGATAACCGATTGTGTAGCATAACCGATCGATGGCCTGCACAAGGTCGATCCAAACTTTTCAACACTGTTCTTTCAACACCGTTCTTTCAACTGGGGCCAAAGCTCATGCCAATGAAAAAACTTATGACGAGATTTGTTCTATCTGTAGGGTTGCTTGGCGCTCTGAGCGTCGGTGCGATGGCCCAAGGGCCTGGCGCTGGCGGCGGGCGTGGCCAGGGTGGCGGCTGGATGGGTGGTATGGGCGGCGGCATGATGGGCGGCGGAGTGACCGGCCTACTTGGTATGAAGGAAGTTCGCGAAGAGCTCAAACTCGACGAGGATCAAGTCGCTGAGCTCGAGGAATTGGGCAAGGCGGCGATGGCTGCCATGCGAAACATGCGCCCCCAAGGCGGCGGACAACCAGGGGCTCGCCCCAATCCGCAAGACATGCAAGCGATGATGGAAAAAATGCAAAAGGCTGCCGAGGAAAACGAGGGCAAAGTGGAGGGGATTCTCGATCCCAAGCAACTCGATCGCTTGGTCGGGCTGATGATCCAACGCAGCAACCTCCAGTCCTTGACCAGCAAACTCGTGGCTACCAGGCTAGGAATCACCGACGATCAAAAGGCCAAGATGGCTGAAATCAACAAGGCCAACGGCGAGAAGATGCGTGAGCTGTTCCAAGGTGGTTTCAACGAAGAAGCTCGCGAAAAGATGACCAAGATGCGAGAAGAGGGAGACGCCAAGCTCAAAGAAGTTTTGACCGCCAAGCAGAAGGAAGACATGGAAGCTCTCAAGGGCGCTG
>Ga0114972_10001923_pt1 | contig 15533 bp, 8 predicted proteins | sample M_140807_EF_Meta_FD_87354 | JGI IMG/M metagenome (GOLD analysis project Ga0114972, IMG submission 87354) | Freshwater microbial communities from Lake Montjoie, Canada to study carbon cycling - M_140807_EF_MetaG | ecosystem: Environmental > Aquatic > Freshwater > Lake | place: Lake Montjoie... | reverse complement strand
GTGATCTTCGAGTCGTCCGAGACGCTGACCAAATAACAACCCTTGGCTCCAGTCTCCTTGGCATGGCGGCCTTGGATGTTCCCGGGAAAGACCACCCAAGGTTCCTGGCAGAGGACTTCGCGTTTGTGAATGTGTCCCAGGGCCCAGTAATCGTAGCCTCGGGTCCGGAGCCCATCGATGGTGCAAGGTGCATAGTTCTCATGCCCTTCGCGTCCCGTGCAACTGGTGTGCAATAGCCCGATGTTGAACCACCCGGGAACCTGCTTGGGGTATCGAATCGATAGGTCCTCGGTTACGGCTTGGGTTGCAAAGCTCTGTCCGTGAATCGCTACCTCGATCGACTCGATACGCTCTGTGGTGGCCACCCCCGACTCGAACATGTGCACGTTGTCCGGATAAGGCAGCGAGCGGGTCATCTTGTTTTCGGCATCGTGATTCCCGGCGATCAGATAGACCGGGATTTTGCAATCTCGAAGCTTGGCCATCTGCTTGACGAAGAACTGGCCGGTCGCAAAGTCTCTCCAGTTGCCGTCGAAGACATCCCCGGCAATGAGCAAAAAATCGACGTTGGATCGGATTGCAAAATCGACCAGATTCTCCAAAGCTCGACGCGGGGCACTGCGCAAGCGCTGGCTTGGGGCCGAGTCGTATCCTCGCAATCCCAATAAAGGACTATCCAGATGGATGTCAGCGGCGTGAATGAAGCGGAACATGGTTTTCTACTGGAGGCTAAGGCTTTGTTGCCGGTTGCTGTGATTTCAGATAACCGATCAACGAGGAAAGTTCAGCATCGCTGACGAGTTCCTCGAAGTTGCCTGGCATCAAGGAGAGCTTGCTGATCTTCTCCTGCTCGATGTCTCCTCGCGAGACTCGCTGGGACTTGCCAGCCTGATCGACGATCTCCAAGGAGTTGTCGGTCCGATCAAGAATCAATCCTGAAATCGTTTCTCCATCCTCCAAAAGTACGTTGGTGATACGGAACGCTTCGTCCACATTTCGGTTTGGCCACAGGATGTCTTCGCATAGCCTGTCGAGCGTACGAACCACCGCTCCATCGAGTTGCGGTCCGATGAGTTTTCCTTGTCCGCCAAGTTGATGGCACGTTGCGCATCGCTCTTGGAAGACTCGTTTTCCAACCTCCAGGTTGATCGCTGTTTTTCGCACCGCATCGGCTTTGGCCTGAACAACCGCCGCACGTGTCAGATCGCTTTCCCCCTCGGGTTTCAGATCGGCAAAACGATCTGCAGTCTCTCCCGGGAGAGACTCCCACCATGAGGCGGGCAAGACGCGCAAGGTTTCCTTGGACAGGGCTCCGCGCCGGATCAAACTCTCGATTAAACCATAGGAGCTTCGGTGCCTGGACCAACGCAGAACCAGTTCTTCCTGGGTAGCGGCATTGGCCCTCTTTCCGAATGCCTCAGCCAATCCCGCGAGGGTGTCCTGCGCGCCTGTGCTCCAATCCCAATCGAATCGCCAAGGCTTGCCCTCCTTGGTCGTCCCGGGCTTGGCGAGCAAATCCTCGAAAGAGCGTTCGACAATCAAGCAGGCCAAGTCCGAAAGGACTGGCTCATCCTGGCCTTGCACCCATTGTTGCAAGTTCGCTTTACAAAATCCATCCAGTCTATCGGATTTTACAAGTTTGGTCCATTTGGCCATGAAATCGGCCTTGTCGGCCGGCTCTCGGGCGACTACCGAAGCTCCGAAAATCTTGGCCATACGAACCAAGGATTCGTATTGGTCGCGAAGTCCTGATGGCATTAGTCCCGGCTCCGAGACATCGGCAATCGCGATCCAGGCATAGCTGTCCAAGCCGCAAGAGTCGACGACCTCGATCCGCACCGATCGACCTTGATGCGCGCTCAGATCGACTGAAACGAATTTGGCGATGTCGTTTCGGGGGGCATAGGTCCGATGGATTTCGGCCCATTCACCGGTTTGAGGGTTGGCGACCAGAACGCGAACAAAATTTTCTTTTTGGCTAGGTTCGTTCGGGAGCCCATCATGCCCAGCGACCCAGAACGAAATCTTCTCTTGGGCTTGGAAGATGCTGCTCGACCAGCTCCCCGTGTAGCGTTCGGAGAGTCCGAGGCTGCTTGCGAATGGGCGTTTCTCTTTGGAAACCTGATCGGGGTTTGGGTGGCTCGTCGCATCGAGCGATCGAGGTTCGATCGGCCATGGGCGATTGTCGCGACCTCGGGCAGCAAGTGCGGTCCAGCCGTAGAGTTTCGCGTCCAATTCGTTGGCTTGGACGAGCCATAGCCCGGCGGCATCGGCGAGCGATTGTTTACCTAGTTCGACGAGCAGCGGGGAGAGTTTTCCGTTGCGTAGTTTTTGGGATTCAGCGATCTGCAAAATCAGCTCAGACTTTGAGGCCGTATCGGCGACCATTAGATCGACGAGTGTCAGGACACGAGGTATCTGTGCTTCGTCCACGGTGGTAGCTACCCCCAGGAGGGCGTCTTTGAGCCATGGTGTTGCCGGACCTTGGGGTAGTTTTGCCGAAGCCTTGACGATCAGTTCCAGTGACCATGAAGCGGCGCTTGGGTGGCGGATCGCTTGGAGGACTTTTAGAAGGTCTTGAGCCCGCTGCTGGTATTGTGAGTCTGATAGGCCAGATGGAATTAGGACATCGTTGGGGAATCGATCCGAATCCTTGGCGGCACGAGCGAGCAGATCGCGCACGGCGATCCAGTGAGCTTGTTTGAGAATCGCATCGCGGTTATCGACACTGCGGACCCCATCAAGAAGGCTACCCACATCGGATACTATGCCGATTTGTCCGATCCTATCGACCGCAGCCAGTCGCTCGACAGCCGAAGCGGTATCGGAGTGATCTTCCAAGGGTTTAGCAAGAACGGCCAATGCCCCTTCTCGGGTAAGTTTTGCAGCAGCATCATCGGAGCTGCTTGCCACAGGCCAAGCAGCGTTTTGATCTGCGTTTGCAACTGCATTTGCAACGTAGCGGATTCGCCAGATACGACCGCTGGTGCGGTCTCGATCGGGGTGATCGAGGGGGACCTCGTAGTGCCCAATGATCTTGTTGTAAAAATCGGCGATGTATAGGCATCCATCCGGTCCGAATTGAAGATCCACCGGTCGAAACCATGGATCGTCGCTAGTGAGCAGATCGGGCATCTCGATGGCTTGGGCTGTGGCGCCAAAGTATTCGAGACGGTTGCGATTGATCCGGCAGGTCATCACGTTGCCACTGAGCAGGTTGCCTTGGAAGTTCTCCGGGAAGAATTTATTGTTCACGCAGGCGACACCGGAGATTGCGGTGCTACCGTGCAGGTGTTCCATGGTCGAGGGGATGAATCCGAGTCCATCGTGGGGGCGACCAAAGCTTGGATAGCAACCACCACGAAGGAGTTGTGTGATCGGTTTGCTATGGCAATCGGCGGTGAACCAGAAGCCGTATTTGTCTTTGGTCATCCCGAACGGATTGACTTGGCCCTGGGTATAGAGTTCGACACGAGAGCCGTCGGGTTTGAAGCGAAAGACATTGCCGCTGGTGAGTTCGATGGAGTGTCCATCGGTTCCTAGGAGTTTCGAGACGTTGTTGAAGCCATGGCAAGCGTAGATCCAGCCGTCGAGACCATCGCGTAGGGCGTTGACCATCCCGTGGGTATCGCGAGAGGTATCGAAGGGCCCGAGGATGACCTTGCGCTGGTCGCAGATGCCATCGCCATCGGTATCGCGAAGGTGGTAGAGATTGGGGATCGAAAAGGCGATCACGCCGTCTTGGTAGGGCAGCAGGCCGATAGGGATATTGAGTCCATCGGCAAAAGTGGTTTTGGATTCGAACGAGCCGTCGTGGTCTTTGTCTTCAAGCACGACGATCGAATCGCTGCCGCTTTGGTTGTCCTTGGCGGGGAATGGGTAGAGGACGCTTTGGGTCAGCCACAGTCGGCCTTTGGTATCGAAGGCTAGGTTCATCGGTTTAGCGATTTGAGGTTCGCTAGCGACCAGCTCGACTTGGAAGCCGTCCGGTACGTGGAATCCAGCAAGCTCGTCGGCGGGGGATCTCCAGGCCGAGTCGCGGATCGTCTGACCGTACCACTGGGCAGGCGATTTCGGCTCGGCCGGTTTGTCGGAGGTGGCAGTCTCTTCGGCACGGAGGTCGGGAGCATAAGCAGCTAGGATGGCCCAGAGAGCCAACCCAACGATCGTCTCGGGTCGCTGGATGAATAATGGCAGGATGAATAAAGATCGGAGAGGTTTCATGTCTGTTAGGAGCGATAAATTGGCAGATCGATAGAAAGATAACCCGTGTATTCTAGCAACACTTGCACGATTAATCAGGCTGCGGAGAGTGCTGCATTCCCCCCCTATCTGCTAGAATCTTTGCAGGCGCCCAAGTAGAATTCGCATTGATCGGATTCGTTCAATACCTTCTGCCAAAATCCTCTCCCCAACCCGCCACTGACACGATGAACCGTCGACTCAAACACACTTTACGATCGGCCCTGCGATTGGCCCTCTGCTCCGGTCTGCTGTTTTGCAACGCCGCTTTTGCAGAGGATGTAGGCTCCTGGACCTCGTGGCGAGGTCCCAAAGACTCAGGCTCGGTCGAGTCGGGGAATTTCCCTTCGACTCTCTCCAAAGACAAACTGCGATGGTCGGCCCCCATGCCTGGCAAAGGATGCTCGACTCCGATCCACTTGGATGGAAAGATCTACCTGACGGCCCCCCAAGACGGTAAAGACTCCGTGCTGTGCATCGACGCCAATGGCAAGCAACGTTGGTCGACGGTTTTCGAGCAAGAAGATGCCGGCAAGCATCGCAACGGCTCAGGCTGCAACGCTTCGCCGGTGACCGACGGCAAGGCCCTGTACGTCTACTTCAAGAGTGGAATGTTCGCCGCACTGGGACTCGATGGCAAAGTCCTGTGGCAGACGAACTTGGTAAAAACCTATGGCAAGGACACGCTCTTTTGGGACCATGGCACCTCGCCGGTGCTGACCAACAAGCATGTTATCATGGCCAGGATGCATCAGGGCGAGTCGTGGCTGGCAGCCTTTGACAAACAGACCGGCCAGGTCGCTTGGAAGGTGGCACGCAACTACAAAGTCCCCACCGAGTGCGACCATGGATACACAACGCCACTGGTGATGGAGTATCAAGGCAAAGAGTCGATTCTTGTCTGGGGTGCCGAGCACGTGACGATCCACGACGCGGCCGATGGAAAGGTGGTTTGGTCGTGCGGAAATTTCAATCCTGAGGGATCGCAACTATGGCCTGCGATCGCCACCCCAGTGGTCGTCGATGGGACCGCCGTGATCGCTTATGGGCGCAATGATCGCGGCATCCCTCGCTTGTACGGCATTCGACTCAGCGGCACCGGGGACACAACCGCTTCGAGTCACGCTTGGAAACGCGACGACGTCGGAACCTTTGTACCCACACCCGCCGTGCATCGAGGCAAGGTCGTGCTAGTGGGAGACCAAGGGAAGGTCGAGGAGCTCGATGCGACCACCGGCAAGACAGCTTGGAAGGGTGAATTCCCCAAGGGCCGTGCGAATTTTTATTCATCGCCCCTGGTCGCCGGGGACAAGCTCTACGCGCCTCGCGAGGATGGTGTGGTGTTTGTTGGGAAGATCGACAGCGATGGCTTCAAGGTCTTGTCCGAAACGAATCTTGAGCAACCGGTGATCGGCTCGCCGATTCCCTTTGGCAGCGGAGTGCTCATCCGAGGCGAGAGCCAACTGCTCTATTTCGCCGATTGATCGTCATTGCTCTGCTCTAACCCTACAATCTGGTTGCTCGGTTCCTCATGCCGGGCTGCGGCCCAATCGGCCAAGCGGGCTGGGGTAAGCAATATCCTCGCTTGGGATGATTTTATCGACGCCGACCTGGTTGACGTCGCGAACGCTTCGCCTTTGGCGGACTTTCCCATCGAGCAAACCAATCCAACGCCAAAGAGCCAAGGCATACCGCTGGTCCTCTGCGGTGGGATGGAGAACCGGCCAGATTTTTTGAGTCCACTCCTATCGCAGGGGCTCCTCTGCGGAGTGACCAACGAGTCGCTGCGTCAACTACGTTCGCTAGAGGCTTGGAAAGAATGGACATATGAGTCCGGTATCGGCTGGCCGGAGACCATCGGGCCCCTGCGCACTGGAACTCTGAGTACTGGGACTCTGATTACTGGGACTTTGCGCAGTTCTAGCGCCCATGACTCGGAGGCTTGGATGCTCAAGCCTGCCGGTGGAGCCGGAGGTATCCACGTTCGATCCTATGCAAGCTTGGATGCGATCGATCAGACCCGAGCACTGGATCCGGCGATCGGGCCTTGGTACGCACAGCGGCATATTGCTGGAACAACGATCGGTGTGACGTACTGTTCGGATCGCAAGGAGACCTGCATCGCGGGCATCGCAAGGGGGATCGATGCCCGGGATCTAGATGCCCCGCTACCCTTTATCTATCGAGGAAACCTAGCTCCATTTCGAGTAACACCAGATCGTTTTGATGCAGCCAGTCGCTTCGGGGAAATCGTTGCCCTAGCCACGGGGATTCGGGGGCTATGGCTAGCCGATTTCCAGATCGATTCCCAGGATCGATTGTGGCTCCTTGAGATCAACCCGCGTTGGTCGGCAAGCATGGAACTCCACGAAACCCTCCAAGGTGTTTCGTGGATGAAAGAGCACCTGAGAATCCTGATCGGTCAGGGTAGCGACAAACCGCTGCCGAAGGTCCCCGAAGGGCTTGTTATGGACGACAAGGGGACACACAAGCAAATGGCCAAAGGGATCGTCTATGCGCCTAGGGACATCCGAGCAAGCTCGTCGCAAGTCGATCGGCTCTGGCAAGCTAGGTGGCACGGAAGCTTGGAAGAACTTGAAAAACACGAGTTTCGCGTCGCCGATATTCCCCAAGGGGTGCCGGCGGGAGTCTGTTTTGACAAGGGAATTCCGATCGCGACGGTGCTGTGTGTCGAGGATTCCACCGAGTGGTTGATAGCCAAAATTCAACACGCTCGCAAAAAAGTTTTGGATTGGCTCGAAAAGGTTTGAACCAAATCCGAGCATCTTTTGCAAGTTTTTGGACAATGGGAAGCTGATTGCGAATTTGTCGCAATTCCACGATTCCCAAGGATGACGCCCAAGGACTCTTCGAATGCCCACAGAGCGATTGATCGAGCGAGGTCGGCTAGCCTACCAAGCCCTCGAGTGCCGCGAGCAGGCTGCCAGGTACCGTGCGGCTGCCGTCTGGCTCATGGAAGCGATCCAGCTTGCTGAAAACGGTGACGAGACAAAGCTCCAAGCTTTCCTCGACTCGATGCAGCTGCCTGAGTTCAACCGTGAAATCATGTTCCAAGGATTGGCCGTTCCAGAGACGAAGCAACCAATGGCAGAGCCCAACTCGAAGGGTTGGGACCAGATGCTCGATGGAATTCGCAAGCGTGCCAGTGGTGTTAGTACTGAGCCTGCGGTTGTTTTGCAATCCAAGCTGCAGCCAGCGAAGCCACAGTCAGCCGACCAACCCGCAGCGAAAAGTATCCCCGAAAACAAACCAAACAAACCAACGACTCAGGATCTCCCTCAAAAACCGCTTCCTCAAAAACAGACGCCTCAAAAACAGACGCCTCAAAAACAGACGCCGAAAAAACAGGACCTGCAAAATAAAGGGCCAGCAAGCCTTAGAGCGTCAAAAAGCAGGCCGTCGAAATCCTCGATTGCAAAACCTAAACTTACCAAGTTCGGGTTGGATGTTTGGATCAGTTTGGGCGTACACGGGGTTTTGTTGGTGATCCTGGGTGTATGGGTAGTAGTCACCGTGAAAAACACGCCGACGCTGAGCGTCGTGGCCGCAACGGTCGAATCCAACGATGTGCTGATGGAAACACCGATGGAGTCGATTTCGCCATTGGAATCGACCAGCATCGATTCGGCAAGCATTGCCTCACCGGACACTTCCGAGATACAGATCAAGGTCGATACCGATGCGATATCGGTCGAGAAGGTCGATCTCGGGATCGCGTCGATTGCCGAGGCCAGTTCGGTCCTGCAACAGATGTCCAAGTCTGGGGCACCTGGGACCAAGCAGGTCGAGGGGGCCGAGTTTTTCGGTTCCAAGGCAGTGGGGAATCGGTTTGTATACGTAGTCGATGCGTCGCCGAGCATGCGGCGCGATCGGGCTTTTGATGCAGCCAAAGAAGAGATCCTCCGGTCCTTGCAATCGATGAAGCCCAAGCAGCGCTTTGCGATCCTATTCTTTGGCGGAAGCGTCGAAACTCTGGAACTGGTTCCCGGCCAGAAAATCGATCAACCGGTCAGCGCAACCCAGGAAAATATTGAAAAAGCTGTCCACTGGCTCAGGAAAATTACGATTCAAAAGGATGGGAAACCCCCGATCGATGCCATCAAATCCGCCTTGGAATTGGAGCCCGATGGGATTTTCCTACTATTCGACGGCGATACCAAGCTAGATAATTGGACGCAGTCAGTCCGTCGGCTCAATACCGTCGATGGGCTGCTGTCCGACGGAGCTATGGGGGTCCCGATCCATGTCATCCACTTTTTTCGCGATGAATTCCAACGCTCGATGCAACTCTTGGCCCAGGAAAATGGTGGCACCTACCGCTTTGTTCCCAAACCTACTGTGCGATCACTGCCTTAGTTGCTCATCGGCCCAGTTGCAATCGGTGCTAACTGTGCAAACTGTGCAATCGGTGCCATCATGACCGAGCCGTGCCTTGAAGAGCCCGCTAGCAGCCCCTTGCCCACTAGCAGCCAGCTAACCCGTGCCAACCAGTCGATCAGTGCGCTGCTGGCGAGCCTGTGCGTGCATCTAGTCTTGATCCTCGGAATGGCCCTGGTCCTCTTAGGTGGCGGCGGCAAAAACGGATCTGGGATCCAGCTCCTTGTCGATGCCAGTAGCGATAGTGCCGAGGCGGATCTGACACAGCTAGAGCTCACCAGCAGCATCCAGGAGAGCCAATCCCAAGACCAAGAACCGCAGGCCCCGAGCGCCCAGGCGGTCTCGGTTTCAGCCAAACTCACTTCTCTGGCAAACAGCCCCTCGCAGTACGCATTCGATAGTGGGATGGCCGGCGCGTCGGGACCTTCAGGCGCATTTGCCGAAGCGACAGCAGCCGCGTCGGCTGCCGGTTCCAAGCCGGATCGCTCTGAAAAAGATCCCGGGTATGGCCAAGGGGCCTCGTTCTTCGGGACGTATGCTCCAGGCCAACGATTCGTATTCATCATCGACAGTTCCAGGTCGATGCTCGAAGGAACGCGTTGGCCGACTCTGCGGCGAGAACTGATCCGTGCGATCAAGGGCTTGTCGCCAGACCAAGAGTTTTTCGTGATCAGTTTTGACGTTGGAACCCATCCGATGTTTAACGCGTATCCGCCGATGGGTAAGTTTTTACCCCCGACCGACGAGAGCATCTATCGGCTGAACACTTGGCTCAATAGCATCAACCACGGAGGGGCTACGCTTCCTGCATCAAGCGTCGGACTTGCCTTGCGCTTAAAGCCCGATGCGATTTTTCTACTCTCGGATGGAGAGATACAAGACAATACCGTTCGTGATCTGCGGTTTTATAATCGTCTGGAAAAAGAGTCCGGGAAGGTCGCGGTAGCCATTCCGATCCATACTGTTTTGTTGCACAGTCCAGTCGGCGAAGCGACATTGAGAGCCATCGCGGACGAGAACGACGGAGTCTTTACGCCGGTGAGCCAATTCGCCGCCCGACCTTAAGACGACCTGAGTGGGTTCCAAGAGTTCCCTATTCCCCCACGGGGATCAAGTGAATCTCACGGATATCGGCCACTGCCGCCGCCGCTTTGGTTTTGGGTTTGACCCGCAGCTTGCCGGCCCCTGCCTGCAAAGTTATCTGTCCGATCGGCTCGATGACGATGTTTTGGAAGTGACCAGTATCGCGAACTTTCCACTCTAGCGTTTGAGCCGGGTTTTCGATCTGCACATCGACCATCGATCCACCGTTGCCCGAACCGCATCCGCAATGAAGCTCGACGCGATACGTTCCGGCTTTGGGGACATCGATCGACCACTCGACCCAGTCGTCGACCTCGGTCCAATAACCGACGACATTTTTAAAAGTCTCCGGTTCGTAGCGGATCCTTTTGCCGTGCGTTTTCGACTCGCTGGCCAGAAGGGTGATTCCCGAGGGAGTCTTTTTGAGTTTCGGCTGACTTTTTTCGATGGCTTTGTTCATGCTCGATCTCCAAGCGGCCCATGCGTCGGCAATCTGCTGGGCACTTTGGGTTCGACCATCGATCAGCGAAGCGTTTTGGTCGATGTAGAGTTCGGCGTTTCGCTCGGTTTGAACCTGCGGATTGGGAAGGCACTCCTGAGCAGCAAGGGTGGTCTTCCAGCCGATCAATAGCTGATGCATTTGTGCAGCAACTTCGGGTTGGCTCTTGGCAAGGTTGTTTCTCTCCGAGAGGTCCTGGCTTAGATCAAAAAGCTCACCGCTCTGGGTTTCGTAGTCCTCGACCCATTTCCAATTCCCCCGCCGCACTGCGCCCGAGGGCTTGCTACCTTGATTGGTGTAGTGAGGCAAATGCCAATAGAACGCTCGATCCTCTGCTGGGCTCTGGGCCTGCGTCCAAGCCGCGAGTTGGGATTGCCCGTCGATCGGGCCGACGCTTTTGCCGGTCTCGATTCCAGCGGCTTGCAGGACCGTGGGCATGATGTCCATGAGCGAGACCGGTGCATCGATGGTTCTGCCTCCATCGATTTTACTCGGCCATCGCACCAGCAATGGGACGCGCAGTCCGCCCTCGTAAAGATATCCCTTGCCAGCGCGATACGTTCCGTTGTAAGTCGCTGGAGTTGGATGCCCCTCGGGGACATGCAACCCCCCGTTGTCGCTCGAGAAAAGAACGATCGTGTTGGCGGCCTGTCCAGACTCATCGATCGCCGAGAGCAACCTACCGATCGATTCATCCAAAGATTCAATTACAGACGCATAGAGCGGGTTCCAAGCTTGAGCGTTTCGATCCAGTTTGCTCTGTTGTGCGCTGAGCATGATGTGAGGCGAATGATGAGGCACATAGCAAAAGTAAGGCTTGTCGCTATGAGCCTTGATGAATTCGATCGCCTTGTCGGTGATTAGGTTTTCGTTTTTACCACCGCTTGTCAGCGGATCTCCGTTGCCACTGGGCTCGATACTCACGTCAAAGCCTTGTTCGAGCGGCGATGAACTCCCGCCCCCCAAATGCCACTTGCCAAAGATCCCCGTAGCATATCCTGAGCGTTTGAGGACCTCGGCCAGGGTCTGTGCACTTGGAATCAATGCCGGCTCGATTTCCGGTTGCAGCAGTCGCTGGCTCGGAGCATCGGCTCGGCCGGGCAGGTAGGTTGTAAGATGCAATCTTGCAGGGAATTTGCTGGTCAATAGCGATGCACGGGATGCCGAGCAGATCGGCAAACCGCAGTAAGCGCTGGTGTGTTTGATCCCTTCGGCACAGAGTCGATCGAGGTTCGGCGTGCGATGATCGCTTCTGCCGTAGCAAGCTAGATCGAAGACTCCCATGTCGTCGGCCAAGATCAGGACCACGTTGGGCGGTCGATCCTGAGCGATTGCACTGGCTACATAGGCCCAAGAGACCAGAACCCATGCGGCCAGAAGAATGGGGAGTTTGTTCATCGTTTCGTCTTTCTTGGGAAGGATTCCGCCGACCAGGGACCGGACCAGGGAGATTGGCCCAGGAAGATGGGCAAACGGCGATGGGACTAGTGGTACCCACCACGTCTGGTCAATGATAGCAAAAGCCTCGATCCTTTGGGCTATTCGGGAAATTTCTGGTGCATCGTTATTTGATCTCAATTCAATCTTGGGTGTGTCCGATTTTAGAGGAGTGGTTGTCCGCTGTAATTTAATCATGCCTGGAGTTTTATGCTCTCTGAGATGCAAAACCCGACCGGTCCTGCCGCCGTTGCGAATCCTGCGATCAAGCCTGACATGGCTTTGGCGGGTGATATCCGGCGTGCTGGAGAATCCGGATCGGCTCCCCAATCCGTATCGATCCATGGCCACACTGAGTCGCTGCGATATCTGCTGAGGCATTTGTCTGCGAACTGGTCGAGTCGAGTCGAAGCGGGTCGCGAGCTGAGTGAGACTCCTGCGGATCCCCAGGAACTCTGATGATGAAGTGGCGCCGCTGGCTTTTTGGAATCGTTTGCATTCTTGCACTAGCGGGGCTTTATTCCGCCCGACGACCGATAGTCACCTCGTTTCTTTCATCAAGGTTTTCCACACGGCTGGACACCCAGTCGATGGAGACTTCTTTTACGAATTCCGCGATTCAATTGCGGGATGCTTCGATCGAACTGATCGATGGTCGAACCGTTCGGATCGATCAAGCGAATGCTTCGATTGACACGCGAACCTTTTGGAACGGAGATCTGATCGTCGACCAACTCGACACCCGAGGTGTTCGCATCCCGATCCAGATACCGAACTCTACCCAACTGACATTGCCCTGGCTGCCCGATGATTTCGGAGCCGCACCAGATGTGCAATCTTGGATCGAACCTTGGCTGAGCGAATTCGTCGGTCGGATCGACCGAGACGCCGATCGAGTTGTTTTCGCGACTCGAGAGCTTCAGAGCCGAGCCGATGAGCTCCAAGCCGATTTGGAAAGAACTCTGGCGTCCAATCCATCGAATTTGCACGATCGCAAATACGCTGCACTCTTGGCAAAAGAGTACCACGCAATCAAACAGCGATTAGCGGAACTGCGCATCCAAGCTAGGAACAGTGGCAGAGACCAAGCCAAGCAGTGGTCGAATGTCTCGGAGTCGCTATCGGATAGATTCCAGACAAGATTGCGAGAGATGGCCCCAGAGGCCGATCGTCAGATCCAGCAGCTTGCCAGAGCCTACTCGCAGCGTATCACCCCAACGGTTCTGGGGTATTGCGATTTGGTCACTGCGGTGATGAATCCCCGGAGCGATGTTCCGACCAAGGATGCTTCATCACGTACAACACTGATCCGAAAAGCATCGCTTGCAGGGGAATTGATCGATTTGAAAAATTCCAATTCTCGCGTACCTTTCGATTGCCAGAGCTGCCAATGGGCTTGGGATTCTCCCACAAAATTGTCCACGACATCGGTATGGAGCTTTGAACTTCCTGACGGCCATGGAAGCCTCGAAATTCAGGCCGAACAGCGAGTCCTAGGAAAATCCAATCAGAACCAACAAAACCGAATAGACTTGAATTGTTACTGGTACATGTCTAAAGGGAATCAACCGTTCCAGGCCAATCCGAGCCGGGTAAGGGTCGCAGTCCAGCAAAGCGATGACGAACGTATGGTCAGCGTTTCTGCTCCCTGGGATCCAAGACAACAGGACCTAGCGACGCAGCACGTGGGACTCAGTCCGTTGACTATTTCATTCCGACAGAGAGTCCGGGGTCAAGATCGTTCGAAACAACAGTCGACTCCAGTGGCTTGGGAGTCGATTGCCGTCGAACCGAGAATACTCTTCGAACTGGAAAATTCGCTAGAACAGAGCAAGCAGCGTTGGGTTAGTGAAGCGCAGACTCGGTGGAATCAGATTGTTCCGACGATGATATCGACCAAGCAAGAGCAATCGACGCAAGTTTGGCAACGCCTTTCGGCTCAGGCGATGGACCAGCTGATAAGCCTTGAAGCACAACTGAATGATTGGCAAAAGCGATGGGATTGTTCGACGTCGCTGGTGCAGTACCGAGTGGGCAATCGATTGTCTGCCCACCCCGATGCTTATTCGCTGGGTGCGAATTAATCTGGCCCGAGGCACTGGTCCAGAGCCCCGATCAATGATCCACACGATCAATGATCCATCTTGCGGCGGCATAGCCAACGACCCGAGAGCTATCCCCTGAGACGCTTGCACTGGTGTCGTAGCTCAACTCCTGAACCTTGGTCTGGATCCCCAATTCCTTGAGGGTCTGCATCACCAGTGCTGCGGGTATCACGCCGCACATGCTGATCGAGTTTGATCGGCAGACCTCCAAGAGCCGCTCTGGATCGCCATGGGCCAAGGCATCGAGTGCCATTCTGTCGCGGCGGCGATTCTCTTGGTCGTCGGCAAAGTGATTCATGTCGCTGGAGATTGCAAACAGTAGATTTCCCAAGCTCGGTCGCAGCACCTGTGCGAGTTGCTTGGCAGCCAAAAGAATCTCGTCCCAATTGGCATTGGCCATTGCGATGCACACGAGCTTGGGCCGTGAACCACCCTCTCCGGCCAGCCAATCTAAAACAGGTAGCTGGACCTCGGCGCCATGTTCTCGCATGTGTGCGGCCGCGTCGAACTCCATCCCTTGGACCCCCTGAACGATCTTTTTGCTGAGCTCTAAATCGATCTGAAAACTCGCCGTGTCTGCTCCTCGGCTCGAAGGGATCATCCAGCTCGACGATGGGGATACGGCCCATTCTGATCCGAGTCGCGTATGTTTGGGGCCAACGATGATCACCGTCTCGGGAATCGGGCTACTTTTCCAGGCGTCCATCGCCTGCTGACCACTGTAGGTAAGCCCCGCATGCGGAGTCATGATCGCTACGACACCTTGTGAGGCAGTGACCGTCGATTTTTGGTCGTATTGCTTGAGCAATTCTCCTAGCTGCTCGGAGTCCGACGGGTAGAAACTCCCTGCCAAGGCGGGAGCGCGCGGGCGATCGCTGGAATCGACACCCGGGGTATTCGATGCCAACAAAGAGCTCGCTGTCGAGATGCATCCGAGGGTCATGACCGTGATCGGCAGCGTGCGAGAACGGACCATTTCAGCGGCTTGCTCGAGCAACTGGTGAATTGTTTTGCTTGGGTCAAAAGCAACCGCGACCCGATCGCCGCATAGTGCAACGATCGCCCTCTGATTGGAATGCACTCCCGCCAAATCGCAATCGCCTAAATCCTCCTTGAGCTTGCCAGATTCCCAATCGCTCGAAAGGATGGAACCATGATGGGCTACATCGTAAAGTACGCTCAATGCTAAGTCGACATCGACGGCCTTGTTGAATCGGGTCCGACGCAGGGTCTGCTCGGCAGTTCGACTGAGTTCGAACACGCTCGACTGCAGCGGTACTCCTGGGCGAAACGACGTTTGAATCCAATGCGCAAGCGGCACCTTGGAATCCATATCCACCGCAGAGAGCACGATGGTATTGACGGTCCCATCCATCGCATCGAGCACATAATAATTCGGTGTTGCACCATGGGATAGATTGATCATGTTTTGGATCGTGGCGGCTTTGAGCTTTTGCAGGCTTTCGACGTCCCCCGGAGGTCCCTCCAAGGGGATCGGGTCGGGTAGATCGAGAGTCCCTAAACTACCCGCGATTTCCAATCCCTCGAAGGTTTCCAGCAGCACCGACGCATCCCGCCAAGCATCCGGTGGCAACCCCGCCTTGCGACACACGCCAGCCAGATAGGCGTCAACATCCCAGCCTTGCTCGACCGGCACGCTTGGCAACAGCAAACCAGCTCGCTGGCCGTAGGGGCTAGTCAAACTCGTCGTGATTCGCAGACCGTGCTTGCCAATCTGGATGTGTTGGTTCCGTTGGTCAGAATCTGCC
>Ga0114972_10001922_pt1 | contig 15534 bp, 13 predicted proteins | sample M_140807_EF_Meta_FD_87354 | JGI IMG/M metagenome (GOLD analysis project Ga0114972, IMG submission 87354) | Freshwater microbial communities from Lake Montjoie, Canada to study carbon cycling - M_140807_EF_MetaG | ecosystem: Environmental > Aquatic > Freshwater > Lake | place: Lake Montjoie... | reverse complement strand
GGGTTCAGTGACGGTTCGGTGATCGAACATGTGTTCGATACTAAGGACCGGGTGTGACAGTCGGTATGGGTCATTCGGCCCATTTCCATTGGAGAACCGCGGCATCCGGACGCTCCGGAACCCAGGTGTCGCAGAAGCCCGAGGAGTCGCAGAAACGCAGGTGCTCGGGCGGTGCAGAGGTGTTGAGCTTCGGAGCCGATTCGGGGCCGCGCAGAGACCGAGCGCCTAGCCTCGCGATCGGTGGTCAAGCACATCGGTCGCACTGGCGGCCCACGGCGATTCGCAATCCTTCCGAACAACAGGTCCGCGCGCCCGACGGCGTATGTCCACGAGTGCCTCGGGCCTCGAGGCGGGGTACTGGGCCCGACACGAGCATCGGTCCTACTCGTGGGACTCGTTCTCGCGTTCCTCGTCACTGCGTGCGGCGGATCAACCACACAGTCCGGATCGACCAGCACGAGCAGGGCAACGACCTCCACGACAGCCACTGACGATTCTGCACCCATGATCGGGTCCACCACGACGCAACCGTCGTCAGCCCGTGGTGCGCCGAACTCGACGCCCAACGCCGAACTCGCAGCCCTTCAGATCGATGATCGCTCCACGCCGGACCGTCGATACGTCCGTGACGACTGGCCCCATTGGGACGACGTCGAGGGCAACGGTTGCGACGCCCGACAGGACGCGCTCATCGCTTGGTCGGTGGTGCCGGCCACGGTGAACCGGGCTGGCACATGCAAGGTCATCACTGGATCGTGGGTCTCGCCGTATGACGGCATCACCACGACAGTGCCCGGCGACTTCGATGTTGACCACCTCGTTCCGCTCGAAAATGCGTTCCGCTCAGGAGGTTGGCGGTGGGACGTCACCCGCCGACGGGCGTTCGCCAACAACCCCGCTGAACTCGTGGCAGCTTCGGCCACTTCGAATCGCACGAAGGGCTCTGATCCCCCGAACGAATGGCGACCGCCGAACCGCGACTCCTGGTGCGCCTATGCCACGGGTTGGGTAGACGTGAAAGTCGCGTGGGGACTCACCGCAACCACCGAGGAGCGCGACGCACTTGGGCAGATGCTCGACACCTGTGGACCGGCCGGGCCCGTGTGGCCGGGAATCGGAACCAGCGTCGCCGGCGGAGGCATACCGAGCGGCTCCGCAGACGCACCGCAGCCGACGCCGGCAGAACCGGGTGTGGGCAGCGGTTCGGGAGGGAGTGGCGCAGGAGACGGGAATGTCTATTTCGCCAACTGCTCTGCTGCGCGCGCCGCTGGTGCAGCACCGATTCGCAGTGACCAGCCCGGGTATCGCAGTTCGCTTGATGGCGACAAGGACGGCGTGGCCTGCGAATAGGCAAGGTTCGTGGTTCGAGCGGTGCTCGCACCTTGTTCTCGACCCCCCTGCCACCGAAGAGCAGCGAGCGACATGCCGCTTCGGTGCCGGCGGCGAAGTTGCCGATGTGGTCGGCCACGTCGTTGGTCGGTGAGGTTCGGCTCTCGAACTCGATGATGTGTGCGTCGGCATCGATCGCGGGATGGTCCAGTTCGAGGCGGATGGATGCGGTGTCCGTGGGTCCCTCTCGGATCCGGTTCGACGTGTCGTCAGCTCCGACCGGGAAGTCCGTAGAACAGTCGATCGACGACGGCACGCGCTCGCCGGGTGACCCGTCGGTAGTCGCTGCGCAGCTCGCCCGGTGTGGTCTCGAGAGAGCGGGCCAACCAGAGCATCGGCCCGGGTTGTGTGGGGAGGGAGTCACCTGGCGCACTGTTGACGAGGAACCAGCGGTTACGCACGCGCTCGCAGAATTGGAACGATTCGATGAGCGTCGCCGCATCCGCCGGATCGAGAACTCCGAGCCGTGTGAGTCGCTCCAAGCCCTCAACAGTGCCCGGCGCGGGTACACCGTGTTCGAGCTGCAGCAGTTGCGCGGTGAACTCGATATCGGAGAGCGAACCCCGGCCGAGTTTGAGGTGGAAGTCGGGATCCTCGCCGAACGGGATGCGCTCAGCCTCGATGCGAGCCTTCATGCGTCGGATGTCCCGACGTTCATGTTCGGTGAGTCCCCTGCCCCGCTGCGCCGATCGATCGCCATTCCCTGCCGAGCCGAGCACGAAGTCATCGAGCGCGAGTCGCATGGAGTCACCCTGTTCCGGATCGCCGGCCACGAAACGCGCCCGAGACATCGCCTGTCGTTCCCAGGTCTCGGCGCTCGAGCGCCAGTACGCCTCGAACATCTCGACGGTTCGCGACAGCACACCATTGCGGCCTTCGGGTCGCAGATCAGCGTCGACCTCGAAGACCCGCATCGAAGGTGTGGCACCTCGCAGTATGTGCATCAGCCCGGCAGCGATGCGATGAGCCTCCCGGTCTGTCCCCTGTCCGTTGCCGCCGTGCACGAACATGAGGTCGAGGTCGCTGGCGTATGCCATCTCGCCACCACCGAAGCGACCCAGAGCGAAGACGGCGAACGGGATCTTCGGCTGCAGGATCTTCAGTGCGCCGTGCACGCAGGCATCGGCGAGGGAGGTGAGATCGTGACCGACGGTACGAACGTCGGCCGCCTCGAAGACGTCCCGTGCGGCGATCCCCAGCAGGTTTCGTTGCTTCCATCGATGCAGCGCCGCCTGTTGCTCGATCGGGTCGTGGCGGAGTTCGAGGACGGCCACCGCTCGATCGGAGAGGTCCTCATGCTCGCGGAGGGCCAGTTGTCCGGGGTCAGGGAGTCGGGCGATCAGGTCAGGGTTATGCGAGAGGATGTCACCGAGGAGTCGACTGGTACCGGCGATACGACACAGTCTCTCGGCCGCCGATGGCGAATCGCGGAACACGTCCACGAGTTGGCGCATCTGTTGTGGACCGCTCAGCAGATTGCGGACGATGAGCAGTGCGAGATCTGGATCGGGTGAGGTCGAGATCCAGTCGAGCAGCAGCGGGAGCATCTGCTGCATCAGCCGGCTCGACCGACTGAGACCGCGAGTGAGGTCGCGAACTGCTGCTCTGGTTCGTAGAGCATCGGTGAATCCGAACGCGGTGAGGCGGGCGCTGATCGCACGAGCATCGAGACTGCTGTCCTCGGCGTCGGTGTCGTTCCCGCTACTGGCGATCCCCGGCGTCGTGGTGGCGAAGGCTTCGAGCAAGGGCCGGAAATAGACGCGTTCGTGGATCGCGCGCACGGTGGACTGTGTGTGGATGATGCGGCGCAGAAGTTGTTCGCCCGCCGAGCCTTCGGGAGTATCGAAATGACCCATGACGCGGGCGAGATGCTCGATGGCGGGAGCAGAGTCGGGCAGCGTATGGACCTGTTGTTCGTCGACAAGTTGCAGTCGGTGTTCGACAGTGCGCAGCAGTCGGTATGCGTCCGTCATGGCATCCGCGTCACCCACGTCGACGTAGCCCGAAGACGCAAGTGTGCGCAGTGTGGTGAGCGTGTTCGGCGATCGAAGCTCTTCGTCGAGCTCACCGTGCACCAACTGCAGAAGCTGCACCGTGAACTCGATGTCGCGGATGCCGCCGGGACCACGTTTGAGCTCCCGTTGGGAGAGTCCCTTACGGGCGACCTCCTCCTCGGTGCGCTCCTTCATCCGGCGTATCGAGCGGAGTGATTCCGCATCGAAAGGTCGTGACCACAGGGTGTGCTGTGCCGCGTCCCACCATCGCGCACCGAGTTCGGTCGAACCGGCCATTGGTACAGCTTTGAGCAGCGCTTGGAACTCCCATGGCTGCGCCCACCGATCCCAGTACGCCTGAAAGGAGTCGATCGTGCGAACAAGGTTCCCGTTACGACCTTCGGGGCGGAGGTTGGCGTCGACCCGGAAGCATCGACCAGCGATCTGGAGTACTTCGCGCGTCGCCCGCTCCAGTGAATGGGGGTCACCCTCGCCGACGAACATCACGTCGATATCGCTCGAATAGTTCAGTTCGCCGCCGCCCATCTTCCCCATACCGATCACCGCGAGGTCGACGCTCTCGTGATGCTCGCGCGCGATGGACCATGCAGCGACGAGCACATCGCGCCCGAGGTCGGCCAGATGGGAGCCAACCCGTTCGAGCGGATCCACCCTGAGGAGATCGCGAGCGGCGATACGTAGGAACTCGAGCCCGCGCCACTCGACAAGCTCGGCGACAGCGTCGGTGGCTCCGTTGGTCGATGTATTGCTGGATATGTCGGTGAGTTCGGGCCGGGTGTTGAGATCAGCGAGAACCTCGAGGCTTCGTTCGGGATGCGTGACGATGAATCGACTGATGGAACGACTCGCGCCGGCAAGTGCGATGACGCCGGCAGCGATCGACTCATGCTGTTCGATCAGGTTCGGAGTTTCGGGATATGCGGAGGTGAGCGCATCGAGAACTGCACGCACGGCGATCGGATCCGCACTGCGTTCAACGAGTTCGCCGAGGTCTGGAGCGGAGCGGCGATTGGTCACGGTGTTGAGGCTATTGGTGGTCCGGCGCGAGGCCGTAGTGTTCCTGCGTGCCTGTGATCCGAGTGGGGCTCGCCCAGATCAATCCGATCGTTGGTGATCTCGATGGCAACGTCGAGTTGATCCGCACTGCCATCGACCAGGCCGAGGCAATGGGCTGCGATCTCGTGGCACTCCCCGAGCTCGCTCTCACGGGCTACCCGCCGGAGGATCTCCTGCTGCGCCCGAGCTTCATCCGCGACACGAGGGCAGCATTGGAGCGAGTGATCGAGGCGTCGCGGCGCGCCGTCGTGGTGGTCGGATTCCCCGAGGCATCCCATGGGGAATCCCACGCGTCGACCAGTCATGGTGAGGCCCGGGGTGGCGACGCCCATTCCGCCATCGCAACCCTGCATAACAGTGCGGCGGTCTGTGTCGGCGGTCGACTCATCGGTGTTTATCGGAAGCGGTCGTTGCCCAACTATTCGGTGTTCGACGAGCAGCGGTACTTCGTTCCCGGAACCGGACCGTTCCCGTTGTTCGCCATCGGCGACGCAATCGTAGGCGTCTCGATCTGCGAGGACGCATGGTCCGCTGATGGTCCGATTGCAGAACTGGGTAGGGGCGGGGCTTCGTTGATCATCAACATCAACGCCTCGCCCTACAACGCGGGCAAGGCCGAGGCCCGCGAACAGGTGCTCGCCGCCCGTGCCCGCGATGCCGACGCGGTGATCGCCTACGTCAACCAGGTCGGGGGTCAGGACGAACTCATCTTCGATGGCGATTCGATGGTGGTCGATGAAACTGGGGCAGTCATCGCCAGAGCGCCGCAGTTCCGCGCTGGTTTCCACATCGTTGACATCGAAGTCCCCGATGCGACCGATGCGACCGAAGCATCTGGTCTCGAGGTGCTCGACTGCGGTGTTGCGAACTCTCCCGCCGATTCCTCCGTTGAGTCATCGCATGGGTCGCGTCCGGTGCTCGAGCCGCTCGGTATCGCTCCCCGTCTCAGCGTCGAGGCGGAGGTCTGGGAAGCACTGGTGCTCGGGACACGTGACTTCGTCCGCAAGAACGGATTCAGTGATGTCGTCATCGGACTGTCTGGTGGAATCGATTCAGCACTGGTTGCGGCAATTGCTGTCGAGGCACTCGGTGCCGAACATGTGCACGGGGTGCTCATGCCGTCGCGGTATTCGAGCGACCACTCCATCTCTGACGCGATCGCACTCGCCGACAATCTCGGCATCGAACACCGGACCATCGCCATCGAACCCGCACATGCGGCCCTCATGGGAATGCTCGAACCCTCGTACTCCGGTCACTCCATCGGACTGGCTGAGGAGAACCTGCAGAGTCGTATCCGGGCGGTGATCCTGATGGGCCTGTCGAATGCGTTCGGATGGATGCTCCTGAACACCGGGAACAAGAGCGAGTCCTCCGTTGGTTACTCCACGCTCTACGGCGACAGCGCCGGCGGCTATGCCGTCATCAAGGATGTCTCGAAGCTGCTCGTGTACCGACTGTGTCGACTCCGCAATGAGTCTGCGGGGCGCGAGATCATCCCGGAAACCGTGCTCACCAAGCCACCTTCGGCTGAACTACGTCCTGACCAACGCGATGATCAGAGTCTCCCTCCATATGAGGAACTCGATCCGATCCTTGCCCTCTATGTCGAGGGTGATCAATCGGCCGAGGAGATCATCGCTGCAGGACACGATGCCGCGGTCGTGGAACGCATTGTCCGTCTCGTTGATCTCGCCGAGTACAAACGTCGGCAATCACCTCCCGGTCCGAGGGTCACCTCGAAGGGCTTCGGCAAGGATCGTCGGCTGCCCATCGTCAATCGGTACCGGCGCTGAATCGCCCACCACCTAGCCTTCGACCATGAACGTGCCATTGTCCGCTGCAGAGTCCGCTCGACGTGTCGGCGCGTACTGCTGGCTCGAACAGCAGGCGTTCGCGTGTTTCGGAGGTTCCGTCACATCCATCATCGATCCTGTGGCCAAACTCACGATGCTCGAACTCGGTGAGCATGCGGCATGGCGCGCGCAACGCTGGTTCGAACTCCTTCCGACCGCACCGCCGGGCGCCGATGCACTCGTGATCGGGACGCCACCGCTCGAGTCACTGATCACGGCTCTTTCGTCGCTTTCCGATGATGCCCACCCGCTTGACGCATTCATCGCCGCCGAGGCATTGCTTGAATTGATAGACCGCAACGTTGCCGATCACCTCGACCGCACCACGCTGCTGGCGGAGCCGGCGCTGCACCGGATCGCCGAGATCGCCCGCACGGATATCGCCGGAGATCTCGTGGGTTGTCGTGCGGTGCTGCGGGCCTCGCAGGGACAGCTCGACCAGGCCACCGTCGACCGCCTGGCCGTGCTCCGGGCCACGCTTGAGGCCGTATCTCCCTTGGATCTTCTGACGTCTTCCTGAACGAATCGGCCCTGCGGTGCATGACGGTCGCACAGGACCGGTATCGTTATCCAAGCCCCATCCCGCAGCAGGGGGTCCTGTACCGGCGTCGTCTTCGTGTCGTCACCGGTCGCAGTACTGACACGGTCATCAACTGATGGTCGTGTCGAACGCAGTCGCTGCAGTAGAGCTAGTCGAGGTGGAGTTGTGGCCAAGGAGCGCGTGGAACGGGACGAAGAGGATCTCGTCCGTCTGTATCTCACCGATATCGGGCAATACCCATTGCTCACGAAGGACGATGAAGTCCGCCTCGCCCAGGCCATCGAGGGTGGCGTCGCGGCCCGCGCCGAGATGGACGCCGGTGGCACCATCACGACCGCCCGCAAGCGCGAACTGAAGCGCGCCATCAAGGTGGGCGACGACGCCGAGCGAACCTTCGTGCAGTCCAACCTGCGTCTGGTCGTCTCGATCGCCAAGAAGTACCAGGCATCTGGTCTGCCATTGCTCGATCTCATCCAAGAGGGCAACCTCGGCCTCATGCACGCCGTCGAGAAATTCGACTGGCGCAAGGGCTTCAAGTTCTCGACCTACGCCACATGGTGGATTCGTCAGGCCATCACCCGCGGCATTGCCAACACCGGTCGCACTATCCGCCTCCCTGTTCACGCCGGTGACACGCTGGCCCGTCTGCAGAAGGCTCGTGCCCGTCTCGAACTCAAGTTCGGCCGTCCGGCCACCCTCGCCGAACTTTCGGCCGAGGTTGAGATGCCCGAGGACAAGGTCACCGAGGCGCTTCGTTTCGCCGCCGAACCGCTCTCCCTTTCGGAACCACTTCGTGAGGACGGCGACGCCGAACTCGGCGATGTCGTCGAGGATCGTTCTGCCGAATCTCCCTTCGAGGTCGCTGCCACCGCGCTGTTGCCCGAGGAGATCTCCCGGCTGCTCTCGCCGCTCGATGAGCGTGAGCGCGAGATCCTGAAGCTCCGCTTCGGTCTCGACCGGGGCGAGCCCCGCACTCTTGAGGAGGTGGGCGAGCATTTCAACCTCACCCGGGAGCGCATCCGTCAGATCGAGGCCCGGGCGATGTCGAAGCTTCGTCACCCGTCCTCTGACACCGGCGCCCGCGACCTCCTCGCCGTCTGATCCACACAGTTCGTCCGCTCATCGCCGATGACTGACGACACGACCCTCACCGAGGCTCCACGAGCCCGTCGACTCATCCCGTTGTGGGTCGCGGGTGTGGGTCTGCTTGTTGGGCTGCTTGCACTGCTCGTCGTGCTCGTCATCGCCCGGTCCGCCTTCGCCGGTAGCGGTGAATCGAAACAGACGATCGACAAAGACGTGGTCGATCAGACGGGCATGCTGACGACGACTCCTGATGTCGAGCACCCGCCTCAACGCGATATCCGCATCGGCACCTGTGAGTCCGATAGCCAATCAGGCGTGCGTGCGGCTGGAACCATCACCAACTGGACCTCCCAACCGAGCGATTACCGGGTCGTGGTCTCGTTCCGCAACGACGAGGACGGCACGGAGTTCGGTTCGACCTCTCTCACCATCGCCGAGGTAGCGCCGCACCGCACCAGCAACTGGTCGACCTCGGTGCCTTCCCGACCAGATGTGGTGTTCACCTGCCGGATCGTGAGCATCGATCGTTGGGAAACCGGCCAGACGCCTCCTAGCTGAACGATCTCAACCTTTTCGTCGGTCGTTCCTGTGCCGCAGTTGCGGGATTCCTCCCGGGCCGGCAATGGAATCAGCGGGGGTGCGCCCCTACACTGACCCCCATGAAGAAGCTCCTTGTCGTCATCGTGGTTCTCGCCCTTGCAGCATTCGCCGTGAAGAAGCTGCAGGACGCCTGACGCATCACGCCGTGGCGGTCCGGCGGCGGGCCAGTACCACGACAGCAACAATTGAACTGAAGACAACGACAGCCGCTCCCGTGCTGATGACTCTTGCGCGGGTGGAGGTGGGTAGCGCTATGCGGTCGCGCAACGGCACGCCGCGGACGAACTCCACGATCGGCCAACCGTTGCGCAGCGCCGCCCTGGTGAGTTCGCGGTCCGGATTCACGGCGATGGGATGGCCGACCGCCTCGAGCATGGGGAGATCGGTCGCCGAGTCGGAGTAGGCGTAGCTCCGGCCGAGATCGATCGAGCGGAGCCCCGCCAACTCGATCATGGCGCCAACCTTGTTCTCGCCGTAGCAGTAGAACTCGACCTCGCCGGTGTAGCGACCCTCGGTATCGATGAGCGCACGGCTGGCGATGATTCCGTCGAGGCCCAGATGCTCGGCAAGCGGAGCGACGATCTCCTCGGGGGAGGCGGAGACGAGATACACGAGACGACCGGCGGCTCGATGCCCCTCGATAAGCACGATTGCCTCGTCGTACACGATCGGGTCAATGACCTCGGCGAGTGTGCGGTGCACGATCGATGTGACGGTTGCGTGGTCCCATCCGCGGGTGATCTGCAGGGTGGACTCACGGAACCGGCGCATGCGTTCCTCGTCGGCGCCGAAGGTGCGGAACACCAGTCCGTTCCAGACCGTGCGGGCGAGCACCCGACGGTTGACCATGCCAGCTCGTCGGAACGAGCCGCCGAAGGCCACGAGGGCACCGTGCGCGATCACCGTCTTGTCGAGATCGAAGAACGCCGCTTCCATCACGGCGTTGAGCATACGGGTCGCCGGAGAAGGGGCCACCGCGCCCATTGGGAGATCACCGGAGCCTCCGTAAGGTGGTGAGGCCTTCCCCGGGTGATCACACCACGAACCGATCAGCGCTGCGGTGCTGGTGGGTGTCGTGATCGATGCGACGACACGCACGGTGACGTCGTGATGGGAGGGCAGATGACAACGATCTCATGCTGGTCCGCCAAGGGCGGTTCGGGAACAACGGTGGTGGCCATTGCGCTGGCCACGATGCGCGGACGCGAACCGGATGGGGCAGGTTCATTGCTGGTGGATCTCGCCGGAGATTGTCCGAGCGCGATGGGCCTACCGGAACCTACCGGTCCGGGAGTCTCGGAATGGTTGATGGCCGGTGGCGAGGTTCCGCCCGATGCCTTGCGACGCCTCGAGATCGAAGTGTCCCAGGAGGTGGCGCTCGTGCCGACGGGACGCGCTGTCGTCGATGGCACCGGGGCCGGTGATCGCTGCGGGCAACTTCTCGAGCAACTCGCGCTCGATCCTCGCGACTCCATCATCGATCTCGGTCGCATCATCAATGGCGCTGGTTCTGTGGCCGAACCCATGGCGCGTCTCGCCGCTGATGCCGATCAGTCCCTGTTGGTCACCCGGCCGTGTTTCCTTTCCCTGCGCCGGGCCCTGGCCTCGCCGGTTCGACCTACCGGGATCGTTCTGGTCACGGAGGAAGGTCGGGCGCTCGGTCGACGCGAAGTTGAGGACATCCTCGGCGTACCGGTGATCGCAGAGGTGCCGCTTGATTCATCGGTGGCCCGTGCAGTCGATGCCGGCACGTTGGCCATGCGTATGCCCCGCGGACTCGAACGGTCGTTGCGTCATGCGGCCTGATGCGGGCGGGCGACGCGCTCAAACCGAGTCCCTCGTCGATCGGCTGCACCAGCAGCTTCTCGGTGCAGGGGCCCCGCCGATCGATACTTCGGCCGCAACGATCCATGAACTGGCCCGCTCCGACGACCCGCTCCTTCCCGAGCCGGAGGTGGCTTCGGTCGTGGAGCAGTTGCAGGCCCGTATGAGCGGACTCGGAGTGCTCGAACCGCTGCTTGCCGATGCCGCGGTGAGCGAGGTCATGGTCAACGGTGGTGGGGCAGTCTGGATCGAACGTGAGGGTCGTCTCGAGCGCACGTCGTTGTCCGTGGACGAACCCATAGTCCTGCAGTTGATCGAGCGGATCGTCGGGCCGTTGGGGCTCTCCATCGACCGGGTGTCACCGATCGTCGATGCTCGACTTCCCGACGGATCGCGTGTGAATGCGGTGGTTCGTCCGCTGGCCGTCGATGGGCCGTGCCTCACGATCCGTCGCTTTGGCGCCCGTCGGATCGAACTCGACGCGGTTGCCACACCCGGCACTGCGGCACTGCTGCGTTGGGCGGTTCGGGCCCGGCTCAACATCCTTGTGTGCGGCGGTGCTGGTGCCGGCAAGACCACGCTGCTCAACGCCCTCGCCGCCGAGATCGAGACGCATGAACGCGTCATCACCGTGGAGGATGCTGCCGAACTGCGACTCCCCGGCGATCATGTGGTGAGGCTGGAGGCGCGACCCGCCGGAACTGAGGGAGCTGGTGCGGTGCGGGTGCGCGACCTCGTCCGCAATGCCCTGCGGATGCGCCCCGACCGGATCGTGGTCGGGGAGGTGCGGGCCGGCGAGGCGATCGACATGCTCCAGGCCATGAATACCGGTCATGAGGGATCCCTCTCGACCTGTCATGCCAACGGGCCGGCCGACGCGCTCCGACGACTTGAGACCCTCGTGCTCATGGGAGATGTCGCGTTGCCGCTGCCCGCCATCCGTGAGCAGATCCGATCCGCCATTGATCTTGTGGTGGCCATCGCCCGGAGGCCGGACGGCACCCGGCGAGTGGTGGCGGTCGGCGAGGTGCAGGAGTCGGCGACGGCGACGGCGCAGAGCGCAACGATCGGTACCAGCAGCGGCAGCGGCACTGTCGGTGGCTCCGGTGAGGTCGAGGTGTGCCTACTCACTGATCCCTCCGGAGCCCTCTGTGGGTTGCCCTCACGGTCCGCCCGGCACGTGTTCGCGTCCGCTCCATCGGCAGCCTGGCTCGAAGCGTCCTTGTCATGACCCCGGCGCTGCTGCCCGGTCTCTGCGCAGCCCTCGCGGTGGTGTGCTCCGCTCGACTCTTCGGGTTCGCCGTCGAAGCGCGAACCGGGCACGTCATGCGCCGGCGTCTGGGTGGCGGTCGGACGCCCTCCGGGGTCCACCGACTCCGCCTGCGGTCCGGTCGACCGACTGAAGCGCTCCTGCGCCCCTTCGGCCGATGGTTCGGTGCCGCTGGTCGCCGACGCAGCTCCGATCGCGACGTCCTGTTGCTCCTCGAATCCACCACCCGAAGGTTGCGAAGTGGGTCGTCGCTGCGTTTGGCGATCGAGGCGGCTGCGAGTGATTGCGCCGAACCCGCCCATCGTGAACTCGCCGAAGTGATCGATGCCGGGGTCCCGCTGCGTTCGGTCCTGGAGGCGTGGATGGTCGATGCACCGTCGGCTCGCCTGCTGGTCGGTACGGCGTTACGACTCGCATCCGAATCGGGGGGAGCGGTCGCTTCCGTACTCGACGGTGTGGCGGAGAGCCTCCGTGATCGGCTGGCGCTCGATCGGGAGGTAGCGGCGTTGTCATCGCAGGCTCGTGCCTCGGCGCTGGTCCTGATCGTCGCCCCCGCAGTTTTCGCAGCACTGATGGCCAGTATCGATAGCCGGGTAGCTGCGGTGCAGTTCACCACGCCGATCGGATGGGGTTGCTGCGTCGTGGGCCTCGGGCTCGACGTGCTCGGGGCTGTGTGGATGTCCAAGATGATTGCCAGGGTTCGATGACCCTCCTGCTCATGATGATGCTGGCGGTGCTGGCACTGCGACTGCGCTCCCGGCAGCGTGGACGAGCCGAAGAACTCGAGCGCCGCTCGGCCATGGAGCGGTCACTTCCCGATGTGGTGGATCTGCTGCGTCTGGGGGTGCGCGCCGGGCTCACTCCTCATCAACTGCTGCCGACGGTTCTGCCTGTGCTGCCGGCGGAGGTTGCTCCTTCGTTCGAGGAGGTTCTGCGTCGTATCGAACTCGGCGTTCGACTCGGCGATGCGCTCGATGCGCTCGACACCCTCGGCGAAAGCGCCCACCCGCTTGTGGCGGCCATCCGATCAACAGCGTTCGACGGCACCGCGCTGCTCCCGGCGCTCGACCGTGTTGCTATCGACACTCGCCTGCTGCGTCGACGCCGGGCTGAGCTCGACGCCAGACGGCTTCCGGTGCAACTGCTGTTCCCCCTGGTGCTGTGTGTGCTCCCGGCCTTCGTGCTGCTTGCCGTGGTCCCCCTCGTTGTCGCCTCGATCGGAGCGATCTCGATCTGAGATCCGGCTCGCTCCCATTCGCAGTCATCCCATTCGTTCCACCTCAAGGAGATAGTCATGGATCAGTTGCTTCTCATCGCGTTCACCGCCGTGCAGTCCCGTGCGATCGTCGCCCGAACATCGGCAGCCGCGTCCCGATCTGGTGCGTCGAACTCTGTCGCTGGCCTGTCCGGCGATCGGGGTCAGACCACCGCTGAGTACGCGCTCGTCCTGCTCGGTGCCGCTGGTGTGGCCATGCTTCTGCTCGGTTGGGCCACCAAGTCGGGGGCCATCGGCAAGCTCTTCGACGTCGTTCTCAACGAGATCGTCGGGCGCGTGAAATGAGCCGGGGTGGCGACCGCGGGCAGTCCACTGTCGAGCTCGCGGTCGCGCTCCCGTTCGTGGTGCTCCTGATCGTCCTGATCGTGCAGGTGGCCGCAGTCGTGCGCGATCACCTGCTTGTCGTGCACGGGGCTCGAGAGGCGGTGCGGGCCGCTGCAGTGGCGCTCACGGATCGTCATGACGCAGCGGTGTTCGGTGCTCGTCGCGCCGGTCCGCTCGATCCTGACCGCCTGCGGGTCAGCGAGGAGGTGCTGTCCGGAGGTGATCGGGTGCGCGTGCGTGTGGAGTATTCGAGCCCGACCGACCTTCCGCTCGTCGGGGTCTTCCTGCCCGATATCGATCTCTCGGCCGATGCTGTGATGCGGCTCGAAACGGTTGCGGGGTCAGAGCGGTGAGTGGCCCAGCACCATTCGCAGCAGCGCAATGGCCCCGGGTTTGTGGAGCGGGTCGTTGCCGTTGCCGCATTTCGGCGATTGCACACACGAGGGGCAGCCGCTCGCGCATCCGCAGCTCTCGATGATCTCGAGCGTGGCCTGCAGATGGTTGCCGCCGGCCTCGAATCCGAGTTCTGCGATACCGGCCCCGCCGGGGTAGCCGTCGTAGATGATGATCGTGGCCGCACCGGTGTCGGCCAGAAGTGCGGTGCTCAGACCGCCGACATCCCACCGATCGCAGATGGTGAACAGCGGCATCATGCCGATGGCGGCGTGCTCGATGGCATGAAGCGCCCCGGGAACATCGGCGGGTGTGAGACCGGCGGCATCGAGCAACGCGTCGTCGACCACGTACCAGAACGCCCGGGTGACGAGCTCACCGGGGGGAAGGTCGAGATCGACCATGCCGAGCTGCTCGCCGGTGAACGTGTTTATGCGGCGATACCCGATGACCTGTGAGCGCACGAGTACCTCGCCGAGATGGAGTGCTGCCCCGCCGACCATGCGCTCGGCCTCGGACCCAAGGATCTCGATATCGGTGGTGGCCCTCGGCTGGGTGTACTCGCCCTCTTCGGCGGATTCCACGATGGCCACCCGATCCTCGAGATCGAGTCGCTCCACCTTCCAGCTCTCCCCCTGATGCAGATAGACCGCGCCGGGGTGCACCAGACGCAGAGCCCGGGAGCCGTCGACCGTGCCGATCAGGGTGCCGTCGTGTTTCGCAATGCGGAACTCCTCGCCACCAGCACTGCGCAGGCTGACGCCCGCCGAGGGTCGACCCCGGCCGGCCCAGACCGCCGCTGGCCCCTTGCGATGCGTGGGGGGACGAAACACGAGGAGATCGTCGAGCACAAGGGTGCGGATGCCGTCGTCGAGGGCATCGCCCCACCAGCGTTCGTCATCGGGGGTGAGGGGTTGCTCGAAGGCGGCGCAGGCCAGATGCGGGAGCAGCACATGGGGGTTGGACGGATTGATGACCGCCGGTTCCGGCGGGCGACTGAACAATTCGTCGGGATGCGTGATGAACCAGTGGTCGAGTTGATCGTCGCCGGCCACGAGGGCGGCGAGCGAGAGCTGGCTCTGGCGCCCCGCCCGCCCGGCCTGCTGCCACATCGAGGCGATGGTTCCGGGGAACCCGTTGAGCACGCAGACATCGAGACCACCGACGTCGATACCGAGTTCGAGCGCGCTGGTGGCGACCACACCGCGAAGCGATCCGTCGAACAATGCCTGTTCGATCTCCCGGCGTTCGGTGCGCAGATATCCGCCGCGATACGGGCGAACGGCGTCACCGAGACGGGTCGGCAATCGTCGGCGGATGTCGGCAGCTACCACCTCGGTGCCCTTGCGGCTGCGGCAGAACGCGATGGCTCGGTGGCCACCGGCGACAGCGGCTCGCATGAGCTCCGCGGTGTCGCGGTTCGAAGACACGGATCCCGGGCCACCGCCCGGATCGTCGGGATCCTCGGCGCCGGGGTTCCAGAGCATGAAGAGGCGATCGCCCCGGGGTGACCCATCGTTGGTGACCTCGACAACCGGCTTGGCGCACAGGTCGGTGGCGAGGCGCCCGGGCTGACCGATCGTGGCCGAGGTGAAGATGAAGGTCGGGTCGGAGCCGTAGTGGGCACACAGCCGACGCAGACGACGCAGGATGTGCGCCACATGGCTGCCGAATACCCCGCGCATGGCATGAAGTTCGTCGACCACGACGTAGTCGAGCCGGTGCAGGAAGGTGGCCCAGCGATCGTGGCCGGGAAGGAATCCGGCATGGAGCATGTCGGGATTGGTGAGCAGCACGTTGGCATTGCGGCGGACCCACGCGCGCTCCTCGGGTGAGCTGTCACCGTCGTAGGTGGCGGCCACCAATCCGGGGACACCCGCGGCAGTGATCGAGCGCAGCTGGTC
>Ga0114972_10001921_pt1 | contig 15539 bp, 16 predicted proteins | sample M_140807_EF_Meta_FD_87354 | JGI IMG/M metagenome (GOLD analysis project Ga0114972, IMG submission 87354) | Freshwater microbial communities from Lake Montjoie, Canada to study carbon cycling - M_140807_EF_MetaG | ecosystem: Environmental > Aquatic > Freshwater > Lake | place: Lake Montjoie... | reverse complement strand
TGCTGGGGTGGTTCCGGAGCACGGGGAAGGGCTCAGTCCCGATCAGTATGGCCGCCAACTTTTCGCCTGGTCCTATCCCCAGGTGGCCCGCTGGTGTGATCAGCAAGGACGGCCCTATCCGGCCCTGACACCCGAGGGAGAGATTGCCGAGGCCCTGCCGCGGGATGTCAAGTTGCCCCACTGAGCAGGGAGCTGCCCTGATCCAGTTGTCCCACGGAGGCAGGAAAGATGAGGGATTAAAAACGGGAACCGCGTTCCATGCCGCGGACACTGGGAAGCCAGAGCACCAGGGCCAACAAACCGATTTCGAGCACCAGCAGCCGGCCCCCCAGAAGCACCACCAGGGCAAAAGTCACCGCCAGAATGCGCAAGAGCATCATCACCACATCGTCCAGCTGGCGCCCTCCCTGGGTCCACAACAGCACGGCCAGACCGAGCAACAGCAGGTCGAGCCACAAGGGCATGCCGGGACAAAAACAACTCCCTTCAGCTTAGGTTCGCCAGCCGGGCCGCTGCCATGCACCTTGTTCTTGAGCAGAGTCCCACCCCGATTTACCAGCGGCTGATCGCCGCCATTGCCAGGGCCCTGGTGGGGGCCGGCCATCGCATCAGCCTGCTGGATCCGACCGCTTTCATCGCTGGGTCTGTCGCTGGATCCGGGGCTGGCTGCTTCGCTGGGACCTTGGCAGAGTCTTGGGATGGGCCCTTGACACCGGTGGAATTGGGCCGGGTGGCCCAGGTGGTCCTCCATCGTCCCTTGCTCAGGGATCGGCTGGACTCCCTCGAAGCCGATGCCCTGATCATGGTCAGTCCCATCAGCCTATTAGCCGGCTTTGACCTGGTGCGGGGCACCTTTCTCTACGAACAGGGCCCAATGCCCCTGGTTTTTTTGCATTTTGAGGACTGCTTCAGCACCCATCCTTCACGGGAGCGCATTGAGGCTGCCTTGGGCAGTTACATCGCCACCGGCCACCGCTCCCACCATTTCTGTCTGGAGCCGCGCAATGGCCAGGAGCTGGGGCGCCTGAATCTGGCCACATCGCCGCTGTATGCCATCGGCGAGGGGTCCTACGAGCCACCGGCTGGGGCCTCGTTGCGCCGGGAGGTCTGCTTCATCGGCCATGTGCATCCAGGCTTTGACTGGGGCGACCATCCCCCTGATCTGGCGTCGGGGTTGCGGGCTGATTTACGGCGCCGTTTGCAGCAGTTCGACCATCCCCTTGAACCCGGCGCCCTCGCCTACGCCGAGCGCTGCTGTGGGCCCGGATCTTCGGCGCTGCAGCGGTTGGCGGCGAAGGCTTACTACCGGTCGTTGGCCCATGGTCACTCGTTGGAGTTTCGGGGAGAAGTGCTGCGGCGTCTGGGGGACCGTCCCATTGATCTCTACGGGCCCGAGGCCGAACGCCTGTGCGCCCACTGGCCAGCCCCAGCTCCAGCACTTGGATCCCGGCGCGGCCATCCGGCGACGGCCTCGGTGGCCGCCAGCGCGGCGATCTATCGCTCGTCGCTGATCAGCCTCAATATCACCGCCTTGCAGTTCGACCAGGCCGTCAGCAACCGGGTGCTGGATGTGGCGGCGGCCGGAGGGTTCCCCCTCACCGATTCGAAAGGGGAGCTGGGGGCCCTCACCGGGGTGGCGGAGGCCATCAGCTACCGCAGTCTCGAAGAGCTGCGGCACAAGATTGAGTACTACGGCCACCTGGACCATCGGGCCGAACGGCTCGAAATCGCCACGACCCTGCAGCGCGAGGTGCGGCAGCGGGGTGATTATGGGGCCTTGGCCCAGGCGATTGGGGCGGCCCTGGTGGGGCTGGGTGCTCCAAAGGCGCCAAAGCTGGAAGATCAGGAGCGCCGGGAGGGCCCCGAGAGCCATTGCTCCAGGCCCTCGCCAAGAAAGGAAAGACCCAACACCAGCACAAACATCGCCAAGCCGGGATAAAGGGCCGTCCACCAAACGCCGGTGGGAACGGCCGTCAGGGCCTGCTGCAGGTCGCCGCCCCATTCGGGCACGGTCTCGGGCAGCCCCAGCCCCAGAAAGCCCAGCCCCCCAAGCACGAGGACGGCATCGGCGGCATTGAGGGTTAGCAGCACCGGCACCGAGGTGATGACGTTGCGGAACAGATAGCGGCGCAGCACCCACAGCGGTCCGGCGCCGAGGGAGCGGGCCGCCTCCACATAGGGTTCGGCTTTGACCTGGGCGCTTTGGTTGCGCACCACCCGGAAGTACTGGGGCACATAAACGACGCAGAGGGCGGCGGCGGCGTTGAGCAGGCCACGGCCCAGCAGAAAGGCCAGCACCACGGACAACAACAACACCGGCAAGGTGTAGAGGGTGTCCATCAACAGCACCAGGACCCTGTCGACGGCGCCGCCCAGGTAACCACTGGCCATGCCGAGGGGGACACCGATCAACAGGGCCACCACCAGGGCCACCACCACCACCTGCAGGGCAACGCCGCTGCCCGCCAGGGTGCGGCTGCAGACGTCCCTCCCCAGGCGATCGGTGCCGCACCAGTGGCTGGGGCTGGGCGGGGCATAGATGGGGTTGGCAAGGCCGGCATTGGGATCGTTGAGCCAGCCGAGATGAATCAGCAGGGGGACAAGCAGGGCCACTAGGGCATAGATCAGCACGATGACCACCCCCCAGCGGGTCATGCGGGCCGAAAGGCTGGCTGGCGGCCCAGCAGCCTGCGCACTGATTCCCTGGGAAATGGGGGCGGGCCTCGACATGGGTCCATGACCAGATCTGCCGAACCTAGGGCGAGCGGTTGTTGCTGGGCCTCCTGCCAGGCCTGGCCGCCGCGTCCAAGGCAGGTCCAAGGCCTGGGGCTTGGCTGCGGGCGTCGGAGTCGAACAGCTTGGGCACGGATTAGGGTTTTTTGAGGCCAGAACCGTCGGTTTCCCGAACCTTCGTGGAAGACTGTCAACAATGCACTTTGCCCTTGTCGTGTTTAATTGTTCCCCCAAGTACTGGTGAGTTGTAGGGTGCTCACATCCCCAGCCTGGACCTTGATCTGATCAAACCTACCCATTAGTGGGTAGGACAAATGTCGGTTCTGTCCACTGGTAGACCCACAATTCTGAATTATGTCAGTAACATAGATAATTTTTGGCTTAAGTTATTTTTTAAATATGTTACGTCAATCACATCGTCGCCCGCAGTATTGGGGCTATGGTAGTTGTGGTGATGTCAACAGGCCCCCTAGGGCTCTTTCCATGAACTCAACTCCCATCAAAACTCGCCTGCAAATTGAGCTGCTTCGCAGCGTCGGCAAGCGCAGGTCCGGCTCCATGGTCGCCAGGGGCTTCACCCTGGTCGAACTCATGATCGTCGTGGCCGTGGTCGGCATCCTCTCCGCCATCGCCCTGCCCCGTTATCTGGCTGCCCGGGCCGCCGCCGCCGCAGGTGCCTCCATCGGTGAACAGATTGGTCTGGCTAAGGAATGCGCCACCTACGTCGCCTCCGGTGGTGTAGGCACGGCTCCTAGCACTGTCTGTGGTACTTCTGGTGGTAACTACATTGCGACCTGGACCACCTACGTTCAGGATGTCAGTGGCCTGAAATGTCTTCAAGTTACGGCTGGCACTGGTAGATCAGCCACCATCAACGTCAGTTCGTTCGGTGGTCTCCTCTGTACCGTTGCTTGATTCCTTAGTTGTCAACAACCTATCCATGGCACGATAGGTGTATGTCCAACTGACAACAAAGAAGCAGGGGGCCTTAAGCCCCCTCTTTTTTTTACAAGCTCCTTTTGCTAAAGCGATAATTTTTCCCAAGCCGGAAAGGGCGGACCTGTCCATTGACAGGATCCATTACCATGGAAGCCATAAATCCATGCTTGTTTTCTGGTTTTCTTCTGAATGCAGACCAAACTTCAGTTGGAATTGCTTGGCAGTCTCAAGAGAGCCCGTGTTGGCTCCAGCGGCTTCAGCCTCATGGAGCTGATGATCGTTGTGGCCATCGTCGGTCTGCTTTCAGCCCTCTCCCTGCCCAGGTATCTGCAGGGCAGGGCCGCTGTGCGGGCCGGGGCTGTCATTGGTCAGGAGCTCGGGCTGGCGAAGGAATGTGCCACCTGGGTGCTTTCCGGTGGGGTCGGGGTCCGTCCGCCCAGCGGGCCTGGCCGGGTATGCAATCTCACCTCGCCTTCCCGTTATGAGGGTTCCTGGGGTGAGTTTGGTCCAGTGACAAGAGGCCTGCGGTGCCTCCAGGTGACCAACTACGGCGGTGTGGCCATAACCATTTCGGTGTCTACCAACGGAGAACTGACTTGCACGATGGGCGGTCCCCGCGCCTGAGGCTGGGCTTCAGGCCCGTTTGCCTTGCCTAGCCATCGCGATCAGGGCCTCCTGCAGGTGGTGGGCCAGGTCGAGGCCATCAAAGAGGAGGCTGTTTTGGGCTTGCTGTTGCCGTGCTCGCTTGCCGGCCCGCAGAGCCGGTAGATCGGAGCAGAGGTCGGCCACGATCGCGGCAAATTCCTCCGGGGTCTGGGCCACCCATTCCGGCCGACCCACGCCCTGGACCAGGGAGGTGCTCATGCGAGCGGCCGTGCAGCCTCCCTTGATGGCCACCAGGGGGGCCCCCATGGCCAGGGCTTCAAAGCCGGTGGTGGCACTGCTCCAGGGGGTCGTGTCCAGGGCCACGTCGAGAATGTTGTAACAATCCACATGGTCGTTCCATTCCCCCAGCATCGGCAGGAACCGCAGTCGCTGCGGGTCGACATCATGGTCCTTGGCCAGGAGGTTGGCGATCCGCTCACAAACATGGGTACTCAGGGTGCATCGGTCCTTGATCACCAGCAGGCTGTCCGGAACCTTTTGAAGGGCAGCGCCCCAAAAGCTGAGGGTTTCTTCTCGAATCTTGCCCACCTGGCTGAAGGCCCCCAGCACCGGCAGGTCGGTGACCGCCAGCGCCTCGGCCTCGGGGAAGACCTGATGCTTGGGATAGGCCAGCCAGGGCCTGGGGAGTTGCCAAAGCTGTTCGCTGAATTGATCCTGAAAAGCGGGATCAGCCGTTTCTTGATCACCGAGAAAATAATCCATCCCCGGCAGTGCGGTGGTGGCGTGATAACCGATATAATGACATTGCACCGGCGCGCAACGTTGGGCCAGCAGCCTGATGCCCCCGTGTCGGGTATATCCTGAGGTTTCTAAGATCAGATCGTAATTCCGACTCCGCAACAGCTCGCGGGCCTCAAGGTCCGATAGACCTTCAAGGGATAAGGCGCCATCGGCCAGGGCCAGCAACTCTTCCGTGCGCGATTCGTAGCGACGCCGCATCGACAGCAGTTCCACATGCAGTTTGTCGTGGTCGTAGTGCTCCAAAAAAGCAGACAGGAACCCACCCACCACGTGACCGCCCAGATCGCCGCTGAGCACGCCAATGCGCACCTTGCCCAGGCGACAGGCATCGTCGCTGTCCACCAGGGTGCCGATGGTTTGTGGGGCTGGATCCAAAACCGCAGCGTTATCGTTCACTGGGTCCGTCTCGGGGGCAAACTCCTGGGTCCACTCGGGCCAGAAGCGTTGGCCCAGCGCCAGGGCCGCCCCAGCCCATCGCTCCGAAGCCACCGAATACAAAAACATCTGGGCGCTGAATAGGGTCAGGTCCAGGGGTTTTTCTAAGAGAAGCTCATCAAAGGCGATGCGTGCTTTTTCAAGATCACCACGCAGCCTTAGGATGCTAGCTAAATTATATCGAACGCCCATATCTTTAGGGTCGATTTGATAGGCTTTTTCGTGGCTTGCCAGGGCTTGGTCCAATTGGCCGATTTCCTCGTGGCTTTGGCCTTTCACCGTTAAGATGTCCACCCGTTCCGGCATGGTCACCAGGGCGCGATCGAACATGTCGATGGCCTGGCCTTGATCCCCCAGGTTGTGCAGCGCCAATCCGTTACAGGCCAGGGCATCGGCATTGTCGGGGTCGAGGGCCAACGCCTGCAAAAAGAGAATCAGGGATTGATCGGCTTGGCCTTGATTCAGCAGCAGCAGGCCCAGGCCAATCAAGGCTCCTGCATCGGCAGCATCGAGATTCAGGGCCGTGCGATAACTCTCGATGGCCTCTGGGATACGTTTTTGGTGCCCCAGATTGATCCCCAGCTTGCGGTGCAGGAAGGCATTGTCGGGCTCGGCGGCGATCAGCCGGCGATAGCCAGCTTCGGCCTGGGCCAGGTCTGCTGCTGTTTTGAGATCCGTGAGTTTGTCGAGGCTCAGCCAATGGTCTGGATGGAGTTGCAAGGCGCTGGCCAAGGCCAGCCTGGCCTCGTCAGGGCGTCCTGCCTTGGTCAGCACCACCCCCAGGGCGTGGTGGGCTTCCACCCGGTCGGCATCCAGACTGAGCACCTGGCGCAGCAGCGCTTCGGCGCTGTCGAAATCATCGTTGTCCAGGTAAGCGGTTGCCAGATTGAGCAGCACCTGGGCATTGCTGGCATCCAGCTCCTGGGCGTGAAGGAGCAGACGGAGCCGTTCGTCCTTATCGCCCCGATCCCCGACGAGCACCGCCAGGTTCATCCAGGCCATGGGTAGGGAGCAGCCTGAATTGACCAGTTGGCGCAGCAGCTGTTCGGCTTGATCGAGCTCGCCTTGGCTGACCAGTTCGCTCGCCCGAAGCGCGATCTGAGTTTCGCTGGCGGGGGAAGCAGGGGCCGGGGTGTCCATCGCGGCAACGTCAATGTCCAAGGTGAATGTCAGGGAGTGCGTTGGACATGCATGCGGACGGGTTGGTCGCCGCCAAAGGTGCTGTCGGTGCCAGCTTGCATCGTGATGGTGAGCTGGGCGTCCAGGACCGGACCGTTGGCCGGATCCCCTAGCAGCTGCACCTGCAGGGGGGTATTGGCGGGTAGGCGGTCTAGGAGCACGGTCTGCTGTTGGGGAATTAGGGCCACTTTGGTTGGATCAAGGTGACCAAAAATGGCATCGGGTGATGTGCTGTTGGCCAAAGGCTGGGGGCCACAACGAACCAGCAGTTTGGGGCCGCGATAGAGCCCCTCTTCGCCAACGGCCCTGTTGCGCACGCCATAAATGATGGTCCAAGCCGGTGTCGTTGGGTTATCGGGCCCCTTGAGCACCAGGACGGGATTGGGAATGTCGCCGTTGCAGGGATAGTCAGCGGAGGACAGGGGACCCGTTGCGAGGGTGGCGGCCTCGGCTACTTCATTTCTGATAAAGATGACCGCGCGACCCCACTGTTCTTGGGCTTCCTGAATCGAATTGATGCGGCGCCCTACTTGCACATCCGAAACCAAGGTGAGGGCGCCAAGACCAGCCAATACGACCGCCGTCATCGCGGCGACGATGATGAGCTCCACCAAACTGAAGCCATGGCACCGAGCTGTGGCGTGGCCCGTCCCATGGCTTGTTCGTCGCCAAGGCCTTGGTTGACGCCTCAGCCTGGCTCCCATCACCCCTGGCCTCGTCATCAGAGGGAACCTCCACCAGCATCAAAGCGACAACCTGGTTGACCACTGGGTCTCCAATCGAGATGGGGTTGGGACAATAGGGGTGTCACAACAACACACCAGTCGCCTTGGTCGACAACCGCTGGTGATCGGAGCACAAGGGTCACGGGGGTCAGCACCAACCCCTCGGGTGTGAAGCAAAGGGGATCGGGGATCCCACCGGCTTCGGTTTGGACCGCTAAGCCGGTGACACCTGAAGTCAGGTTCGCTGGACGAATTGGGCTTGTGGCGTCAGCTGGATCGAGGGACATGCAGGCGGATTCAGTTAGAGGTTGAGCCAACACTCTGGCGCGTTTTTCCTGAATCATGCCAATCACTTCGATGGCGGCACTACGAAGGCGGCGTTGTTCGGTAAATCCGACCATCGATCGAAAGGCCAAGGAACCCAATATCCCAATAATTGAAACCGTAACCAGCAGTTCCACCACGGTGAAACCCGTCTTAGTGCCATGGGGTAGGACAGGGTTGCTGGTTACGTTTAGAATCATGAGCACCACCCTGACGCTGGTAGAAACACAGAAGAATTCTTTATAAATTGTATGGCACCAGACCTTCTTAATGTATATGTTATTCTTAGGGTGCCTGTTACCGTGCCTGGTTGTATTTGTCTAGTCAGAGTGTATTCGGACGCCACATTGGGAAGGCTAATAATTTGCGATGATCCATTGGCGCTAATGGGATTAGGAGGTTGATTCATTGGAGAAATGTATGTTGAAGAACTGGCGGCATCTTGAAGGAAGGAAATGGCCATATTGTTGCCGACACATTCGGATGGATCATTGGGGGCGTATACTTTTACTTCGTTGGAATTTTGTATTGGGGTGTATGAAGCAGTCTTGGTGACATCGATCGGAAGGCTAAGGTAAGGACCTTTGAGTTGGCGCCAATACTGAGCGTATTGCTGAAACCAGGTTAAATCGTTGTTGAGGACGACATCAATGGCGCTTCCAGCGCCAGCGCGACGATTCAAGCCGCTAATATTGAGATTGTTGATGATTTGGGCCGCCGCACTGGCTGCAAAAAGGGCCACAACTGTGGCTATCAGTAGTTCGATCATCGAAGAGCCAATGTTATGGTTGTGTGGGACAATGGCCTTTAATATTTTATTTTTTTGTCCCGATTTTTGAAGCCGACTTAGGCCAAGCATGTTATCAAGTTTTTTGGAGAATATTAATTTCATGGGTTTCAATTGAAGGATCTTACTCTGAAATGAGTTGGATCGTTATCTGGTGCGCAAACTTTTAAGGTGCGGGTGATCTCTTGGGTATAAGGAGGGCTGGAGCCAAATGTTGATTTGCCTCTAATAGTTATATTTACAGGGGAATAGTCGCTATCGTTAGTAGTGGCTTGGCAGGCGTTTACCGTAAGGGTTGGGGGCCAAATGGGTAAAACTATGGTGTAATAGCTATTAATCGGAGCAGGAGCGGTTTGTATCGGAGTCTCGTTGTTGTCAACTGTAATATTATTATTGATTTTAGCCATTGTTTCATTGAATCCAGTCTCTGCGGCCATGCGGGCTGACTGGGTTCTTGATTCTCCTGCGGCGGTAGTGGCACTGCTTGTGGTCCGAGACACCAGGCTGATGGCCGTGATGATCAGGATCAAGCCTGCCAGCATGACAAAGACCAACACAAAGCCAGACTCACCCAAAACGGTTGCCTCGGACCTCCGTCTGCGGGCAAGCAAGCTTGGCCTGGTCAGGCTCATGACATCTGGCTATTCCTTTAACATCCACCATAGCCCCAAACAGGTTCCCAAAGGCCTAGAGATCGGGCCATAGACCTAGGACTTTGGGGAATTATATTTCACCTAGCGCATGGTGGTTAGCAGCTCATTCTCAATGGGCTGGGGGCCACTTGGGCCCATAAAGTGTTGTTTTAGACGCAATTGCAGCCTGATGCCATCAGGGCTTTGGGCCGTAAACCCATCGCTTTGCAGTCCATCGAGCAGGACGCGATTCTGGAATTCTCCCAGGCTCACTACCCCGGTCAATGAAAAGGCTGGACCGCAGCGCATCAGAACCTCTCCGCGCCAGATCGAACTCGGGGCGCTTCCCTGGCTGTAGACGATGGTGCCAGCCTCTGTTCTCAAGGCCAGCACGGATCGCCTGCCACCCAGGCCGCAGGGACCGGATTCGGCGCCATTGAGAGCAATGGCTTGGGACCGCAGCACATCCGATCGAATCAGTTCCAGGGCCCTGTCCTGGAACCGTCGCTCGCGCATCACCCGCATGGCCAGATCGGCGCTGCGTTGCAGGCCGACCTGCATTTTCGCGATTCCCCCGCAGATCATCAGGCCTAAGCCGAGGGCCAGCAGCAGTTCGACAAGGCTGAAGCCCTTGGCGCCGGACTCCATCGGGTCATTTTGATGCATCGGTCCCTCCCTTAAAGACTCGTGTCCCTTTGGCAGGAGCCGGACGCCATGCGTCCGACCCGGGTCACCCCCAGGGGCAGGGAGACCACGACACAGCGTTCCAGTTCGGTGGCATCCGAACGCAGGACCACGGTGCCCCCATCAAGAATCAGGCCATTGCTGGTAAAGCGCACGATTTCCGGCATGTTGTGCTCCAGTTCGACTGTTGCCGATTCGATGCCCTCAACCAGGGGCACGTTGACCCCGGCACAGGCGGCCAGGGAGCTGGAGGCTGGCGCCTCCCAACCCTTTTCGCCCAGATGGAGGCCGCAGGGTTGGCCGCTGCGCACCGCCGCCGTGCGGCCTTCTTCCAGGCCCAGGAGGACGCGGCGGCTGGCGATTTCGACCCGCAGCCTGGCCAGCCCGGCGCTGCCGTAGGCCATGGCCAGGCCGGCCAGCAGCATCAGCACAGCAAGAGTCACGAGTAGCTCCACCAGGGTGTACCCCCTGGAGTGGGGTGCTGCTTTGCCCATGCTCATGCCTCTTCACAGAGGTGCAGGGCCGCCGGTTTGACCAGTTGGTCGCGACGGGCCTGGGGTGCGTTGTGATCTTGAAGGGTCACCAGCAGCCCCTCCTCTTCCGTTAACAAGGTCAGTTGACGATCCACACCAGAAGCCAGCGGGGTCCGTTGGAGATCGTCCAAGAGCTGCTCGCTGGCGGCGCGACAGGATTGGGCAAGGGGTCCGTGCTGGGCTAGCTGTTGCCAGTGGTTCTGGAGCAGGATCAGCTCGCCATCGATTCGGTTCAAGGCCAGCTGCCGTTGTTGGGCGCTATGGATCCCCGCCATCGAACGGGCCCAGATTTGCGCCGAGGCCGAAGCCGAGCCCATCAGGATCAGGGCGGCCAGCGCCACTTCCACCATCGTCATGATTCGGCCCCCAGCAGGCCCTGCTCCTGAATGGACCAAGCCCGGACCGGATCACCTCCGAGTCCAATGGCGAATAATCCACGCCGGCCCGTGCCCCCTGGGGCTGGGCTCTCGGGGGCTGTACTCCCTGGGGCCTTGGGCAGGGCCAGCAGCAGCATGACTTGAAGACCATTGGCATCAGGCTGCCAAGCGAGGGTGCGTACATCGGCGGGGGATCCTTGGCCCCCTTGGATCAGCCAGGCGGCTCGGTTGCCATCAATGCAATCCAAGCCGTCCCGGGCCCAATCCTGTGACGGCAGCTGCAGCAGGCAGGGATGGTGAAGATTGATCTCGCTCACCAACCTCTGGGCGGCCTGGTTGAGTTGATCCTGATCGGAGCGGGCCTGCAGCTGGGATCGAAAGCGAAGCTGGCTCTGCAGGGACGTTGCCTGGAGCGAAAGGCTGGAGAGCAATAGGCCCATGGAGGCCACGACCGTAAGGGGGAGCAGGAAGCCGGCCTCGCCATCCGGCGGGGTTAATCCTTTTGCAGGGTGGGATCGAATTGGGGTTGGTCTTGAAACGCGGGTGCGGCCGCGGGCAGGCCGAGCAAGGACAGGGTTCAAATCCTTGAATTCGTTGAGCTGTCAAGGGTTCCCCAGGACGGACAAGGGCCTGTGCGATTGGGGTGCCACAGGTTCCAATGGCTGCGGCAGCCGGGACCGGCAGCCGTAAACCGTTTGGAGAATGTCCCTGAGTGAGTCGCTATTGATTAAGTTTAAGAACGGCCATGAAGGCTTCCTGGGGAACATCCACTTTGCCCATGGCTTTCATTCGTTTTTTACCTTTCGCTTGCTTTTGCAGCAATTTCTTCTTACGGGAGATGTCACCACCATAACATTTTGCTAACACATCTTTGCGCATGGCGCTAATGCTTTCGCTGGCTATTACCCTACTGCCAATGGCGGCTTGGATGGGGATCTTGAATTGTTGACGCGGAATCAATTCCTTCAGCTTTTCCACCAATCCCTTGCCAACGTTGTAGGCTTTATCCCTATGGACAATCGCAGTCAGGGGGTCGGCGCGTTCGTTGTTGATTAGCACATCGAGACGGGCTAACTCATTTTTGCGGTAGCCGATGAGTTGATATTCCATAGAAGCGTATCCTTTGGTTCGACTTTTCATCTGATCAAAGAAATCAGTTACGACTTCAGCCAAGGGCAATTCGTACTGAAGCGTGACGCGGTCTGTCGTAATATATTTCATGTCAATAAATTCTCCCCGACGCTCTTGGCAGAGTTCCATGAGGGCTCCGTTATAAATATTAGGCGTGTATATTTCAAGCTTGACATAGGGCTCTTCAATCGATTCTCGCTTTTGGGGATCTGGTAGGGTTGCGGGGTTGTCAATGGTTAGGCTGGTGCCATCGAGCATGTTCACCTTGTAAATAACTGACGGCGCAGTGACGATTAGTTCTAGGTTGTATTCACGTTCCAACCTCTCTTGCACGATTTCCATGTGCAAGAGGCCCAGAAAACCGCAGCGGAAGCCAAATCCCATGGCACTGCTGGTTTCCGGTTCGTATTTCAGGGCCGCATCGGAGAGTTTTAAGCGATCCAGGGCCTCCCGTAAATCCGGATATTTGTCGGCATCGATGGGGAAAAGACCACAGAAGACCATGGGTTTGGCTTCGGTGTAGCCGGGCAGGGGTTCGCTGGCGGGATTATTGAATAGGGTGATCGTGTCGCCGACCCGGGCATCGGTTACGGCCTTGATCGAAGCAGCAAGATAGCCCACTTCGCCAGCATGGAGGGAGTCCACCTGCCGTTGGTCCGGCGCCATCACACCGACTTCATCCAGTTCATAGGTTTTGCCACTGGCCATCAACAAAACCTTGTCTTTACGAGAGACCGTGCCACTGATCACCCTGAAATACACAATGACTCCCCGATAAGCATCGTAATAGGAGTCAAAAATCAGAGCCCTTAAGGGTTCTGCGGCCCGATTGGCGGGCGGGGGCACCCGATCGACAACCGCCTGCAGGATTTCAGGAATACCGAGGCCGGTCTTGGCCGAACAGGCGATGGCATTGCTGGTATCCAGACCGATGATCGACTCAATTTCTTCGCCAATTCGCTTGGGGTCAGCCCCGGGCAAATCGATTTTGTTGAGAACTGGAATGATTTCCAGATCGTTTTCCAAGGCAAGATAAACATTGGCCAGGGTTTGGGCCTCAACACCCTGACTGGCATCCACAACCAGGAGAGCCCCTTCACAGGCTTGCAGGCTGCGGCTCACCTCGTAGGCGAAATCCACATGGCCTGGAGTATCAATCAAATTTAAGATATAGATTTGTCCATCCTTCGCCTTGTATTCCATGCGGGCCGCTTGCAGTTTGATGGTAATTCCGCGCTCCCGTTCCAATTCCATATTGTCCAGGAATTGTTCCTGCATATCACGGGCCGCCACCGTGCCTGTCTCCTGCAGGAGTCGGTCGGCCAGGGTCGATTTGCCATGGTCAATGTGGGCGATGATGCAGAAATTGCGGATCCGCGCGGCGGGAACGTCGGTCATGCGGGGTCCGGGTTTTCTCGGCAGTCATGAGATCCTAGGCAGGCGCGTGCTGGTGTCCAGCCTTACTGGCTTGGAATTGGCTTGGTGCTGGCTGGGTTTGGGTGGGTATCGGCTGCCATGCTCTGGGTTCAGGGGTTTTGAAAGGAGCCTCAAAAGCCGTTGGAAGTGGCCCCTGGGTTGGGGGAGGGCGTGTGATGGTCTAGCGCTTGGTTGAAATCCTTCATAAATAAAGACGGAGAGTCATGCTTAATGCTTTGCAATTAGGATGGAATTGATGGGAAACAAGCTTTGATCGGCCAGCCAAGATAGGGTTTATGGTAGAATTTCTTGGTAATTCAATTCTTGCTAGTGGCCTCGATTATTTTCGAGATCCTTTTAATTCTGATTCTGATTTTAGCTAATGGGGTTTTTTCAGGTTCGGAAATTGCCGTAGTTTCTGCCCGAAAGGTGAGGTTAGAGCAGCAGGCAGACCGAGGCGATCGAGGGGCGAGAGCGGCTTTACGTCTCGCCAATTCACCCAACGAATTTCTGTCCACTGTCCAGATCGGCATTACCCTAATCGGCATTTTGAGTGGTGCTGTTGGTGGAGCCACAATTGCCCAAAGATTGCGACCGGTTTTAAGTGATATTCCCCTTCTTAATCCCTATGCAGAGGGGTTGAGTGTTGCCTTGGTTGTCTCCCTAATCACCTATCTCTCTTTGGTGATTGGCGAACTGGTCCCCAAACGGATTGCCCTCAACGAGCCAGAGCAGATTGCCCGTTTTGTGGCCCGGCCGATGCGTTGGCTGTCGGGCCTGACGGCTCCTTTTGTTTATATCCTGGGTCTTTCAACGGACTGGTTGATCAAGATCATGGGAATCAAGGATTCTCAGGAGCCGGGAATCACGGAGGAGGAGATTAAAGCGATGTTGCGTCAGGGTGCGGAGACGGGGGTTTTTGAAGAGGCCGAGCATGAAATGGTGCAACGTGTTCTGCGCCTTGGCGATCGTTCGGTCAAGGCTGTGATGACTCCTAGGACCGATATCAGCTGGATTGATAGTGAGGAACCTGTCCAGGATAACTTGGATGAGATTTTAGCCAGTACCCACAGTCGATTTCCTGTCGGCAAAGGCAGTCTGGATGATTGTGTTGGCATTGTCAGGGTGAGAAGTCTGTTGGCTGCCTATGTCAATGGCGAACCCCTTGATATCGAATCGATGCTGCAGCCTCCTCTCTATGTGACGGCTGGCATGAGGGCCCTAAATGTGATTGAGCAGTTTAAGCAGACGGGTGTCCACATTGCCTTGGTTACGGATGAATTTGGTGGCATTGAGGGTTTGGTAACCCTCAATGATTTGATGGAGGCGATTGTGGGTGATCTTCCCTCGGTTGAAGATCGGGAAGATCCGATGGTTGTGGAGCGTGATGATGGCTCCTGGCTGCTTGATGGTGGTCTGGACCTCTCTGAATTTAAGGATTTGGTGGAGATTTCATCGTTACCCGACGAATCTTCAGGTACGTTTCAGACCCTTGGTGGCTTTGTAATGCATCGTTTGGGGCGAATCCCCCATGCCGGTGAACATTTCGAATGGAATAATTTGCGCCTTGAGGTGGTTGATATGGATGGGAAACGAGTTGATAAGATTTTAGTGATCCAAAAGCCCCCTGATTCGCTTGACGAAAAGGAGGAGGATTGACCTGGGATCAGAGGGGTCCTAGCTTGCCAAGCGTTGATGTAGCTGCGCTGATTCCCTCCCAGTGAATTTTGGTCCCCATTAACTCGGAGCTTTGGGCGAATTCCTCCCATACCTGCATGCCGTGGATGGGTAATCCCCATTGAGATTCTAAACTTTGCTGCTGATTCCATGTCCTATCCCTAAGGGTTGCCAGGGAGGAGTGGATTACCCCCGACCCTTCATTTTTTGCCGATGATGATGGGTATCCAGTGATAGGGTCCCATTCGTCCTGTCCTTGAATTCGCTGGTTCGTTTGGACAGAATTGATATTAATGGGCTGTGATTGACCTTGGTTGGAATTAATTTTTTGATTGATCTCTTGCCATCCCCAGGAGCTGTGATCGGCAAAGACGAAGGATTCGATGGCGTAGGGAGTGCCGCTCCAGCCGGGTACCCAGTAGGTTTCAAAGAAGTGATCCAGGTTGAGTTGATCACCGCTGGCAAAGGAGAAGATCAGGTTGTTCTGTAGGCGTTGGAGGGAGAGGAGATCGGATGATTCAAGATCAAGGAAGTGAACCTGATCGAAGCTGTTGTCAAAG
>Ga0114972_10001918_pt1 | contig 15550 bp, 16 predicted proteins | sample M_140807_EF_Meta_FD_87354 | JGI IMG/M metagenome (GOLD analysis project Ga0114972, IMG submission 87354) | Freshwater microbial communities from Lake Montjoie, Canada to study carbon cycling - M_140807_EF_MetaG | ecosystem: Environmental > Aquatic > Freshwater > Lake | place: Lake Montjoie... | reverse complement strand
CCGATCGCGCCCTTCACTGAAACTTCAGGCAGTTTTGTGAATGCTGAAGGCCGTTTGCAAAGTTTCCATGCAGTGGTCAAACCCTTGGGAGAGACGCGTCCGGCCTGGAAAGTCCTGCGCGTATTGGCCAATTTGATGGGTATTCCAGGTTTCGATTTTGAGACTTCGCAAGATGTGTTGACCCAAGCCACAGCACTGCCGCCCGTTTTAAGCAACGCTGGCCAGGGGGCGTTGCAAATGACGGGTGAAGTTGCTGTGCCTCATGTGGCGCGTATTTACCAGTTGGACAGTCTGGTCCGCCGGGCCCCCTCCTTGCAAATGACGGCTGACGCTCGGGTTGTCGAGGAGGCGGCGGCATGATTGATGCCTTGTACAACGGCGGATTGAACTTGTTGGCTGCCAACTGGTGGGCCACGATGGCTTGGCCGGTGCTGTGGATACTCCTCAAGATTGTGGCTATTTTGGCGCCATTGATGCTGTCTGTGGCTTATCTGACTTTATGGGAGCGCAAGCTCTTGGGTTTCATGCAAGTGCGTCATGGCCCTAACCGGGTCGGGCCGATGGGTTTGTTGCAACCTATTGCCGACGCCATCAAATTGCTGACCAAAGAATTGATCAATCCCACTGCCGCCAGTTTGGGGCTGTTCCGATTGGGGCCCATCATGGCGATCATGCCGGCCTTGGCAGCTTGGGTCGTGATTCCCTTTGGACCTGAAGTCGCGCTGACCAATATCAATGCCGGTTTGATGCTGGTGATGGCGATCACGTCCATCGAGGTCTATGGCGTGATCATTGCCGGGTGGGCTTCAAACTCCAAATATGCTTTTCTGGGCGCACTGCGGGCCTCGGCCCAAATGGTCAGTTATGAAATTGCCATGGGTTTTTGCTTTTTGGTGGTGCTGATGGTTTCGGGCAGCATGAACCTGACTGACATTGTGCTGGGCCAGGGTAAAGGGCAGATGGCCAGTCTTGGGCTGAATTTCCTGTCTTGGAACTGGTTGCCTTTGTTCCCGATCTTCTTGGTTTACCTGATCTCGGGTGTGGCTGAAACCAACCGTCATCCGTTTGACGTGGTGGAAGGTGAAGCTGAAATCGTGGCCGGTCACATGGTCGAGTATTCGGGTATGGGATTTGCCATTTTCTTCTTGGCCGAATATGCCAGCATGTGGCTGGTCTCCATTTTGGCCGTGATCATGTTTTTGGGTGGCTGGATATCTCCTATAGACAGTGCACTGTTCAACATGATCCCGGGTTGGATCTGGTTGGGCCTGAAAACTTTCTTGGTCGTGTCCATGTTCATCTGGATTCGCGCCACGTTCCCTCGCTTCCGTTATGACCAGATCATGCGTCTGGGCTGGAAGATTTTCATTCCTGTCACTTTGGTGTGGCTGCTGGTGGTGGGGGCATGGTTGTTCTCGCCCTGGAACATCTGGATATGAAAGCAAAGCCATGACTACCATGACATCTTTCTCACTCAAGGACTTCTTCAAAAGCTTCATGCTGGTGGAGTTGCTCAAGGGCATGGCCCTGACAGGACGTTACGCTTTTGCCCGCAAGGTGACCGTGCAGTTCCCTGAAGAAAAAACGCCACAGTCGCCCCGTTTTCGGGGGCTGCATGCCTTGCGCCGTTATGACAATGGCGAAGAGCGTTGCATTGCTTGCAAGTTATGCGAGGCGGTTTGCCCAGCGATGGCGATCACCATTGAGGCGGGCGTCCGTGATGATGGCTCGCGTCGCACGACGCGCTACGACATTGACTTGACCAAGTGTATTTTTTGCGGTTTCTGTGAAGAAAGTTGCCCTGTGGATTCGATTGTGGAAACACACATTTTTGAATACCACGGCGAAAAGCGGGGTGACTTGTATTTCACCAAAGAGATGCTTCTGGCAGTGGGTGATCGCTACGAAAAAGACATTGCTGCAGCACGCGCTGCGGATGCCAAGTACCGCTGAAAGAATTGAATCATGGACATCCCAACAGGTTTTTTCTATCTGTTCTCTGCGGTACTGCTTTTTGCAGCTTTTCGGGTGGTGACTGCCCGCAATCCTGTGCACGCAGTTTTGTATCTCATGCTGGCTTTTTCACAAGCCTCTGGCTTGTGGTTTTTGCTGCAAGCGGAATTTCTGGCCATTACCTTGGTGTTGGTCTACCTGGGTGCGGTCATGGTGCTGTTCTTGTTTGTGGTGATGATGCTGGACATCAACATGGACCTGTTGCGTGAAGGCTTTTGGAAGCACTTCCCATTGGCAGCCACATTGGGCGCATTGATTGCACTCGAAATGGCAGCGGTGCTGATGGGAGGGTTTCGCCTGACAGAAGCGCCGAAGGCTGTGTTGGCTGTGGGCCAGGTGGCTGCGCCTGTTTCGAATGCAAAAGCACTTGGCATCTTGCTTTATACCGACTACATCATGCCGATCCAAATTGGTGCCGTGATTTTGTTGGTGGCGATGATCGCCGCCATTGCGCTGACTTTACGTGAGCGCAAAGACAGCAAGGCGATCAATCCTTCATTGCAAGTGCGTGTTCGGGCAGCTGATCGTTTGTCGATCATCAAGGTCGGTGTCACCCAATCGGGTGTTGCACCTCAAACACCAGCCGAAGACGCTGTCACAACGGAGAAAAAGTCATGACTTTGACGCTTGGACACTACCTTTCTTTGGGTGCCATGCTGTTTGCCTTGGCGGTGATCGGTATCTTCTTGAACCGGAAAAATCTGATCGTCTTGTTGATGGCCATTGAACTGATGTTGCTCGCCGTCAATATGAATTTTGTCGCGTTCTCCCATTATTTGGGGGACATGCGCGGTCAGGTGTTTGTGTTCTTCATACTCACTGTGGCCGCCGCCGAATCGGCGATCGGTCTGGCCATCCTCGTTTTGCTCTTCCGCAACAAGAACAGCATCAACGTGGACGAACTCAATTCGCTCAAGGGTTAATACGTTAATGAAGCCCCCACGTTCATCACTTTGTGTATTCACTGCCCCTCAAGGGGGCGCATCTCTCCCTTGGGACGGCCCGGCGGGAGATCAGTCATGAGTCAAACCCTCAACGCAAGCACGCTGCTGGCCGTGCCTTTGGCCCCGCTGGTGGGCTCGGTGCTGGCGGGTATTTTCGGTACGAAATTGGGTGGCAACTGGATCGGGCGTCGCCTGACGCATAGCCTGACTATTTTGGGCGTCCTGGTGGCTTTTATTCTGTCCGCCATGACACTCAAAAGTGTGGCCCTTGAAGGCGCTCGCCTGAACGAAACGCTGTACACCTGGATGGTCGTAGGTGGGCTCAAAATGGAGATCGGCTTCCTGATCGATGGCCTCTCCGCCATGATGATGTGTGTCGTCACTTTCGTGTCACTGATGGTGCACATCTACACCATCGGATACATGGAAGAAGACGAAGGTTACAACCGATTCTTCGCCTATATCTCGCTGTTCACTTTCTCCATGCTGATGCTTGTCATGAGCAACAACATGCTGCAACTTTTCTTTGGTTGGGAGGCTGTTGGCTTGGTGTCTTACCTCCTGATCGGTTTTTGGTTCAATAAGCCGACGGCTATTTTTGCCAACATGAAAGCCTTCTTGGTGAACCGTGTGGGTGACTTTGGTTTCATTCTCGGGATTGGTTTGATTGCGGCCTATGCGGGAACGCTGAACTACACGGAAGCCTTCGCCAAGGCGACTGAATTAAGTTCTCTGACGCTACCGGGCACAAGCTGGATGCTGGTGACGGTGATTTGCATTTGCTTGTTCATTGGTGCGATGGGCAAGTCTGCTCAATTTCCCTTGCATGTGTGGTTACCCGACTCGATGGAGGGTCCTACCCCGATCTCCGCGCTGATCCACGCTGCGACCATGGTCACTGCGGGTATTTTCATGGTGGCCCGGATGTCGCCGTTGTTTGAAATGTCCGATACGGCCTTGAACTTCATCATGGTCATTGGCGCCATCACCGCATTGTTCATGGGTTTCTTGGGCATCATCCAGAACGACATCAAACGCGTTGTGGCCTACTCCACCTTGTCGCAGCTGGGGTACATGACGGTGGCCTTGGGGGCCTCTGCGTATTCGGTGGCGGTCTTTCATCTGATGACCCATGCCTTCTTCAAAGCTTTGCTTTTCTTGGGTGCTGGCTCCGTCATCATGGGCATGCACCATAACCAGGACATTCGCTGGATGGGGGGCGTGCGCAAGTACATGCCCATCACTTGGATCACCTCCTTGCTGGGTTCATTGGCCTTGATTGGTACGCCTTTTTTCTCGGGTTTTTACTCCAAGGACAGCATCATAGAAGCTGTGGCCGAAAGCCATCTGCCTGCGGCAGGTTTTGCACACTTTGCGGTTCTGGCGGGTGTTTTCGTGACCGCGTTTTATTCATTCCGCATGTATTTCCTGGTCTTTCATGGCCAAGAGCGCTATGACCAAAATCCGGACGCTCACCATGATGCTCAGCACGCTGACCATGGCCACGTCGCACATGACAAACCCCATGAGTCGCCTTGGGTTGTGACCGTGCCGCTGGTGTTGCTGGCGATCCCTTCTGTGGTGATTGGTTTCATGACCATCAAGCCGATGTTGTTTGGCGATTTTTTCAAAGACGCCATCCTTGTCGATGTTGCCCGTCACCCCGTGATGCAAGAGTTGGCTCACGCTTTCCATGGACCTGTCGGCATGGCCTTGCACGCGCTGTCGTCGGCGCCATTCTGGCTCGCTTTGGCGGGGGTTGTGACGGCTTGGTACATGTACATGATCAATCCGTCTGTGCCTGCCGCATTCGCCAGGGCGCTCAAGCCACTCGTGGTGCTTTTGGAAAACAAGTATTTCATGGATTGGTTCAATGAGAATATTCTGGCCCGCGGTGCCCGCGCTTTGGGTAACGGTCTGTGGAAAGTGGGTGACCGTGCATTGATTGATGGCTTGATGGTCAATGGTTCCTGGAAACTGGTGGGCTGGGTATCGGGTCAGGTTCGCAAGCTCCAATCGGGTTATCTCTACCACTACGCCTTGGTCATGATCTTGGGTCTCTTTGTGCTGATGACGTACTTCGTCTGGCTCAACAAGTAAGGAAGAATAAAAATGGGATTGTTGAGCCTTGCTGTCTGGACGCCGATCGCGTTTGGCCTGGTCTTGCTGGCCTTGGGTCGCGATGAACATGCCCGCGCAGTGCGCTGGCTTGCTTTGGTGGGCGCCTTGATCAGTTTCTTGATCACCTTGCCTTTGTATGCCGGCTTTCAGCTGGAGACTTCGGCCATGCAGTTTGTCGAAAAGGCGCCATGGATTGAGCGCTTCAATGTGAACTATCACTTGGGCCTCGACGGTATTTCTTTCTGGTTGGTGTTGTTGACTGCTTTCATCAATGTGATTGTTGTGATTGCTGGTTGGGAAGTCATCACCCGCAAAGTCAACCAGTACATGGCTTCTTTTTTGATTTTGTCGGGCTTGATGATTGGTGTCTTCTGTGCTTTGGACGGATTGTTGTTCTACGTGTTCTTTGAGGCCACACTCATACCGATGTACTTGATCATTGGTATTTGGGGTGGACCGAACAAAATATATGCTGCTTTCAAGTTTTTCTTGTACACCTTGCTGGGCTCGTTGCTGACCTTGGTGGCTTTGATTTACCTCTATACCCAATCGGGCGGCAGTTTTGACATCGCAACATGGTACAAACTGCCGCTGTCGGCGATGGCTCAAAATTTGATTTTCTTTGCGTTCTTTGCTGCGTTTGCAGTCAAGGTGCCAATGTGGCCCGTTCACACTTGGTTGCCCGATGTGCACGTCGAAGCGCCAACCGGTGGCTCCGCGGTGTTGGCGGCCATTATGCTGAAGTTGGGTGCTTATGGCTTCCTGCGGTTTTCCATGCCCATTGCGCCGGACGCAGCGCGCGAGTGGGGCATGTTCATCATTGTCTTGTCCTTGATCGCGGTGGTTTATGTGGGCCTGGTGGCGATGGTCCAGCAGGACATGAAGAAATTGGTCGCCTATTCTTCTGTGGCCCATATGGGTTTCGTCACCTTGGGCTTTTTCATCTTCAACCCGCTCGGTGTTTCAGGTGGCTTGGTGCAAATGATTGCGCATGGCTTTGTTTCAGCCGCCATGTTCTTGTCTATTGGTGTGCTCTACGACCGCGTTCACTCGCGTGAAATCGCCAGTTATGGCGGCGTGATCAACACCATGCCCAAGTTCGCTGCGTTTTCACTGCTGTTCTCGATGGCCAACTGCGGTTTGCCTGCAACGGCCGGTTTTGTAGGCGAGTGGATGGTGATTCTGGGTGCCGTGAAGTACAACTTTGTGGTGGGCTTGTTGGCTGCATCTGCGCTGATCTTTGGTGCTGCTTATACGTTGTGGATGTTCAAACGCGTGTACCTCGGACCCGTCACCAATGACGATGTCAAAGGGCTCACTGACATCAACACCCGCGAGTTCATCATGCTGGCCTTGCTGGCCATTGCGGTGCTTTACATGGGCTTGTATCCCCGTCCCTTTACCGACGTGATGGAAGCCTCGGTGGCCGACTTGCTCAAGCATGTCGCTGTGTCCAAATTGCCTTAAGACCGTCCTTGACGTTCACGCTGATTTCTAAGAATTGAGAGAAAACACATGATTGACGCAACCAGCTGGATGGCGGTCTATCCCGAAATCGTGCTGCTGGTCATGGCCTGCGTGATTGCGCTGGTCGACCTGCTGGTGACCTCCCCCAAACGCACCACGACTTACGCATTGACATTGGCTTCTTTGGCTGGCGTGGCTTTGATGCACGCGATGTATGCCGATGCCGGTCAAACACTCTACGGTTTTGGCCGTTTGGTGGTCAGTGACCCGATGGGCCATTGGCTCAAGTGCTTTTCCGCCATCGCGGTGATGATTACCCTGGTCTATGCGCGACCTTATGCGGGTGATCGCGACATGCTGCGCGGTGGTGAAATGTTCACCCTGTCCATGTTCGCACTGCTGGGCATGAGCGTGATGATTTCGGGGCAAAACTTTTTGGTGTTGTACCTCGGTCTGGAGTTGTTGACCTTGTCGAGTTATACCCTGGTTGCATTGCGTCGAGACAATGGCAATGCCACTGAGGCAGCCATGAAATACTTCGTCTTGGGCGCGATGGCTTCTGGTTTCTTGCTGTACGGTATCTCTATGGTCTATGGCGCAACGGGCAGCCTGGATTTGAGTGTCATCTTCAAGGCCATAGCCAGCGGCCAGATCAAGCATCAGGTGCTGGTTTTTGGCTTGGTCTTTATCGTCGCCGGTTTGGCCTTCAAATTGGGCGTGGTACCTTTTCACATGTGGATTCCTGATGTGTATCAAGGCGCGCCCACTGCCGCGACTTTGATGATTGCTGGCGCACCGAAATTGGCTGCCTTTGCCTTGGTGATTCGCGTTTTGGTAGAAGGTTTATTACCATTGGCAGTAGATTGGCAGCAAATGCTGGCCTTGTTGGCCGTGGCTTCCTTGCTGGTTGGAAACCTTGCAGCCATTGCGCAAACCAATCTCAAACGCATGTTGGCTTACTCAACCATTGCCCAAATGGGCTTTGTTTTGATTGGTTTGATTGCCGGCGTGGTCAGTGGCAACGCGGACCATGCCGCGAATGCCTACAGCTCGGCGATGTTCTATGTGATCGGTTACGTGCTGACCACCTTGGCCAGTTTTGGAATCATCATGCTGTTGGCCCGTCAAGGATTTGAGAGTGAAGAGATCATAGATTTAGCGGGTCTGAATCACCGCAGTCCCCTGTACGCTGGTGTGATGGCCATATGCATGTTTTCTTTGGCAGGCATCCCGCCACTGGTGGGCTTTTATGCCAAATTGTCTGTCCTGCAAGCCTTGATCGCATCGGGTCAAGCCTATGCCATTTACTTGGCCCTGTTTGCTGTGATCATGTCCTTGATTGGTACTTTTTATTACTTGCGTGTGGTCAAGGTGATGTACTTTGATGAACCTGTGGCGGCCACAACCGTGACCGCAGATGCCGATGTCAGAGTTGTTTTGTCGCTCAATGGCTTGCTGGTCTTGGTCTTAGGTATCGTGCCTGGTGCATTGATGACCCTGTGTGCCCAAGCCATTGCTCAGATGCTGGCCAATTGATCGAGCAGTCAGCATTCACTTATGCGGTTATTGTGTTGGCTCTTGTGGCCGCCAATGCACCGTTCGTGAGCCAAAGGTGGGCCATTGTCGGGCCACCACTGGCCCGCAAGTCTTTCGGCTTGCGTTTTTTTGAGTTGATTGCCGCCTATCTGATGGTCGGTGCTGTGGCTTTGTACTTTGAACAAACCATGGGGCAAATTGCAGTCCAAGCATGGGAGTTTTACGCGGTGACCGTCACCTTGTTCATCACATTGGCATTTCCGGGTTTTGTGTTCCGATATTTGCTCAAGCACCGCGGCTGAAGCCGGTTGGAGACCTGGATCGCTGCTTTGACATGACTGCTGGACCCCTCATTCCCATCCTTGATTCTGAAGATCGCCATTTGGCCGAAGTGCGCTTGAGCAGCCAAGAAATCTTGCGCGGGCATTTTTTGCATGCCTTCAGAGATCAGGTCAGAATGCCTGACCAACGCACAGCCAGCCGTGAATACGTCGTGCATCCAGGGGCCGTCATGGTGATACCTTTGTTGGAACAAGCCGATGGTTCAGTGCGGCTGGTTCTTGAGCGGCAATACCGTTACCCCATGGGGCAGGTGATGACCGAATTTCCTGCAGGCAAATTGGACCCAGGAGAAGATCCTTTTCTTTGCGCTCAGCGCGAACTGAAGGAGGAGACAGGTTACACCGCTCGGGAGTGGGCCAGAGCCGGTGTGCTGCACCCGGTGATCTCTTATTCCACCGAATTCATTGAGATCTGGTTTGCGCGGGGATTGACGCCAGGCCAGCCTCGCTTAGATGCGGGTGAGTTCTTGGACGTGATCACAGCCACAACCGAAGAGTTAATGCTATGGTGCATGACGGGCCAAGTCACTGATGCCAAGACCTTGGCAGGCGCTCTATGGTTGCAAAACACCCATGGCCAAGCCCCTTCGTGGCCCTTGGTCTGGAAAAAGAGTGATACTGCAGCATGAAAGTTTTGAGTCTCCAATGCAGTCAGACCCACAGTTTTGAGGGCTGGTTTGGTTCCGAAGAGGACTATCAATCTCAGCGTGCACGGGGTTTGGTTTCATGCCCCTTGTGTGGGGATGCCGAAGTCACCAAGCTTCCTTCTGCGCCACGCTTAAATCTGGGCGCTGTTGAACCGGTGAAGTCGCCTGCACCCCACCCAGCCGCAGCGGGCGAAACTGGGGTGGCAGTCGGGGGGCAAGTGACACCCTCTGCCGCAGTGCCTGCGGCTGTTCAACACATGCAAGCAGCCTTGCTGAATGCGGTGAAACTTGTCTTGGCCAATACCGAAGATGTGGGGGCGCAGTTTGCCGATGAAGCGCGCAAGATGCATTACGGTGAGGCAGAAGAACGCGGCATCCGCGGTCAAGCCACGCGAGAAGAAGCTGAGTCCTTGCTGGAGGAAGGCATTGAAGTCATGACTTTGCCGATGCCTGAAAGTCTCAAAGGCCCTTTGCAATAAGCTGAAAAAGACCGATCTGGCTCAAGAGCGCAGCGCCAAAGGTAAATTGAGCAGCAAATTTTGGGGTTTTATTTTGAGTCGATGGCCTGCATCCATGGCCATGGCCAGGTAGACCGACCGGCCCGCAATATCACTGCGCATGTCTGCGGCATCTTCAAATTCCAACGTGAACAGGCACAGCAACCGGCGAAGGCGCTCTTCTTCAACCTCTGCGCCTGTGAAAAGGTCATTGAGTATGCCACTGGCTTGCGCATCCAGGCCGACATGCCAGACCCAATGGTCGTCAACAATTTCACGAGCGGTTTGAATGCGCACCGGGGTGTTCAAGAAGTGTCTCACCCAGAGTCCCAGCACTTCGCACAAAGCGCTCAAAGCCGCTTGGTCTCGGTTCAAGCAGACCACCATGTCAAAGCGCTCGGAACGCTCCCAATAAGTGCCAGCACTCTCGTCATCATTGAGCACATCCAAGTCGACGCTGCGGGTGGGAATCCCGCCTTGTTTCAGCAATTCTCCCAAGCTGCCAAAACCGCCTGTTTGCGCGTGGCGCTCCACGGTCTCAAGGTCGGCTGCCATCACGGTGCCGCCTTCAAGAATGGAGATTTTTTGTGTACGAAACAGCATTTCTGCAGCGCGGGCTTGCATGGGCGTGACGGCGGAGCCCAACACATGTTGAAGCAAAATTTGGGTAGTGTGCTGGACCAGGATGGGCGGCACATCAACCCCCTGACCTTCAAACAAGGCCAGATAACTGGCCTCGAGAGTAGGCTTGGCCAGTAAACGATCGCGAAAGCGCAACCAAACGGCATAGTTTTCTGCCGCATCCCCGTCTTTCAAGGCGGCCAGTTGTGTCGTTGAAATGGATTGCCTGGGGGCCTCACACAAGGACGCGTGCAAGGCTAATTCCTGCGCACAAGAAGTGGCGATCGGCGCCAATTCTGGCCTTTCCAACAAAAAATGTAAAAAAGCATCGCTGACCAGCAGATGGCCACTTGCATCGGTGGTCAGTAAACTGTAGCCGGAGGTAGGCCAAAGCAGATCAGGACGACCCTTCATATCACCGCGAGGCTCAGACAGGTTTTTTGCCGCGTGGAATCACGGTGGTGGTTTGGGTGGGCCGAACAGGTTCGCCGCCGCTCGGGGGCTTGGGTGGTGAAGTGTCCTTTTTTGGTTTTTTGGACTCTTTATTTGTTTTTTGTTGACCTTTGGCCATGACATCACCTTTGCGTGTAGAAGCTATGCAGTGTACGCTCGAGCTTAGCCGCACTTCCAAATTGGCTTGTTTTTTTATTGATCTTTGTGTCTATTCCACTCGTCATTTCCGAATCCGAAGTTGAAGTTACGGCCATCCGAGCGCAGGGTCCGGGTGGGCAGAACGTCAATAAGGTTTCCAGTGCGATTCAACTTCGTTTTGATATTCCCAACTCTTCATTGTCCGAGGAGGTCAAAACCAGACTGTTGGCCTTGCCTGACAGTCGGGTCACGCTGGAGGGGGTGTTGGTACTCAAAGCACAGCGCTACCGCTCGCAAGACATGAACCGCATGGATGCGTTTTCACGTTTACATGAATGGGTCAACAGCGTGGCTTTGCCGCCCAAAAAACGCAAACCCACGAAACCCAGTTACGGCTCAGTTCAAAAGCGATTGGAATCCAAAAATAAGCGATCAGACCTCAAGACGACCCGAGGCGCCAAAGGCTTGGACTGAAGCGCTCATGCAAAAGGTCATGGGGAAAGAAGTTGCTGGCTCAAGGCAATGGTCTGCGCCAGTGCATGGGCTTGGTCGGCTGCTACGACGTGGCGTGTGGGCATGCTGCGCAACCAGGTGATCTGTCTTTTGGCCAGTTGCCGCGTGGCAAAAATACCTTTGTCTCGCAATTCGGACATTGGCCAGTCCTGGTCCAGTGCCTCCCAAGCTTGTCGGTAACCCACGCATCGCATGGCGGGCAGGTCAGATCGCAAGTCTCCTCGTGCGCGAAGGGCTTTCACTTCGTCTAAAAAACCAGCGCCCAGCATCTCGTCAAAACGCAGGGCAATGCGTTCGTGCAGCCAAGCACGGTCCAGGGGTTCCAGAGAAATCAAAGGGATGTCAGATCGGGGACCAAGCGATGCGTCGCGCGTTTGAAAGGACGAAATCGGCTTGCCGGTCAGTTGCCACACTTCCAGTGCCCGCACAATCCGCTGCGTATCCGCAGGCGCCAAGCGGGCGGCGGTCACAGGGTCCACTGCGCACAGGCGTGCGTAGAGTGCCGCCAAGCCCAGCGCATTCAGTTCTTCGTGCAAAGTCGCGCGCACCAGCGGGTCGGATGGTGGCATATCGCTCAGGCCTTCAAGCAAAGCTTTGAAGTAGAGCATGGTGCCGCCCACCAACAGGGGCATCCTTCCCCGGGCGCTGATCTCGATCATGCGCTGCTCTGCATCGCGCACAAATTCTGCCGCGCTGTAGGCGTTCAGTGGATCGCGAATATCAATCAAATGGTGCGGCACACCGGCCAGTTCGTCCTGCGAAGGCTTGGCCGTGCCAATGTCCATGCAGCGATAGACCAAGGCCGAGTCCACGCTGATGATTTCAATCCCGCCTTGGTGTTGCCAGTGTTCTGCAATGGCCAAGGCGGCGGCTGTTTTGCCACTGGCGGTGGGCCCGGCCAAAGCCAGAGCGACAGGCGGCTTAAAAGAGGGTGTTTTCAATGGTCAGGAGGCGGTAAACGCCTTACCCAAGTCCAGGCCAGCAGTCCGATGCACAGACTCCAAAGCAACATCCCTTGCGCCAATGCCAAGCTGGGGTGGTCCATGTGAGCGCCCAGCCAGTTCCCCATGAAAAATGCGCCCAACATCATTAAAAAGCCATTCAGTGCAGAAGCGGTTCCTGCCATGTGGGGGAAGGGGCTGACCGCACCACTTTGTCCACAAGGCTGATGAATCCCATGCGCCATCATGAACATGTTCACCGGTCCCATCACCGACAAAGGGCCATACCAGGCTTGGTCCTGACCTGCGTAAGCCAACAGGGCCAGCGATATGCCGCTCGCCAAAGTGAGGCAAGAAGCCAACGCCACCGTTTTTTGAACACTCATGCGTAACAGTAGCCCTCTGCAAATGAAGGTGCCCACAATGTAGGAAAACGACATCGACAACATCATCAGTCCATACTGCGTATTGCTCATCTGAAATTGCCGCACAAATACGAACGAAGAAGTCGCAAGAAAAGTGAACAAGCCCAAATAAGACACAGAAGACAAAGCGCTGTAAGCACGGAAGCTGGGGTTTTTGAGAATTTCAATCCAGGCATTGACCAAACTTCGCGGTTGAAATGCCTGGTGATTGACAATTTTCAAAGTTTCCTGAAAGCGAAACAGCAGCAATAGCCAAGTCATGGCACCAAAGACGGAAAGAACCATCAAGGAAGGACGCCAACCCCAATGGTCGGTCAAAAAGCCGCCAGTTGGCGCACACAAGCAGGCAATCACGCCCAAGCCACTTAAGGCTTGAGACATGACTCTTGCGCCATCAAGGGGCGGGTACAGATCACGAACCACGGCGCGGGCCGACATGACGGCAGCGCCCATTGCGATGCCTTGTAGAGTACGCCACACAATCAGCAGGTCCATGGAGGGCGCCAAAGCGCAGCCTGTTGAAGCCAGCACGTAAGCCCCCATGCCCCAGAGCAACACAGGTTTGCGGCCAAAACGATCAGACAAGGGGCCCCAAAATAACTGGGAAATACCAAAGGCCAAAAGGAGTGCCGTGAGCGTCAATTGGGCTTGCGGCATGCTCGCGCCCAAATCTTCCTTCAAGGCGGGCAGGGCGGGTAAATACAGATCGGTGGTGACGGCCTGCAAGCCCAAGAGCAGGGCCAAGATCAAGACCACCAGAGGGCGGGGCATTTCCCGCATCAGCGACCGCGCATGAACAAGGTGTCTAATTCGCGCATGGTCACTTGCCGCCAAGTGGGGCGACCGTGGTTGCATTGGTCAGAGCGCTCAGTCTCTTCCATTTGTCTCAATAAAGCGTTCATTTCATCCAATGTCAATCGCCGGTTGGCTCGAACTGCACCATGACAGGCCATGGTGCCCAGAATTTCGTTTTGGGCCCGCTGCACGACGGTGGATGCATCGTGTTGTGCCAATTCGGCCAATACGCTTCGGGCCAACTCCACCGCATCGCCTTGGGCCAGCGTGGTGGGCACTGCCCGAACCGCCAGGGTTTTGGCGGACAGGGGAGAAATCTCCAAACCCAATTGCACCAAGACTTCATGACAACTCTCGGCGGTGGCGACTTCGCTCGCCGTGGCGGCAAAGGTGGCTGGAATCAACAAGGGTTGGCTGCTGATGCGGGTAGAGGTCAGTTGTTGTTTGAGGCGCTCGTAAACAATGCGCTCATGGGCCGCATGCATATCGACCACGATCAGACCTTGCGCATTTTCAGCCAGCACATAAACACCCTGCAGTTGCGCAATAGCGCGGCCTAATGGCCAATCCCCCGCTGGTAACTCTGGTAGCTCTGGCGGCTTTCCAAGGGCTCGGTGCGAGGTTCATCGGTGCTCAAAACAGCAGAGACAGTCGTCTCTGTGAAGTCAGATTGTGGCTTCCCCCAAAGCGCTTGCAGATCGGCCACATGGCGGCTGTAACGTGTATCGCCTTGGGGTTGCCAGCCCATTGAAGGCGTCATCAGGGGCATGCCACGCTGCGACCAAGCGGCAGACTCAGGCAGGCGTGGCGCATTGTCAACAGGCGTCGCCAGGCCTGTGGTCGTACCCAAAGCCTGGGCTGTCAGGGCTTGTGCCCGGGGCACGGCCAGGGCGTTTTCTAGGGCATGTCGAACCGATTGGTGAACCTCACGGCCATCGCGAAACCGCACCTCGATTTTGGTGGGGTGCACATTCACATCCACCCGCGCAGGGTCCATCTGGACATACAGCGCATAGACAGGCTGACGTTGGCCATGCAGCACGTCTTCATAAGCACTTCGAGCACCGTGGCTCAAAACTTTGTCGCGTACAAAACGGCCATTCACATAGGCAAATTGATGGTCAGGGCGCGAACGGGCCGCATCAGGTACGCCAGCGCGACCGGTAATGTGCACCGGTCCAATCCGGTGGTTCACGTTCACAGACTGGGCCATAAAATCCTCCCCCAGGACATCGCTCAGTCTTTGCTCGAGCCCCGCAGGGCCGGGGTGGCTGCGCCATTGCTCGATCAGCTTGCCCTCGTGCCATATGGCAAATCCGACATCCGGACGAGCCAGCGCATGACGTCGCACCGCCTCGATGCAATGGGCCAGCTCGGTGCTGTCGGATTTGAGGAATTTGCGACGGGCTGGGGTCGAAAAAAACAATTCTTTCACTTCCACCGTGGTGCCGAAAGCCCTTGCCGCTGGCCGCAACTCGCCGGTGCGACCGTCCAAAATGAAGGCGCTGTTTTGCCCCTCGCAGCGTGACAGCAAAGACATTTCAGAGACCGAGTTGATGGCGGCCAAAGCCTCACCCCTGAAACCCATGGTGGCCACCGATTCCAGATCGTCGAGGCTGCCAATTTTGCTGGTGGCGTGGCGCTTTAAAGCCACCGGCAGTTCTTCCGATGCAATGCCGGTGCCATCGTCTTCCACCGAGATCAAACGTGTGCCACCCGCCAAGAGTCGCAAAGCGATGTGACTGGCGCCAGCGTCCAGGGCGTTGTCCACCAGTTCTCGCACGACCGAAGCAGGGCGTTCTACCACTTCACCTGCCGCAATTTGGCTGATCAGCTCATCGGGCAGTTCACGGATGGGGCGGCGCGGCGTCTCGGGGACTTTGGGCGCAGACGGTGCGGGTATTTCAGTGTTCACAGCCAAATTGTAGGCCCTGAAGACAAGAGATAATCAGGGCATGGACCTGCTCATGCAATTGATTGATTTCATCCTCCACGTGGATGTGCACCTGAGGGAGTTTGTGGCGCAATACGGCGTTGCTGTTTATGCCTTGCTTTTTTTGATTGTGTTTGTCGAAACCGGCTTGGTGATCATGCCGTT
>Ga0114972_10001917_pt1 | contig 15550 bp, 13 predicted proteins | sample M_140807_EF_Meta_FD_87354 | JGI IMG/M metagenome (GOLD analysis project Ga0114972, IMG submission 87354) | Freshwater microbial communities from Lake Montjoie, Canada to study carbon cycling - M_140807_EF_MetaG | ecosystem: Environmental > Aquatic > Freshwater > Lake | place: Lake Montjoie... | reverse complement strand
GGCACCACCCGGCGGCCGTTCATCTGCACCCAATCGATGCCGCGCACCTTCGGGTCGTTGAACGGGGGGGATGTCGCAGGCCTCCACCACCACCGTGTGGCGGTCCGCCATGACCCAGGCGCTGACCGCATAAAGCGCGAAGCGAGGCAGGCGGAGGGCGCGGCGGCCGGGGCGGGCAGGATGCTGGAATCATCCGCGCAGGTGGGCAATGCTGCGGCGGCGGCCGGCATGTGGTTTGCTTGAAAAGGCGGCAAGTCTTCGGTCTGCCAGGGAGTTCAACGTCCATGCCATTTTTCGCGACACGCCGTGCCCTTCTGGGGGGCACCGCCATGCTGGCAGCGCCGGCGGCTCTCCGGGCCCAGACCCCGGAAATCTTCGTCGGTGGCCCGGCCTCCCCCGGGCTGACCGACATCCTGTTTCCGATCATCGAGAAGAAGCACGGCTTCAAGATCCTGTTCGAAGGCACGAACAGCCTGATCAACCTTGAGAAAATCCGCAGCAACAAGGCGCGGCCGACGATGACCGTGACGATGATGGACGACCCCGTCCTCATCCTTGGAGAGCGCGAGGGATTGCTGGAGCCGCTGCGTGGCAAGGCGATCCCCAACCTGGCGGATCTGCGGGCCGATGCGAAGCCGCGCGAGGCGATGTGGGCGAATTGGTGCTTCCCCGCCGCGTCAATCAGCTGGCAGACACAGAACATGAAGGCCGCACCGACCAGCTATGCGGAGGTCTGGGACCCCAAGTACCGCGACAAGGTGATCCTGATTTCGATGCGCATCACCCAGGCCGTGGTGCCGCTGCTGGCCGCGACCCATCTGGCCACCGGCAAGCCGCTCGGCGAATGCCTGAAGCTGGCTGATGAAGGCTTCGGCAAGCTGCGGGAGCTGAAGCCCAATATCCTGCAGATCACCACCAACCCGCCGCAGGCGCAGCAGTTGCAGGAAAGCGGTGAGGTCGATCTCTACCTCTCCCCCGACAGCCGCACCACGCTGTTCCGCAAAAGCCAGAAGGCGCCGGTCGATCTCGCTTTCCCCAAGGAAGGCACGGTGGCGATGCCGGCCGGTGTCGCGCTGGTGAAGGGTGGTCCCAACCAGGCCCTTGGTGAGACCTTCATCAACGAGCTGCTCGCGCCCGAGACCCAGGCGCTGGTGGCCGGGACCTTCTTCTCCAAGCCGACCAATACCAAGGCGGTCGCGCCGGCCGGGCTGAACCTGCCCGATCTCGTCGTGCTCGACTGGGAGTATTTCGCCGATAACCGCAATCGCTGGATCGAGCGTTTCGAGCGCGAGATCAGCGCCCGTTGAACGACCAGCATTTGGCGGTAAGGGGGGCCAGCAAGCGGTTCGGTACGGCGAGCGTTCTCGACGACCTGTCGCTCGCTGTGGCGCGGGGCGAATTCGTCTCGCTGCTCGGCCCGTCCGGCTGCGGCAAGACCACGCTGTTGCGCTGCATCGCCGGCCTGCTGCGCCTGGATGCCGGCAGCATCGCGGTGGCTGGGCGCGACATCTCGGCGCTGCCGGCGCACCGGCGCAATGTCGGCGTAGTCTTTCAGAACTACGCGCTATTCCCGCACCTGACGGTCGCGCAGAATATCGGCTTCGGCCTGCGCGCGCAGGGCGTGCCGGCCGCCGCCGCCGCGCCCCGGATCGCCGAGGCGCTGGCGCTGGTGCGGATGGCCGAGTTCGCCGACCGCCCGGTGACGGCATTGTCCGGCGGGCAGCAGCAGCGCGTCGCCGTGGCGCGCGCGCTGGTCGTGCGCCCGACCCTGCTGCTGCTGGATGAACCCTTCAGCGCGCTCGACCGCAAGCTGCGGGAGACGATGCAGGTCGAGCTGAAGCATCTGCTGCGCGAGGTCGGGATCACCGCGATCTTCGTCACCCATGACCAGGAGGAGGCGCTGGTCGTCTCCGATCGCATCGCGGTGATGAATGCCGGGCGGATCGAGCAGCTGGCGGACCCGGCCACGCTCTATCAGCGCCCGGCCTCGCTCTACGTGCTCGATTTCGTCGGCCAATCGATGCGCCTCGGCGGGACGGTCAGCGCCGCCGGCCTGGGCGAGGTGACGGTCGAGACCCGCTTGGGGACGGTCCGGGCGCCAGGCGCCTTCGCGCCCGGCAGCCGCGTCGTGGTGGCGGTCCGCCCGGAAGCGGTCACCTTGACCGAGACGCCGCCCGGCGGGCGCAACACGCTGGCCGCCCGGGTCAGCGAAGTCTCCTTCCTCGGCTCCCGGACCCAGCTGCATCTCGACCTGCCGGCGGGCGAGGACCGGGGCGTCGTGGAACTGCCGCGCCTGCCGCCCGGGATCGGCCCCGGCAGCGCCGTGCCGCTCGCCTTCCCCATCGCCGACACCATGGTCTTTCCCGCCGCATGAAGCGCGATCCATTGGGCCTGTTGGCGCTGCCGGGCGTCGGCTATCTGGCGCTGGTCTTCCTCGCGCCGCTGCTGCTGCTGCTCTGGTCCTCGGTCCGCGGGCCAGAGGGTTGGACGCTGGATGGCTATGTGCGGCTGCTGGGCGATCCATACTATCGGGGGGTGATCGCCGCATCGTTGCAGCTGGCGCTGATCACCACCGGCGGGGCGCTGCTGCTGGGCTATCCGGCGGCCTTCGCGCTGGCCCGGGCGCGCGGTGGCTGGCAGGTGGTGCTGTTTGCGCTGATCTTCCTCCCGCTCACCGTCTCGATCATCGTCAAATCCTTTGGCTGGGGCATCGTGCTGCGGCGCGACGGGATCCTGAATTGGGCCCTGCTCAACCTCGGGCTGATCGAGCGGCCGGTGCGGATGATCTTCACCGAGGGCGCGCTTTACGCCGGCATGATCAACGTCTTCCTGCCCTTCATGGTGCTGCCGATTTTCGCGGTCGTGCGCATGCTGGACCCGCGCCTGCCGGATGCCGCGGCCACGCTCGGTGCCTCACCCTGGTTCAGCTTCCGCCGGGTGACCCTGCCGCTGAGCCTGCCCGGGGTGGTGGCCGGCGTGTCCCTGGTCTTCTCGCTTTCGGTCGCGGCCTATGTGACGCCGTCCCTGCTGATGGGCGATCGCTACATGACCATGTCGATGGTCATGGCGAAGGCCTTCCTCAACCTGCGGGACTGGCAGCTCGGCGCCGCGATGGCGGCGGTGCTGCTGGCGATGGCCCTGGCGGTGGTGGTCGGCGCGGCGGCCTTGCAGCGCCGCCTTGGGGGGCGGTGATGGAACGGCTGGGCCGCTGGCTGTCGGGCGGGGCGCTGGCGCTCGTGATCCTGTTCCTGCTGCTGCCGATCCTCGTCGTCATCCCCGTCTCCTTTACCGAGGCACCGGTCTTCCGCTTTCCCCCCGAAGGCTTCTCCCTGCAATGGTACGAGAAGATCGGCCGCGTCGACGGGCTGTTGGGCGCGATCGGCCTTTCGGCGCGTCTCGCGCTGCTCGCGACCGTGATCTCGCTGCTGCTCGGCACGCTCTGCGCCATTGCGCTGGTGCGGGGCGTGGTCCCCGGCGCGGCGGCGGTCAGCGCTTTCATGCTCTCCCCGCTAATGCTGCCCGGCCTCGTGCTGGGCATCGCCATGCTGCAGGCGCTGCGAGAGGTCGGGCTGCGCGATGCCTGGTGGTCCCTGCTGCTCGCGCATGTGGTCATCACGCTGCCCTTCGTGATGCGCACCGTGCTGGCCAGCCTCAGCCTGTTCGACTTCGGCATGGTGGATGCGGCGCGCACGCTTGGGTGCAGTTACCCGGTCGCGCTCTGGCGGGTGCTGGTGCCGAATATCCTGCCGGGCTTCGTCTCTGGCGCGCTGTTCGCCTTCATCGCCAGCTTCGATAATTACCCGGTCAGCATGTTCCTGGTGGATGTGCGGACCAAGACGCTGCCCATCCAGCTGCTGAACTACCTGGAGATCAGCCCGGACCCGACGCTCGCCGCGGTCAGCACCTGCCTGATCGCCCTGACCGTCGCCATCCTGCTACTTTGCGACCGGCTGGTGGGGCTGCGGCGGCTGGCGCCGGTCTGATACCAAAGGTCAAATCCTTTGACCGTTGGTATCGGTTTTTGCTGGCCCGCCAGCGCCGGGCGGAAACCTCCGGTTTTCTCGGCAGCGCGGCGTTGGCCGCGACGCCCGTTCGGGCGCTCGGCACGGGTCAAAACCTCGTGCCGTGGGTATGATGCCCGCGGCACGCGACTAGAGCGGGATGCGTTGAGGCGGCATCGCCGAAGGCGCTGAATCGCGCGATCCAACACATGCTAGAGCGGGCTGCGTGAACGTATGTGAACGCAGCATGCTCTAAGCCTTGCGCCGCGCAGCCCAGGAAACCGCGGGGATCAGACCGCCACGCCGTCCACCGGGTTGAAGGGGCCGGGGAAGACGCCGCGCGGGGCGATCATCGGATAGGGGCCGCGCGGCAGGAAGCGCCCATGCCCGGCGGCGCCGACGACGCGGCCGTGTTCGACCACCGGCACGCCGCGCACCAGCGTGGTTTCCGGCCAGCCGGTCACCGCCATCCCCTCATAGGGCGTGTGGTCGTTCGCATCGCCCATCAGGGCCTGGGTCAGGGTCACGCGCTTCGTCGGGTCCCAGATCGCCAGATCGGCGTCGCTGCCGATGGCGATGGTCCCCTTGCGCGGATGCAGCCCGAACAGCTTGGCGGCATGCGTCGCGGTCAGGGAAACGAAGGTCGGCAGGTCGATCCGGCCCTTCACCACGCCTTCGCTGAACAGGATCGGCATGCGCGCGGCCAGCCCCGGCAGGCCGTTCGGGATTTGCGTGAAGGGGGCATCGAGGCCGAAGGCGGTCTTGCCATCCGGCCCGGCATAGCGCGTCGGGGCGTGGTCGGAGGTGACGTTCTGGATGACGCCGCGGCGGATCATCTCCCACAGCGCCGCCTGGTCGGCCTGGCTGCGTGGCGCCGGGCTGCAGACGTATTTCGCGCCTTCGAAGCCGGGGCGGTCAAGATCCTCGGCGGTCAGGACCAGGTATTGCGTGCAGGTCTCCCCCCAGACTTTCAGGCCGCGCGCCTGCGCCCGGGCGATCTCCTCGGCGCTTTCCGCGCCGCTGACATGAAAGACCTGGATCGGCACGTCGAGCGCTTCGGCCATGGCGCAGACGCGATGGACGCATTCGCTCTCCACCACCATCGGCTTGGCCCAGGCGTGGTGCTTGGGGGCAGTGAGGCCGGCGGCGAGCAGCGCCCGGGTGTAGAACATGATCAGGTCATGGTGTTCGGCGTGGATGCAGACCAGCGCGCCCAGCCGGCGGGCGGTGGCCATCACGTCCAGCGCCTCGGCATCGGAAATCCGCGCGCCTTCGTAGGTGAGGAAGATCTTGAAGCTGCGATGCCCCTGGGCGACCAGCTTGGGCAATTCCTCGGCCAGGATGTCCGGCCGGGGGTCGGTCAGGATCATATGAAAGCTGTAGTCGATGCGGCTTTCGGCGGCGCGGGCGAGATGTTCGGCCACGCCCGCGGCGATGGAGCCGCCGCGCGCCTGCCGGGCGAAGCCGATCACCGTGGTGGTGCCGCCCAGCGCGGCCGAGGCGCTGCCGCTAGCGAAACTATCGGCATTGGCGGTGGGGCCCGTGCGGGGTTCGGCAATATGGGTGTGGCTATCGATGCCGCCCGGCAGCACCAGCTTGCCGCGCGCGTCATAATCCTGCGCCCCGGCGCCGAGCCCCTGGCCGAGCGCCACGATCACGCCATCGCGGATGCCGATATCGCTGTCGAAGACATCGGTCGCGGTGGCGACGGTGCCGTTGCGGATAACGAGATCGAAATGGGGCATGGCGCGCTCCTCAAACTGGCATCCAGGGTAGGCGGCGGCGGGCTGGAAGGGGAGTGGCGGGGGGCGGAGGGGAGCGCCCCTTTCTGGATGGGGTGAAGGCCCCGTTCCCTCCATGTTCCATTAACTATTTACCCCTATTCTGTTCCCTTGGGGCGCTCCCTCGGCAGGGGGGCGCCCGCCGCTCCTTGAAACCGTGCATCCGCCCCTCATCCCCGCCGCCACAGCGCGCGCGGCCGGCCCGCCTCAACGCCTCAATTCCTCAAGATTAGGCGGGATTTTTTGTGGTCTTCCAGCAGCTTGCCAGCCTGGCGCCCGGGTCTTGAGGCGCCTTGAGGCGCCTCAAACCCAACACGACACCTTCCAGCGCCCAAGACGCATAAAAAATAATAAAAAACTGCACCCCGGCCCAGGGTCGGGCATTTGTCCGAAAAGCGAATTCAACAGCTTAGAGCGCGATGCGTTGAGGCGGAATCGCCGAAGGCGCTGAATCGCGCGATCCAACACATGCTTAGAGCGGGCTGCGTGAACGCATGTGAACGCAGCATGCTCTAGAGGCTGGCTGCGGCCCGCGCCGCCGCCCCCGATCGCCGGGCCGCCCGCTATTCCACCGTGGCACCGGATAGCCGGACCAGCTCCGCCGTGCGGGCGATTTCGGCCAGCTGGAAGCTGGCGAATTCCTCCGCCGTGCTGCCCACCGCCTCATACCCCAGCTCGGCCACCCGGGCCTGCATCGCCGGCAGTTTCATCACTTTCTGGATTTCGTCGGATAGCCGCGCCACCGCCCCCGGCGGCGTCCCCGCCGGGGCCAGCACCCCCAGCCAGCTGCGGAACTGAAACCCGGTCACCGTCTCGGCGATCGCCGGCACCTCCGGCATCAGTGCGCTGCGCCCAGGGCTGCTGACCCCCAGCGGCCGCAGCGTCCCGCCCTTGATCTGCTGGATCGCCTCGATGATCGGGGAAAAGACGATATCCAGCCGGCCAGACACCAGGTCCGCATTGGCCGGCGCGCCGCCCCGGTAATGCACCAGGGTCAGCTCCACCCCCGCCTCGTGCATGAACTGCGCGGCGCAGAAATGCTGCGAGCTGCCAGACCCGCCGGTGCCGCAATTCAGCCCGCCCGGCTTGGCCTTGGCCAGGGCGATCAGCTCCGCCATGGTCTTCGCCGGCAAATCCTGCCGCACCACGGCAACGTTGGTCGAATAGACCATCAGCGACACCGGCGCGAAATCCCGCGCGACGTGGAAGGGCAGGGTCTTATAAAGGCTCTGGTTCACCGCATGGGTGCCCATGGACGCCATGACCACGGTGTAGCCATCAGGCGCCGCGCGGGCGACCGCTTCGGTCGCCACATTGCCACCCGCCCCGGTGCGGTTTTCGACCACCACCTGCTGGCCCAGCCCTGGGCTGATCGCCTGCGCCAGGATGCGCGCGGCGGTATCGGTGCTGCCGCCGGCGGCGAAGCCCACCAGCATGCGAATGGGCTTGTCCGGCTGCCACCCCTGCGCCCGTGCCGCCCCCGGCAGCAGGGCCAACCCTGCCAGAACCTCGCGTCGCCGCATTCCTGTCCTCCCCGTGAGCAGGCTGCGTTGAGGGGGATCAAAAGGTGATCCCCCTCAACGAATTTAACCTACTCTGATTATTATGTTTTCTAGACCAAGGCACCCGTTCAGATGGGTCCGCCTGAATGGACATTGCTCTAGGGTCGGCACCCGTTGGCTCCAGCCTGGACGAAAACCGCCCGCCGCGTCACGCTCCAATTGAACAGGCCAGACTCGCCAGACAATTCACCAGGGAAGGAGATCGCCGCATGGCAGACGCCGCCGCATTCACCGCGCGCCTGAAGGCCGAGGGCTTCCAGGAAATCCTCGAACGCGACACCCCGGCGGCCCCCACCTCGGCCACCCATGACCACCCCTTCGATGCCCGGGTGATGGTGCTGGCCGGGCAGTTCGAACTGGGCCGCGACGGCGTCCACCGCGCCTATGGCCCGGGCGAATGGTTCGACGTGCCGCGCGGCACCCCGCACCAGGAAGGCGCCGGGCCGGATGGCGCCAAGCTGCTGGTCGGCCGGCGCCACCCGTGACCGAAGCCGCTGCCCTGATCGCCGCCGCCCGGGCGCTGGACGCCGATGGCTTCATGCCCAGCAAGTCGGGCAACCTGTCGGTCCGTACCGAACGCGGCTTCCTCATCACCCCCTCCGGCCTGCCCTATGCCGCGACGACCGAGGCCGATCTGGTCGAGGTCGGTGGCAATGGCGCGGTGGTCGCTGGCCATCGCCGCCCTTCCTCGGAATGGCAGTTGCACGCCGCGATTTATGCCGCGCGGCCGGACGCCAAGGCCATTGTGCATACCCACAGCCCGCGGGCGACGGCGCTGTCCTGCGCGCGGGTGGAGATTCCGCCGCTGCACTACATGATCGCGCTGGCCGGCGGCAGCCGCATCCCCTGCGCCACCTATGCCACCTTCGGCACCGCCGCGCTGGCCGAAGCCTGCGTTGCCGCGTTGGCCGGGCTGAAGGCCACGCTGCTGGCCAATCATGGTGTGGTGACCTGCGCTGGCTCGCTTGCCGGCGCCGTGACCCTGGCACGGGAAGTGGAGAATTTGGCCGGGGAATATCTGGCCTTGCGCGCCGCCGGACTGGCCCCGGTGCTGCTGACCGAGGCCGAGATGGCCGAGGTGCATGCCGGCTTTGGGAATTACGGCCGCAAAGCCTGACCCCGCGCGGCGGAGAAGCGTGGCGAAGCCGCGCGGCGGCTGCTAGCGTCAGCGCATGTATGCGAAGGTTTCCTCACGGCGCATCGCGCTGCTTGCCGCGACCCTGTTATCGGCCTGCGCCGCTGCGGGGGCGCCCGGGGAAGGCAGCCGCCGCGCCCGTGTAGAAGCGCCGACCGGCGCTTTCGGCGCCTATCTGGCCGGGCGCTTCGCCGCGTCAGAAACCGACACGGCCATTGCCGCCGACAACCTGCTGACGGCGCTGCGGGCCGACCCGGACCAGCCGGAGGTGGTAAACCAGGCTTTCATGGCCAGCCTCCTCGACGGCCGATCGGAAGCACAGCGCCTGGCCCGCCGGCTGCCGGAAAACCCCGCGGCGGTGATGCTGCTGGCCGGCAGCGATGTGCAGGCCGGCCGCTGGGACCGCGCTGAACAGCGGGTCCGGCAAGTCTCCCGCACCGGCCCGATGCAGCTGCTGCAGCCGGTCATGCTGGCCTGGATTCACCAGGGCAAGGGCCAGGTCGAACAGGCGATGGCGGCGCTGCGGCCGCTGGCGGAAGGCGAGCGTCTGCGCGCCCTTTACGCCCTGCACGCGGCGCTGATCGCCGATGTCAGCAACCGTCCACGGGAAGCCGAGCGCTTCGCCCGCATGGCGGTGGCAGATCAGGCCAATCCGCCCTGGCGGCTGACGGTGCTGGCCGCTGGCGTGCTGAACCGCGCCGGCCGGCAGCAGGAGGCGAATAAGCTGCTCGATGCGGTGATCGAAGGCGGCGAGGATTCGGCGCTGGCGATCACGCCGGAGAATCGGCGCGTCCTGCTTGGCAACCGCAGCGTCTCCTCCCCGGCCGAGGGCATTGCGGAGGCCTATACGGCGCTGGCCGCCGCCATGCGGGCCCAAGGCCAGAACGACTTCGCCCTCGTCCTCGCCCAGCTGGCGCTGCGGCTGCGCCCGGGTTCGGGGGCCGCGCTGGTGCTGACCAGCGACATCCTCGCCGACCAGAAGCATGATGAGCAGGCGCTCGCCGTGCTCGGGCAGTTGCCGGCGGATGACCCGCTGGCGCCGGTGATCGGGCTGCGCCGCGCCGGCCTTTTGAGCGAGATGGACCGCACGGATGATGCGATCACTGCGCTGAAGCAGGTGGCGGCCGGCAATCTCGGCATGCCGCAGCCGCTGATGCGGCTGGGCGATCTGCTACGCCAACGAAACCGCTTCGCCGAGGCAGCGCAAGCCTACGATCAGGCGATCGCCCGCATCGGGCAGCCGAGGCCCCGGGATTGGTCGCTGTTCTACGCCCGCGGGATCGCCCGCGAACGGGCCGGCGACTGGCCAAGGGCCGAAACCGACTTGCTCTTCGCCCTGCAGCTCGCGCCCGAGCAACCCTATGTGCTGAACTACCTTGGCTATAGCTGGGCCGACCAGGGCAAGAATCTGGACCGCGCCAAGGCGATGCTGGTGCGCGCGACGGAGCTGCGACCGCAGGATGGCAACATCGCCGACAGCCTTGGATGGGTGCTGTTCAGGCTGGGTGATCAGCGCGGCGCGGTGCATTGGCTGGAACGCGCGGTGGAGCTGGAGCCGCGCAACAGCGTCATCAACGACCATCTGGGCGATGCCTATTGGGCCATCGGCCGGCAGCGGGAGGCGCAGTTTCAGTGGCGCCGCGCCGCTGCGCTGGAGCCTGAGCCGGCCGACCTCGTGAAGATCGAGGCCAAGCTGCGCGATGGCCTGCCGGGCTTCCCGGCCAGCACCGCGCTGCGATGAGCCGCACCGAAGCGGCACCGGCCAAGGTCAATCTCTACCTGCACGTCACCGGCCGGCGGGCGGATGGCTATCACCTGCTGGACAGCCTCGCCGTCTTCGGGCCGATCGGCGACAGCTTGGAGGTGAGGCCGGCCGATACGCTCAGCCTCATCGTCGATGGTCCCTTCGGCGATGCGCTCGCCGCCGAGCACGACAACCTCGTGCTGCGCGCCGCCCGGGCCCTGGCCGCCGCGGCGGGGATCGAAGCACGCGCGGCGCTGCGTCTGACCAAGCGGCTGCCGGTCGCCTCCGGCATCGGTGGCGGGTCGGCCGATGCGGCGGCGGCGCTGCGGGCGCTGGATGGGCTCTGGGCGACCCAGTTCGGCACTGAGGGACTGGCCGCCATCAGCGCCAGGCTGGGCGCGGATATCCCGATCTGCCTTGCCGCGCGGCCGGCGCAGATGCAGGGCGTGGGCGAGGTCCTGCTCGCCGCGCCGCTCCTGCCGCCCTGCGGGTTGCTCCTGGTCAACCCCGGCATCGCGCTGGCGACGCCCGCGGTGTTCAAGGCGCGCAGCGGTGACTTCACGCCGCCGGCGGTGCTGCCCGGGGCCTGGGCCGATGCAGCGGCGATGGCAGCGGATCTTCGGGGGCTGCGCAACGACCTGGAGCCCCCGGCGATCGCGCTCTGCCCGCCGGTCGCGGAGGTGCTGGCGGCGATCGCCGCGCAGCCGCGCTGCCTGCTGGCGCGGATGAGCGGGTCCGGCGCGACTTGCTTCGGGCTGTTTCCCGATGCGGCGACGGCCGAGGCGGCCGCGGCGGCGCTGCCCACCGGCTGGTGGCGCGCCGCCGGGGGGCTTGCCGGCACGGCCCGCTGAAGCCTATTCACCGCCCACCGTGCTGGGGCGTCGCCAAGCGGTAAGGCAGCGGTTTTTGGTACCGCCATTCCCAGGTTCGAATCCTGGCGCCCCAACCACGCCCCCTGCCGCTCACGCCTCGCCGTAGTGGATTCGCCGATAGGGGCGGGAGACCACGGTATCGTCCGTGTGCACATCCCACAGCCCCGCGCTGTTCGCTGCCTGGTGTTCGGCAAAGAGCCCCGACATGCGACCGGGCGAGGTCACGCTGGTGCCGCGCACACCGAAGCCGTTGGCGACGCCGGCCAGATCACCGCGGCCGTGGATCACCGTCTCCGGGCTCATGCCATGGGCGCGGAATTTGTGGATCTCGGCGCCGTAGCCACCATCGTTGATGATTGCCATCAGCAGCCGGATGCCCTGGCGGCGGATCGTCTCCAGTTCCTGGATGTGCATCAGCAGGCTGCCATCGCCTTCGATCAGCAGCACCTTGCCGTCGCCGCGCGCCGCCGCCACGCCGATCGCCGCCGGCAGGCCATTGCCGATGGCGCCGAAGTCGGAGACAACGTGATAACGCTCGGCCGGCCGGCCTTTCAGATGGGTCATTGCGATCCCGAAGTAGTGGCCGCCGCCGATCACCAGGTCCCAGTCCTTTGGTACGATGGCGTCCAACTCCTCCATCGCGCGGCGGGGATCGACGGTGCCGGGGGCGATGGAAAACTCCTTGCGGTCCGGCACATCGGCGGCGATGGCGGCAGCGATGGCGGCGCTGCGATAGCCATCCTTCCGCACGCCACGCGCCTTGAGCGCGGTGGTCACCGAGTCCGCCCCGGCGCGGGCATCCGCGCGCAGGTGGAGATCCGCCGTGCGCAGCCCCTGCCAAAGCCCGCGCGGGGCGATGTCGATTTGCACCGTGCGGGCGCCGGGATAGAGGTAGCCGCTCTCGGTCGTGTAAGCGCCGAGGCCGACACCGAGGCCAATGACAAGATCGCTCTCAGCGAACAGCTCCCGCGCGTAATCCGAGGAGTAGGCGCCGGCAATGTCGAGCGCGAAGGGGTTACCGGTGAAAAGCCCCTTGGCCTGCAGCGAGGTCGCGAGCAGCGCACCGCTTTGTTCGGCCAGCGCCTCAATCGCCGCGCGGGCGTCTGATAGCTTGGCGCCGCGCCCGGCGATCAGCATCGGGCGCTCCGCCTCGGCGATCATGTCGACCAACTTATCGACCAACGTCGGGTCCGGCAGCGGCCGCTGGAAAACCGGCAATACCTCCTTCGAGGGGATGTAATCCGCCATGAAGGGGAAGGGCTGCTTCTGCAGGTCCATAGGCACCGAGAGCACCACCGGCCGGCTTTCCAGCTGGGCGATCTGGAAGGCTTCCCGCACATTGTCGAGCGCGCGGTCCATGGAGCGGATCGGGATGAAATGCGCGCCGGTGCCGAGCGCGAGCGGCGCCATGTCGATCTGCTGGATGTAGTAGGCGGAGCTGATCGGGCTGTCGCCGGCGAAGACGACGAGCGGGACGGAGGCCCGCGCGGCGATGGCCAGCGCCGTCATGATCTGCGTGAAGCCCGGCCCGCAGGTGGTGGAGGCGACGCCCACCTTGCCGGTGGCGCGCGCATAGCCATCGGCCATCGCGACCGCGCAATGTTCGTGCCGGGCGTGGATGACCTGCATGCCTGGCAGGCGCGTCATCGCCTCCGACCAGTACATGTTGGCATCGCCCATCAGGGTGAACAGCACCTCAGTACCCTCGGCCTGGAAGGCCTGGGCGAGCATGTCGGAGAGTTTCATTGCGGACATCGGGGTTTCCTCATTGCTTTGCTTATTTGCGGAACAGGCTGCCCAGCCAGGACAGGAAAGCGCGCCAGAGCAGGCCGAAGCCGCCGAGTTCGGCCGCGGCCGGTGGCGGTAGGGGCGGCGGTGGGGGCGGCGGTGCGGTGGCGGCTGGGCTGGCGGCGGGGCTGGCGGCGGCAACGCTGGCGGGCGGCGCGATGGCCGGGGCCGGCGCGGCCACCTGCCGGTCTGCCACCAGCTTCGCCATGTTCGCCGAGAACTCCGCGAGCAGGGCGCGGGCCAGATGCACGCCGCCGGCATTGGCGAAGGTCTCGAGCGGGCCGGTGACAGTGAAGCTGCCGGCGACCTTCAGCAGCGTCTCGGTACCCGCCTCGCTGGCGATGACCGTCGCCTGCGACAGGGCGCGGGAGGCGCCGCGCTGGTCGATGCCGCGCCCTTCGATGCTGCATCGATGCGCGTCATGGTCGTAGTCGAGCTTTGCCTCACCACGGAAGACTGCGGCGGTTGGGCCGAACTTCACCCGGATGGCGCCGCGCCACAGCCCATCGCCTTGTTCCGGCGCCAGTTGCGCGCCGGGGATGCAGCCAGCGACCAGAGCAGGATCGGCCAACAGGGGCCAGACCTCCGCCAGCGGGGCGGGGATACGGGTTTCCTCGGTGATATCCATGCGGGGTCCAGTGCCGGCGAAGGCCGCTAGCCTGCCAGAGCCGCCGGCGCGCGCAAGCCGTCCCTGGCCAGTGTCGCCACGGCACGCCAAGCTGTGCGTGTGTAAGGAGAGGAAGATGAAGCCGCGTCGTCGCCCGCTGGGCGGGCTACTGCTGACGCTCGCGCTGCCGCGGCTGGCCCGCGCGCAGGGCTTTCCTGATCGGCCGCTGCGCTTCATCGTGCCCTTCGCACCTGGCGGCAGCACCGATGTCACGGGACGGGTACTGGCCGAGGCCGTGGGCAGCACGCTCGGCCAGACGGTCGTGGTGGAAAACCGCACCGGTGCCGGGCTCGTCGTCGGCACTGAGGTCGCGGCGCGGGCCGAGCCGGATGGGCAGACCGTGCTCGTCACCTCCAACTCCCACGCCATCGTCCCCTCGCTGGTGGCCAAGCTGCCCTATGACCCGGTGACCGATTTCGCTGGCGTCTTTATCCCCGGCGCGCTGCCGCAGACGGTGGTGATCAACCCGAAGCTGCCGGCGCGGACACTCGGCGAATTCATCGCCCTGCTGAAGGCCGAGCCCGGGCGCTACGCCTATGCCTCGGGCGGCATCGGCAGCGCGATCCATCTGGGCTCCCTGAACTTCCTCGCCGCCGCGGGGGTGGAGATGCTGCACGTGCCCTATCGCGGCGGCGGCCCGGCGATGATGTCAGTGATCACCGGGGAGACGGCGATGATGATCGACCCCGTCGCCTCCTCCGCCCCGCATATCCGCGCCGGCACGGTGCGTGCCCTGGCGCTGGGCGCAGCCAATCGCAGCGCCATTCTGCCAGAAGTGCCGACCGCGGCCGAGGCGGGGCTGCCGGCCTTTCGGGCAGAGGCCTGGATCGCCCTGCTGGTCCCGGCCCGCACCCCGTCCGAACGGATCGCCAGGCTGAACGCGCTGTGCACCGAAGCGGCCCAGCAGGGCGCGGCGAAGCTGGCCGCGATCGGCCTGCAGCCGATGCCGGATGTGGCAACGCCGGCCCAGGTGACCGCATTCGTGCGCGCCGACATCGCCCGGCTGGGGCCGCTGCTGCAGGCTGCGGGCATCCGCCCGGAATAGCCGGGCTCAGCTATCTGGTGTGATCCCGGCCTCGGCGACCAGGCGGCCGAACTTGGCGGATTCCTGGGCGACGTAATCGCGCGCTTCGGTCAGGTTCATGGTCTGCGGCAGCAGCCCCTGCTCGATGAGCTTCTCGCGCACCGGGCCTGCCGCCTGCATTGCGACCAGCGCTGCGTTCAGCCGCTGCAGGATAGGATCGGGGGTCGCGGCATGGGCGAAGACGCCGAAGTAATTCACCAGCTCATAGGAGGCGAGGCCCGGCACCTCGCTGACTGAGGGAATGTCGGGCATTTGCGGCATCCGCTCCTTGGAGGTGACGGCGAGGACGCGGATGCGCCCCTCGCGGATCAGCGTGAGGCCGGAGGCGAGGCTGTTATAGCCGAACTGCACCCGCCCCGTAGCGGTATCGAGCAGCGCCGGGGCCGAGCCGCGATAGGGCACGTGCACGGTATCGATCCGGGCGATGCGGTTCAGCAGCTCCCCGCAAAGATGCTGCGCATTGCCGGTGCCCGAGGAGGAATAGCTGAGCTTGCCGGGATTGGCGCGAGCATAGTCGACCAGCCCGGCCATGTCCCTGAAGGGCGCTTCCGGCCAGGCCATGACGACCACCGGCACCTTGCCGACGAGCGAGACCGGCCGCAGGTCGCGCAACGGGTCATAGGCCATTTTGTCCTTGTAGAGATGCTGGTTGATCCCGGTTTCGCCAGCGCCGGCCAGCAGCAGGGTGGTGCCATCGGGCGGTGCCTGCACGACATAGTGCGCGCCGATCATGCCGCTGGCGCCGGGCCGGTTTTCGACCACCACCGGCTGGCCGAAGGCGGCGCGCAGCGGCTCGGCCAGGATGCGGGCGGTGATATCCTGCCCGCCGCCGGCCGCGAAGGGCACAATCAGGCGCAGCGGCCGGTCGGGCCAGGCGGCCTGGGCCCGAGCGCGGGGCGCGGATAGCAAAGCCGGG
>Ga0114972_10001916_pt1 | contig 15555 bp, 13 predicted proteins | sample M_140807_EF_Meta_FD_87354 | JGI IMG/M metagenome (GOLD analysis project Ga0114972, IMG submission 87354) | Freshwater microbial communities from Lake Montjoie, Canada to study carbon cycling - M_140807_EF_MetaG | ecosystem: Environmental > Aquatic > Freshwater > Lake | place: Lake Montjoie... | reverse complement strand
TTTGTGTCTTCGACAGCCGCTCCGGCATCACACCGATGGCGATGCGCCCCTTGCTCGCCGGCGCCGGGCCGGTCTCGGTCGAGCCGAAAGTGTTGCGGAAGGGCGCCTGCATCAGCGTGGTGATCTCTGCCAGATCCGCCCTGGGCACCAGATCCACCATGCGCCTGCTGACTTTGTGTGACGCCAGTGTCAGGGAGCAAGCCCCGCCCCTCGGGCGAGATGGATCAAACTGTTATCGGCACCCAGAAAGCCCGCCATCGGGGGCCAAAACGTTCCCCTTTCCCTCACTACTCCTGCCGTGGCTAGGCTCACGGCCGTCCACTTTATCAAGTCCGGCTGGCAGATTTCAGCCTTCGCTGAGCGCCTTCGCGATGGCCACCAGCTTCATATCGGTGCCCCGCCAGCCAATGATGGAAAGCCCCACTGGCTTCCCACCGACGCTGCCCAGCGGCAGGTTGATCTGCGGCAGCCCGGCCATGCCTGCGAAGGAGGTCAGCACGCCGATCCGCCCCGATAGCGCATCCGTCTCGGTCAGCGAGAGGCCGAGCGGCGGCGCGGTGAAGGGGGTGGTGGGCATGCAGAGAATGGCACCGCCCTCGAGCAATATCCTTGCCCGGGCCACGATGCGATGGCGGGTGATCCGCGCGATCTCCACCTGCGCCGGGGTGATGGTGGAGCCGAAGGCCAAATTGCGCGCCACATTGAAGGCGAAGGCCGGGTTCTCGCGGTCGATCCATTCGCGGATGCCGGCCCAGGCCTCGCTGCGTTGGATGATGTTGCGCTGGTCGTTCCACAGGGTTATTTCGCCGGGCTCGCCCAGGTTCAGGCGCTGGGCCGGGCCGAGTAGGCCTTCCAGCCGCGCCACCACCGGCAGCATCGCCTCTGCCACTTCGGCGTCGGCGATGGCGAAGGCGTCCTCGGCCAGCAGCAGGGCAGGGGCGCTGGGCTCGGGGGGCGCTTCGCCGAAGATCACCTCCGACACGCGGGCGAAGGTGTGTGCATCACGCGCGAACCAGCCGGCGGTGTCAAAGCTCGGCGCTTGCTTGCAGACGCCGATAAAAGGCAGTCGGCCATGGGTGGGGCGGATGCCGTAAATCCCGCAAAGACTGGCCGGCACCCGCACCGAACCGCCGGTATCGGTGCCCAGCGCCACATCAGCCAGGCCCGCCGCCACCACCGAGGCCGACCCGCTGGAGGAGCCGCCGGGCAGGCAGCCGGGTGCGGCGGGGGTGGGCGGCGTGCCGAAGAACTGGTTGAAGCCCAATATGCCAAACGAGATCTCGCAGGTGATGGTCTTGCCCGCCAGCGCCGCGCCGGCATCGAGCAGCCGCTGCACCATCCAGCCATGCGCGGCGGGGATGGGGTGGCTGCGCGCCCAATCAGGGTTGGAGGCGCCGGTGGGCGCTCCGGCCACATCGAAGAGATCCTTGGCGGCAAAGCTGAGATCGGCGAGCGGGCCCTGGCCCGACCCTGGCAGGGTCAGGCGGGGGCCGGGCAGGAAGCCATCATTGAGCGGGTGCAAGGCGTCTATCTCCTAAGATGCGGCGGTGGCCATGGCATGGCTCCATGCTGCGCCCGGCACAGCATCGAACAAGGCGCGAGTATAGGGGTGTTTGGGCGCTGCGTGGATGGTGGCCGTCTCATCCAGTTCCACGATGGCGCCATGGCGCATCACCGCGATGCGGTCGCAGATTTGCAGCGCCACGCGCAGATCATGCGTGACGAAGAGCTTCGAGAGCTGCAGCTTGGTCTTGATATCGGCCACACGCTGGCGCGGGTCGAGCGAGGCATAGGGGTCCTGGAAGATCATCTGAATCTTCTGCCGATGCGTGCGCATCAGCCGGGCAGGAATACGGGTGATATCGTCGCCATCGAGCACAATATCGCCGCTATCGATGGTCAGTAGCCGGGTCATCGCACGCGCCAGGGTGGATTTGCCTGAGCCTGATTCACCCACCAGACCCAGGGTTTCGCCGCGCCGTAGGGTGACGCTCACGCCATCCAGCGCCACGGTTGCACGGCCGCGGCCGAACATCCCGTGCGCCTGATAGGCCTTCCGCGCCTCGATGCTCTCCAGCATCACCTTGCCGAACGTCTGGCGCGGGCGGGATGGCACCAGCAGCTTGGGCACCGCCGCGATCAACGCCTGGGTATAGGGATGGGAGGGGCGCTCCAGTACTTCTGCCCGCGTGCCGGATTCCACCAATGCGCCACGCTGCAGCACCGCCACATGGTCGGCGATATCGGCAACCACGCCGAATTCTCGGGCGATGGCCAGCGCGTGAATTAATTTCTCGATGGCGAGAACCGTCTCTGGCCAAGCCATGGCCGCCGGGCGGTCGAGAGCGACCAGACCTGCAGGGACTGGGCGGGATGGTGGCGTGGCGCGGGTGCTGATGGCGCGGCATGCCGGCGAGCGTCTGCGGTTCGCCCTGATGCTCTAGACGATCAGGGAACTGAGCGCGCGGGCAGATGTTTTGGGGCAGGGGCGGGCTGAATAGCCACTGCATTCTCGCCCTTGATGCCGGTCAGGGCCACTGACACGTTCTCCCGGAATGGTGCTATTTCAGGCGAATGCAAGGCCAGCATAGCATTGCGGACGCTGAACTGCACCGAGAGTGAGACAGAGACTTAATTGGGCGCTGATTCACAATTGGGTCAGCCAAATCCGAGTCAAGTTGTCTCGCCTGCTTCAGCGGGCGGCCAGGCGCACGCCCTGAAGACGGATCAGGCCATCGGGGTGGGTCTGGAAGCCGCTCACGCGGTCCGTCATCGCCCAGAACAGCTTGGCGTGGTACAGAAACAGGTGCGGGCGGTCGGCGAGGTAAATCGCGCTGGCTTGGCGATACAGCGCCTGCCGCGCGGCTGTGTCGGTGCGGGCTCGCGCCTCGGCAAGCAGTTCATCAAAGCCCCGGTTGCAGTAGCGGCCCCAATTGATGAAGCCGTCGCATTGCAGCCAGATGCTGATATTCGCATCCGGGTCCGCCCGGCCCGACCAGATGACGATGGCCGCTTCATAATCGCCGCGGTCGGTCTGCGCGTTCAGCGCGCCGGTCTCCAGCGCCTGCACCTGGATGGCGAAGCCAGCCTCGGCCGCCATGGCCTGGATCACCTCACCCACTTGCACATCGACGGCGGAATTGGCCACCAGCAGGGTGAAAGAAGGGCGCGGGATGCCCGCCTCTGCCAGCAGTTGGCGCGCCCGCGCTACATCGCGCGCGGGCACTGGGTGGGCCTCATTATAGAAGGCTGTGCCGGGGGACTGGGCCTGATTGCTGGGTACGAAGGCGCCATCAAACACCACCTGATTCAGCGCGCGGCGGTCAATCGCCGCTTCCAGTGCCTCACGCACTTTCGGATTGCTCAGCGGGCCGCTGGCGCGTGGGCCATTGGCCACATTGATGGTCATGGTGAAATAGCCCAGCGCCGTGCTCTCCTCCACGCGCAGGCCGCGCTGGCCGCGCACCTGCCGCAGGTCGGTGGGGGCCAGACGCTCCATCATCTCAAGCGCGCCAGAGCGCAGATTCGCCAGCCGCACATTCGGCGCCGGCACGGGCAGATAGACCACCTGCTGCAGGTGGATGGCCTGGGCATTCCAGTAGCCATCGAAGCGATCCAGCACGATGCGCTCCTGCTGCACCCGGCGGGCAAAGCGGAAGGGGCCGGAACAGGCCGGCGCCTCACCCACCCGCGCGCCCGCCGCCTCTGTCGCCTTGGGCGAGAGCATCATGCCCGCGCGGTCCGACAGCACGCCCAGCAGCGGCGCGAAGGGCTGCGCCATGCGAAGGCGCACCGTCATCGCGTCCACCACCTCGACAGCCTGCACCGGGCGAAGTTCGGTCGCGCGGCGGGAGCCCGGCGTGTTGCGGTAGCGGTCCAGGTTGTAGCGCACCGCTTCAGCGTTCAGCGGCTCGCCATCATGAAAAGTCACGCCAGGGCGCAGGCGCAGGGTCAGAGTGCGCCCCTGCTCGCCCCATTCCCATGCAGTTGCCAACTGCGGCACGTAATTGAGGTTGCTGTCCACATCCACCAGCTTGTCGCAGAGCGCGCTGAAGACGATGCGGCCGACGAAGGTGGTGCCCGCCATGGGGTCCAGGCTGTCAGGGTCCTCCTGCAGGCCGATGCGCATGGTTTGCGCCGCCACCGGTAGGGCAGAGAGCAAGAGGCAGGTCGCCAGAACCGCACCAAACCTGACAAACATCGCAGCCGACCTCGCTTGTTACCCTGTGTGGGCACGATTAGTGTCCGCGGGTACCAGGGTGTCAAGGCGAGTGGAGCGGCAGCATGAGCAGTGATTTCCCAGTCCTTGTGACCGGCGCCGCGGGCCTGATCGGCCGCCATGTCAGCGAGCTTCTGTTGCAGGCGGGCCGCCCGGTGATCGCCACCGATCGTAGCGCTCCGAGCACGCCGCTGGGCTGCGAATTCGTCACCGCCGAATTGTCGGACAGCATGCGCCTCACCGCGATCGTCGCCGGCGGAGTTTCGGCCATACTGCATTGCGGCGGCATTTCCGGGCAGATGCTGGCGCGCGACAATCCGGCCGGTATCCTGAGCATCAATGCCGGCGGCACGGCGACGCTGTTGGAACTGGCCCGGCTGTTTCGCGTGCCGCGCTTTATCCTCTGCTCCTCCGTCCACGCCTATGGCGACACGCCTGAGGGCATGGACCCGGTGACCGAGGATGCGCCTCTGGCCGCGCGCGAGACCTATGGTGCGAGCAAAGTGGCGGCGGAGGCGGCGCTGCGTGCCTATGCGCTGGAGCACGGCATGCAGGCCTGCGCGCTGCGGCTGGGCTGGGTCTATGGCCCACGGCGCACCACGCCCAGCCTCACCGCGCGCATGGTGCGCGATGCCGCCCAGGGTCGCTCAGTGACGCAGGTTGAGCATGATGGCCGCTACGCCGTGCCCTTGTTGCATGTCGAGGATGCGGCGGCGGCGCTGCTGGCCGCGCTGGATGCATCGCATCTGGAAGGGCGCAGCTTCAATATCGTGGGCGGCGCCAGCCTGCCATTCACCGCCATCGCTACTCTGATCGCTGCGGCGCAGCCGAATTGGCGGGCCGAATTCACCCCCGGACAGGCGTTGCCGGAATACCGACAGGGCAATTTCTCCATTGCCGCCGCCGCGCAGGTCCTTGGCTGGGCGCCGCGCGTGACGCCGCAGCAGGGCTTGGCCGGTTACCTGGCCTGGCTGCAGCGGGAAGCCTTTTAGGCCTCGCCCACCAGCCCATAAAACCGCGCCGCCGTGCCACCAAATATCGCCGCACGCGCCTCGGGCGTGGGCGAATGCGGCACCAGCATCGCCTGCAATGCCTGCCACCATCCGCCATAGGAGGCGGCAAGATTGACCACCGGCCAATTGCTGCCAAAGGCCAGCCGCTCGGCCGGGAAGGCCTCCATCACCACTTCGACATAGGGCTGCAACCGCGCCAGCGACCAATCCATGCCCGCGCGCTCCGCGAGGCTGGACAATTTGCAGCAGATATTGCTCTCCCGCGCCACTGCGCGAAGGGCGGTTGCCCAGGGTTCCACCTCGCCCGTCGCGGTAAGCGGCCGGCCGCAATGGTTCAGCATCATGCGCAGCCCGGGCACCTGGTCCTGCAGGCGCATCACCAGGGGCAGTTGTGCCGGGGCAAGCAGCAAATCCAGCGTCAGGCCGCGGGCTGCGAGTTCGCGCCAATTGGCCAGTGCGACTGGCCCCAGGAGGGGCGTGGCATCACCAAAGGCGGGCATCACCCGCAACCCGCGGAATTTTTTGGATAACCGCATGAACGCATCCAGTTGGTGCGGCATGTCCGGGTCGGTCGGGTCGGCCCAGCCGATCACCGCCTCGATCAACGGCTCGTCCTGTGCCAGGCGCAGCAGGCAGGGTGTCTCGGCCGCCTCCTCGGTGGCGTGGACCAGCACAACACCAGACACGCCCGCCGCCGCGCCCGCCATCCGCAGCCCATCGAGGGTGAAATCATGGTCCAGCCCGGCGATCTTGCGGCGGATCCAGACATCATAGCCATCCGCCGCGCGCCAAAGGTGGATGTGGGAGTCGCGCATCACGCCGGCTGCGCAGCAGCCCAGGCGGCCGCCACCTCGCCCGCGGTGCCATGCCAGATGCCGGGGCTGCTCATCACCTGGGCCAGGGCTTCATCGAGGTAGCGGATGCGGTGCGCCATGCCGAAGAGCCATGGATGGACGCTCAACCCCAACACACGGCCGCGCGTGGCGCCTTCGGCCAGCAGCGTCTCCAGCGCATCGCCCACCAATTCGGGATAGCGCCATGTATCGGCCCGGCGCAGCCAAAACAACTGCGCGTCATCCAACTCCCAAGGGTTGGGCACGGCAATCAGCCCGCCCGCTGGCGTGGTCATGCGATAGGGCTGCTCGTCATTCGCCCAGTCCAGCACATAGCCATAGCCGGCACGTGCCAGAAGTTCTGGCGTGTTCGGGCTCTCGCCCGCATCCTGGCCTAGCCACCCCTTTGGGGCGGCGCCTGTCGCCCGGGTCAGCGCCTCGCTCGCCTGGCCGATGGCAGCGGCCTCCTCCTCGCGGCTCATCCGCGCGGTCAGCATGCGGGTGGAATGCGTGCCATGGCCGATGAATTCGGCGCCGCGTTCGCGCAGCGCGGCAATCACCGCCGGATAGCGTTCGGCGGCTGAAGCATTCAGCGCCACGGTGGGGCGGACGCCGTGGCGTTCCAGCACCTCCATCACCCGGAAAATCCCCACGCGGTTGCCATATTCGCGCTGCGACCAGGTGCGGTAATCGGGCGCATAGGGGCCGAATTCGCTGGCGAAGCGCGGATCACGATGGGTGCCGGCGGGTGGGGTGAGCTCGTAATGTTCCAGATGCAGCAGTGCCCAGAATGCCACGCCCGCGCCGCCCGGCCATTGGAAGGCCGGCCGTTCGGGCAGTGGTGAAAACGGATAAAGGCTATGGTCCATACCGGCTTTTATCTCTGTCATGGCTCAGGCCTCCCGGCCGAGATGGGCGCGGTATCCCGCCAGCCCATGGCCGCGATACCATTGCGCGATCTCCGCCCCCGAGGTGAGCCAGACGCCATCGCGCGCCAGAATATCGCCCAGCGCGCGTTCCAGATGCCGGATGCGATGCGCATGGCCCATGATGTAGGGATGCAGCGCCACGCACATCACGCGCGGCTGGGTTTCACCTTCACGCCAGACCGTCTCAAAATGGTCACGGATCATGCGGGCGAATTCCGCGCCTTCGGTGTCGTAGCGGTAGAGCACGGCATCGTTGAGAACCATGGTATAGGGCACCGAGATCAATTCCTGCCCGCCGCGCACCCGCAGCGGGGTTGGCTGGTCGTCATGGTAAAAATCGGCGCTGTAGCCAATGCCCGCCTCGGCGATCAGGTCCGGCGTGTTCAGCGTGTTGGAGACGCCGGGCGAGAACCAGCCAGGCAGCATGCGCCCGGTCAGGCGGCGGAAAAGATCAACACAAGCGGCGATCTCGGCGCGTTCATCCGCCTCGGCCATGCCCCAATGGTAGCGGGTGTTGTAAAGGCCATGGCACATCACGTCCCAGCCGCGGGTTTCAATGGCGGCCATGATCTCGGGGTAATGTTCGTACACCGCGAGATTGAGCGAGACGGTCGAGCGGATACCCAGGCGATCGAACATCTCGAACATGCGCCAAAAGCCAACGCGATTGCCGTAATCGCGGAGCGAATAGCCCAGCACATCGGGGTGGGGCGTGCGCGGCCAGGGGTCACGCTCGCGCCGCGTGTCGGGTAGATATTCATAATGCTCGACATTGGGGACAATCCACAGCGCGACCCGCGCGCCGCCCGGCAGCGACCAGCGCGGCCGGCTCAGGATCGGGGAATAACTATAACGATCGGGTTCCATGATAATTCCCTTCAGCCGAGCACGTAGCCGCCATCTGCCAGCAGGGTTTGCCCCACCACGTAATCGGCCGCGGGCGAGCAGAGGAACTGGACGATGCGGGCGATCTCTCCCGGTGTGCCGTAACGCCCCGCCGGCACGCGGGCGATGCCTGCGGCCTGCATCGCGGCATCACCGCGCAAATACGTGGTCATGGCGGTGTTGATCCGGCCCGGGGCTATGCCCACCACCCGCACGCCCCGGGGCGCCCATTCCACCGCGGCGGTCTGGGTGAACTGGGTGATGCCTGCCTTGGCCACGGCATAAAGCGCGCGCCCCTCGGCGCCGCAAAAGGCCAGCTGCGAACTCATGTTGAGAATGACGCCGCCTTCGCCGCGCGCGATCATGCCCTGCGCCACGGCGCGGGCCAGCGCGATGGGCCCCAGCAGGTTCACGCGCAAAATCTTGGCCATCTCCTCGGGTGTGGTGTCCAGCACCGGTTTGACCAGCAGGAAGGCGGCATTGTTCAGCAGGATATCAACGGGGCCCGCGGTTTCGGCCAGTGCTGCAATGGAAGCCAGGTCCCCCTGGTCATAAGCAATGCAGGCGGCGCCAGGGGCGAGTTCGGCGGCGGCACGCGCCATGCCCGGCGCATCAATATCGGCGAGAATGACCCGTGCCCCCGCCGCCACGAAAGCCTCGACGAAGGCACGGCCGAGACCGCCTGCCGCGCCAGTGATAAGCACTCTTTTGCCCTGAAACTCGTCCATGGGGCCGGAGGATGACACTGCTTGCATGATGGGCCCGGCCTTTGTTGGGCACCGATGCTGTCCCGCCCGGTTTGATTAGGCAAGGATGTGAACCAGAACCATAGCGGTACCTCGGCCTTAATTTTTTATCATCTATTGATCAAAAATGGAAATGTGGTGTGCAGTTTTAGTCCCGCTTAGCGACGAACAGGACTCCACCCTTATCGAAATTCCACAAGCGTTTATGTCGAATTCGTAGGGGGCGCTTCCGTTCTGATTCACACGTCTGTCAGGTATTCAGCCCAGAGATCGCTTGTACCTGGTCGGACCTCCACCGTCAGTTCCGTTCATTATGATTTTTTTCTCATGACATCGCGGCTTTTTGGCCTGAACGGCCTCCGCAATCTCCCCCATATTTTGCTGTGACTGACGCTGCACGCCTAGGTAAACCACGCAGCGTTCCCGCTATTGAGCCTATGGTGGACGCCTCACGCTGTGCCCTTTCCCCGCGTCAGCCGGTCTATGACAATGGCTGACCTGATCTTCTCCTCCATGCACCGGCTTCGTGCTGGCGGTTCCGGTCAAACGATGGATTGTCAATTGGCGCCCCAAAAGGCCCCTCTTTTTGGTTCGGACCGGCGCGCGCTATGGCTCGCCCTGTAGCCGCAACCGCAGGGGGGACACAGCGCGCTCCTTTTCTTGAACGGTCGGCCCTCGTTGCCGCTCTCGACGATCTCGCGGTGGTGGGTCAGCCGATCGGGCAAGAGTGGTATCATCTGCGGATGCCGGCCCGCGTGACATAATCCTCGGGCAAGCCACCCTGCTCTTGGCGGCGTATACCCTACCCGCGGCACGCCCGTGCTACCCACCCCATCGCGGTGCAGCCGCCTCCGCCGGCATCCGCCACAGCAACCACAGCATCAGGCCCAACGCCGGCAGCGCTGCCACCGTGGTCAGCACAAAGAACCATCCCCAGCCCAGCCCTGCCGCCAATAGGCCCGAACTGCCCCCCAGCGTGCGCAGCGGTACCGAGGCCAGTGAGGAGAGCAGGGCATATTGTGTCGCGGTGAAATTGCGCGCCGTCAGGCTGGAGAGGTAGGTCAGGAAAGCTGCATCGGCCAGGCCATCGGTGAAATTCTCCACCCCCACCTGCAAGGTCAGCATCGGCACTGAACCGGGGAATTGCAGCAGCAGCAGATACATCAGGTTCGAGAGCATCTGCGTCAGCCCGGTCAGCACCAAGGCTCGGCCGGTGCCGATGCGCGCCACCAGCCAGCCGCCCGCCAAGGCGCCAGCGAGCACCGCGAAAAGCCCGAAGCCGCCGGAAATGCCGCCCACCACCTCGCGGGAGAAGCCCAGCTCGCGATAGAACGGCGCGGTCATGATGCCGGCGAGCGCCTCGCCGAGTTTGAACAACGCGATGAAGGCCAGAATGGTGGCCCAATGCGGCCGGCGCAGCAGGTCGGCAAAGGGGTCGACCACGCCTTCGCGCAGCCTTGCGGCCCAGCCGCGCGGAGGCGTTGCTGCCCGCTGTACCTCTGGCCCCATGGCCACCGCCAGCAGCCCCAAGCCTAGCAGCGCGGCGCAATAGGCGAACATGCCGCCCCAGCCCAGCACCCCCACCAGCGAAAGCCCGCCGGCATTGGCCGCCAGCAACGCACCTCGGTAGCCCCAGACATAGGCCGCCAGGCCGAAGCCCTGCTCGTTCTCCTCCAGGATTTCGATGCGATAGGCATCGACCACAATGTCCTGGCTGGCGGAGAGGAAGGCCACCAGCACGGCGATGGCCACCACAATCTGCGGCGCCACCGCCGGATCGAACCAACCCAACGCCAGAATGGCCAGCATCAGCGCCGGAATGATCGTGGCCAGCCAGCCGCGCCTATGGCCCAGCCCCGCCAGAACCGGCGGCCGCATCTGGTCCAGCAGCGGCGACCAGACGAATTTGAAGGAGTAGGACAGGCCAATCCAGGCGGTGAAGCCAATGGCGGCCAGGGAAATCCCGCTCTCGGAAAACCATTGCCGGAGGACAAAGCCGGTCAAAGGCAGCGGCACGCCGGCGGAAAACCCCAGCAGCAGCAGCACCAGAAATCGTCGGTCACGCCAGAGCGGCGGGCGGGCATCGGTCATGGGCGCGGGGTATCAGCCCAGCCGCCGCCGCGTCTAGGCCTTACGCCGCCTGTGGGTGCTCCGGGCGGCACAGCCTGCCGCCCCATTCTGCCAGCAGGTTCTCGTCATCCAGGCCGAGCGGCACGGCGGCCGGCCCATGCACCAGGATATCCGGGCGGAACAGGCGCAGCAGCGCCTCGTTGCTCTGGCCGGTGCATTCCGCCAGCAGGTCCACCGTGGGCCAATCCGCCATGCTCGTCCCGCCGCCACCGCACACGGCGACGAGGAGCCTGTCACACCAGCCGCGGGCCTCTTCCATCAGGGCGGAGGTCCAGGCCTCGCTACCGCCTTCGCTCAGATGCAACAGGCCAATGCGCCAGCCGCGGTGCCGCCAGCGTTCCACCATCTCGGACGCATAGGCCACCGTTACCATCTTGCGCTTGGCGTTCAGCCCAGGTGTCAGCGCCTCGATCAGTTCATCATCACGCACAACGGCGATGCCGGCCTTGCGGGTGACGATGGTGATAGCCACCGCCGCCAGCTCCGCCGCCGTGACCATTTTCAGCCCGGCGGCGAGGCTGGCGGCCAGCACGGCCACCACGGCATCCGAGGCACCAGCGGGGTCGTGCTGGTCGGAGGCTTCGGCACGGAGATGGAGCACCTCGTCCTGGCCATGCACCAGGGTCAGCCCATCAGGGCCGCGCGGCACCAGCACCGCGCCCAGTTTATGGGCATGTTTGAGTGCAATGCAGGCCGCGGCCAGTTCGGCCTCGGTACCGACGGGCAGGCCGGTGGCGGTGGCCAGCGCCTCGGCCTCCGGCACGATCAGGTCCGCGCCGGCGAAGCGGGCGAGTTCGCCGCCCTTGGGCTCCACCACGACCGGACGGCCTGCGGCACGGGCGGCGGCGATGATACGCGCCGCCACATCGCCGGAGAGCACGCCTTTTTGATAATCGCTCAACACCACGACGGAGGTGGCGGCGACGGCATCGGTGGCGATGCGCACCAGGCGGTCGGCCAAGCGGGAATGGATTGGTCCGGCCTGCTCATGATCCGCGCGCATCAGGTGCTGGCCGCTGGCCACGAAGCGGGTCTTGGTCGTGGTGGCGCGGCCGCCCTGCACTAGCAGCCAGGGCTCAACCCGCGGCTGGCCGCCGATCAGGCCGGTGAGGTCGCTGCCCGGCTGGTCATCACCCACCACCGAGACGAAGGCCACCGCCGCCCCCAGCGCGGTGAGGTTGCGCACCACATTGCCCGCGCCACCGGGCAGGGCCAATTCACGCTCCACTGCCAGAACGGGCACCGGTGCTTCCGGGCTGACCCGGCTGACGCGGCCATAGACATAGCGGTCAAGCATCACATCGCCCACCACCAGCACGGTGCCGCGGCGCAACTGGCGCACGGCCGCCACGAGGCTATTGGCGGCTTTTGAGGAAGTGGCTGCGCTTTTTGGCATCAGGTCTTTCTTTGCGGCGGCCCTGTCACCGCAGGGGCATATAAAAACATGACAGTAGAAAGAAGGCCAGAGGAAGGCGGGCTCCGGCGGCATTTCCCTTTACCATGGCCGGCACGAAGCTTCGCTTAACCTTTGCGCGCGCATACTGGCCGGCAGAGATCGGAGCAGTGATGCAGCCCATACCGCAGCAGCCCCCCCCGCCCCAGGCGACCATCTGGGCGACCCGGCCAGTTGCGCCGAGTGCGCAGGCCATGCCGGCGGGCGAGCAAACGGCGCCTGTACCGCGGCGCTCGGCCGCGCTGAACGCGGCGTTGCGGCGGTGCCAATCCGATGGATCGGCCGGCCTCGTGGTCGCGGCTGCAGAATGGCCGCAGATGGCCGCCAGCCTGCTGGAGGATGTGGCCAATACCACCGGCGCCCTGGTCTGGCGCCCAAGCCAAGGTGGCTTTTGGCTACTGGGCACCAATGCCGGCGCCGCCCGCGACACCTTGGCCCTGTTTGAAAGCATGGGCTGGCCCGCCCGCCTGTTGCTCTTCCCGGCCGATCTCGCCGTGCTCGACGCGGCGCTGGAGGAGGATGCGGCGCCACCGGCAATCCCCGCCACTGCCACGCCTGGGCTGATCGGCATTGAGGACCGGGCTGGTGGGATGCATGCGGCAAGTGGCCATACCCTCGCCACGATATGGCGGTGGCAGGCGGGCTCACCCAAATTATTGGCGCAGCGCTGGATGGTAGAGCCCGGTGCCCTGCCCACGCCAATGGGGCGCGATTGGGCCGGCCATGCCCATGGGCTGCTGGCGTCACGGCTGCTGCACCAGGCGGCGCGCCGGGCTTGGCCTGCGGCGCGCAAGCACCGCCTGCCCCTGCTGCTGGACATGCCATGGATGCCGCCGCCCAAGAGCCTGCCCTCACCACCGCCCGCGCCACCGCAACGGGCGGTGCCAGACGGCTGTGGCCATGCCCTGGTCCTGCCGCTGGCCGCGGCAACTGAGGCAGGGGCATGGGCGGCGCTCGCCGCAGCCCATGGCTGGCAATTGGCCTGGGCCGGGCTGACGCCCGCGCTGGCCCATCTTGCCACGCCTCAACGCCTGCCCGGCCGGCTATTTTTTGCCGATTATAGCCCGTTGGTGGCGACTACCGTCTGGCCAGCGCCGGAATGCCTGGTGCTGCAGGGCGGCGAGGGACGCGCGGCACTGGATTTCGCCTCGCAACACGGCATCAGCCTTTGCAGCAAGGTTTGCTGATGGACGCTGCCCCTTCCCTCAACCGCATGCTGGGGCCACCCCAGCGTGAGGCCCTGGCCCTGGCCGCCCTTGCCCGCGAATCCGCCGCAGCCGGGGTGGAGCAAAGGGTGATGCACCTCAGGCTCTCCGCCATCTCATCCAGCCACAACAGGCTGCATCATCAACGGCTGCTTCGGGAGGCGCTGCTGCCCCTGCTGCGCCCCACCCGCGCCCGGCTGTTCGATCTGCCCACGGGCGATCTTGTCGCGGTCTCCCCGCCACCGGGTGAGCATCTGGATCTGGTGCGCGCCGTCATGCAGAAGCTGCTGGATGGGGAGAGCGAGGGTGGCCCCATCGCCCAGGAACTGCGGCTGCCACAGCAGTCGGCGGCATTGCTGGCTGTGGTGGAATCCGCCCTTGGCCTGGCGGCCGAGCATGTGCCGGTAACGCCCATGCAAGCCGAGCCTGTTCCAGCCGGCGCCCAGGCCCAGGCCGCCGATATTCTCGCGGCCGAGGCGGCGCTGGCGCAGGCCGACCTCTCCGTCCATCACCGCTGGCAGACCATCTGCCTTCTGGTCGATGGCGGCCCCGGCCCGCAGCCTCTATGGCGTGAGCAACGTTTGGCCGAAGCCGATCTGGAGGCGGTGCTGCTGCCACGGCAATCCCTGCATGCAACCCCATGGCTGCGTCGGCGGTTGCGCGCCCGGCTGGATAAGCGGGCCCTGGCAGAATGGGCCCGGCCGCAGGAACTGCGCAGCTTCTCGCCCAGTGGCCTGCCGCTGCTGCCAGCCAGCCTGGGCGAGGAGGAGTTCCTCCGGCTTGACGCCGCGCTGCCCAGCGCCATGCGGCCGCAACTTACACTGGGTTTCAGCCTGCCCGACATCCTGGCCGATCCTGGCGCCTTCGCCATGGCCAGGCGCTTCGCTGGCCTGCGCGGCTATGGCACCGCGTTGGATGATTTGGATGCCAGGCTGCTCCCCATGCTCACCCCGGATAATTTCGGCTTAGACAAGCTGAAGCTGCGCTTCAGCGCCGCGCTGCTGGCACTGGATGGCCCCGGCCGCGCCGCGCTGGAAGCCGCCCTGCCGGCCGAGCGCGAGCGTGTGGTGCTGACCGGCGCTGATGAGCCCATCGCGATCGGCTGGGGATGGGAGCGTGGCATCTCCCGCTTCCAGGGGAGGGTGATCGAACAATTGCTCAGCCCGCCATAATCTGGCGCGGCGGTTTCAGCCCTTCACATCCATCGCCTGGCGCATACCGTCACTGACCAGATTGAAGCATATCGAGGTGACGAAAATGCAGGCGCCGGGCAGCACGGCAACCCAGGGCTGCACATAGATCGCGGTGCGCAGCGTGTTCAGCATCAGGCCCCATTCCGCCTCGGGCGGGCGGGTGCCCAGGCCGAGAAAGGACAGGCCGCTGGCCAAGATCATGCACACCGAGATCAGCGAGGTGGCATAGATGAAGATGGGCCCCAGCACATTGCCCAGCACATGCACCCGCACCACCGTGAAGGCCGAAGCGCCGGAAGCCCGCGCGGCATCGACGAAATCGAGGTTGCGCACGCCCTGCGTCACACTCTCCGCCACGCGGATGATGGGCGGCACGAAGACCAGGGTCAGCGCCAAGATGGCATTGAGAATACCCGCGCCCAGCGCGCCCGAAATCGCCACCGCCAGCAGAACCGAAGGGAAGGCGTAGAAGACGTCGGTGACGCGCATGATCAACATATTGGTCTTGCCGCCGGCAAACCCGGCCAGCACACCCAGAAACGTGCCCATCGCAAAGGCCAGCGCCACCGGCACAATGCCCATGAACCATGAGAGCCGGCCACCAAAGAGCAATCTGGTGAGGATATCGCGCCCCAGCTCATCCGTGCCCAACGGATGGTTGGGCGTGCCGATCGGCCGAAGTCGGCGGATCATGCTGCCCTGGAAGGGGTCATGCGGTGCGATCAGCGGGGCGAAGATGATCGCCAGCAGCATGCACAGCAGGATAAAGGCGCAGAACATCGTCACCTTATCGCGCCGGACGCGCTTGAACACGCCCTTCCAATATCCGTCGGAGCTTTGCGCGGCCTGGCGGGCCTGGATGGCGAGTTCGGCCTCAGCGGCGGTTGTCGTGCTCATGCGCGTTTGATCCGGGGGTCAAGGGCGGTTTGGACGAGGTCGACCAGCAGGT
>Ga0114972_10001915_pt1 | contig 15557 bp, 9 predicted proteins | sample M_140807_EF_Meta_FD_87354 | JGI IMG/M metagenome (GOLD analysis project Ga0114972, IMG submission 87354) | Freshwater microbial communities from Lake Montjoie, Canada to study carbon cycling - M_140807_EF_MetaG | ecosystem: Environmental > Aquatic > Freshwater > Lake | place: Lake Montjoie... | reverse complement strand
TACGAGGGGAAACTCCTCCCGGAGAAATATCAGGGAATGCTTTTGCACACCGATGCCGGCCCGCGTCATGTCCGAAGTTACCTCCTGAAAGGCAAAGGGGCCGGTTACGAAGTCGAGGCCGAAAACCTGATCACCTCCAGCGACCCCTGGTTTCGCCCCAGCGATGTGCAGGTTGGCCCGGATGGATCATTGTTTGTGGCCGACTGGTACGACCCGGGCGTCGGTGGCCACGGTATGGGTGATATCACCCGTGGACGCATTTATCGCCTTGCCCCCAAGGGATACAAGCTTGCCAGGGTGGAATACGACCTTGGTAGCGACGAGGGCCTGGTAAACGCATTGGGTTCGCCCAACCTTGCGGCGCGGGCCGGCGCGATTGCGAGGATCCAGGAAAGGTGCAAAAGCGCAGCACCCCTTTTATTTGAAGTTGCCCAAGCCAAATCCGGCCCATTTCTTAATGCCCGGGCCCTTGGCCTTTTGGCAGACTTGAAGGACAATTTCGAGGAAGCGGATCGCAAAAAAGTAGAATCACTTTTGGATAGCGCGCTAATGGGATCCGATGAACGCCTGGCCCAATTGGCCGTTCGCGTCGATTCCAGGATTCCCGGATGGCTGGATGGTCCCGCGGAAAAATGGAAAGCTTTTGTGGAAAAGGCGCCCACCTCGGTCCTTCGGGAACTTTTGCTGGTCTGGCGCAACTCCGATCCCGAAAAGCTTTGTCCCGCTTTTGATGAAATCGTCAAGCGTTATCAGGCGGGGGATGTATTCCTCTCCAAGGCCCTGAACATCAGCGCGGGCGCGGACCGTGCCCGGCGCGATGTGGTGATGGCTGATCTGGAAACGGTGCTTGGTGGTTGGTCGGACCGTGTTGCCCAACTTGTCTTTGATCTGCGGCCCGCGAGCTTCAGCACCGGAATCGCCAAGCGCATTTCCGATACTTCCATTCCCGAAAGCCAGCGGGCGGACCTGATTGATATTCTTGCCGCAGAAGACAGCCTGTCCTCTGGCAAGGTTCTACTTGAAGTGCTCTCGGGATACCAACCAGTACCCGTCCAAAAAAGGGCCGAAGAAAAGCTTTTGCTCTTTTTGGGAGGCAAGTGGGCCGCTTTGGCAAAGGATGAAGAATTTTCCCAAAAACTAAACGCGCTCAAAGATCGAGCCTTGTGGGCAAAAATTGCCGGAGCCGCCAAAATCGATGCCGCGCTTCCAGGTCTGATCGAGCTTGCCAATTCGGGAGATGTTGCGGGGGCCAAAGCCGCAGCATTGAGCTTTTCCGCAAATGGGTTGGCCTCCACCACCAAACTTCAGGACTATGTGGCCTCCTCCAGGACATCTGCCTTGAACGCTCTTGGGCGGTTCGATCGCCCGGAGGCTGTCGCCGCTTTGGCCAAGGGTTTGGAAAACCCGGAAACTCGCGTGGCCGCTTTGGCCGGTTTGGGAACCCTGCTTCAAACCCGCGATGCCAAGGAGGCTACAAGCGCTCTTGAGGTACTCAAAAAGGCCCTGCAAGTTGCTGATCCTAAAAAGGCGTCACCTGTCGCATCGGAGCTGGTCCAAGTGCTGGTTTCGACCCAAAAGGGGAGCGATTGGCTATTGAGCCTTCCTAAAGCGGACATGGCTCCGGCTTTGGCATCGGAAGTCGGACGACTACTTCGCAACAGCCCCTATCAGATCATCCGCAATAAAGCCATGATCGCCTATCCCGCACCCGGGAAACTGGACTTGGCCAAGCTGCCCAAAGCAGCGGATCTGGCAATTCGCAAGGGCGACCCCAATCGCGGCAAGGCCCTTTTTGAGGCAAGCGCCAAAAACGAGCTTCAATGCCTCAAGTGTCACAGGGCCATGGGCAGCGGAGGCGATATCGGTCCTGACCTATCGCTAATTGGTAAAAAGGCCTCCAAGGAAAACCTTCTGGACAGTCTTCTCACCCCGTCCAAAGCAATCGCCGACCAATACATCGTCTCGGTAATTGAAACCAAAAATGGACAAATCATTAGTGGCTTGGTACTTTCGGAAACCGCCGAGGCGATTACCTTGAGGGATGGAAACGGCAAAGACCACCGGATCGCAATCCCAGACATCGAAGCCCGGGCCAAGAGCAAGGTTTCGATCATGCCCCAGGACCTGGTGGCATGGATGAGCGAAGACGATCTGGTTGATTTGGCCGAATACCTTTTGACCCTCAAGGCTGGCTCGACGACCCCCGCCGCCTGGCAGATTTTGGGGCCATTTCCCGACAAGGATGGCTCCGCCCTGACCGCGAACTCGCCTATTGAACATATAGCCGGTGCTTATTCCCAACTTAAGGACAAGTCGGGTAAAGCAACCTCCTGGAAACCGATTCGTGTGGCGGCGGATGGGTATCTGGACCTGGCGGCGTTTCATGGCACAGACAAAGACAGCAGCTATTCCTTTCTGACCACCGGAGTCAAAAGTCCGGTGGACCAGGAAGCGACCCTGCTTCTTGGTGCGGATGATGGAAGCAGGATCTGGATCAATGGTGCTCTGGTACACGAACAGAATGGGAAAAGTGCTGCGAGTCCGGGAATGTTTCGCATACCCGTAAAACTTAAGGCGGGCGAAAACAGCATTTTTGTGAAAATCACCAACGGTGATGGGCCCCATGGCCTTTACCTGAGTATTCTTTCGGAACAGGAACTTGTTCCGGCAAAGTGAGGCCGACCATGACCAAAAAGAAAAACGCCCCAAAGATCCTCGTGGTCGATGTCGGGGGCACAAATGTAAAAATTCGACTTTCCGGCACGGAAGATGTGCGCAAGTTCCCTTCCGGCCCGACCCTGACTCCCCAGGAAATGGTCGATGGGGTGTTGGAACATTCTCGCGATCTGGATTTTGATTGCTTGAGTGTTGGCTACCCCGGTCCTATCGTTCGAGGTCAGGTCGCGCTGGAACCCGCCAACCTGGGCCGGGGATGGATGGATTTTGATTTTGAAAAAGCCCTTGGCAAGCCAACCCGCCTGATCAATGATGCCGCCATGCAGGCTTTGGGAAGTTATCAGGGTGGGCGGATGCTTTTCCTGGGATTGGGAACGGGCCTTGGGACCACGCTGATTATTGATGGAACCGTGGCACCCCTGGAGATGGGGCACGCCCCCTATCGAAGGAAACTTACTTTTGAGGAATGGGTCGGAACCCGATCGCTCAAGCGTATGGGTCTTAAAAGGTGGTCCAGAATTGTGTTTGATGTGGTTCAAAGACTGAAAATGGTTCTCATCGCGGACTATGTTGTCCTTGGTGGAGGCAACGCCAAGAAACTTCCCGAGCTTCCTCCGGGCGCGATTCTGGGAAGCAACTCCAACGCGTTTACAGGCGGCGAAAGACTCTGGGAGTCGGCAGAATGAGTGAAGACTTTGACGATGCCTACTCCATGGAAGAACCTGAGCCCGAGCCTCCCCAGCCCAGAATTCCGCTGATCCCCTGGATCCTGGTTCTTTTGGTTGTTGGGTTGATCCTTAACCGGAATCAGATTTTTCCGGCCGCTGAGCCTGAAGAAATTGCTGCGCCTGGGCGCAATGAACCGCTGCTTGCGGAATCGTTGGCAGCGAAACTTTATTGGGGGATGCAAATCGCATCGCGAGTTCCAGCCAGCGATGTAATTAAGCAACTGGAAACACCTCTTCAAAACCAGGGCCCACGGGGCACAATCGCATTGGCAATTGTCGAGGCCTCAACGGTAGGCTCGCCCGCCGCGCTCAAACGGTTGGATGCTGTCGGCAAAACTGCGGAAGAGGCGGGACTGAAACCTACCTTTGATATTGTCCAGGACTGGGTGAAACGAAGGGCCAACGATCCGCTTGCCCCCATCGGCGAACAGGCCCGCAAAACTCTGGCCGACCAGCTTGGCTGGTTCGCGACCATTCCCGGGAACGCGCCACCCTCCCCAGAGGATGCCGAGTTCTGGATTCGCGAGCCGTTGTCCTACTTTGGACGACTTGCCCGGTTCGCCATGGGGATTGGCATGGCTTCGTTGGTGGTTATGGGATTGATCCTCTCGGGGATCGTGGTCTTTGTCGCGCTTTGGGTTCGCGGGTCAAAGGGGCCGCTTGGTCGTGGGCTTTCCTCACCGGGTGAATTGGCGATCAGCGCTCCGCCGATCCTAATGGAAACTTTTGCGGTCTGGATTGTCTCTTATATGGTTCTGAGCTTTGGCGTCTCCTATTGGCTTGTTCCAGCCACGGGGATGCACGGGCTAATGGGCGGAATTCTGGTGCAGATTCTGAGCTTGGGAGCCATAGCCTGGCCTTTGGCCCGCGGGGTTTCCTTGAGGGAACTTTTGGGACTGATCGGCCTTTCCCGTCAGGACCTGTCTTTGCGCGAAGTCCCGGCCGGAATTCTGGGGAACCTGGCGTTTTGGCCCGTGATGCTTGTGCTTTTGTGCTTCACGGCCGGACTGATCCAGTCGTTTCCGAACACCCCGACACCCGAGCACCCTCTCCCGATGCAGCTTGCCAAGGGGACGCGCTTTGATTGGCTTTTGGGAGTGTTTGCGGCGGTTGTGATGGCGCCTCTGGTGGAGGAGATCTTTTTCCGCGGGTTCCTTTACCGGCATCTGCGTGAATCCTCCCGGGGTTCGGGCACAAGGCCATCGTTCTGGATAAGCACGCTGATCTCTTCGGTGCTTTTCGCCTCAATCCATCCGCAGGGAATTCTTGGGCTGCCCGCTTTGGGTGGTTTGGCGACGCTTTTTTGTGTCTTGCGTGAAACCCGCAATAGTCTGATCGCCCCGATGACGGCCCACGCCATGGTCAACGGCACAACGCTGTTGCTATTGTCGCTGATTGATCTGAGCTGAAACGGTGATGTGCTTGGGGTAGAGGATTGTTTTGCCGTGCGGACTTTAACCCGCCGCGCATTCCATGCACTCTTCCCCAGATCCTTTAAGCAAATCGTTTTTATCCAAACAGCACCGCCCCGGAATTCCCTTTTTGAGGGAACCCGGGGCGGTGCTGTTTCCCATTCCAGGTCCTGATTATGTCGCCAACCTGACCCAGATTCCCGTCTTTACACAATTTTGATAAACCCCGGTTCCCTTTTGTCGACCACTTGATGGGAAAATTGCTTAAAAAGAAGGAATGATCGGATCTGGAAATATTTAAGATTCCGGCATCCCAAAGGCAATTTAGGGGGTCATTCAGGCAATGAGGGATCCATTCCCAAATCCTGATCGTTCAGGTTGCCATGCTTATGCGGAGAGTTGATCTTGGATTGGACAATGATTCTTGCACTTATTTTGACGGTGCTCTTGGCAATTTATCTTGGGATAGCCCTAATGATGCCGGAGAAGTTCTCATGAACACCAACAATATTTTTCAAATTGTCCTTTTTTTAGGGGTCCTCCTAGTTTTTGTGAAACCCCTTGGCGCGTACATGGCTCGGGTATACTCAGGCTCTGCTTTTTTTGCGAACCGATTTCTCGGGCCGATCGAACGGCTTGTTTACCGGATTAGCGGTATTGACAGTCAAGCCGAGATGACGTGGAAACTGTACTCGATGGCTGTGCTTTGCCTCAGTTTGGTCAGTTTTCTCGCTGTATACCTGATTCAACAATTTCAGGGATTTCTGCCTCTTAATCCGGATGGTTTTTCGGCAGTACCCCACGATTTGGCGATCAATACCGCAATAAGCTTTATGACCAATACCAATTGGCAAGGGTATGGTGGTGAATCGACCATGAGCTATTTGACCCAGATGCTCGCTTTGACCGTTCAAAACTTTGTTTCCGCGGCGGTGGGCATGGCGGTTCTGATTTCTCTTGTACGCGGTTTTACGCGCCGAACAGCCAACACCATCGGGAACTTTTGGGTCGATTTCACAAGGGGGACGCTCTACATACTATTGCCCCTTTCGAGCGTTCTTGCGTTGGCACTTGCCTCTCAAGGCGTCGTGCAGACATTCTCTCCCCCGCAAATCGTCCCACTTTTGGAGCCGCTTGTTGATGCGGATGGAAAACCGGTGACAACCCAGGCGATTTCTGTTGGTCCGGCAGCATCCCAAATCGCCATCAAACAACTGGGGACAAACGGAGGAGGTTTCTTCAACGCGAACTCTGCCCATCCCCTGGAAAACCCAACACCTTTGTCCAACTTTCTCCAATTGCTTGCCATCGTGCTTATCCCAGCCGCGCTCTGTTACACTTTTGGGGACATGATCGGGGACCGTCGTCAGGGATGGGCTCTGCTTGCGGCAATGGGTGTGATCTTCGTTCCGCTTTTGGTTTGTGTGACGATGGCCGAACAGCAGGGCAATCCATCTTTTGGGGAGATGGAGATCGATCAAACCGCCTCAGCCATTCAATCTGGTGGCAACATGGAAGGGAAGGAGACCCGCTTTGGCATTGTCAATTCGGCAATGTGGGCGGTGACGACAACTGCCGCGTCGAATGGATCCGTAAATTCCATGCACGATTCCTATACTCCGCTAGGCGGACTCATCCCCATCTGGCTTATGCAATTAGGCGAGGTCATTTTTGGTGGTGTTGGATCCGGATTGTATGGAATGGTGATTTTTGCCCTGATCGCGGTGTTCATCGCCGGATTGATGGTGGGACGCACGCCGGAATACCTTGGAAAGAAAATAGGGGCTTTCGAAGTGAAGATGGCGGCACTGGCGATCCTGTTGCCGTGCGCGACTGTATTGGTGGGAACGGCGTTTGGCGTCGTTACCGACGCCGGGAAAGAAACCATTTTCAATCCGGGTCCTCATGGTTTCAGCGAGGTGCTTTATGCATTCTCCTCCGCGGCAAACAACAATGGTAGTGCCTTTGCGGGGCTTGGAGCCAACACCCTCTTCTACAATGGAATGCTTGGCTTGGCCATGCTTATCGGACGGTTTGGGGTGCTGATACCGGTTCTGGCAATCGCGGGATCGCTTGCGGCGAAAAAAACCGTGCCTGTTGGTCCTGGAACCCTTCCAACCCATACCCCTCTTTTCATTGTGATGTTGGTGGCTGTGGTGCTGGTCGTTGGCGCTTTGAGTTTCTTTCCGGCTTTGGCCCTTGGGCCAATCGTTGAACAATTGCATCAGGCCAAGCAAGGAAGCGGATCATGAGTAGGACTAGCACACGACTTTTTGATTCCCGGGTCCTTGTGGATGCGATGGTCGGTTCGCTTCAAAAGCTTGACCCCCGGGTCCAACTTCGCAATCCGGTTATGTTCGCTGTCTATTTGGGCAGCGTGCTTACGACGATTCTTTGGATAAATTCGCTTGTAACCAAATCCACCGAATCGCCATGGTTTATCCTGGGGATTGCGGTGTGGCTCTGGTTTACTGTCCTTTTTGCCAACTTTGCCGAGGCCATCGCCGAAGGGCATGGCAAAGCACAGGCGGCATCCCTGAAAAAAAGCCGGACTTCGGTGGTCGCCAAAAGACTGAAAAGTCGATCCGGAAAGCAAACCGAAGAGGTTTCGGCAGCCGATTTGAAAGTGGATGATGTCGTAATTGTGGTAGCCGGGGAGACGATTCCCGCCGATGGAGAGGTGATTGAAGGTGTGGCATCGGTTGATGAAAGTGCCATTACCGGGGAAAGTGCCCCTGTGGTTCGTGAAAGCGGTGGCGACCGGAGTTCGGTTACAGGTGGAACCCGTGTCATTTCAGATTGGCTGATCATTCAGGTCAAGACCCTGCCCGGACAGAGCTTCCTTGACCGGATGATCGCGATGGTTGAGGGTGCCAAAAGGCAAAAGACGCCTAACGAAATCGCCCTCGCGATTCTTCTGGCTTCACTGACACTGATCTTTCTTCTGGTTGTTGCAACATTATTACCATTTTCTCTCTTCAGTGTGGCCATATCAGGCCAGGGATACCCTATAAGTCTCACAGTCCTGGTTGCTCTTTTCGTCTGTCTTGCGCCAACAACCATTGGCGCGCTGTTATCCACCATTGGGATCGCGGGCATGAACCGGCTCAGTCAGGCCAATGTCCTTGCATTTTCCGGGAGAGCGGTCGAGGCAGCCGGGGATGTGGATGTTTTGCTCCTGGACAAGACGGGAACAATCACCCTTGGGAACCGTCAGGCCACCAGTTTCATTCCCGCCATGGGAGTGAAAGATCAGGATTTGGCCGAAGCAGCACATCTGGCCTCCATGGCCGACGAAACCGCCGAAGGGCGCAGCATCGCAGTATTGGCAAAGGTCCAGTTCGGCTTGAGGGGCCTGGAACTGGAAAGCATCATTCCCAACTTTGTTCCCTTCTCCGCCCGAACCCGAATGAGTGGCGTTACGATAGATGGAATTGAAATCCGAAAGGGGGCTGCCGAGGCGGTTGAAACCCACGTTCGCAGTCTGGGTGGTGTCATGCCCGAAGATGTTCGGGCCACGGTGACACGGATCGCCCGGTCGGGTGGAACCCCGCTGGTGGTAAGCCGCAATGCCGAGGTATTGGGAGCCATTGAGCTCAAAGACATTGTCAAGGGAGGAATCAAGGAGCGCTTTGCCGAATTGCGCCAGATGGGGATCAAGACAGTGATGATCACCGGTGACAATCCCCTCACCGCGGCGGCAATCGCGGCGGAAGCGGGCGTCGATGATTTCCTGGCGGAAGCGACCCCGGAAGCGAAACTCGCGATGATTCGCGAATACCAGAATGGCGGAAGGCTTGTCGCGATGACCGGGGATGGGACCAACGATGCGCCTGCTCTTGCCCAAGCTGATGTCGCGGTTGCCATGAACAGCGGAACGCAAGCGGCCAAAGAAGCGGGGAACATGGTGGATCTGGATTCCAATCCAACTAAACTCATTGAAATTGTCAACATTGGCAAACAGCTTCTGATGACGCGTGGGTCGCTTACGACCTTCAGTATCGCCAACGATGTCGCAAAGTATTTCGCGATCCTTCCCGCCGCATTCGCGGCGACCTACCCATCCCTCAAGGCCTTGGACTTGATGCACCTGGCGTCGCCTTCCAGCGCGATTTTATCAGCGGTGATCTTTAACGCGCTGATCATCATTGCTTTGGTGCCGTTGGCGTTAAAGGGTGTTGCATATCGCCCGGTGGGAGCGGCTCAGTTACTCCTGAACAATTTGCTGATCTATGGACTTGGAGGTTTGCTTGTGCCGTTTATCGGCATCAAGGCAATCGACTTGTTGCTCTCCTCCACTGGCCTTTTTTAGGAAAAACCAAAATGTTTGCACAATTACGAACCGCGACCCTTCTCCTCCTTGCGATAACGGTTTTGACCGGGGTGATATATCCACTGGTGGTGACTGGCGTGGCCCAGCTTTTATTTCCCAAGCAGTCTAACGGAAGCCTGTTTCGGGAAAATGACCAAGTTCTGGGATCGGAATTGATCGGACAAGCTTTTGTCAGCCCCAGGTACTTCTGGAGCCGTCTTTCAGCGACAAGTCCGGTGCCTTATAATGGGAACTCCTCAGGCGGATCGAATTTTGGTCCCTTGAACCCGGAATTGAAAAAATCCGTTGATGCGCGGATCAAGGAACTTTCCGGGACGGAGCCTTTGAACAAGCCTGTTCCTGTCGACTTGGTAACCGCGTCAGGCAGCGGGCTTGATCCGCATATTTCCCCGGCCGCGGCGGAGTTTCAGGTTTCCCGAATTGCCAAAGCCCGAAACTTGTCTGAAGAAGTGGTGAGGGAATTGGTGGTCCAACACACAGAAGGTCGTCAATTTGGTGTTCTGGGGGAGCCGAGAGTTCGGGTGCTCAGACTCAATCTTGCGCTTGATCAGGTCCCGCAAAAGAAATAGGCCTCCCAAATGGAATACGAACGCCCCAACCCCGATCTGCTTCTGGCCAAGGTCCAGGCCGAGGAAGCCCAGTCCCGTCGGGGGTCCTTAAGGATATTCTTTGGCTATGCCGCGGGGGTGGGAAAAACCTACTCCATGCTGAAAGCGGCAAGAGAATCCATCAAACAGGGTCGCGAGGTCATTATTGGATATGTGGAGCCCCATGAGCGTCCCGAAACACGAGCGCTGATCGAGGGTATAGAGACAATTCCTTTACGGGAGATATCCCACCGTGGCGTATCCCTTCGGGAGTTTGATGTTGATGCCACGCTCGCAAGGCATCCCCAATTGGTTCTGGTTGATGAATTGGCGCACACCAATGCTCCGGGCAGCCGTCATGAAAAGCGCTGGCAGGATATTGAGGAGCTTCTTCGATCCGGAATTCATGTATGGACGACCCTTAATGTCCAACATATCGAAAGCCTGAATGATGTGATTGGCCAGATCACGGGGATCAGGGTTCGCGAGACAATTCCCGATAGTGTTTTTGATTCCGCGGATGAACTGGAACTGATTGACATTACTCCGGAGGAACTTTTGACCCGCCTTAACGCGGGGAAAATCTACCTACCGGAGCAGGCACAACGGGCACTCACCAAATTTTTCCAAAAGGGAAACCTGACAGCCTTAAGGGAATTGTCCCTTCGACAGGCCGCCCGACGCGTGCACACTGATGTCGAATCTGCCCGCAGGGTTAGGGAATCGGTGCAGCCCTGGGCCACAAACGAACGCCTAATGGTTTGCCTTGGGGAATGGGCCTCAACGGCCCGTGCCATTCGCACGGGCAAAAGGATGGCGATGGCTCTGGATGCACCCTGGTTGGCCGTTTCGGTTGATCTGACGGGCGCGCAATCCGGAAGCCGGACAAGGCAACAAATGGCGCAACATTTTCGCCTGGCCGAGCAGCTTGGCGCGGAAACTATGACTTTGCCCGGCCAAAGTGTTTCTGAAACCTTGCTGGAGTATGCCCGCTCACGCAATGTCACAAAAATCCTGATCGGCAATCCACGGCAAACATGGTGGGGCAAATGGATTTCAGGCTCCATTGTTGATGAAATCCTCGCGAAAAGCATTGGAATGGATCTTTTCGTGATTCATGGAGAAGGAGTGGAAACCAGGCCGATACAAAACCAACCAAAGCAGTCAGCCTCAATCAAAAAATTGCCTTATTTCTATTCGCTTTTATCCGTTTGTTTTGCCTCCCTGCTTGAAAACTGTTTGCGCTTTTTCCATTTGGCAGATTCGGAAGCCAATACGGTCATGCTGTTTCTTGCAGCGGTGGCCTGGGTCGCGTTTCGATATGGACGCGGCCCCTCGATTCTGACAACCCTATTGTCGGTGCTTGTTTTTGATTTCTTCTATGTCCCTCCTTATCTGACTTTTGCTGTTTCCGATTTTCAGTATCTGGTGACTTTTGCCGTAATGATGGCGATCGGCCTGGCGATTAGCACACTAACCTCCCGACTTCGGGCCCAGGTGGAAAGCACCCGATTGCGGGAAAGCAGGACCTATGCTCTTTTTGAACTGGGCAAACAACTGAGTTCCCAAAGCGGAAAGGTGATTTTGGCTACCTCGGCGGGCGACAAAATCCGTGAAATGTTCAATGCCGATGTGGCGATCTATTTGTCGGAAAACTCGGGCAATCCGGAACTTTCCTTTGGCCAGGAATCCTGGATCGCAAAGAATCCGAATAGTCTCCCAGTCGCGCAATGGGTTTTGGAACATGACCAGATAGCTGGCGCGGGAACCAACACCCTGCCAAACGCGGGGGCATTATTTCTTCCGCTTATGGGCTCACGGCGAACCCATGGAGTGATCGCCGTCCGGGTGACGGATTTCGAGAGACTGCTTGATCCGGACACAAGGCGATTGCTGGAATCCTGTGCAAACCAGCTTTCCGTTGCCCTGGAGAGGGACCAATTGGCGATGGATGTGGCAAAAGCACGAATCGAAGCGGAAGCCGCACCGTTTCGGAGCAAGCCGCTTGAGCAGCGTATCTAACGATCTTAAAAATCCTCTTTTAGCGACCCATGGGAAAGCAACAGCATTACTGAATTGAAATCCCTCGATGAAAAAAAGTTCGACATCGCCAAGAAGGCATGGCGAAGCAGAAGGCATCGATAAACCGATTGATGAAAAATTTCCTGAAGGATTCAAAACAGGAATCGGGTGTGAAAATCCCTTTCAATGCAATGATGTGTTTTGAGACCCGGTGTTCGGTCCTTATTTTCCTGAGTGAGCGTTGAAAAGTTTCAAAAAGAAACTCCCCGAAGTTCCTATTTTGAGGCGCTCCGGGGAGTTCGTGTTTCAAGTGTCTTGGTCCTGATCTAGCCCCATCATCAGATCCGGGCGGCGAGTCTAGGCTGCTGCCCGCTCGGTGGTCAGCGAAATGCCTCGGTTCCCGACGCGGATGAATTCGATCAACTCGCGCACTTCGGGGATGTGGCCCAAAGTGGCCTCCATCTTCGCGCACGAAACAGGGATCGAAAGCCCTTCACGGTAAAGATGGTGGTAGCACTTGCGGATGGCGTCGATTGACGCGGGAGCAATCCCGGCGCGACGCATTCCCACAAGGTTGACCCCATGAACAATGTTGATCCCTTGCTGGACCATGAAAGGAGGCATGTCCTTGGTTGAGGCCGAGCATCCCGAGAGGAGCGCGAATCGACCAACCCGGACAAACTGGTGCAAGCAAGAGTTGCCCGAAAGGAACACATTGTCCGCGACTTCGCAGTGACCACCCACCTGGGCTCCATTTGCCAGAATGCAACGATTGCCAATGATGCAATCGTGTGCGATGTGGCTGTAGGCCATCAGGAAGTTGTTGTCACCAATGACCGTTTTCCATGAGGAGGTCGTGCCACGGTGAATGGTGACATGCTCACGAAAAATGTTATCGCGGCCAATGATAACTTGGGTAGCTTCACCCTGATATTTGATGTGTTGGGGGTCTTCGCCCAACACGGCACCCGAATAAACCTGATTGCCGGGCCCCATTTCGAGTGGGCCTTTGAGGATGGCATGCGCGCGAATGTTACAGTTGTCGCCAATCACAACAGGGCCTTCGATGACCACATAGGGCCCGATGACCACATTTTCGCCTATGATTGCCTCTTCGGAAATCAAAGCCGTGGGGTGAACCCGGGCGGACGCGGCGCAATTCATGGTTGCAATCCCCTGTTCAGCACAAACCCACCCCAATCCCAAACTGTTCTCCAGCAATGAGTCCATCGGATATACCCGCCGTGGAACATGAGCGCCATACCAAAGATTCGAACCGAATTTTCATAAGCTTTTCGTGGAACATTCCAAATTACGCAAGCTTTGTAGATACACCATTTTTTCCATGCTTGCGCCGCAACATCCGCCCCACATGGATCTTTCCCAGTTTGACCATTTTTGACCTTGGGGAAGGATTGGGCCAGGAAAACACCAAAGGGGACCAGGCCACAATCTTCCTAATTCTTCCACAAGAGCATTCACCGATTTCGGGGACCATTCCCAGCCACAATTGAAGCCAACCGATTCCGCACCGGACCTTTCGGCCCACTCAACCCATTGCTTTGGGGAATGGCCTCCCAAGGTTTCAAAGGTAATTTGATTGGATTTGCCTTCCCCTTCGACACCGCAATCCTGGTTGGGATGCCCGATGGTTGCCTTTTGGTTGGTTCGCTGGCGAAAACAGCCACTGAGAATCAGGGGGATTTCCGGGTTCGGTCGGATCCATTTTGCCCAATAGGCCACATGGGGATGCGACCAGGTTTCCAAAAGGATCCCATCCGCCTGGGACAAAATTTCTTGTAAACGAGACGGCGCGCGACTTTGGGGAGGAAAGGAATTGGGATCAACCGGACCCAAAGCGACGACAACAATTCCCTTCGGGACAGCTTCCCGGACCAATTCGATCCCCCGTGCAACCAAATTCCATGCTTCGAATTGTTCGGCGTGGGAACCGAAAGCCAGTATTGGCAAAAGGGTAAAGGTATTGGTGCGGTGGATTTGGGCCCCGAAAGCAGCCCATTGGGCGTGCACCGCCCGGACGAGATCGGGATGCGTCGTGTTCCACGAAGGGGATGGCCCGTGTTCCCTTGGTGACCACCCCATACGCAATAGCTCGGTCCCCATGGGGCCATCCCCAAACCAGGGCCCTGGAGTGTTCCAAAGGGCCCGTAGCGGGTTGGGAAGGTTCATGGGGACCGAAAAAAGTTCGGGATTATGGCTTAGGCCCCGTATTTGCCCAAACGGCCAGCGTGGGCCATTGCCATGCTCATGAGATACTTGGCTTCAAATTGTCCCAAGCCACCAGCGAGGCATTGCGATTCGCCAAATTCGTGGACACGATCGGTCCGGCAGGTGGACGCCTGAAGGATTGTCGGCACAGGATGCCAGGAGTGACTCTTGAGCTTGCTAGGCGTGCTGTGGTCGCCTGTTACCAGGAAAACATCCGGCTTGAGCGCGCGGATCTTGGGGATGGCTCCGTCGAGCTTTTCGATCATTTCGACCTTTCCGGGGAAGTTGCCATCTTCTCCAGTGGAATCGGTGTACTTGAAGTGAAGGAAGAAGAAATCATAGTCATTCCAAGCCTTGGTCAAGGCCTCGACCTGATCGTCGAGGGTGGAACCTGCGTCGCCAATTTCCATGTTCACAAGGCGGGCAAGGCCACGATACATGGGATAAACGGCAAGGGCCAGGGCATTAAGGCCATAGATGTCCTTGAAGGTCGGGATAGCAGGATTCTTGGCGAAACCGCGAAGGGTCGCCATGTTGATCCCTTGCTCCCCGGCGAGCAACTTTGCCGCTTGGGCAAGAAATGCGTTTGCAAGGTCGGCTGTCTTTTGGCTGGGGGCATCGGCGCCTTTGGCGACCAAAGGCTTCACGCCGACAGCCTGGGGGTCGGTATCGTTGACGGCATCACCCAGGCCTTCGGCTCGAATCACAAGTACAAAGCGGTGTTCCTTGACCGGTTCCACGAAGATTTCTGCTCCGGGAATCTTGATGGACTTGAGCTTGGCGCAAACCTCGATGCACTTTTCGGTGGAAGGGCGTCCAGCGCGACGGTCGGTGATTTTGCCTGAGGCATCCACGGTGCAAAAGTTGCCACGGATTGCGACATCGTTGGGGCCGACGGGGAAATTGATTCCCAATGCTTCGAGAATCCCACGACCAATACGCCATTCCAGGGGATCGTAGCCAAAAAGTGCCAAGTGGCCGGGGCCGCTGCCGGGGGCGATTCCAGGAAGGACGGGGGTCGATAGGCCACAAACGCCATCCCGGACCAAATCATCAAGATTGGGGGTGTGAGCGCTTTCAAGCTCGGTTTTGCCACCTGGGTCCATGGGAAGGCCACCCAAGCCATCCGCCACAAGGAGAACGATCTTCGAACCGTTGTTTTCGCGCAATTCCTGAATCAGTTTGTGAAGGCTCATGTTGATGAAACGCTCCGGAATGTTGTTTGGCAGTCAGCCACCCATGATGTACCATTAGCAGATGGCCTTTACCATTAGGAAATGGCAGGGGCCGACAGAAATGGCTTGAGACCAAGACTTGAATCTTTTGTCTTGAACCAGCCATCGGACACCCGACAGGACCTTTTCGGGTGTTCTTTTGCCGTCCCAATTGGATGTTGTATCAGGAATCACGGGCAAATGTCAGAATCCCAAAACAGCGAAGGTTCTCCCCAAGGGCTACCCACCGGCCCCTGGCCAACCCTGTCCGTTGGGGAACAACGGATTCTGGGTGTTTTGGTCGAAAAACAGAAAACCACTCCGGAAGTTTACCCATTAAGCCTTAACGCCCTGAT
>Ga0114972_10001913_pt1 | contig 15558 bp, 9 predicted proteins | sample M_140807_EF_Meta_FD_87354 | JGI IMG/M metagenome (GOLD analysis project Ga0114972, IMG submission 87354) | Freshwater microbial communities from Lake Montjoie, Canada to study carbon cycling - M_140807_EF_MetaG | ecosystem: Environmental > Aquatic > Freshwater > Lake | place: Lake Montjoie... | reverse complement strand
CCTCGGGCAAGATCCATATGGGGCATGTGCGCAACTACACGCTGGGCGATGTGGTGGCGCGCTACAAACGCGCCCGCGGGCATATGGTCATGCATCCCATGGGATGGGACGCCTTTGGCCTGCCGGCCGAGAATGCGGCGCGCGAGCGCGGCATCCATCCTGGCCAATGGACCTATGCCAATATCGCCAATATGCGCGCCGAGTTGAAGCGCATGGGCCTCAGCCTGGATTGGAGCCGCGAATTTGCCACTTGCGACCCGGAATATTACGGCCAGCAGCAATCGCTGTTCCTGGATTTCCTCAAGGCCGGCCTGGTGGAGCAGCGTGAGAGCTGGGTGAATTGGGATCCGGTGGATGGCACCGTGCTGGCCAATGAGCAGGTGATCGATGGCCGCGGCTGGCGCTCCGGCGCGCCGGTGGAGAAGAAGAAGCTCATCCAGTGGTTCTTCGCCATCACCAAATACGCGCCCGACCTGCTGGAGAGCCTGAACACGCTCGACCGTTGGCCGGAGCGGGTGAAGCTGATGCAGGCCAATTGGATTGGCCGCAGCGAGGGCGCGCGGGTGCGTTTTGCGCTGGAGACGCCGGTGGCTGATATGGCCGAGGTGGAGGTTTTCACCACCCGGCCGGATACGCTGTTCGGCATGTCCTTCCTCGCCGTGGCGGCCGAGCATCCGCTGGCTGCCGCCTCCACCCGGCCGGGTGCTGCGGAATTTATTGCCGAATGCCGCAGCCAGGGCACCTCGGAGGCGGTGATCGAGCAGGCGGAAAAGCGCGGTTTTGATACTGGCTTGCGGGTGAAGCACCCGTTTAATGGCCAGACATATCCCATCTGGATCGCCAATTTCGTGCTGATGGAATACGGCACCGGTGCCATTTTCGGCTGCCCCTCGGGCGACCAGCGTGACCTCGATTTCGCCCGGAAATATGACCTGCCGGTGCTGCCCGTGGTGCTACCGCCGGGCGCTGATGCCGCCAGCTTCGCCATCGCCGATCTGGCCTATACGGATGATGGCACAATCTACAATTCCGATTTTCTTGATGGCCTGGCCGTGCCCGATGCCAAGCGCCGGGTGATCGATGCGCTGGAGGCCAAGGGCCAGGGCCAGGGCGTGGTGAATTGGCGGCTGCGCGATTGGGGCGTCTCCCGCCAGCGCTATTGGGGCTGCCCCATCCCCGTCATCCATTGCGATGATTGCGGCGTGGTGCCGGTGCCCAAGGCCGAATTGCCGGTGCGCCTGCCTGAGGATGTGGATTTCTCCCGCCCCGGCAATCCGCTCGATCACCATCCCAGCTGGAAGCATGTGAATTGCCCGCGCTGCGCCAAACCGGCGCGGCGCGAGACCGACACTTGCGACACCTTTGTGGACAGCTCCTGGTACTTTGCCCGCTTCGCCTCGCCGCGCGCGGCAGAGCCGGTGACGCGCGCTGCCGTCGATGCCTGGCTGCCGGTGGATCAGTATATTGGCGGCATCGAACACGCGATCCTGCATTTGCTCTATAGCCGCTTCTTCAGCCGCGGCATGCGCGATACCGGGCATCTCTCGGTGGCCGAGCCCTTCGCCGGGCTCTTCACCCAGGGCATGGTCACGCATGAAAGCTATAAGGGCGCTGATGGCCGCTGGCTCTACCCCGAAGAGGTGGAGAAGCGCGCTGATGGCACCGCCGTGGTGCGCGGCAGTCCAGCGGGCGAGGAAGAGCCGGTGACCGTCGGCCGTGTCGAATCGATGAGCAAGTCGAAGCGCAACACGGTGGACCCCGGTGCCATCATCAATCGCTATGGCGCCGATACCGCGCGCTGGTTCATCCTCAGCGACAACCCGCCTGAGCGCGATATGGAATGGAGCGAATCGGGTGCCGCCGGTGCCTCGCGCTTTGTCCAGCGCGTCTGGCGCCTGGTGACGACCAGCCTGCCCTTGGCCGAGGGCGCCCAGACGCCGGCCGCCCGCAAGCTGCGCCAGGCCACGCATCGCGCCATCGCCGCCGTGACCCTGGCGCTGGAGACCTTCGCCTTCAACGTCGCCGTCGCCCGCATCCATGAATTCGCCAATGCCATCGCCGATGCGCCGGCCGAGGCCGCGGCGGCGAAGCGCGAGGCGCTGGAGGCGCTGATCCGCCTCGCCTCGCCGATGATGCCGCATCTCGCGGAAGAACTCTGGGCGGCGCTGCGCCCTGGCGAGGGGCTGGTGGCGCAGCTTCCCTGGCTGGAGGCCGAGCCCTCGCTGGTGGCGGCCGATACCGCGACCCTGGCCGTGCAGGTTCTGGGCAAGCTGCGCGCCACCATCGAGGTGCCGGTCGATGCCGAGGAGGAGGCGATCTTCGCCCTGGCCCTGGCGGAGGAGAATGTGCAGCGCGCCATCGAGGGCAGGGAGATCCGCAAGCGCATCCATGTGCGCGGCCGGATTGTGAATTTCGTTGTTTAGGCGGGCATTCCCCCTCCTTGCGCTGGGCCTGAGCGGCTGCGGCTTTCGCCCGCTCTATGCTCCGGGGCCCATGGCAAATGGGCGTGAGATCAGCGAGGAACTGGCCTCGGTGCGGGTGGCCAATATTGGCGAACGCAATGGCCAGCTGCTGCGCCGCTCCCTGCAACAGCGGCTGGAGGATAGCCGCCCCGGCACGCCGGCGCGCTTCGAATTGCGCTGCGGCCTCGCCATCGCGGCCGATTTGCAGGGCTATCGGGAGGATGGGGTGATCTCGCGCATTCGCTTCACCGCCACCTCCGATTTCCTGCTGGTGCGCATGGCGCCGCCGCAGGATGTGGTGCTGCGCGGCACGGTGCAGCGCTTTGATGCCTTCAATATCCCCGAGAACCAGTTCTTCTCCGCCGATATCTCGCGCGATTCAGCGCTGGGCAGGCTGGTGGACGGCTTGGCGGAGGATATGATTCGCCGCGTCATCCTCGAATTCCGCCGCCTTGGCGAAGCTTGACCCAAAACGGCTGAGCGCCTTCCTGGCCGATCCGGGCGAGACCCGGGTGGTGCTGTTGCATGGTGAGGATGCCGGGCTGGCGCGCGAGTTGGCCGATACGCTGACGCGCAACATCACCGGTGGCGACGATATGTGCGTGATCGATGTGGCGAAGGATGCTTGGCGCGATGCCGGGCTGCTGGCGGCCGAGGCGGCGACGATGGCGCTGCTGGGCGGCCGGCGGGTCTTGCGCGTGCGTGATGCCGGCGATGGCTTCGCCGCCGCCGCGAAGAATGCGCTGGAGGGCCCGGGCCCCGGCCTCGTCATCATGGAGGGTGGCGAGATGCAGGCGCGCGGCAAATTGCGCAGCCTGCTGGAGGCAGCACCCCGGGCTGCCGTCATCGCCTGCTACCGGGAGCGCGGGGCCGAGCTTGCGGCCAGCGCGCGGCGCATCCTGGCGGAATATGAGGTCAGCATCGACCAGCCGGCGCTGGATTGGCTGGTGCAGAACCAGGGCGATGACCGGATGCGGATGCGGCGCGAGCTGGAAAAGTTGGCGCTTTATGTCGGCGCCGGCCAGCGCGCCGGTGAGGCGGATGTGCTGGCCTGCGTGGCCGAGGGCCATGAGTTGACCCTTGATGAGGCGCTGCAGGCCGCCATGCTGGGCAATGTGCCCGCCGCCGACCAGGCGCTGGCCGCCAGCATCGCCGATGGGCTGAACCCGGTGCAGGCGGTGCGCGGCGCGCTCAGGCATGTCCAGCGCCTGCAACAGGCCGCCAGCGCCATGGCGGAGGGCATGTCGGCCGGCGATGCCCTGGGCAGCCTGCGCCCGCCGGTGTTTTTCCGCGCCCGCCCGGCGATGGAGCAGGCGCTGCGCCGCTGGCGCCCGGCGCAGTTGGAAGCCCTGGGCGCAGCACTGCTGGAGACCGAGCGGCGCACCAAGACCACCGGCATGAATGATGTGGCGGTGGTGCGGCAAATGGTGCTGGGCATCGCCCATCAGGCGGCGCGGCGGGGCTAGATCACTCAGGGCGGCGGCGTGGCTTGGGCGGTGTGCTCAATCTGAATCTGCGCTATGTTGGAGCCTATCCATTGCTCGCTGGCGGCGATGGTGGTGCTGTCGCGCTCCATCCAGAAACGGTTCTGGATGCTGCCCACCTGCTCGGAGCGGCAGGTCTCGGTGATGGTCACCACATCATCATCGGCGGTGCCGGCCACCAGCCGGCAATTCAGCGCCACGCCGAAGCGCATGCCTTCGGGTGTGCGCTGGCTCTCCATCAGATCGACCATCCGCCGGGAATCGGCCGAGCGGGAGAGCAGCGCCGCGGGGTCGGCCAAGGGGTCCGGCCCATCAAAGCGGGTGGCTGCCAGTTGCATGGCCAGGCCGGCGGTGGCGACGACGCGCGCACCATCGGTTGCGATCACAATACCACCACGGGTGCGCCACATCCGGCGCTCACCCTGTTGGTCGATCAGCCGGGCAATGGCGGTCACGCTGCCCTGGGTGATGCGCAGGCTGGGGCCATCGGTCGGCTCGTCCTCGCCCACTGAATCCAGGCTGCTGCCGCAACCTGCGAGCGCCAGCAGTACGACAATAATAATCTTTGGCATGCAATCAGCGTGGCATTTACTTGTATGGGATGCAATATGATCCTCGCCCCATCACCTGCAGGCTGGGCTATGAAGGCAGCAATGCGAATCCACGGCATTCCCCCCGGCATCCCCTTCCTGCCCGCGCTTGCCGCAGGCCTGCGCGCCCGGCTGGCCGCGCCGGAGGAACTGGCCCGCGCCCTCATCCTGCTGCCCACCCGCCGCAGTGCCAGGGCGCTGCGTGCCGAATTCCTTCCGGAGGGCGAGGGTGCTGTGCTGCTGCCACGCATGCGCGCGCTGGCCGGCCTTTCTACCGAGGATGCTGATGAGCTGAGCCTGCCCGCACTGCTCGCGCTGCCGCCCGCCGTGGCGCCGCTGCGCCGCCAGGGCGTGCTGACAAGCCTGGTGCTGCGCCTGCCCAATCGCGGCGGCGGCCCGCGCACGCCCGAACAGGCCTGGGGGCTGGCGGCCGAACTCGCCGCGCTGCTGGACGAGATCGCGCTTGAGGAGCCCGATATGGCGCTGCTGCGCCGCCCGGCGGAATTGGCCGAGGCCTGGCTCGCCCGGCTGGAAGCCCTGGTCGAGGGCGAATTGGCGCAGCATTGGCAGATCACCACCATTTTCCTGCGCGCCGTGGTGCGGGAATGGCAGCTTTGGCTCGATGAGCAACAATTGCTCGATGTCGGCACCGCCCGCGTCCTGGCCCTGGCCACCCAGGCCGAGGCCTGGGAAGCTGCGCCGCCAGCCGGGCTGGTGGTGGCGGCCGGCATTGGCATGGGCGGCACCATCCCCGCCGCTGCCGCGCTTTTGCGCGTGGTGGCGGGCGTTCTGCCGCGAGGTTTTGTCGTGCTGCATGATGAGGACCCGGCCACCGCCGATTTGCCGGAAGATGCGCTGAATGAGGCGCCCACCCATCCCTTTTATGGCCAGCGCGCCCTGCTGCGGCTGATGGGTGCGCCGCCCGGTGGCTTTTCTGCCTGGGCGGAGCCTGTGCCCGCCCCGCCGCGCGCCGGGCTGCTCGGCCAGGCACTGCGCCCCGCCGCCACCCTGCCCGCCTGGCAATCCCGCCGCCCCGATGCCTGGGCGGCGGCACTCGCAGGGCTGCAAACCCAGGCCGCACCGGATGCCGAGACCGAGGCCCGCGCCATCGCCCTGCTGCTGCGCCAGGCGCTGGAGAATGAGGGCAGCGCCGCCCTGGTCACGCCTGACCGTGACCTCGCCCGCCGCACCGCCGCCGCCCTGGCGCGGCATGGCATCGAGGCCGAGGACAGCGCGGGCCAGGATCTGGCGCAGTCGGCATCCGGTGGCTTCCTGCGGCTGATCACCCGGATGGTGGCTGAGGATTTCGCCCCGGTGGCCACCCTGGCCGTGCTCAAGCACCCGCTTTGCGCCGGCGGCTGGGCGCGTGGCGCATGGCTGGAGGCGGCGCGCCGGCTGGATCTCGGCCTGCGTGGGCCACGCCCCGGCCCCGGCCTGGCCGGGCTGCGGGCGGGGCTGAGGGATGCCGGCGGCCTGGCGCTGCTCGATGCCCTGGCAACCGCCCTGGGCCGGCTGCAGGGTATTCCTGGCGGCCCCGCGCTGCCGGCCGGCGATATGCTGGAAGCCCTGCTGGAAGCCGGCGAAGCCCTGGCCGCCACCGACACCATGCCCGGCGGCCTCGCCCTTTATGCCGGCGAGGAGGGCGAGGCGCTGGCCAATCATCTCGCCGATATGGAGGCCGGTTTTGCCGCCCTGCCGCCCATCGCGCCCCGCGCCTTCCCCGCGCTGTTTGAGCAGGCGCTGGCCCAGGGCGTGGCGCGCCGGCCGCGCAGCCATTCCGCCCATCCCCGCGTGGCCATTCTGGGCCTGCTGGAGGCGCGGCTGCTGCATTTCGATCTGGTGGTGCTGGGGGGGTTGGATGAATCCATCTGGCCGCTCGCCACCGATTCCGGGCCCTGGATGGGCCGGCCTATGCGGGCGCGCTTTGGCCTGCCGCAGCCTGAATTGCGCATAGGCCGTGTGGCAGCGGATTTTCTGCTGGTGGCCTGCGCCGCCCGCATGGCCGTGCTGTCGCGCGCCAGCCGGCGCGGCGGTGCACCCACCGTGCCGGCACGCTGGCTGACCCGGCTTTCCACCTTCCTGCGCGGCCAGAGCAATGCGGCCCACCCGAATGGACTGACTTTGCCAGAAACCCTGGCCGTGGCCTGGGCGATGGAACTCGACCAGCCCGACGCCCCGCCCCCCCCTGCCCAGCGCCCAAGCCCCAACCCACCCGCCGCGGTCCGGCCGAAGATGATCTCGGTCTCCGATGTCGCGCTGCTGCTGGCCGACCCTTACGCCTTCTACGCCAGACGCATCCTGCGCCTGAAGCCGCTGGACCCGCTGGAGGCCGAGATCGGCGCCCGTGAATATGGCGATGTGGTGCATGCGGCGATGAAGCGCTTCGTCGATGCCCTGCCGCCCAGGCCCATCCCGCCCGATGCGGCGCAGGCGCTGTGGCAGGAGGCCAGCGAGGCCGCGCTGGCCGAGCCGCTGCTGCGTGAGGCGCTGCGCGCCTTTTGGGAACCGCGCCTCGCCCGCATCGGCACATTCGTGATCGAGACCGAGGCGAATTTGCGCGCCGCCCAGCTCGTCATCCACAGCCATAACGAGGTGACGGCCAATCTTCGCCTCTCCGGCGTCACCCTGCATGCGCGGGCCGACAGGGTGGATGTGCTGGCCGATGGCACGCTGCGCATCCTGGATTACAAAACCGGCACCACGCCCTCGGTCAAGCAGGTGGATGCCGGCACCGCGCCGCAATTGGCGCTGGAGGCCTTGCTGGCCATGCGGGGCGGCTTCGACAAGGCCAATGGCCGGGTGAGCGAGTTGGCCTATTGGAAACTCTCCGGCGGCGTGCCGCCTGGCGAGGTGGTGCCGCTCAAGGCGGTGGACCAATTGGTGGAGCAGGCTGAGGAGGGCTTTGACCGGCTGGCAAAAACCTTCCTGCTCGGCCCCCGGCCATTCACCGCCCGGCCCGACCCTGCCCGGGTGGCGCGCGGCCAGGATTACGATCACCTCGCCCGAAGGGCGGAATGGGAGGATGAGGCGTGAACGACACATCCCCCGCCGCCCGGGCCGAGGCTGACCAGAGCCGGGCCTCCAACCCCCTCGCCTCCGCCTGGGTCTCGGCCTCGGCCGGTTCGGGCAAGACCAAGCTGCTGACTGACCGGGTGCTGCGGCTGCTGCTCGCCGGCACCAGGCCCAACCGTATTCTCTGCCTCACCTTCACCAAGGCGGCGGCGGCGGAGATGGCCCTGCGCCTGAACCACGCCCTGGGCGATTGGGCGGTGCTGGATGATGCCGGGCTGGAGCGGGCGCTGCGCCGGCTGCTGGGCCGCGGCCCCACCCCGGCCGAATCCCGCGCCGCCCGCACCCTCTTCGCCGAGGTGCTGGAACTGCCCGGCGGCATGCGCATTTCCACCATCCATGCCTTCTGCCAGGTGCTGCTGCGGGCCTTTCCGCTGGAGGCTGAGTTGCCGGCGCAATTTGGTGTGCTGGAGGAGCGCGACGCCACCACCCGGCTGGCCGAAGCGCGTGAGGCGGTGCTGGCGCAGGCAGCCGGTGCGGCGCCGCTGCGGGCGCTGGCCGGGTTGATCTCGGCCGAGGGTTTTGCCGGGTTGAGCCAGGCCATGGCCCGCGAGGCCAGCATGCTTCGGCAGGCCCTGGATGGACGGAGCATCGATAGCATCACCGTGGCACTGCGGCGGGTCCTGGGCGGAGGCGGTGATGTCAAAGCCTTGATCGCCCGGCACTGCGAGCATGCGGCTGATGACGAACTGGCCCGCGCTGCGGCCGCACTCGTCGGCAGCGGCACCGCCAGTGATCAGGAGCGCGGCCAACAGATGCGGCAATGGCTGGCATGCATGCCCGGCCAGCGCGCGGCAAATTTCGAGGTCTGGACGCGAATTTTCCTCGTGCAGGACAGGGCAAAGGTCAAGGATGACAAGAACCTCGCCACCAAGGGCGGGCTTGGCCAGAATCAAAGCTGGGTGCTGCCGATCATGCGCGCTGAAGGGGCGCGATTGTTTGAGGTTTGGGGGCGGATCGTTGCGGAAAGTATGATTGCCGCGACCCGCGCTTTGCTGGAACTGGCCGAGCCGGTGCTCGATGCCTATGCCCAGTCCAAGGCGCTGGCCGGGCAGCTTGATTTCGACGATCTGATCACCGCCACCGAAACGCTGCTGCGCGACCCTGGCAGCGCCTGGGTGCTGTTCAAGCTGGATAGCGGGCTGGACCATGTGCTGCTCGACGAGGCGCAGGACAGCAATGCCAGCCAGTGGGGCATTGTGCGGGCGCTCACCTCGGATTTCTTCGCCGGTGAGAGCACCCGCGAGGTCAGCCGCAGCATTTTTGCCGTGGGCGATGTGAAGCAGTCGATCTACGCCTTCCAGGGCGCCGACCCGGTGGGCTTCGGCCAGGGCCGCGAGCATTTCGGCCAGGCGGTGCGCGCCGCCGAAGGGCGGTTTGAGGATGTGGCGCTGGAGGTCTCCTTCCGCTCCACGCCGCCGGTCCTTGCCCTGGTCGATGCCGTCTTTGATGGTGCGGCGGGTGAGGGTGTGGTGTCGCCGGGGGGGCGGTTGACCCATATCCCGCATCGCCAAGGCGCGGCCGGCATGGTCGAGCTTTGGCCGCTGCAACTTGCGGCGCCGAAGGGGGAGCCGCCGCGCTGGGAGGTGGCGGAGGAGGATAGCGGCAGCGGCGGCAACGCCCAGGCCCGCCTCGCCCGTACGCTGGCGCTGCGCATCCGCCACATGCTGGCGCACGAGACCCTGCCGGCCCGTATGGATGGCCCTGACCAGACAGAGGGGCGGCGCGTGCGGCCGGAGGATATTCTGATCCTCGTCCGCCGCCGCAATGCGCTGACGCGGTTGATCATCCGCGAATTGAAACAGGCGGATGTGCCGGTGGGTGGGCTGGATCGCATTGCGCTGACCGCGCAGATCGGCGTGCAGGATGTGCTGGCGCTGCTGGATGTGCTGCTGCTGCCGCAGGATGATCTGGCGCTGGCGGCGCTGCTGAAATCGCCGCTGGTTGGGCTCTCGGAGGAGGATGTTTTTGGTTTGGCGCAGCCCCGCGAGGGCAGCCTGCACGCAGCCCTGATGGCCCATCGCGGCGGTGAGGGCAGCTTGGCTTCGGCGGCGGATTGGCTGGCCGGCTGGGCCGGGCGGGCGGATCAGGGCACGCCGCACATGCTGCTGGCGCAGTTGCTCGGCGCCGATGGCGCGCGGCGCAAACTATTGGCACGGCTCGGCCCTGATGCCGCCGATGGGCTGGATGAATTGCTCAACGCCGCCCTCACCTTTGAGGCGCGGCACCCGCCCAGCCTGCAGGGGTTTTTGCACTGGCTGCGCGCCGGCGGTGCCGAGGTGAAGCGCGATGCCGAATCCTCGGCCGGGCTGGTGCGCATCATGACGGTGCATGGCGCCAAGGGGCTGCAGGCGCCCATCGTCATCCTGCCCGATACCACCGGGCGTGGCCGCAGCGATACCGGGTTGCAATGGCTGATCGACGAGGCCGGCCAGCCCCTGCCGCTATGGTCGCCCAGGACGGAAAAGCCCATCCCAGAGGCGGTGGAGCGGCTGCGGGCGGCTGAACGCGCCCGGGCCCAGCAGGAGGAGAACCGGCTGCTCTATGTGGCCCTGACCCGCGCCGAGGACCGGCTGCTGGTTTGCGGCTGGAGCCGGGATTCGGCAAAGCCCGAGGAATGGTACAGCCATATCGCCGCCGGCATGGCCCGGCTGGGTGCGGCGGTAAACCCGTTTGACAGCATGGGGCTGGAGGGTTTCTCCGGCGAGATGCTGACACTGCGCACGGCGCAAGACGCAGCGCCGCGTGATGAGGCGGCGCGCCGCGCCAGCGGGCGGGAGAGCCTGCCGGCATGGGCGGCCACGCCCGCGCCGATTGAAGCTCTGGCGCGGGCGCGGGCACCTTCCTCGCTGTTGGATGAGGAGACCGGCCCGCCCGCGGCGGCGCCGCATTCGCCCTCTGACCCGCTGGGCCAGCGGTTTCGCCGTGGCCGGTTGATCCATGCCCTGCTGCAATCCCTGCCCAACCTGCCTGGCGCGGCGCGGGCGGCGGCAGCGGAGCGTTTTCTCGCCCGGCCCGGCCATGGGCTGGATGCGGCGGGCCAGCAGGCCATTGCGGCCGAGGTGATGGCGCTGCTTGATGACCCGGATTTCGCTGAGGCCTTTGGCCCCACCAGTCTGGCCGAGGCGCCGGTGGCGGGGCGGATAGCGGGGCAATTGCTGGTGGGGCAGGTGGACCGGCTTTGTGTCTCTGACACAAGGGTGCTGGTGATCGACTACAAGACCAACCGGCCGCCACCCGGCGCTGCGGGCGATGTCTCGGCCGGTTATCTGCGGCAGATGGCGGCTTATCGGGCCTTGTTGCGTTTGGCCTTTCCGGGGCGGGTGGTGCAATGCGCGCTGCTCTGGACCTATTCGGCACGGCTGATGCCGCTGGAGGATGCGCTGCTGGACATCCACCAGCCGAGCGCATCTTGACCGCAGGCCTCCGGCACCCGACTTTCGGAGACCGACAGGCAAGGATTCTCCCCCCGATGAGCAAGCTCACCAAAGCCGTGACCGATGACAGCTTCAAGAAGGACGTGCTGGAGGCTGAAGGCCCCGTGCTGGTCGATTTCTGGGCCGAATGGTGCGGCCCCTGCCGCATGGTGGCGCCGATGCTCGACGAGTTGGCCAGCGAATATGCCGGCAAGTTGACCATCGCCAAGGTTGATATCGACGAAAACCCGATGACGCCGAATGAATATGCCGTGCGCGGCATCCCCACCATGATCCTGTTCAAGGATGGCAAGGCGGTGGACACCAAGGTTGGCGCCATGCCCAAGGGGCAGATGAAGAGCTGGATTGCTGGCCAGATCGGCGAGTAAGCCAAGCAATCTCTTGACCCCTGGGCCGGGCTGCTGCAACCATTTGCGCCAATGAGGGGCGAGAACAATCGCCCCCAGAGGCTGCAAGGCTTGCCGGGACAGGCTTGCCTCCCGCCGCGAGGCGGGACATCGAGACGGACGGGATGCGCATGGGGCGTGTCCCGTCAGTGGCGTCTATGGATGGCAGAGGCTGCCGGGCTTGCGCGGGTTGCGGTGAGGCCACACCATTGGCCCAGACAATTCCGCGGAGAATCCCATGACCCAGAACACCGACGAGATCTGGCGGCTGGTTGAAGCCAATCAGCAGCCGATGATCGAACTGAGCGACCGTATCTGGGGCATGCCGGAGCTGTGCTACAACGAGCACCGCAGCTGCGCCGAGCATACGGCGGCGCTGCATGAGGCTGGCTTCCGGGTGACCGGGAATGTGGCCGAGATTCCGACCGCGGTGATGGGCGAGGCGGGCGAAGGCGGGCCTATCATTGCCATTCTGGGCGAGTATGACGCGCTGCCAGGGCTGAGCCAGGAGGCCGATGTGGCCGAGCCGAGGCCGCTGCCAGGCGATGGCACCGGGCATGGCTGCGGCCATAATCTGCTGGGCACGGCGGCGATGCTGGCGGCGATTGCGGTGAAGGATTACCTGGCGGCCAATAATCTGCCGGGGCGGGTGCGGTATTATGGCTGCCCCGCTGAAGAAGGCGGCGCGGCCAAGGGTTTTATGGTGCGCGAAGGCGCTTTTGATGATGTGGACATTGCCATTTCCTGGCACCCAAGCGCGTTTTCGGGGGTGATGGAGCCGGTATCGCTGGCCAATACCCGGATTGATTTCACCTTCATTGGGCGGTCTTCGCATGCTGCGGCGGCGCCGCATTTGGGGCGCTCTGCCCTTGATGCGGTGGAGCTGATGAATGTGGGCGTGAACTATATGCGCGAGCACATGCCATCCGATGCGCGGGTGCATTATGCGTATTTGGATGCCGGCGGGGTGGCGCCGAATGTGGTGCAGGGGCGGGCTGTTGTTCGCTACCTGATCCGCGCGCGGGATGTGCTGGAGCTGAACCGGCTGGTGGCGCGGGTGCGAAAAATTGCCGATGGGGCGGCTTTGATGACGGAGACCACGGTTTCGACCCAGGTGATTTCCGCCGTTTCGAACCTGATGGGCAATAAGCCGCTGGAGGCGGCGATGCAGGCGAATTTGGAGCGGCTGGGGCCGCCGCCATTTGATGATGCGGACCGGGAGGTGGCGAAGAAGTTCCAGGCGACGCTGAGTGCGGAGGATATTTCCGCCAGTTGGCGCCGGGCGGGGGTACCGGAGCGGGATGTGCCGCTGTGTGACGCCGTGATCCCGGTGGATGCCAAGCCGGAGAAGATGATTGGCAGCACGGATGTGGGCGATGTTTCGTGGAAGGTGCCCACGGTGCAGGCGCGGGGGGCGACCTATGCGATTGGGACGCCCGGGCATTCCTGGCAACTGACGGCGCAGGGAAAGAATGCCGCTTCGCATAAGGGCCTGGTGCATGTGGCCAAGGTGATGGCGGGGACGGCGGTGGATGCGCTGATGAAGCCGGAGGTGATTGCGGCGGCGAAGGCGGAGCATGCGGCGAAGATGGCGAAGACGCCTTATGTGTGCCCGTTGCCGGAGGGGGCGAAGCCTGCGCTGGGGATGAGTCTTTAGTTTCAGTGGGTTGACGGGGTTGTCCGCGAGAAGTGTTGTTTGCGGACAAATTGGTTTGGCGGGGCTGGGCGGGCTGAATTGGGGGCTCGGCCCGGGGCGGTGATACTGGCTTCTGCCACATAGCCTCAGTCCTCCCTTGCGAGCAGAAGGATATCTGGCTACGAGGAAAAAGCAATTAAATCCTAATTAGGCTCGATTCTATTTCTAAATTTTTGCTACAATTGTCTTGGCGTCTTAATTTGATATGCTGCAAGAATTCAGGGCGCCGGTACGAAGATAGGATTTAGAAAACGGCACTGAATACCAATGGAATCGGCAAGAGTTTTGAATTGATCGCAATTTTCGTAAACCTTTTTCACGTTAATTTGGCGCAGCATTCTTACTCCCATTGTAATCTCATGATAAATTACACCTTTAGGTAGTAGGGCTTTCAATGTTTTCTTTCCATGTTTGCCTTTTGGATTAAAATTCAGCGCTGATAAACCTAAATTTGGGTTTTTATTTTTAATCTCATCCCAGCTTAACAAGATCCAATTCTCGATTGTGCGATCACAAACGCAGATTATAACTTCGTGTGATATGTTTTGTTCTTTAAGATTTTTATATAATTCTTGCTTTAGGTCCTCACAACTTGAAGGGCGATTTTCTCGATCAAAAATAATGACGCAGGGACGTGCGTGCTTCATAAGAGGAATGAGTTTAGCCGCGTGTTTTGCCATTGCGGTCATTGTCATCGCGTCGCCATTCCCGATGCGTATGACAGGGGCGTTCGGACAGAGTTGCTGAATCAAAGTGCTCTCCATGTGGCCCTCTACGAGGAAGCCCGGCTTAGCCATGGTCAAGCGCCCCAGCGACATAAAAGTGGCCTAGACCAAAGCCTGTGTCATTGAGTTCCTTCTTGATTAACGCTCTATGGCGAAGCCGCTTTGCAGATGTGACGCCGGCGTTTGTGCTGGTGACGATTATTTCAGATGGGCGTGCCGCGTTAATCAAAGTTTCACTGTGAGTAGACATTAAAACGAATGCTATATTAGTTCTTTCTAAATAATATTCTCTTATGATGGACGTAATTATTTTCTGCATTTTTGGGTGTAGAAAATTCTCCGGCTCTTCGACGGCAAATATACTCTGGTATGTTACAATTGCTGAAATCAAAGAGAGCCATTTCACAGTTCCATCTGAAAGAGCAGACAACGGAAGCCATATTTGTCCTTTAGGACCCAGTATTTTTACTTTTATTTTTAAGGTATTATCGAACGGTATGTTTTCCACATCAAGATCTATGATAGAAGTATTTATCAAAAGAAAAAAATCGCGGATTTTTTCAAAAGTTACTGTATGTATGGGTAATTCTTGGCGTACATACCGTTGATAGTAGCGTAGCTGGCGCGATTTACGGCTGTCTAGACTTGATTTTTTTAGATGATATAGCGTTGCGGCCAGGCCTGAACCGTCACTCAATATTTGGGGGGCTCTCGAAATAAATTCTGGCTTCTTGACTTCGGACGGAATTACATTTAACGCATCTCCGCCAGAAAAATCGAGATGAATATCTCTGGTTTCATCGAAAAAAGAAAACAAAAACTCAAGAATAGAATCTGATTCATAGAATGGCCTTTGTAATTGTTTTTCAATAAAACTAATTTTCATATTTTTGTCAGTTTGTTTTTTTGCTGAGAAATAAAAATTTGGGATTTCAAATTGCGAAGAGTCGAATTCCAGAACTTCTACTTTGACATCTCCTTTAAAATCACGCTCGTATTTAATGTCTATTCCCCATTGGGTAGATATTTTCGTTTTAGAAAGATTTATTTTGTTGAATTCTGCAGGTAATTTCTGTATTTTTATTCTTTGATGCGAAATTATTATTTCATCGAATCCTTCGGATGCTGATACAGTGAAATCATAATTATACGCATAGCCATGCGAATTTGGTTCGGCGATTGGTTTGTGGCGGCTAGACCTAGCATTATACATGCCTGAAATTGAACATTCCATCTTCTGTAAAAATAGCTCATCTCCGATCTTAGAGAAAAAAGACGCTATCCCGCCAAGTTGGCTCACACACTCACCAATTGGTCGACGTACAATTAAAGATATAAATTGAAAAAATGAGATAACATTGGTTTTACCTGATCCGTTTGGTCCAACTAGAATATTTAATCCTGGATTTAGATCGAGTGAAAATTTCTGAAGGGATCGAAATCCATCAATTTTTACTTTGGTTATCATAAATTTATACCTCTCGAAATTTTTAGCCCGAAAAAACCATTCCAAACATTATATTAAGTTGGCGTGGTAATGTCTTTCACGCAACAAAAAAACGAGGCCACCTGCATCCTCGTGGTCTCTAGAGCTTAATCCCATCTGTCTGGATCATACCCTGCTGCGGCGAACATGTTCTGGCACTCTGTTGGCGTGACGATGTCGATGATGCGGCCGATGGCGGCCCACAGCGTGTCGATGGTGCGTG